>CEQG01002373.1_pt1 | contig 11760 bp, 10 predicted proteins | sample 350301 | NCBI WGS metagenome assembly CEQG01 (sample SAMEA2621242, study PRJEB7988) | marine metagenome | isolation source: saline water (ENVO:00002010), including | reverse complement strand
CGAAGCGAGCCGGCCAGATGATCCTCGACGCACTCGGACAATCGCCACTGTTCATCGCGGCGGCGCTGCCGCTGCGCATCTTTCCGCCGCTGTTCAACAGCTATGCGGGTGGGCAATCCTTTGGCGTCCATGTCGACAATGCCGTGCGCATTCAGGCCGGCACGGGCTTTCGCGTGCGGTCTGACCTGTCCGTTACCGTGTTTCTGGAACCGCCCGAAGCCTATGAGGGTGGCGAGTTGACGATCGAAACCCAGTTTGGCGTGCAGCAGGTGAAGCTCCCGGCCGGGCACGCAGTCCTCTACCCTTCATCCTCGCTCCATCGTGTGGAGCCGGTGACAAGCGGGCGACGGGTTGCCAGTTTCTTCTGGCTCCAGTCGATGATCCGCGACGATGCGGCGCGGCAGATGCTGTTCGACCTGGATCGCAGCGTCCAGGGTATCGCCGCGCAGCTGGGGCAGGATCATGTGGAAGTTATCCGCCTGACCGGCGTCTACCATAATCTGCTGCGGCGCTGGGCCGACGTCTAGGCCGCGCGCGGCTCAGATGTCCTGCGCGATGCGGCCATACAGGTCCGGCCGGCGATCGCGAAAGAAGCCCATGCCCGCGCGATGGATGCGCGCGCGTTCCAGGTCGAGCGTTGCGACCAGCGCACCATGGTCCTTCGCATCCGCTTCCGACACATAGTCGCCCCATTCGTCGCTGATGAAGCTGTGGCCGTAGAAGCTCTGGCCGTCTTCCTCACCAATGCGATTTGCGGCGATCACCGGCATGCAATTGGACACGGCATGACCGATCATCGCCCGCCGCCACATGCGGCTGGTGTCAAGGTCCGCATCATAGGGTTCGGAGCCGATGGCGGTAGGGTAGAAGAGCATTTCGGCCCCCATCAACGCCATGCACCGTGCGGTTTCGGGATACCATTGGTCCCAGCAGATGCCGACGCCGATCGTGCCGTACCGCGTCTTCCACACCTTGAAGCCGCTGTTGCCAGGCCGGAAATAATATTTCTCCTCATAGCCCGGCCCGTCGGGGATATGGCTCTTGCGATAGACGCCCATGATCTCCCCTTGATCATCGATCATGGCGAGCGAGTTATAATGATGGTGGCCGTCGCGCTCGAAATAGCTGGTGGGGATATAGACGCCTAGCTCTTTCGCCAGCTTGCGCATGTCCTGCACGGCGGGGTGCTCGTCCGTCGGCAGCGCGTTGGCGAACAGCGCTTCGTCCTCCACGCGGCAGAAATAGGGGCCTTCGAACAACTCCGGCGGCAGGATGATCTTGGCCCCGCGCATCGCCGCCTTGCGCACATGATCGGCGACCAGAGCGATATTGTCAGCCCTGTCGTCGGAAAAGGAAAGCTGAAGTGCGGCGACGGTAACCTTGGTCATTCTGTTTCCCGATAGATCAGAGCGATGGCATCTGCTGGCTGCAGCAATGAAAGCTGCCGCCGCCCGACAATATGGCGTCGCTGCGCAATCCTACAATCTCCCGACCCGGAAAGAAGGCGCGGAAGGCGTCGAGCGCCGCCTGGTCGTTGGGCTGGCCATAAATGGGCACGATGACAGCGGCGTTTCCGATATAGAAATTCATGTAGCTTGCCGGAATCGGCTCGCCATCGACCAGCACAAGCCCGGGCGAGGGGACATCCACTACCTCCAGCCCGTAAGCCTGTGCGCGGGCGCGCGCGTCGGCGTAGATGGCGGCATTGGGATCGTCCGGGGTCGTGGCGACGGGAAGCGCCAGAACGCCCGGCGCAACGAAACGCGCCAGATTGTCGACATGCCCGTCGGTATGATCGTTGCGCAATCCGTCGCCCAGCCACAGCATGTCCGACAGGCCCAGGCTTCCCGCCAGCAATGTTTCGATCTTCCCGCGATCGAGGTCGGGATTGCGATTGGGGTTGAGCAGGCATTGCTCGGTCGTCACGAACAGGCCCGTGCCGTCGGTGTCGATCGCCCCGCCTTCGAACACCCAATTTTGTGTTGACGTGGGAAGGTCGGTGGTCGCCGCCAGCCGCGCGCCGATATCCTCATCGCCCGGCATTTGATATTTGCCGCCCCAGCCGTTGAAGCCGAAATCGACCAGCGCGCGTCCGCCTGTGCCGTTCAGGACGGCGATCGGCGCGGTGTCGCGCAGCCATACGTCGCCGAGGTTCGCGACAACGATGCGGACAGATGCATCGACCATTGCGCGGGCGGCCTTTGCGTCCTCTTCATGGGCGACGACCAGCCGCACCTGCTCGCCCTTGCCGCCGCAATGAAGGGCGTTGGCAAAGGCGGCGATCTGCTGGCGTGCGCCATCGAATGCGCCGGGCCATTCGGCAGGGTTGGTCGGAAAGCCGATCCACGTCCAGTCGTGCGGCGCCCATTCGGCGGGCATGCGGAAGGTCATGTGCAATATCCTTGCCCGGCCTGACGCGCCGGATCATGATGGGTCGGAAAGGGTGCGCGCTCCATAACGCGCGATCACGGATCTGGACAGAGGGTTGCGATGATGAAGGCGGGTATCCCGACAGTGGCGATGGCCTTGCTGCTGTCGCTTTCGCTGTCGGGCAAGGCATGGGCGGACGAACTGCCCGAATGGCTGACTGGCGAATGGGTCCAGCAGCGCGGCGATCGCTGGGCGGAAGAAGTGTGGACGCTGCCGCGCGGCGGCACGATGATCGGCGTTGGCCGCAACGGGCGCGGCGAAAGCCTGTTGGGCTGGGAGGTCATCCGCATCGTCCGCGATGGGGCGGGCGATGTGATGCTCTATGCCGCGCCCGATGGTGGACCGGCGACGCCATTCAAGCAGGCCGAGCAGGGGGTGCGCGACATCAGTTTCGCCAACCCCGATCATGAGTATCCGCAACGCATCCGCTATTGGCGCGAAGGACGGCTGTTGATGGCGGAAACGTCGCGCATGGATGGATCGCAAACCCAGAGTTGGACCTATTCCCCGGCCGGGAAATAGGTCCTCTCCTCTGGCTTATTGACCGGCGCGATCCTTGTCGCGGATGGCGCGAAACTCATCGCCCTCGACCCAATTGGGCCAGTCGGTCGTTTCGGCGAGCGCGCGACCCACGTCATAATAAAGTTTGAGGTCAGCCGCGACACCGCTCCAGTCCCAATTGGGATCATATTCGTCCTTGGGGCCATGATAGCGGTTCTTGGTATAATCCTCGGCCGCCGCCATGCCGGCGGCGGTGCCGCCATTCACCAGATCCTCGCCGCCTTCAAAATAGAGCATCGGCAGACCATGCTTGGCGAAGCTGAAATGGTCCGAGCGATAATAATAGCCCTTCTCCGGCGTCGGCTCCACCGTCGCGACCCGGCCCTGCGCGGCCAGAGCGCGGTCCAGATAGGCGTCTAGCTGCGACTTGCCCTTGCCAATTACGACGACATTCTTTGCCAGACCGGCGACACTGAGCGCGTCCATGTTTACGCCGCCGACGGTCCTGGAAAAGGGGAAGACCGGGTTTTCGCCATAATAAGCCGACCCCAGCAGCCCCGATTCCTCCGCCGTCACCGCCAGGAAGACCTGGCTCCGGTCGGTCGGCCCAGCCTTCACATTCGCTTCCGCCAGGGCGACGAGCGCAGCCGTGCCGGTGGCGTTGTCGACCGCGCCGTTGCAGATGTCGTCGCCGTCGGGCGCGGCCTGGCATCGGCCCAGATGATCCCAATGGGCGCTGTAGAGGACATATTCGTCCGGGCGCGTCTTGCCGGGCAGCAGGGCAACGACATTCTTCGAGCTATGCTTGCGCAGGTCATTGTCGAAGGAGACGTTCGCCTTGACGCCCGCCAGCGGCACTGCCTTGAATCCGGGCTGCTTGGCGGCACGCATCTGCGCGTCCAGATCCATGCCCGCGCTGGCGAACAGCGCCTGCGCCTTGTCCTTCTGGATCCAGCCGATCGCGGCGGACTGGTCGGCATTGCCATTGGCGCTGTCGGCGACATGCTGCGCACCGGTCCAACTGGACTGAACGACGTTCCAGCCATAGGCGGCAGGCACCGTGTCGTGCACGATGATCGCGGCGGCGGCGCCCTGTCGGGCCGCTTCCTCATATTTATAGGTCCAGCGGCCATAATAGGTCATGGCCCTGCCGTTGAAGATGCCCTCAAGGCCGCTTGTCTCATAGTCGGGATCATTGACCAGGATGATGACCGTCTTGCCCTTCACATCGACGCCGGCATAATCGTTCCAGCCCTTTTCGGGCGCGTTGATGCCATAACCCACGAACACGACCGGGCTGTCCTTCACCGCGATATGCGGCTGGGCCGTGCGATAGGTGCCGATCACCATTTCCGGGCCATAGGCGGCGGTGACGGGAGCTTTTCCACCGCTAAAGCGCAGCGGAGACACATTTTTTGCGGTGATTTCGACCAGCGGGACATCCTGGAACCAGCTGCCATTGTTACCGGGCTTGAGCCCCAGCCTGGCAAATTCCGACGACAGCAGCGCCAGCGTCTTCTCCTCCCCGGCCGATCCGGGCGCGCGGCCTTCATAGGCGTCCGAGGACAATAGCTGCACCAGCCGTTTCATCGTGTCGATGGATGGTGTCACGCCGGAAGCAGCAGGCTGAGCCGACGCGCTTTCTGGCGGCGCGTCGGACATGGTGGTGCAGGCCGGAAGAGCCAATATGGCGGCGATCGCCAGAATGGAACTGCGCATGACTATGTCCCCTTTTTCTTATCGGTAAAGGGGTGATGCCACTGGGCAGCGGGGAGAGCAAGCAAGCCGTTGCCAATATGTCCGCCTTGGCTTAGCCACCGGAATCGAGGGGATTTTGTGGGGGAATATTGGAGATGAGGGGAATCGCGAAAGCTGCGTGCATCGCGCTCTGGTTGGCGGGATCGGCTGCCACGGCTTTGGCGCAGGGGCAACCCGATGCCTTGGCCAAGGCCTTTGGGGCGCGTGAAACCATTTCGTCGGCCAGCCTGTCGCCTGATGGCCGAACGATCGCGCTGATCGCTTCGGGACCCGGACGGACAAGTCGCGCCTATGTTCTTGAGGCGCGCGAAGGCGCTGACATAAAGGTCGTTGCCTCGACCAGCGGTCGGCCCGAATATCTCCAGCGCTGTGACTGGGTATCGGCCGACCGTCTTGCCTGCCAGATATTTGGCGAGCAACGCTATGGCGATGATGTCTATGGCTCTTCCAATGTCTTTTCCGTCAGCGCCAATGGTGCAGACACCAAATTGCTGAGCCAGCGGCGCGGTGCGAATGCGCTGAGCTATGATTTCAGGGGCGGCGATGTGATCGATCTGCTGCCCGGCGATGAGGACGCCGTTCTCATGACACGATCCTATGTGCCCGAAGCCACGGCTGGCAGCCTCATTGAAAAGAAGCTGGAAGGGTTGGGCGTTGACCGGATCGACACCCGCAGTGGCTCGGCCAAGCGGATCGAATCTCCTGATAAACTGGCGGTCGATTACGTCTCTGACGGGCAGGGCCAGGTCCGCATCATGGCGCTTCAGGAAAACCGCACGTCCGGTTATGCCAAAGGCACCTATAAATTTCTCTATCGGCCGGTGGGAAAGTCGGGATGGAGCAATTTGTCCCTATACGATACGCGGGACAATAGCGGTTTCTACCCGGTTGCCGTCGATCCGACAAAGAACGTCGCTTATGGGTTTGAAAAGATGAATGGTCGCGATGCGTTGGTCACGGTCGCGCTGGACCCAAGTCTTGCCAAGACGGTCATATTCTCGCGCCCGGACGTGGATGTGAGCGCGCTAATCCGGGTGGGTCGCGACCGGCGCGTAGTCGGCGCCAGCTACGTCACCGACCATCGCCAGGCAGTCTATTTCGACGAACAGGCAAACGCGCTGGTGTCGTCGCTGGGCAAGGCATTGGGCGGCAAGGCCATCAACATCAGCGACATGAGCAGCGACGGCAACCGCGTCCTGATCTGGGCTGGCAGCGATGTCGATCCCGGGCAATATTATCTGTTCGATCGCGCAGCGCGAAAATTGTCTCCGGTCATGCCTGATCGCCCAGAACTTGCCGGACGCACGCTCGCCGTCATGCAGTCGATCCAGTATCAGGCGGGCGACGGCACGATGATCCCGGCCTATCTCACGCTTCCGCCCGGCAAAGAGACGGCAAAGGGCCTGCCGGCTATCGTCCTGCCCCATGGCGGCCCGGAAGCGCGGGACGAATGGGGTTTCGACTGGATGGTCCAATATTATGCGGCACGCGGTTTCGCCGTGCTGCAACCGCAGTTTCGCGGCTCGGCTGGCTTTGGCGAGGCATGGCTGATGCGCAACGGCTATCGTTCGTGGCGGACCGCAATCAGTGACGTTGTCGATGCCGGGCGCTGGCTGGTGGCGCAGGGCATCGCTAACCCCGATAAGCTGACGATCGCGGGCTGGTCTTATGGCGGGTACGCAGCATTGCAGGCGCAGGCGGTCGATCCTGCGCTGTTCAAGGCAGTGGTGGCGATCGCGCCGGTGACGGATTTTGCCGATCGGATGCGGCGCAGCCAATATAGCGCCGACTATCTGCTGCAACAGCAGCGCATGGGAACCGGGCCGGAGGCTGCAGAGGCGTCCCCGTCCAATCATGCCGCCGCATTTCGCGCACCGGTGCTGATGTTCCACGGCACCGACGACAGCAATGTCGACATAAGCCAGGCGCGGATCATGCAAGCCAAATTGCAGGGAGCCGGCAAGCGCAGCCAGTTGATCACCTATGACGGATTGACTCACAGCCTGATGGACAGCGATGCGCGCGCGGACATGTTGCAGAGGAGCGCAGATTTCCTGATGGCCGCTGGAAAATAGCGCCTGTTTTTCTACGCCAGCATCATTTCAAGCGCCGGGGTCAGATGTTCGCGCGGTCCGTTATCGGTGCGCACGATCATACGGGCGGCGAGGCCATGTTCGCGCGCGAGGCTCAGACCTTTTCCGGGGCCGGCGACAGTGATCGCCGTGGCCCAGGCGTCCGCCATCATGGCGCTGTCGTGCAGCACGGTGACGCAAGCGACGCCATTTTGGATCGGCGCGCCTGTCCCTGGGTCGATGCTGTGGGACAGTCGCTTGCCCGCGACCATATGAAAACGCCGATAGTCGCCTGATGTGGCGATCGCCAGTCCGCTCAGGGCCACGCGCATCGGTGGCAATGCCATGCCGGGTGGCGTTTCCATATCCACCCACCATGGCTGGATATCCGGCTTGACGCCTGCCCCCCGCAATTCGCCGCCAATCTCGATCAGGAAATTGGCTGCCCCCAGTACTCGCAGGGCGTCGGCCACGGCATCGACGGCAAAGCCCTTGGCGATGCCCGAAAAATCCAGCGCCACATCGGCAAGGCGGCGAGCGCCATGATCGCCCACTTCAACAGAAGTGGCGGCGCTACCGCATGCGGGGGCTTCGTCGGCGACGTGCGGGCCGAAGCCACATTGACCGACCAGTTGGCCAAGGGCGGGATCGAACGCGCCGCCCGACAATCGCGAAATGTCCATTCCGGTGCGAAGCACTGTCATCATTTCGACAGGCAAGGTCATCCAGGCGCCGATCGGCTGCCGGTTGAAGCGGCTGATGACCGAATCTGCGTCCCAATTGCTCATCTGGGCGATGACCATGTTCAGCTTCGTCCTGATGGTCATCTCCGCATCTGCCGGCGGATCGACGATCGATGCGGACCATGTCGTGCCCATCGTCGGGCCGGTAAACCCCGTGATCGCACCCAGCCTTTGCCTGCCGCCGAAAATTTCGGGCGACAGGCCTGGCGCGATCGCAATGCGAGGGGCGGTCGTGACAGTGACGGTCAGGGCGCCTGCACCTCAAGCGTCGTAACGTAGGAGGCCCGCCGCTGGCTTGGCGGTGCATCGGCTTCGCCAGCGCCTTCGCGCCGGCCGCCCACAGTGGCATTCAGCCAGAACATGCCAGGTTCCGGCCAGGTAACGGCAATCTTGCCGTCCTGGTCGGCGGTCAGGTCCATCTGCCCCAGGCTGTCGCGGTAGCGAATGCCGCCAGGGATCACTGTGACGCTCAGGCCCGATGCCGGCTTCCCGTCTAGCAGGAACTGAAAGGTCGCCGCTTCGCCCGCAACAAGATCATTGGGATGCGTGACCGGCACCATTTCGATGCCGTCGCCCTTCGGCCTGAACAGATTGGTGGTGGGCGCACCCAAGGTCACGAAAATTTCGTTGCGGTTGATGGACTCATTGGCCTGCACGTCGGTCGCGCCTGCGGGAAGAGCACTGGCCAGCTTGTCCCTGGTGATGCCACGGGGCAAGCGTTCCCGCTTCCCGTTCAGCATATAGCTGCCCATCAGGCGGTTCGCCACCGAGGCGATGCGGTAGGTTCCAGGCTTGGTCAAATGGACGTCGAACGTCGAGCGGTAGCGGCCCTTGGCGCCGTTTTCGATCGTCCCCGCGGCACCATCCGGCTCGGTAATTACGATGCCATCTATCGGTAGCGGGAAATGCTCGAAATAGAACAGGTCGTTGGAAATGGCGGCATCGACCGTGACCCAGCTTTCCGTGCCAGAAAGCGATGTCGCCGAAGGCAGCATCCATTGGCGATGCGCCTGCGCCAGGCCCGGTGTCAGCAGCAACGCAGCAATTGCTGCGGTCCATAAAGTCCTTTTCATCATCGCCCCCTTCATTTGCCGAATGTCAATGTGATGGCACCCAGTTCGCTTGCGCCCTTTGCCCGGACGGTCGTCCCGGGCTTTGGCGGCCAGGCGAAAGGCAGGCGCAGCACTTCACGTCCGCCCACTTCACGCGCCGCTTCAACGATCATCGTGTAATTGCCGGGTGTCAGAGACCCGAGCGGCCCCTTGCCCGAAGTGAAGGCGAGCTTCTGTTCGCCAGGCGCCCGAGTCGCGCCAGTCACGCCATCGGCCGGGAACGTCATCGTTCGACCCGAGGCCCGCCACCATTGCCGCACATCGCGCAGCCATTTGGCGCCTTCGCCATTGCGCATGTCATAATCATACCAGACCGACAGGGTGCGTGGTGTAGCGCCCTGCTTTTCGATCCACACGGCGACATAGGGTCGGTGATATTCGGCGACGGTGAGGCGCGGGATGGTGATGGACATGGTCAGCGTTTGAGCGTGGGCGGGCAAAGCGGCGGCACTGGCCGCCCCGGCGGCCGCACCGGTCAAAAGCAAGGAGTGACGAAGCTGCATGGGTGATGATCCCTTCAATGAATGAAGATGATGGCGACGATGGCCGGGATGGCGAGGCCGGCAGCCACCAGCGGCCATGTGCTGGGACGCCTGCGCGCATGGAGTTGCAGCAGCAGCAGTCCGGTGAGCGCGAACAGGAAGCAGGCCACAGCAAAAATATCGATAAACCATTTCCACGCCGATCCCGCGTTGCGGCCCTTGTGGAGGTCATTGAGGTAACTGATCCAGCCGCGGCTCGTGCTTTCGCTTGTCACCTTGCCGCTATGGCGGTCGATTGCGACCCAGCCGTCGCCACCGGGGCGAGGCAAGGCCAGGTAGACTTCGTCCGCCGACCATTCGGCATCGGCCCCGCCGCTTTGGCCCATTTCCTCATCCAGCCAGAGCCGCACACCGTCGGGCAACGGCTTTTTGGCGTCCGGCGCGTCACTGACGGCGATCTGCGCCAGCAAGGGGGCGGGCAGGGTGCCGCTTCGCTCAACAATAGTGGGCGCGCCTTCGACGTCGGCGGCGTGGTTGAGAGTGATGCCGGTGAAGGCGAACAACAAGAGCCCGATCAGGCTGACGGCCGAACTGATCCAATGCCAGCTGTGCAGTTGCTTCATCCAGAAGGCCTTGGCGCCGCGTCTGGTCTTTTCCCCTTTGCCTCTGCTTGGGGTGTGGGAAGTGCCATGCATCGAGATAAGTCGCCCCGTATCAACACCGTCGCAATAACGCGAACGACTCGCAGTTGCAACGGATTCTCGCCGGCAGGAACGTCATAGCGGGAAATGCCGCTCATCGCGCCGTGGAAAGCCGATGATCCACCGCGTCGCACCAAGTCGTTTTCTTGACGTTATGACGTTGCCGGTCTAGCGCCGACACGCCGGATGCCGGAAAGCTACGATAGGCGCACGCATTGCGGTGCTATCTTACCGGCGCGCTTTTGCGAACAGAAGCGGTGCCTTTCTGGGAATATTATGATGCTGATACCGGCCGTTGCTGCGGGAATGATGATGATGGGGACTGCCGCGCAGCAGCCCGATCCGCAAGGGACGGGCGCTTTGTCGCGGGCGGACCAGACCGCGCCAATGGCCGTCGATCCGGCACCGGCCGGTCCGACAGTCCAGCCGACAGAGGGTCAGCCCGCGGATGAAGACGTGGTCCAGGATATCGTCGTGACCGGAGAGAAGGGCGCGCCGCCGGGCGATCCGATGGAAAAGCTCAATGCCAAAAGCTTCCAAGCCGTGCAATCGGTCGACAAGGCGGTCGTGGAGCCAGTAGCCAAGGCGTATAATAAGGGCCTGCCGCGACCAGTGCGCAAAGGGCTGCGCAACTTCTTTTCCAACATTGGCGAGCCGATCGTCTTTGCCGCCTATCTGCTGCAATTGAAGCCGGGCAAGGCCGCCGAAACAGCGGGGCGCTTTGGCGTCAATTCGACGCTGGGTTTCCTGGGCCTGTTTGACGTGGCGAAGCGCAAGCCGTTCCATTTGCCCCATCGCAACAATGGCTTGGCCAATACGCTGGGCTATTATGGTGTCGGTCCCGGCCCTTATATGTATTTGCCGATCGTGGGCCCGACTACGTTGCGGGATATTGTGGGGGATACGGTCGACAAGATGATCCTGCCCTTGTCCATCGGCGAGCCGTTCAATCAGCCGACCTACGTCATTCCGGCCACGGTGCTGAATCAACTAGGCGAACGCGCAGCATTTGACGAGACGATCCAGAAATTGCGCAAGGACGATGATCCCTATGCCGCCTATCGCGATTTATATCTGAAACAGCGGCAGGCGGAGATCGACGCGTTGCATGGACGCGCTCCGGATGAACCCGTCGTGCCTGTCTATGGGCCGGGCATCCCGACACCGAAAGACAATGGCGCATCGTCCGGGATGGCCACGCCTGCCGTAGATTGAGGAGGTTGGCCCGGGAGGCAGGCGCGCCTGCCTCCCGGCGTTCGGGACCTCAGCGCCCCAGAAGGCCGCGCGCCTGGCCCGCAATCTCCGCCAACATCGCCACATTGGGGTTGGCCGCCGCCTTGGCGCGCTGCACCAGGCTGCGGAACTGGCGAATGCGGGCTGCCTTGGCTTTCAGCCATTGTTCGACATGGTCCGACACGTCCATGGCGGATGTCTGCGCGAGAAAGTCCAGTCGCACCTGCTGCATGTCGCGCGCGACGCCGGAAATCAGCAGCCTTTCCCATGGATCGGACGGCTCCATCCGAGCCGCGGTGGACTGGACCCAGTCGATGCCGACCGCTTCGCCCAGATGCGTGAAGGCGCGGGTGAGGGCGACTTCATTCATGTCCATGCGTGACGCCAGAGACGCAATGCCGACCGCGCCGTCCAGCTTGAACAAACCCGCCGCGCGCCGTGCCAGAGGTTCGGGCGCGCCCAGTCCAAGCAGCCGGTCGGAGACACTAGCGGTGCGACGCTGCGCCTCACTGGTCAGCAGCTCATCGACCTGTTCGGCCAGTTTTTGCACGCCAGGCGCCAACCGTGCATGACCCTGCGCCGGCAAGGTTCCCGTCGGGAGGGCACGCAGGATATCCGCGATCTGGGCGCGCATCCCGCTGGCAATGGTCGCAAACAGACCCAACCGTGCGTCCTCACCCATGTCCGCGCTGTCGATATCGGCCCAAAGATCACGAATGCCGTATAGC
>CEQG01069486.1_pt1 | contig 11779 bp, 10 predicted proteins | sample 350301 | NCBI WGS metagenome assembly CEQG01 (sample SAMEA2621242, study PRJEB7988) | marine metagenome | isolation source: saline water (ENVO:00002010), including | reverse complement strand
GACTACCCCGGCCGATTCAAACAGGATGCCAGTGGTCGGCCGTTCACTGAAGCCAGGCTTGCTGCCCTACGCAGCGATGCCAGCACCACCTTTGGTGAAAGCAATCGTCCGGACTTTGCACCTGGTGCCAGGGTGCCGCTGACCGACCACGACAACGAGGCTGTGAACCGCGACTGGCTTCTCACAGCGATCACCCATACTGGCTCACAACCCCAGGCCCTGGAAGAAGAGGGTGGCAGCGAACCGACACGCTACGGCAACCACTTTACCGCCATCCCCGCAGACCGCAGCTGGCGGCCCGTGTGTGAGCACAAACCATTGATGGACGGACCCCAGATGGCCATGGTGACCGGCCCGGAAGGCGAAGAAATTCATTGCGACCAATACGGCCGGGTGAAAGTGCGCTTTCCCTGGGATCGCTATGCGTTAAATGATCAACACAGCAGTGCCTGGCTCCGGGTCAGCCAGGGTTGGGCCGGCGGCCAGTATGGTTTCACCGCACTGCCGAGGATCGGCCATGAAGTGATCGTTTCCTTCCTGGACGGCGATCCGGACCAGCCGATCATCACCGGCCGGACTTGGCACGCCACCAACACACCGCAGTATTCGCTGCTGGAACACAAAACCCGCACCACCCTGAAAACCAAAACCCACAAGGGCGAGGGCAGTAACGAGCTTCGGTTTGAAGACGAAGCCGGCGAAGAACAGATCTACGTTCACGCCCAGAAAGAACTGGCCCTGATCACGGAGAACAACCGCACTGAAGTCATCAGGAACGATCGCCACCTGACCGTGGGCAACGACCGCAAGGCCCACATCAAAGGCAGTGACCACGTCACGGTGAACGGTGAAAAACGGGAGAAAACCGGCAAAGACCGTAGTTTCAACGTCACTGGTACGTTGCACCTGAAAGCCGGCACGGCTTGGCTAACCGACTGTGGCACCGAACTGCACATCAAGGCCGGCCAGAAAACCGTTATTGAAGCCGGTGCGGAAATCACCCTCAAGGCCGGTGGCAGTTTCGTGAAGATCGACCCCAGCGGTGTGGCTATGGGTGGCGCTGCCATCAAGCTGAATGCCGGAGGTTCGCCGGGTAAGGGGAGTGGGCAGAAGGTTCAGGTGCCGGAGATGCCGGGGTTGGTGGAGAAGAATGGGGGGGCTGTTGCGCCGGTGGCCCTGCCGGAGACACAGCAAAGACCGATGGCCAAGTCCGACCAGATGCGCGCCATCAAGAATGCCGCGAATCAGGGTAAGGGAATTTGCCAGGTCTGCTCACCAGAATCACAAGGTGCGATCTGATGGGGCATCTGGCTGGACTTCCCGGTGAGGGGAAGACGTTCATTCTTATTGATGGCGCCAAAGTAAATAATCTGCCCCAAGTTATTTATCGTGAGATCGAAACACCTCATTGTGATGCGCTCTACAGGCAAACGGAGCTTGCCGACCTATTGGAAGTTTCACCGTGGCTGGTTGAAACGGGAATAGATAGCTCGCTGACACTTAAATGCTTCAATGATTGGAAACATCAGGGTGTTGCCATCGTATTGCGGGCTGACTGCCACTTCGAAGAGGTCATGCAACACTTGCGTGGATTGCTTATGGCGAGGTTGGTCACGGGAGATGAGGTTGTTTTCCGGTTTTATGATCCTGAAATCGCGCGGCACCTGTTGAAGCTGGATTCGTCAGGTGAAAATGTGAGGCGATTGATGGGGCCTTGTAGTCTGTTTGCCATTCAGGATCGCCGCACTGGTGAGTGGGAGTATTTTCATAATGATCAGCCCAGTAGTGAGCGGCAGGCTGAGAGGTTAAGCATTCGTGAGGAACACCAGGTTGCCATGGAAAGAGCGGCGGAACGGACGGCCCTCAGGAAACTCGAACTTCACGTTGCAAACTACTTTCCCCATTTGCTTCACAAAACGGATACAGATGGGAAGGATTGGGGGATGGTCTCTGCTTTAGTCGATGCGGCGAAAGCGCGGGGACTCTGTAGTACCCGAGATATTGCGCTGTTTATCAATACGATTGGCTGGCTTGGACACCAGGCATTCGACGACAGTGAAGTACAGCTTCTGTGGAAAGAGAATTCCGCAGCGCCAGGCAAAGCCATAGCGCGAATTGCAGAATTCGCCGAGAAAAAGTCAACGGAGGGACTGGTTCATGGGTAGCGCTAACAGCTCAGCGTTTATACAGGGTGCTGATGACATAGACTCAGCGGCACAGATGTGCCCGCTCCAGTTCAAAACCGTTGCGTTGTATCCGGTACGTTGGGCGATCAGTCAGGAAGAAGTAGCGCTGCCCCCTCACTTCCGACCGCCCACCGTTGCGCTTGAAACCACGCATTACTGTGTACGAAAACTAACGCCCGGTTGGGTGTATATGTTCTCCGAAGTATTCGGAACGCTGCATGAGTATCGTGTTGACGAACAAGGCGAGTTGACAGAAGTGCAGCCGGGGTTCAACTCGGTTCTTTTTTCCGCTGTGGACGCAGAAAGCGCTTTGCCCGCCTTACATCACCCTGCGGAAGGAAAAGTTTTTCTTAAGTTTGTGCAGCATCGATGGACTTCCCGTTTGCAGGAACTTGTACGCACGGATGCGGAAATTCGCGAAGAGCACATGCAGCCGTTCGACTTGCGAAGCCTACCTGGAAGAGGTGAGGCCGTTAATATCAGTGAAACTGAAGCGATAAGCGAGGTGGTTGAAGATTTTCGATCAGAACCGTTGGATTTTGAATGGAGTCTGACCACCTTAATGCATGGAATCGGTGAATCGGATTTGCAGGGCCAATGCAAAAAAGAAACTGAATTTTCTTACTGCGTTGCTCTTGAAGACGAAATCGGTATCACATCTGATTTGAGTCAATTGCATGCTCTTTATGTGAATCTGATTACGAACTATGCCGAGGAGAACGCATACGCCTATACAACCGCCCAGATGGTAGATGCGCTCATTGCCCGTGAGGCTGGCAAAAAGGAATCGCCTGAGGACCAGCAGGAAACTGCTGAGGAACTTAAAGAACGAGTTCGTTCAGAGGAAAAAGACGCATTCGTCGAAAGCTACCACAAGCAGCTTGAAAAGTATGACCACGCTCGAACATTGGTATTCGATGATTGGAAGCGATGGATTGATTCTGACCAACTGGCCAGGAAGCTGGAGCTCAACGACTGTTACTGCGCCGAAGGGTTCAAGGCGGTTGAGCAGGAACTGGCAGATATATTGGATGGCTACGTCAGTTCGGAGAAAGGTAAGGAAGACTCTGAAAATTGGTTAGCTGCTGATGAGGGCGACGCGGGTACGGTTGGGAACATGTTAAAAACCGTCCTGTTCCTCGCATCTGCTACCAACGGCATGACCGAAAAACTGAAAGGCCTGCCCGGCTTTGACTATGGCAGCCTAAAGATCGTGGATAGTATCTTCGATATGCCTGCCTATGTGCAGGTGAGCACCGCCACCGATACTCTGATGCTGGAATTTGCCGCTCCCGCTGCCAAGATGGGCACCTGGGCGAAAGACCCTCAAACTTGGCCGCAGTGGAGAAAGTGGACCAGGGCCGTCCAGCGACGTTATGGCATTGATGTCCACCGACACGGAATAACATTGAATACCGCGGCCGACTTGCTCCACGAGGTCCACCGTAAATCATTGGAAGGGGCCGGCCATAATCTCTCAGAACTTGCAATGACACCCCTGGCCGCCGGAATGGCGGATGCACGTATCAGGGCCTACCTGAACAGGGCACTGATCGACGTATTCCACCTGACCCCGGACTTCAAGGACAACCCCTTTGGCTGGCTTCATACCCGTCTGGACCCGGTAGTTGAAAGCATCAAGCAGAATAGGGGCAAGTTCATCGGCGCCGTGACTTTCTTCCACGCGATTAATCTGGCAAACCTGTTTTCTGGGTTGGATAAGACTCGGAAGGACGTGATGATTGGCGATAGGACAGCTATTGACCGGTGGGGGGCTGTTTTGTCCGGCCTATGGAGCGTCGGCGAGGGCGTTGTTAATCTCAGTGGAGTATTAGTCAAGGAGGAATATGCCAGAGCCTTGGGGGCAAGTCTCTCTGCGGCTGGTGCCAGGGTTTCGGTGGCTTTTAATGGGCTAAGGTTTGTTAGCAAGGTCGCAGATATTACGGTGAGTCTTGCGAGAATCAGCCTAAAGCCCCTTCCTTACGTCGGTGTCATACTGTCAATAGGTCTGGAAGGCTGGACGAGCCACAAGGCTCTGAACACAGGCCATTACGCAATGGCGTCGCTATCCGGGGTCCAGATTGGGCTGAGTATCGGCATCACTTACCTGGCGTCTTTGGCAGTAGCGGGCGCCGTTACCGGGGCGGGTTTACCCGTTGTGCTTGTGGTGGGTTCAGTACTGGTCGCGATCTCTTTCGTCATCAGTATGGTACAGCTATATATAGCCCGATCTAGGATCGAGGATTTCATTTCACTGTCATTCTGGGGTAACGCGCCTACATTGCGGTACTGGGATGAGCAATCCAGGCCATCAAGCGCAGAGCTTCTGGAAGATAGCCGAACCATTGTTTCTCAGGGTGAGGGTGTCGATGTCAGGCGATATTTCGAAGCGGAACTGGATGGATTCTACTATTTGCTGTTCTCCCCCCTGGTAAAGATAACTGAGTACATGCCCAAGCATTGGGCGGTAACCCAACAGGGTGAGCAGCGAGTTCTATCAGAATTCACCAGTCTCATCGTGTATTTTCCAGGTTACATTGAAGGTAACTGCGCTGTCTCCATCAAGCTTTTCGTGGCTAATAGAAACTGGTTAGTGGAGAACGAGTCGAGGGAAATCACAGATCTGTTTAATAGAACAGCGAGGATAGACTCCACTTCGCAGGGCTTAATGTATCGGTTCACGCACTACAATCACGACAATTGGGAACAGCTCGAAATGCTGATCGAGTATGAGAAAGACGGCAGGAGCGTAACGGGTGAAAACGGGCTTAGAGTCATTCTGGATAACAACGATGTAGAGGAACTGGGTATCGATGAAAGACTTGCCTTTGAAGTGTGATTTTCCGGACACGAACCTGGAACAACAACTGGAAAAGAAGCTGTACCGAACCCACGGAGCGCGGCTTGCTAGTCCGCCGGCACGAAAAGTGAGGGGGGTGTCCGATTCGTCGGAAAAGATGGAGCACAGTTTTGCCTGCATCGGTGAACGTTTCGTGGACATTCGCACTGCCTTAATGTCTCTTCGCTCAGGCTTGCCAGCAATCATCAATATTTTCATGATTATTGTTATGGTATTGGGTTGGGTTATTAGCTTTTTTTATTCAAAAGCACTGTTTGCGATGTTGATTGCTTTTGGGCCAGTCTGGGTGGCCGTCTATGTGTTCGAAATTTTTCTTCCCCTCACGTTGCCCGTCCGGATCGACCGAAAGGAAGGATTTGTTTACGTAGGGCATAGAGGGACGTTCTACCGGATTCCTTGGGACGAATTGGAAGTGACCTTTTCTTACAACTGGCAATATTTAGGCTCCGGGGTTGTATGGGAACGACAGTACTACGCCCACCTTTTTATGCGGGAAAAGCATTACTTTTGTGGAAAGCCCCCAAAGATGCCCCTGCAGCGGAAAAAAATATCTTCCGGTTTTAAAGAAGAACGTATTTACCAGAAATGGAATTTTATTGTCAGGTATTATGATGAAGGAACCACTAGAGAGGACTTCGATAATCTTGCCTGGGTTAATTACGATTTCTATAAAGAGGATCTGAAAAAGAAATCAATTGGGATCAAAATTGTTGAGTGTTTGGGGGTCATTTTATTTGTTCCGAGTATTATTTGGTGGAATTTTACCCCCTTTAAATACAAATGGCCGAAGGAAATTGAAGCCATTTTCGGTAAAGCCAATTACTACTAGCCATTGAAAAGGAATTCGCGGTGTCTGTAAAAATCGCTCTAATGCTCCTCTGCCTTATTCCCCTCTCCACAAACGCCGGCGTCTACAAATGGGTCGATGCCAACGGTCAGACCCATTTCGGGGACCGTCCACCAGCTCAGGCAGCATCAAGTGAAGTTACGGTAAAGGCCGCCCCGGCCAGCGTGGATGCGGGAGCCCGGGAGCGGCATCAGAAGATGACCGAGTTTCTGGAGCAGCAGCAGGAAGAGCGTGAGACGCGGCAGGCTGCCAATGCCAAAGCCGAGGAGAAGGCGGAGAAGCAAGCCGAGCTGTGCAGAAAGCTTCGGGCGCGCCTCAAGTTTCTTGCCAGCGTTTCGACCTTCTACAACATCAACGATCAGGGCGAGCGGATTTATGTCAATGAGGCCGAGAATACCCGTATTCGTGAGGATTTCCGGGAAAAGGTGAGGAGCACCTGCGGAAACGACTAATACGCGGATGCTGACCAGGGGCGGAAAGGAAAGTCTGACCTCTGTAGGAAAAAGCAACTGAGAGCAAAGGAATTGCCATGCCGTTTCGATTGTTCAGCGCCGCGCTGCCGGTGCTGATTTCCCTTCTGTTTTCCCCCGTGGCGGTAGCGAAACAGCCCGAGCTGACACTCGCCAACGTGTATCAAAAGGGCATGCCGCTGGACGGCTACTGGGTCAGTGAAAAGCTCGACGGGGTGCGAGCATACTGGACTGGCGAGCGATTTCTTTCCCGTGGCGGTCATGAGTATCGGGCACCCGGTTGGTTCACCAGAGGGTTTCCGGCACGTCCCCTGGACGGTGAGCTCTGGATGGGGCGGGGCCGTTTTGCGGAATTGTCAGGGGCGGTGCGTCAGGTGGTGCCCGATGACAACGATTGGCGGCGGATTCGGTTCATGGTGTTTGATCTTCCGGATAAGGAGGCAACCTTCGACCAACGTTTGGCCCGGCTGCGTGTATTAATCCAAGAGGTTGAATCACCCTACATGGCGCTTGTCGATCAGCAACGGGCGAGCACCCATGAGAAACTGATGCAGCGTTTGGATAAGATCGTCGACGGCGGCGCAGAGGGTTTGATGTTGAAGCTGGGGTCCAGTCATTACCGAAGTGGGCGCTCCGATGATCTACTGAAAGTAAAACAGTATCAGGATGCCGAAGCGGTGGTTGTTCATCATCTGCCGGGAAAGGGCAAATACGAGGGGCTGATGGGGTCACTGCTGGTGGAGTTGGACGATGGCAGGCGATTCCGGATTGGTACGGGGTTCAGCGATTCCGAGCGAGCGTCTCCTCCGAGACCCGGAACCACGATCACATTCAAGCACTATGGCCTCACAGCCACGGGGCTGCCTCGCTTTGCCAGCTTTCTCCGTATCCGGAATGATGAACCTGCGCGGTAATTGAGCGCACAGGCTCACTGGCGCTTGACGGGGGTCAAGACTGGCAAGCGCAGCTAGCCATACACTGGAATGAGTCAAATACATCTCATCCCCCACAGTCATGGAGACTGCGCGAATGTCCCTCGAAAAACACGATCTGATTCACGAACTGCCGGAATCCAAAGAAGCCATTCATCTTTTGAAAACCAACAGCACTCACTTCGCCAAGCTGTTTGACGAATATCATGAAGTGGACCATGCCGTTCATCGCGTTGAAACGGGCGCTGAAAACACCTCCGATGAGTATCTGGAAAACCTCAAAAAGAAGCGGCTGAATCTGAAGGACCAATTGTTTGCCATGATTCGCGAGTATGAGGCTTCGGCGGCTAGCTGAGGGCAACCTGCCAGATAATCCAGCATCGGCTGTCAATTGGCCGTAATCCTCCTTGGGGAGACTGTTGATAGGGTATCATCGGTCTCACAAGGAGGAGGTTATGATGTTACGGATCCTTTCGGGGCTGGTGCTGTGCTCGGTACTTTCCCTGGTACAAGCGGCGACCGTTGAAGAGCTCTCCCCGCAATCAATTGCGCTGGCGCCTGAACAGTCGGAGCCCTCGGTCCATCTGGGACCACGGCCTTTCTGGCTGGTTGGTGCAATGGACGACAGTCCGCTCAAAGAGCGCCTGCAAGCCTGCAATACCGACACTGTCGAGAAAACGGATTTCTCCATCGGCCATCGTGGCGCGCCCCTGCAGTTTCCCGAACATACCCGTGAATCCTACATTGCGGCAGCGCGCATGGGTGCGGGTATTCTGGAATGTGATGTCGCCTTCACCAGGGATCGGGAACTGGTTTGCCGACATGCCCAGGACGACCTTCATACCACCACCAATATCGTTGCCGTCCCTGCATTGAACGCCAAGTGTACCCAGCCTTTTGTGCCCGCCGATCCTGCCACGGGCACGCCGGCACAGGCCGAGTGTCGCACCAGCGATATCACTCTGGCCGAGTTCAAGTCACTGGAGGGCAAGATGGATGCCCACAACCCAATGGCAACCACGCCGGAGGAATACCTGGCTGGCACCGCAGACTGGCGCACTGATCTCTACTCCAGCCGGGGCACCTTGATGACTCATCAGGAGAGCATCGAGTTGTTCAGGGCTCTGGGCGCGAAGTTCACTCCGGAATTGAAATCACCGGTGGTTGCTATGCCCTTTGAGGGGGATTACAGCCAGCAAGACTATGCCCGCCAAATGATCCAGGATTACATCGATGCCGGTGTGCAGCCGGAAGACGTCTGGCCCCAGTCCTTCAATTTGAAGGACGTTCTTTTCTGGGTAGACGAGATGCCGGAATTTGGTCGGCAAGCAGTCTTCCTCGACCAATCTGAGTCTACCCTTGTGAACGCGTCCGCAACCTATATGGCTTACCTTAAAAGTAGGGGTGTGAACATTCTGGCGCCGGCGCTCTGGAAGCTGCTGACTCTGGACAGCCAGAGGCAAATCGTTCCGTCCCGGTACGCGGAGAATGCGCGCGAAGCCGGCCTGGACCTGATTGCCTGGACCGTTGAGCGCAGCGGTCCGCTGGAAAAGGGCGGCGGCTGGTATTACCAGACGGTGACCGATGCCATTAACAACGACGGCGACGTGCTCACCGTGATCGATGTTCTGGCCCGTGAGGTAGGTGTGATTGGGGTTTTCTCGGATTGGCCGGCGACAACGACCTTCTATGCCAATTGTATGGGGTTGTCTAAGCATTGAGGTAGGGACGGCGCAGCGCCAAGTTGGCCCCCCGGAGAGAATGTGAATCTATGGCCTGTTTCTCCGGAGGACAGACAATAGCGCTCCTGAGCTCTTGTTCACTTAAAAGTCTTGTTCATTATTAATGAACAGTGCTATTTTGTGAACATAATGTTGGAGAGGCTATGAAACCATCAATCAACGAGCGCGCATTTCTAAGCCAGGCAATCCGCGCGTTCCATCAAGAGACAGGTTTAGACTTACACCCTACTGTCGAGAGTGAAGTGATGCCCTGCTCTGATGGCCTCATTCTTGAACTGGGCGATACGGGCATCCAGTACAGCGTTGAGCTGAAGCGCTGGGCGCAGCAGGCGAATATAGGCACTATTGTCGCTCAGCTACGGCGAATGCCGCCGCCCGCATTGCTGGTCGCTGATTACGTAAACCCGAATATGGCAGACCGCCTTCGAGAAGCCGGCGCACAGTTCATTGACGCCGCCGGCAATGCTTATCTGAACGAAAAGACATTCTTCATCTTCGTAAAAGGTAATCGCAAAAGGCCGGTTCATGCATCAGCAAGGAAAACCTCCCGAGCCTTTAATTCATCTGGTTTAAAGCTGATTTTCAGTTTTCTAATGGACCCTCATCTGGTCGGTGAAACTTATCGAAAAATGGCAGAAGTCAGCGGTGTTTCCCTCGGAGCCATCGGCTGGGTTCTGAATGACCTGAAAGACAAGGGCTATGTTCGAGAACATGGAAAGAAGGGCGCAAGGTCACTTGAGAACCCTATGGGGCTGCTTGATCGCTGGGCCGAGTCCTACCCGGAAAAACTGCTACCCGAGTTGGACATGGGGCTATTTCAGGCAACCTCTGCGATGCCGTGGAAGAAAATCCGGCCGGAGCTTCTGGGTGGGTGTTGGGGCGGGGAAGTTGCCGTCTCTCGGCTGGGCAACTATCTGTCGCCTGCCCAGGGGACTATTTATCTGCCCCGAGAAAAGCTGAAAAGCTTGGTGATGGAATATAGGCTTCGTAAAAGCCCGGGCAATTCACCCAATACGTCCGAGACATTGCAGATCAACGAGAAATTCTGGCTCGCTGATTCACTCAACGTAAACCAAACTCCTGGGATTGCCCCAGATATTCTTGTCTATGCTGACCTCCTGATGACCGGCGACTCGCGTAACCTGGAAGCAGCGGAGCGGCTTTATGCCCAGATTAAAGATCGATTCCAAGAATATTGATCCGACTCAATTGAAGACCTACGGAGCCATCAAGTGTGTCGCCGTGGATCAGGATGTGCCATTCATCATTGTCGGCGCCTCCGCCCGTGATCTGGTAATGCATCACGCCTATGGAGCACCCATTCAACGGGCAACAATGGATATCGATCTTGCCGTTCAGGTCCCGGATTGGGCTGATTTTGAACGCATCCGCGATAGTTTGATTGGCAAAGGTTATACCAAAACCGATCTCCCTCATCGTTTGCACGGCCCGAACGGCGCACCCATCGACATTCTTCCTTTTGGAGCTGTTGAAAGTGACGATTCAGTTATTCAATGGCCGCCTTCTGGCGAAGTGCAAATGAGCGTGGTCGGTTTTCAGGATGCCCTGAATAACGCCGACTGGTTGATGATAGCAGCAGAGTCAGAGTCAGAGTCAGAGCTGGAGTTGCCTGTTGCCAGTCCTCAGGGATTGGCCCTTCTGAAACTGGTGGCCTGGTCCGAAAGAGATGCGCAAACAAGACGCAAAGACGCGGCCGATATCGCTTATCTGGCATCCAACTATGAAAATATTCCTGGCCAGATGGACCGGCTTTTCGAACAGCATGAAAGCATCCTCGAAGCCTACGGCTGGGATACGAGACTTGCGGGCGCTCAGTTGCTCGGCAAGGAAACGGCACAGATTGCCAACAAATCAACGATGAAAGTCCTGCGACGCCTGCTCAGTAAGGATCTGATTGCCAACCTGACTAGGGATTCGGGCAACACGTGCGGCGATTTCACCGAAGAAGTTGTGTCAGCGTTTATTGGCGGACTTTTTGGCTCAGAAGTAACAAATGTACAAAATTGACTCAGAAGCCAACCGCATAACACCAATGGCGGTAACTTCTCAGAATGCAAGATTTTAGAGCGAAATCACTGTCAGGAATGGCTCGAAAACGCTCCCGAAGCCTTCGGCGAAGAGCTTCCGATTATCCAGAAAGAGTTCGACGGTTTTGAAGATACCCGTGGACGCCGAGATTCACTTGTTCTCGACAAAGACGGCAACCTGGTCATTATCGAAAAGAAGCTGGATGACATCCGATCGTTATGTGGTCTGGCAGGCGCTGAAGTACGGCGGCTACTCCGCGAATCTGAGCAGTTCCTAGCGCCTGATATTCGTGGCGGCTAAATTCCGCAAAGAAGTCACCAATGTGGTGTTATGGCTCAGCCAGTTCTGATTGCATTCTCTTCCTTGCGCTTGTCTTCTACCGCCTGACACGGCCGGTTTCCTCCAGAAAACGGCAAAAAGGGGTAGAGGCGCAATCAGGTTTAGGTATCGATGCCATTCGCAATCTGATCAAAGCCAATCCCCTGGAGGCCGCGTTGATGGCGTTCGCAGTGGGTATCGCAGAGCAGAAGGATCCCAGGCTCAAATCATTGCTGATGGAAGGTGGCATGGTGCTGATGAAACGGGCCGAGTCGTCTGACCCCGACCGGGTCGTTGCATATAAGACTCCCGAGAACGAGAGTGAAACCAAGCCAGATTCTAATACCCCTCAATAAGTCAAAGTTGTTGTTTTTT
>CEQG01276065.1_pt1 | contig 11785 bp, 8 predicted proteins | sample 350301 | NCBI WGS metagenome assembly CEQG01 (sample SAMEA2621242, study PRJEB7988) | marine metagenome | isolation source: saline water (ENVO:00002010), including | reverse complement strand
GATTAACCGAACTCTAAACTGTCTATAAAACAGCACATTCAGATGCAAAACTTATAGATGTTTTGCAGGTTGAATTTAATAAAAAATTTCTCCAAAAAGCGAATTTAATAAACAGCAGATAATATTGTGTTATAACCTTTTCAAATTTTCAGGTAATTATTTGCCGTTGTAAATCTTTCTTTGGGCCAGTATTTAAATGGAAATCAACTCACATAAAAAACCTATTTGAACTTGTATTGGTTATCATATTTTTCAAGACAAATGCGCAAGTAGACAAAAAACTACTTCAACAAAAAGTTTCTAAAAAGTCTAAAAGGTCCAATTTTGTCAGCATAGTAAAAGCTCTAGGTTATAGAGAAGGAGATGAATTACTCGTTTGGACAATATTCACTACATTTTAGAATAAATTCCAAATCACCTACAAGTTTCTCTTTGATATTTTGTATTTTCATGTAACTTAATTCTTACGAAAATAGCTTCCTATCCCTATGATTTGTGCTAATTTCGTTGAAATATTTACTTAAATCATGAAAAAAATAGATTTTCCATTCTTTGTTTTTATTTTAATTATTACAACAGCAGCGGTATCTGCTCAAAGCTTAGTTTTTAAAAATAACCGAAAATGGAATGAACCATTAAATAATTTTCAGGAAAATTTTAAAGATTCCTTGACATTATGGCCAGAACGCGTGATTTTACAAATTGCAAACACCCACGTTAATCCAAATGAACCTATATTTTTTAAAGCGTACCTAGCATCTGGAAAACAACTTAAAAGATATAGCAAAAGTGGAGTCTTAATTATAGAAGTTTTAGAAGATAATGGTATTTTGTTAAAACGCCAGTTTCATAAAGTAAACGCAGGGATTGTTCATGGACAGATAGAACCACTTGAGAATATTGATGCAGGAAGATATACCGTTAAAGCCTATACTCGTTGGTCAAAGAATTACGGCCCTGATTTCGCAGCATGGAAGAAAATTCAGATAGGAGTTGTGACAGGAATTGAAGAGCAAAAAAATAAAACCTCTGGGATTTCTATAATACCTGAAGGAGGTGTTCTTTTGAATGGTCTTGAAAATAGGGTTGTTATTAAAATCCCATCAAATCAAGTACAAAAAACAAGAAGTAAAGGAAAAATAATAGATGAAAAAAAAATAGAGATAGCTGAAATTTCTTTTTATTCTTCGGGTCTTGGCTCTACGACTTTTAGACCAAAGAAAGGGAAAACTTATAAGTTAGAATTAGAAGACGGAACTCTAACTCCAATTCCAAATGCAAAAGAAGAGGGTTTTCTTGTACGTGTAAACAATCTAGAAGCAAATACTACCAAAATTCAAATTACTGCTTCAGAAGGAGTTGTAGACTCAGACGTAAAGTTAATTGGAATATCAGGAGGATTGAAATATTTTGAAAAGAGATTAGATTTCAGTAAAACCAGAATTTTAGATGTTAAACTTTCCAAGTTAAATTTCCCTTCTGGCATTTTTACTTTAAAGTTAGTAGATAGTCTTGGTTCTGTTCTTGCGATTAGACCAATTTGGATAGATGGAGAAAGATTGAATATAGATATCAATCCAATAAACAAGAATATGAAAACCTATAAAATAAAAGTAACCAATTATAATGACTCTCCAGTAAAATCACAGTTGGCTATTAGTGTCAATAGATACCAACCTGATATCACAAAGAATTGGAATCAAAATATTTATGAACGTACCAGTTTGTTCACATTTGGGGAAAGCTTTGAAAAAAATAAAATATCAAGCTACAGAAAAGATATTTTTTTAAAAGACCTGAGCCTGCTGTCATGTATTGATGATATTGAAATTTTTTCTTTAGAAAAGGACATTACTGCAAAAGCATTATTTTCATTACAGAAAGGACTGGAAATTATTGGTTACGCATATGATTTGAACAACACATTATTAAGTAATTCAAAAATCCAAGTAATAGTGACTAATGAAGATGATGTTTGGATTGGAGAAGTAAAAACGGATGCCCAAGGACTACTAAAATTAGAGAATATCCAAATCAGTGGAAATGCAACCTTAATTGCCAGAACAGAAGGTGAAGATGTTAAATCTAGATTGGTGAAAATAATACCTATTAACGATAAGGATAAAAAAACCAACACTTTGATACCCTATGTCATGAAAAATCCAGTGCGGCAGGACAATCACCAGAACATCATCTTCGAAAATTTTGATATTGACTCCACAGGAAAAACTATTGTATTGGATGAGGTGGAAGTAGTTGAAAAAAATAACAAAAAGAAAAAATACACTCCCTCTGTATATGGTATTGAAGTACCTCCCCAGCGTGTGAAATACCAAGATTTTAATAAGCCTAAGAGCCTTATTCAGTTGCTTTCTGAGTTTTCAGGAGTCGTGATAACTGGAGCCGAAACATTAAATCCTTCTCTAAGAGTCGTAAGTGCTTCCGGACCTGTTTTATGGGTTTTGGACGGTTTTCCATTATCTCAGAGAGGAGGCGGAACAACAATTGATTCAGGCTTGGGGAATAAAAATGAAACTCAAAATTCCTTAACCGACATTATGGCTTTGGCCAATCCACGGGATATTGAAAGAATTGAATTACTAACAGGACCAGATGCAGCAATCTATGGTACCAGAGGTTCTGGTGGGGTCTTCGTAATATATACTCGAACTGGAAGTGAATTAGATTCCTTCTCCAGAAAGGAGGGTGAAATGGCTTTTGAAGGTTACAACGTCCCGCTTAATTTTAGTGAATACAAGGAACGACTTTCTAAAAGAAGAGAACAAAATACTAATTTATTGTATTGGAATCCCAAATTGGAAACAGATGAGAAAGGAGAGGCTATTATTACCGTTCCCGAATTACTTAATAATTCTGTAATTAAAATTAAAGCAAGTGCTATTTCATTAGATGGTGAAATTGGATCCACAAGTATAATTAATTGAGTTTAATATACTACCCTAGGAGGAGCATATAAACTGAACTTGTTTGGAAAATTAAATAAAACGTTAAATTAAATATAATTGATTCTCCTTTACTTAATTTGGAAGTCCTGTAGATACCCCAATCTTCAGGACAGTTTCTCTACAAAACTAACAAATAATTATCAAGCCGGTCCTTTAAATAGATCAATAGGTCTTTCATAGTCGATGGACTGGTGTCTTCTTTCATGGTTGTAATAATCAAAGCATTGTAATAATTGAGTTGATGCCTAGCACCAAATAACTAAAGTCCGAGGCTTGTTGGTTGCTATTTGAATTTTCTGTAAAACGTAATTGCTCAAAAACTCAAGTCTAGATAGAGATAAATAAATTATTACCATTATTGGAATGATGATAGCTACATTTTTCATCCTTTCAATGAAGTCTAATAGTAATTTATTTTATATTTTCAACAAATAAGTAATTTCTTTATTGAAAAGAAAGAATTTTACTATACTAAAATGTCAAGAATGGTTTTCAAATGAAATATACTAAACATTTTAAAAAGACTTTGGATGATATCAGCGAAATCATTGTTTCAAAATATACGAGTCAAACTGAATTGGGAGTTTTGGCAGGGCTTTCGGGATTGGCCATGTTCCAGTTTTATTACTCAAAATATCTAGAGGATGGGGACAGTTCAAATATTGGTCTGGAAATGCTTTCATTTGGTATTGAAAAAATTAACTCGGGCTATTCCAATCCCACTTATTCAACTGGTATCACCGGTTTCGGCTGGACCATTCAACATTTGAACAACTCTAATTTTATCCAGTTAGATTGTGATGAGCTCCTTTCCCCATTTGATGAATATCTCTATAACTACATGTTGGCTGAATTCAAGATTGGCAACTATGATTTCCTACATGGAGCACTGGGTTATGCATTTTACTTTTTAAGTAGATTTGAAAGCACTGGGGATGTTGACTTAAAAAAACGCTATAAGGCCTATCTATTGGAGTCTTTAGCCTATCTTAACGATTTATCGATCAAAACGAACAGTGGTTTAGCTTGGGAGTCTATTCTCGACATACACAAAAAGAACAAAGGCTATAATCTGTCCCTTTCCCATGGGATCTCCAGCATACTTAATTATTTGGCACGGCTATACCATACCGGAATTGAAAGAAAAACCACTTTAGCCTTAATTCAAGGAGGTGTCAGCTACATAACCAACTTAGAAAATAAGGATATAGACAATTTTGCACTTTTTCCCAGTTGGGTAGAGCCTGGTGAAAAGATAGATTACAATGGAAGGGTGGCATGGTGTTACGGAGACCTGGGAATCGGCCTTTCGCTTTTACGCGTGGGAGAATCCATCTCGGATGATCAATTAATGGACTATTCCCTAAGGGTTTTAAAACAGACAACAAAAAGAAAATTACCTAAAGACACTTTGGTGAACGATGCTTCCATTTGCCATGGATCTTACGGAAACGCACTAATATACAATAAACTACAAAGAAAAAAATCTGATAGGACCTTTCAAGGTTCATATAAATTTTGGATTGAGGACGGCATCCAAAAAGCGACCCACAAGGATGGTTATTGTGGTTATAAGCAATGGTATCCATCACAACAGAGGTGGTCTCCTGAGCTTTCTTTATTAGAAGGAATAGCTGGAATAGGTTTGGTGATCATCGATTACCTTTCCGAGAATACCACTAAATGGGACGAATGTCTAATGATTAGTTAACAAAAAAATGAACAAAAATAAGAATCCCTATAAGTTTTTCTCAAACTATGTTCTTAGAACGCCCTTGTTAAGTTTTGACTATTATAAAAAACTAACGCAAGATGAATATGTCTCCGATGAAGCCTTAAAGGAATGCTTCAATGATCCATTGATAAAGGAGTCCTGCTTTTTGGCATCTCCAACTCTTTTCTTTGAGTTGGAAAAATGGGTGAAAGGTGAGCTGGACACCATTAAAGAAGATAAAGTTAGACTGTCATTTTTTAAATACCTGACCAGAATGTGCACTCGTTGTACACCTTTTGGTCTTTTTGCAGGTTGTAGTTTAGGGTCTTTTGATGATCATACATGCATAAGGAATTCGAGCCCGGTCCAGAATAAAAGACACACCCGTTTGGATATGAATTATCTAGTGGCACTTTCTCAAGATATCTCTAAAAAAAAACAGATTCGTGAAGAATTGATGTTCTTTCCAAATACAAGTATCTACCAAACAGGAGATCAGATAAGATACGTTGAGTATTATTATATTAACAATATCAGGCAGCATCACGTGGTCGAGGTTGAAAATTCCGACTACCTGCAAAAAATATTTGCCAAGGCAAAGGTCGGGGCAAATATTCAAGAACTTACCGAAGTACTGATTGAAGAAGAAATATCACGTGAGGTAGCAGAAGGTTTTATTGAGGAGTTATTGGATAGCCAATTGCTGATAAGTGAATTGGAGCCCTCGGTTTCGGGTCCAGAATTTATGTCCCATATTTTAGAGGTTTTAAAAAAATTAAAAAACTCCAATGAGGAAGTTAAATTATTAACCGACATTGGAGTGCGGTTGAAAGATTTGGATAAACGCTTGTGCAACCCGCCGAACACCTACATTTCCCTTAGCGACAAAATCAAGGACAATCCGACACCCTTCGATATCCGATTTTTATTTCAGACTGATTTGGAGCTGAGGCCCGAGGAGAACAAACTTTCATTTAGCCTTATGAAGTCCTTGAAAAGAGGAATGGTATTAATGAATAAACTAACCCTTCAAAAGACAGACGATAATCTATCTAAATTTAAAGAGGCTTTTCTTGAGCGCTACGAAGAAAGAGAAATGCAACTTTCAAAAGTTCTGGATGTTGAAACAGGAATCGGCTATATTCAAGGAGGGGTAATTGGCGACTTCAATCCTTTGGTAGATGATATCCTACTGCCCCAACAGGACGATTTCTATCGTAAGACCACTATTGTCCATAACAAGATCCATCAAATTCTTGAAGAGAAGCTGATTCATTGTGAGAAAACAAATGGGAAGAAAGTGGTTTTGACCAATAATGACTTTGATGATTTCCCGATAAATTGGGATGACCTTCCAGACACGTTATCCGGTATGATCAGAATTGTATTGGAAGATAATTGTGAAAAAATACTTTTTGCCGGGATGAGTGGTTCAAGTGCGGCAAACTTACTGGGCCGGTTTTGCCATGGAGACAAAAAAATAAATGATTACACGCAAAAAATAGTCGATACAGAGGCTGAGATGAACCCTGAGAAAATACTTGCTGAAATCATTCATTTACCCGAGGCAAGGGTTGGTAATATTTTAATGCGCCCATCATTTCGTGATTATGAAATACCATATTTGGCCAAATCGAATAAAGACAGTTCTAATCAAATCCCACTGGACGATTTGTTTATTTCAATTAAGAACAATAAACTTTTCCTGCGTTCCAAGAAGTTAAACAAGGAAGTTATCCCTCACTTGACCAATGCCCACAACTATTATAGGAGTACTTTGCCGATATATCAGTTTCTATGTGATATGCAAACACAGAATACAAGAAAAGGGTTCTATTTTGATTTAAGTCATATGGGAAACAACCGAAGTTTCATACCCAGGGTCGAATTTGAAAACTTGATCCTGCACCGTGCTAAATGGAGGCTAAAAAAGGAGGACATCAGTTCGTTGTTGAATGATAAAAAAAGTGACTCTTTAAAGCAAAAAATTCTCGTTTTACGCAATAAATTTCAACTTCCAAAGTATGCCCTACTGATTGAAGACGATAAGGAGCTTTTAATAAACTTCTCGAATATGTCTTCTGTACAGGTTATGCTGGATGAAGTAAAGAGTAAGCCGAACTTTGTTCTGACCGAGTTTTTATTCAGTGATGAAACCGTTGTCAAATCTGAAATGGGCGATTACACCCATCAAATTGTAATCTCTGCGTTTAACGGAAGTAAATTGAACACCAAAACCGACTAATATGGGAAAGCAAATCCAACGTAGTTTTGCCATTGGCAGTAATTGGGTATATTATAAAATATATACAGGACATAAAACGGCCGATACGATCTTAACTGAAATTATCAAGCCATGTTCGGATAAATTACTTTCAAAGCAAATCATTGATAAATGGTTTTTTATTCGGTATGCCGACCCAAATCATCATCTTAGGGTGCGATTTTTTCTCAAAGACCCGAATGATATAAACATATTGGTCTCGACCCTTTATCGTCCACTGAATGATCTGATGGAGCAGGATTTGGTTTGGAAAATACAACTGGACACCTATCAACGAGAGTTGGAGCGATATGGATTGAACACCATGGAAGTATCTGAAAGTCTTTTTTACCATGATAGTGAAGCAACGGTTAGATTCTTGGATTTGATAGAGGGTAATGAAGGGGAAAATTTACGTTGGTTATTTGGGCTAAGATCTATCAATGAGCTATTAAGCGGCTTTAAATTCTCACTTGATGACAAGTTGGAATTGATGAACTATCTCAAAACGGGATTTGGCAAGGAATTTGGGATGTCCAGACCCCTCAAAAAGCAATTGGACGATAAATATAGAAAGGAGAGAAACAGCATTAGTTCTTTTCTGAACTTTTCTCAGAACGAAAACCCTGATTACGCACCTATTCTTAGTGTTTTAGAATATAAACAGATTGCGTTGGAACCGATAATAGAAGAAATACTGTCACTCAAAAATGACAAGTACGATCAGCTTAAACTAAATAACTTATTGGGCAGTTACATACATATGCTGATGAACCGATTATTTAAATCAAAGAACAGGCTGAATGAAATGGTCTGTTATGACTTTTTATTTAGATACTATAAAACCCAATCAGCACTAAGTAAAAAATGAACTGAAGGTCTGATTTTGTTATTAACCTTAAACTGAAAAATGATGTTGTAGAAACATATTTCAAGGCTCACTGGTTTTACGAGAGACACAATGGTCGGTCAGCTGGGAATACCCCTTTGATTACTAGTACAAAATAACCGATTTCATGAAATCGATTATTTTGTACTTAAAACATTTAATTAAAATCAACTATCCACATGCTTCTCCCGAGCAAGATAGAGATTGGGTCTGTGTACAGTAGGGAGTCGGGCATTGACAATATGAGCCACTGCCATAACTTGCACCTCCCATAATTTTTTGCTGACTAGCCACACTTAGTTCACTAACTTTTTTCTTGTTCAACGTGAGGCTTAAGCCTTTTCTTTTTTTCATTTGTAAAAATTTAAATTAAACATTAATTAAGATTAATACTACAATATAGGTAAATATTCACTTAATTTATAGGTTTTATCTTAAAATAACCATAAGAAATATCTGATCTATCAAAGAAGCCCTTTGAATTGAAATTATTATTTATGTAAGCGAGTTAATAAAACATAAGCTAAAAACGTGTATATATAATCACCATGGATTGTTTGAGGTCTTTTAAAATTGCATAGGTGCGCATGAAAAACAAACGGTTATTTTTAGAAAAATTGAGTGAGATAAGCGATGTGCTAATAAATAGATTCGACGCTGTACCAAATTTGGGCGGTATAGGCGGAATTGCAGGAATAGCGATGTTCCAGTTTTATTATGCGGATTATTTAGGTAGTGAAGAACATTTGGAATCGGGGATAAAGATGATTTCGCACAGTATCGAGAAAATAAACCAGGGATACACCCATCCTTCGTATTGCAATGGTATAGCCGGTTTAGCATGGACAATTTCACATTTGAATGCAGAAGGATATATCAATATTGATTGTGATGAACTACTTTCTCCATTTGACGATTATCTACATAATGAAATGAAAATCGAATTTGAAAATGGCAATTATGATTTCTTACATGGTGCTCTAGGTTATGCCTTCTACTTTTTCACTAGATATAGGGCAACAGAAAATAAGGAATTACAAGAAAAGTATGAAGCCATTATTCTGGAATCGATCCATGACCTGAAAAACCTAGCTATTAGAAAAGGGGATACGATAAGTTGGTCTTCATTTTTAGATGTAACCAAGGAAAGAAAAGGGGCGAACTTAAGTTTTGCCCATGGGATTTCAGGTATTATAGACTTTTTATCAAGATTATACACACATGAAACCTTTAAAATTGAATCGCAAGAGCTTCTGCATGGCGGTATAAAATTTCTACTTGAACATGAAGCTATGGATAGGACCGACCTATCCTTGTTTCCAAATTGGATCGAAGAAAATTCTGAAATTGAATATAATAGCAGAATAGCATGGTGTTATGGGGACCTTGGGATAGGAACATCCTTGTTGAGGGCCGGTATTGCCATTGATGATAGTTATTTACAAAAAAAGGCCGTTGGAATATTAGAACATTGCTCATTTAGAAGGTCACCGTCTACTTCATTGGTCTTGGATGCGGGATTTTGTCATGGATCATTTGGAAATGCACTTATCTTTAAAAGGATATTTAAAGAAACCGGCAACAAACTATTTAAAGAGGCATTTCATTTTTGGATGGAAGATGGATTGAAAAAGAGTGTTCACCATGATGGTTTTGCAGGATACAAGCAATGGAATGGTTTGGAAAACAAATGGGTGCCAAAACTATCATTGCTCGAAGGTGTGGCCGGTATAGGTTTGGTACTGGTAGACTATCTTTCCGAAAAAGACAATAATTGGGACCAATGCATTTTGATAAGTTAGGCGCCATTAAGGAATAAACATGTTTCGACTAGGAGCAGCAATAAAAAATGACTTTTAAAATTAAACATCAGATTGAATCCAATGTGATTTCAAAAGCCATTGATCACAAATTCTACAATTAAATAACGTACTGAATCTTAACAGTAATTATTTATCTGGTCAACAAAGGGAGTCGATCAACAGATTCCTTGACCAGGGATAGTACATGCGCAAGTGTAAGCTGCAAGTGTTTCACAAGCCTCCGATCCATTCCCTCCTCCACCGCAAGTGCAATGCGAGGTGCCGGTGTAACTTTGTCCCCCCAACAACTTCTGTTGGCTTAGATTGCTTAAGCTGCTGATTTTTTGCTTGTTAAGAAACAGCTTTAAATTTTTCTGTTTTTTCATAATTAACGGTTTATTAAAAAGTTTTACACAATATAAAGTATTTTATACAAAAAAAGAAGTAATTATACTACATTGTTAAACATTAAATAATCCTACTGCTATTGACATGAAGATCGTACAAAGTTTTTGGTCTAAACCTTCAACTCAAGAAAATGAGAGTTTCAATGAAAAAACTTTCGGGGGTTGGAGAGAGAAAAAATATGAGTATATAAGTTGGACCTTAAGTTGTTTGACCTTGAAAAAGTTTTACCCAAACATAGAAATTGTAACCGACTATAAGGGAGCAAAACTTTTAATTGACCAACTTCAGTTGCCATATAAAAAAGTCAGTACCGAATTGGACACTCTCAACAATTACCCGAAACAGCTTTGGGCGGTCGGTAAATTGCATACTTATGGTATACAGAAAGAACCGTTCATCCATGTGGATAACGATATTTATATATGGGAAAAATTCAGTAATGACATTGAGAGTGCAAGATTGATTTCTCAACATGTGGACGATGATGAAAGGGACTATGAATTTGCCCTGAACCATTTGAAAGAACACAATATAAATCTGCCTCCCTTCCTACTAGACGATTTGAGAGCTTATCAGAGATTTAATTCTAGCAATGCGGGTATAATAGGCGGGACTGACCTGGATTTTTTTAAGGAATATGTTAAGGAGTCTTTTGATTTCATCGACACCTACTCGGGGAGAATTCCCAAAACCGTTAAAGGATCACTGTTTGCCATGATCTATGAACAGTATTTGTTCAGTGCGATGGCTCGTAAAAAGAATATTAAAATCAGGCATTTTTTCGAAGGCGACGAAAAAAAATCAATGGACCTGGTGAATTTCATGAACAAGTACAAGAAAAAGAAATATGTGCATCTATATTCGTTCTCAAAGAATTTTCCTGAGTATTGTAGGGAATTGGAACATCAATTATTATTGGAGTACCCTGAATATCATGCCCGAATAATATCCCTTTTGAAAAAATGATTTTAGCCTCAAAGCACTTCAATAGAACCTATACCTTTGGCAGACTCCTTGGGATTAAATTCGATAGGGATTTCACAAGTTTTAATCTCACAGGGGAAAATGCCATAAATCAGCTGCATTCAAATCTCAAGGACCAATGGACGTCGTTTAAAGAATCTGATCGAGAAAGAATTCAAGAAATATTCTTTTTGGAAAAGGAGAAGTTCCATCTAAGGGATTCCATAAATAATGTTGATGAAATTTTAAGATTGGAATTATCCTATAATATAGAGAGGGAGAAGCTACTAAAATCTAAATTTGACGCACTTTTACAAGAGGTCTTTGTCAAAAATAAAATGGTACATCTTTATGTATCAAACTGGAAGTGGTTTGTACGGGACCCCTTTCAAAACCCCTATGATTTAAAACAGATTTTGAATGCAAAAAAAACGGAAAACTTTTTTCTTCTGGAAAGAAGCGGAACTTTTGACGTTAAATCGGATAGCAATATTTTTGAATTTCCTTTATCGGAATACCAGTACTTTTTAATTCAACAATTCGAAAAGCCCAGAAACCTAAAAGAGGTACACCAACAGTTTATCAACCTTTTTGAGATTTCAAATAAGGAGGAGGAAAAGGAGCTTCAAAACATAACAGAATCCTTGATAGAAGATCTTATATTCAGAAGGTTCATTGTAAGTACACCAGGAAATCAACCTGAACCGTGACTATACAAGCCCCAGTGATTACAAGTGTCAGGACTATCTCATAAAGTGTGTAAATAGAAAATTAGCGGGG
>CEQG01149897.1_pt1 | contig 11787 bp, 9 predicted proteins | sample 350301 | NCBI WGS metagenome assembly CEQG01 (sample SAMEA2621242, study PRJEB7988) | marine metagenome | isolation source: saline water (ENVO:00002010), including | reverse complement strand
GCCAGTACCGGGGGTCTCTCCCACAAGCTCGGCCATGATGGCAAGCCGGGCACGGGTCACGGAGTCCCTAACCCATTTAACAAACTGCCTGTACTCAGCATTTGTAATCTCAGTCTCATCCATATAAAATGAACGCACGGTCACGGTCTTGGTGGGGGCATCTTTTACGGCAGCGATATCATCATCACTCTTACCCATAATAAAAGCTCCTCCAGATACCAGGGTCATCCCGTAGGGCTTCTCAGGATTCCATTTTTTACCCTCGGCGCCCACAAGCTCACCCCTATCATTGCGACCACAACTTGCTAATAAGCTCACAATCGCAATCACTGCAACAAACTTCTTCATAGGTAGTTCTAGGTTAAATCTGAATTTTGAAGGCGTAAACCTATTTATAAAATCTTTAAAAAGCAATTTTTTAAGATTAAAAAGATTCTCAAAAACCCCCTCAAATTCAATGGGTTTAGTATTACTAATATTATTTGTTCTTTATCTAAATTTCGTTTTTCATCCTGGCTTTATACCAGCGTTCTGGGATTTCCTGATTACAGGCGTTCAAATAATCCTGGTGCGTGCATGGTAATAACGTATGTCTTTTTAATTTATTATTAACACCTTGAATAAATGGAATTTCTATCCACCACCTATCTGTCTTTTCACTTTTATAAAAGCTAAGAACCTCATTATCAACAGGTACTGAATAATGTAAAAATTCATTGAGATGATCCACAAGGCGTTCATTGACACGGTAGTTAACCCCTTCAACGAAATACCACAGCATTTGAGCGATCAACGAGGCCGCCGCAGTAGGTTTTGGCGTAAGCCTATATTCAAATACCCCAAATGAGCTTACCCTATCGCTAATACCTGCATATCTTGCAATGGCACAGGCCTCCCTGCCATTTAGTCCATTAGGCACGTCTTCAAACATGAAACCTAAATCTGTCCCCTGTATTGCTGCCAGGTCAAATGTGACGATATCCGCATCCCTCACCACGGGTTCTACTGCCTTGACATCCTGTGTCACCGTGCCCAGGCGGTAAGCATCAAAATACAGGCGCTGCATCAGGTCAATCTCATCCTGACTGTTTAAAAATGTCTGATAACCCAAACTTGAGTAATTAAACAGGTTATATGGTTCATCAATAATGATCTTGCCCACAAAAGATTTGTTTGTCATGGGCAAACTGCTATCTCCCAGGTCAAAGCGGCTATCCACATTGACCAGGTTCACCATTTGATCAAGCTTGTCATATGCCCGGTACATTGCGTAGACCAGGTCATGACAGCCCCCAAGAAACATGGGTATGATATCTTGCTTAAATAAAAATTCGGTGATTTGCCTTACGGCGAAAAAAGTATCCTTGAGGCTATCGCCCGCATCAATGTCCCCCAGGTCAACCAGGATCTCGCTCCAGTTACCCGGGAAAAGCTGGTAAAATGCTTTTCTTATCGCTGAAAAATCTGGCTTTTCATCCAGCACATCCACCGCCCCCCTATTTTCGCGCACGCCTATAATGGCAATACGTGCACCCTCAAGGCTTGGCACACCTTCTTGAGCACTGTGCAACCTCATATTTTGCCCTATACATCTTGAATGAAAAAGTTGGGCGTGGGCAATTACCGCATCACTGATGGGCAATAGGTTTTCTAGGGGCATTGACTCTTATTTTTTTGCTGTACTCTTTTTCTTGCGTGTTGTTTTCTTTTTGGCGCCAGCCTGCTTATCAAGAATGTCCTTTACTTCTTCAAGGGTAAGCTTTGTGGCATCCACTGTTTTGGGGAGCTCTACCTTTGTCTTTCCCTTAATGATATTGGACCTTCCCCAGCGGGCTTTTTCAACCCGTATGCCTTCATCCTTAAAATCATGGATGATCTTCTCCTTTTCCTTCCTTTTCTTATCCTCGATCAACTCCTCGATATCCTCGCCACTTAGATTGTCAAAATCATATTTCTTGTTGACGTTTATAAAGATACCGTTCCATTTGATAAAGGGGCCAAACCTACCCACACCCTTTTGAACGGGCATGTCCTCATATTCATAGATGGGCGCATCAGCTTTTTGCTTTTCCTTGATATAGACCACTGCTTCATCCATCTCTACATCAAGCGGGTCTTTGCCCTTAGGCAATGAAATGAATTTTTTCCCCCAGCGCACATAAGGTCCATAACGGCCATTGTTGACCTCGACCTTCTCATCCTCATAAACTCCCAGTTCACGGGGCAGTTTAAACAGGTCCATTGCTTCTTCAAAGGTGATGGTCTCCAGGTTTTGGTCTGGGCCCAGGCTGGCAAATTGTGGTTTTTCTTCATCTTCCACGGTGCCTATCTGTACCATGGCCCCATAACGGCCCAGGCGTACGCTTACGGGTTTTCCTGTTTTTGGGTCAGTCCCCAGGATTCTTTCGCCCACTTCGCGTTCTGCATTCTCGGCCACGTCCTTTACATGGGGATGAAAATCCTTATAAAAGACCTTCATCATGTGCGTCCAGTCTTCCTTCCCTTCGGCTATATCATCAAAGTCTTCTTCTACCTTAGCAGTAAAGTTGTAATCAAGTATATTTTCAAAATGGTTTACCAGGAAATCATTGACAACCATTCCCGTATCCGTGGGGACTATCTTACCCTTATCACTGCCCACTTTTTCGGTCAGTACCTCAGCCTCTACAGCACCACCTTTTAGCGTAAGCTTATCATAGTTGCGCTCAGTACCGTCTATATTGCCCTTCTCGACATATTTACGGTTTTGAATCGTGGTAATGGTGGGCGCATATGTGGATGGCCGTCCTATACCCAGTTCTTCTAGTTTTTTTACAAGGGATGCCTCAGTATATCGATATGGGGGGCGTGTAAAGCGCTCTGTTGCTGAGATAAAAATATTGTTGAGTACTTCACCCTCACGCAATGGGGGCAGGATACCGCTTTCTTCCATATCCTCTTCATCTGTTCCCTCAAAGTAGACTTTTAAGAACCCATCAAATTTGAGCACCTCACCGTTAGCTGTAAAATGGTCTGGATGGTTTGAAGATTCTATGTGCACGTTTGTGCGCTCCAGCTCTGCCTCGCTCATTTGAGAAGCAATGGCACGCTTCCAGATAAGCTCATACAGCCTGGCCTGGTCGCGGTCTATATTTACTGAATGACGGCTAAAGTCAGTGGGTCGAATCGCTTCGTGAGCTTCCTGTGCCCCTTTGGTCTTTCCTTTATAATCGCGCGCCTTGTGGTATTTTTTGCCATAGGCCGTGGTTATCTCATCCTGAGCAGCACTCTTTGCATCACCCGAAAGGTTGACGCTATCCGTCCTCATGTAGGTTATGAGACCTGCCTCATAAAGCCTTTGCGCCAGGGTCATTGTCTTGCTTACTGAAAAATAGAGCTTACGCGAGGCTTCCTGCTGCAGGGTTGAAGTGGTAAATGGGGGTGCCGGTGATTTTTTTGCCGGTTTTGTGGAAAGGGAAGCCACTTTAAAGGTTGCATTGGCATTTGCCTTTAAAAATTGTTCTGCTTCCTTTTTGTTATCCAGGTTTTTGGGAAGTTTTGCCTTTAAGGTCTTCCCATCTTCATTTGCAAACTCTGCATCAACCCTAAAATAATCTTGTGGCTCAAAGGCCAAAATTTCCCGCTCACGTTCAACAATCAACCGCACGGCAACACTTTGCACCCTTCCGGCCGAAAGGCCACCCTTGACCTTGCGCCAGAGCACCGGTGAAATCTCATAGCCCACCAGCCTGTCCAGGACACGGCGTGCCTGTTGTGCATTGACCAGGTTATAATCAATGCTCCTGGGGTTTTCAATGGCCTTTAAGATTGCCTTTTTTGTGATTTCAGAAAAAACAATGCGCCTAGTCTTGTCCTTGTCCAGTTTCAACTCCTCGGCAAGGTGCCATGCAATGGCTTCTCCCTCACGGTCTTCATCACTTGCCAGCCAGACTGTTTCTGCCTTTCCCGCAAGGTCCTTTAATTTTTTTACTACAGATTTCTTGTCTGAAGATACTTTATATTTTGGGGTAAAATCACCTTCTACATCCACCCCTAATTCTTTAGTGGGGAGGTCTGCAATGTGACCAAAGCTGCTTTCCACCTTGTAATCCTTACCCAGGTATTTCTCGATGGTCTTAGCCTTTGCGGGTGACTCTACGATGACTAGATTTTTTGCCATAAATTTTTTGTTAGATAGATAAAGGTTGCCATCCCTCTACATAAATATAAAGGTATTAACCTTGCTCTCCTTGCCGCAAAAGTATGGTAAAAAAAATTATTGCCTCATATCAAAGCGCCAACCAGGGTGCATGAAGTATCTAAAATCAACAGAAAATCAAGGTTTTCCTTTATTACTGAAGGTCAAAAACACTTATTTCTGTCAATCCATCCTCTGAGTATGAATATTGGCGAAGCTTGTTATCTCCTATCATCAAGAGTTTGTCCTGCAAGGGTATCACATCAAAAATCTGGATATCTTCCATGATTTTTGAAAGTTCGATGTTCACGGGGTCAGTCTTGTCATATATATGCAATCCATTTGGCCCATCGCTTACATAGAGTTTATCGTCATGAACCCCTAGTCCATAAGGCTCGTTCATATCAATCATTTTAACCGAAGTGGGATTGTTCTTGTCAGAGACATCCACGACTTCAAGTATGCTCTCATCCTGCCCACAGGGATTACCCCCCCTTATGGTCACATAGGCATAATCACCATCAACTACCACAGGGTCGCAACCATATAGATGCTGTATTTGTGAAACATAGGCCGGCGCATCAGGATTTGCAATATCAAAGATAAACATCCCGCTGCTACTGCCCAGGTACAGATAATCATCTTGATTGAAGATGGTCTCTATATTCCAGCCTATCCGCTGTTCATTTAATTTTTGAACATCTTCTGTAGATGAAATATCAAACGTGTACAAGGCAGAATGATCAACAACATAAAGACGGTTGCCCACAATCTTAAACCGGGCAAATGAACCGCCCACTCCTGCTCCCTTAGATGCTGTATTATAAGAAGCAAGGCTCATTGTACCATCAAAATATACCATACCAGGATCCATTTTCCGTTTTACTTGCTTATACTCCCAGCCCACAATCAAATCTTCCTTATAATCGTAATTTTCAAAATCAAAACTCCATACATTATCTGCCAGTAAGGGCCACGTATAATTGGTATCTCCCAGCACATCAATATACCTATCCATTAAATGTATATTGTTGATATCATGCAGGTCAAACAAGACAAGGTCAGTATAACTATCCACGTACAGTATATTGCCCTTCACCTCCATGTCATAGGTACCAGGAACCTTGAGGTAAGCTATTTTTTGAGGATTTTCTGGTTGTGAGTTATCAATGATGTGCACCCCCTTTGCCGAATCATTTACAAAAATATAGTCTTTGTAAAAATAAAATTTCCCGGATTCGTCAATGGCCCTGGGCGCAACAACATCTACCTGGGCCCGCAAATCAGCTTTTTTAACGGTTATGGGCACGGCCACGGTGACGATTTCAGTATTGTCATCGTCCTTATCGCATGAAATCCCTAAAAGCAGGACAAAAAGAAACAGTAGTGATTTTTTCATGATTGATTGGTTTCTAAGTAGATGCAAAAGATAATAAATGGTTGCGTGATTCTTGCAATCATTTTTTCGCTGCAGCGAAAAGAAAACAAATATAATTTCTGCCACTTTGTCACTTCCTCCATACGTTGTATCTTTGCCGTTCTTTTAAGCCCAGATAAGAATACATGGAGAAGATAATTGACGAAAACATTCAAGGACAGGCGCTCGTGCTAAGCGGTGACAAGGCAAACCCAAAGAAACTTTTTATTGAGAGCTATGGTTGCCAGATGAACTTTAGCGACAGTGAAATCGTGGCCTCAATCCTTGAAAAACAGGGATACAACACCACACAGTCGCTGGAAGAAGCTGACCTTGTGCTGGTAAACACCTGCAGCATTCGTGAAAAGGCTGAGCAAACGGTAAGAAAACGGCTTGAAAAATACAATGCTGTAAAAAAAATAAACCCATCCATGAAGGTGGGCGTGCTGGGCTGTATGGCAGAGCGCTTGAAGAGCAAATTCCTGGAAGAAGAAAAAATCGTGGACCTTGTAGTGGGACCCGATGCCTATAAAGACCTGCCCAACTTAATAGAGGAAGTTGAAGAAGGCCGCAACGCGGTAAATGTCATCCTTTCTAAAGAAGAAACCTACGGCGATATCTCGCCCGTGCGACTGCAAAGCAACGGGGTTACCGCTTTTGTGAGCATTACCCGGGGCTGTGATAACATGTGTACTTTTTGTGTGGTACCTTTTACCCGTGGTCGCGAGCGTAGCCGGGATCCACAAAGTATCATAGAAGAAATCAATGACCTTGCGGCAAAAGGCTTTAAAGAGGTTACCCTCCTAGGTCAAAACGTTGATAGCTACCTCTGGTATGGGGGCGGGCTCAAAAAAGACTTTGACAAAGCCAGCGACATGCAGAAGGCCACCTCGGTAAATTTTGCAAAACTGCTTGAACTTGTTGCCATTGCACAGCCTAAAATGAGGATTCGTTTCTCCACCTCAAATCCACAGGACATGACACTTGACGTGATTGAGAGCATGGCAAAATATCCCAACATCTGTAATTACATCCACCTGCCGGTACAAAGCGGCAGCAACAGGATCTTGAAGGAAATGAACCGCCTGCATACCCGTGAAGAGTATTTTGAACTCATTGATAACATCCGCAAAATCATCCCAGATTGTGCTATCTCGCAGGACATGATCACCGGTTTCCCCACGGAGACCGAAGAAGATCACAAGGATACCATAAGTTTGATGAAGTATGTAAAATATGATTTCGGATTCATGTTTGCTTATAGTGAAAGACCCGGCACACTGGCCGCCCGCAAGCTTGAAGATGACATCCCCGAGGAGACTAAAAAGCGCCGCCTACAGGAAGTCATTGCCCTGCAACAAGAACACTCCCATTACAATACGCAAAAACAAGTGGGCAAGACCATGGAAATCCTCATCGAGAAGTCTTCTAAAAAAAGTGATGCCCACTGGAGTGGAAGAAACTCACAGAACACCGTTGCCGTATTCCCTAAAGAAAACTACAAGCCAGGCGATTTTGTCATGGTAAAAATAACTGAATGTACCAGCACAACACTTATAGGTGAAGCTGTAGGCTACTCAGAAAACAATTAAGAAATGGAATCTGTACACGCCATTAAGCAGCGTTTTGGCATCATAGGCGATGATGCAAGACTCAACCGCGCCATCGAGAAGGCCATCCAGGTCGCCCCTACTGACATCTCCGTGCTGGTAACGGGAGAAAGTGGCGTGGGCAAGGAGAGCATTCCCCGCATCATACATTCACTTTCTCATAGAAAGCACAATAAATACATCGCGGTCAATTGCGGCGCCATCCCAGAGGGTACGATTGACAGTGAGCTTTTTGGCCATGAAAAAGGTGCCTTTACAGGCGCGACGCAAACCCGTAGCGGATATTTTGAAGAAGCTGATGGTGGGACCATATTTCTTGATGAAGTGGGAGAGCTCCCGCTTCCCACGCAAGTGCGGTTACTACGCGTCCTGGAAAACGGCGAATTTTTAAAAGTAGGGTCTTCAAAGACCCAAAAAACAGATGTGCGCATCGTTGCCGCCACAAACGTCAACATGTTTGAGGCCATCAAGAACGAGAAGTTTAGGGAAGACCTCTATTATCGCCTCAGCACTGTAGAAATACACTTGCCCCCTTTGCGCGATAGGAAAAACGACATCCACCTGTTGTTCAGAAAATTTGCTTCAGACTTTGCCAATAAATATAAAATGCCCACCATACGCCTGGAGGATGGTGCCATTGATCTACTTATCAAATACCGTTGGAGCGGAAACATCAGGCAATTGAGAAACATTGCCGAGCAGGTTTCGGTACTGGAGCACAACAGGACAATCTCTGCTGAGAAGCTAAGGTCCTACCTACCGGATAATGGCAGCAACCTGCCCGCGGTCATAAAACCCAAGGGTACTGAAAGTGACTTTAGCAGCGAACGAGAGATACTCTACAAGGTCCTCTTTGACATGAAGGGAGACCTCAATGACCTTAAAAAGCTTACCCTTGAGCTGATGGAAAAAGGCAATAGCGCCGAGACCCAGGAGAAGAACAAGTCACTTATCAAAAAGATTTACAGCACTGATCCTGAAGAAGAAACATTTGATGCCAGTGAGGACATCACAGAGGTGCTGCACATCCCCCATGAATCTTCAGCCCCCGAAGAATTGAGCGACAAGTACCATTTTGCCGAGGATGTAGAGGAAGAAGAAACATTATCCCTGCAGGAAAAAGAACTGGAGCTGATTCAAAAATCACTGGAACGCCACAACGGTAAGCGCAAGGCTGCTGCTAAAGAACTGGGAATAAGCGAACGCACCTTGTACCGAAAGATCAAACAATACGACCTGTAGGGCACTTTAATAAAATTTAATTACGTTTAAGCCCTTAAAATAGGACGCTACAAGCATGAGAAACCGAATCAAAAGTATTTTTTTTGGCGCAAGCCTACTTACCTTGACAAGTTGTGGGTTCTACAGTTTTTCTGGAGTGTCCATTGAGCCGGGGACCGAGACGTTTCAGGTAAACAACTTTGTGAACGATGCCCCGCTTATCGAGCCCGGGCTTGACCGCGACTTTACCTTTGCCCTGCAGGACTTGATACAGAACCAGACCAGCCTGAGCCTGGTAAACAATGGTGGCGACCTTATCTATGAGGGTGAAATCGTAGATTATTATATCGCTCCTCAAACAGCAACATCTGATAACGTTGCCGCACAAAACCGCTTGACCATTGCCATCAATGTACGGTTCATTAACACAAAGAAGGAAGACGGCAGCGATGACTTTGAGCAACGCTTTTCATTTTATGTTGACAGGCCTGGCACACAACAGCTGGTAGGGGCAGTACTTGATGATGCAGTTGCAGAAATCTTTGAACGTATCACCCAGGATATTTTTAACGCTTCACTGGCCAAGTGGTAGATGAACATACAGACCTTTACATATCTCCTGGAACATCCTGAGCGCCTTACCGCACAACAAACGGAACAATTGGCGACCATTGTGGACAAGTTTCCATTTTTTCAGGCCGCCAGGGCGGTTTACCTCAAAGGACTTAAAAATGCAAATAGCTATCATTATAACAAGCAATTAAAGGTAACGGCCGCCCATACCCAGGACAGGTCCATCCTTTTTGATTTTATCACTTCAGATGCTTTTCAGCAAAATGACATCAGCCATCAAATAAAGGAGCAAGAGTCAAAGTTGAGAAACATTAATGTACATGGAGCCCACGATGTCTCAATACAAGTGGAAAAAGAAGAACTCAAAAAGGCCAATGATGTGCTTGACCCCAACTTCTTTGTACGCAAAGAACCCCAAACCAGCACCCCTGTCATGGGCACGCCCATTGATTTTACAAAGAGTGACACGCACTCCTTTGGAGAATGGTTAAAGCTCACGGTATTAAAACCCATTGACCGCCCTGGCAAAAGTGAACCCGATACAGAAAATGAGCATCTTGATCCACAACGGGAGAAAAAATTTCAGATCATCGATGAGTTTATCAAAAACTCGCCGAAAATCAAGGTAAAACCTCCAGAGGAAACCATAAAAAAGAATCTGGCCAGCGAGCAGGAACTACCCCCCGAAACCCTCATGACCGAAACACTGGCAAGGGTTTACACAGAACAGAAGAATTACAAAAAGGCCAAAATGGCCTACAAGATTTTAAGTTTGAAATATCCCAAAAAAAGTGGTTTCTTTGCAGACCAAATTCGGGCAATAGACAGATTGCAGGATAATAAATAATAAAGATTATGTTTTTAATATTCTTAGGGCTCATCATCGTTGTGGCATTTTTGCTTATCGTTGTTATCATGGTACAAAACCCTAAAGGTGGAGGTTTATCATCTAGTTTTGGTGGAGCAGGAACACAGCAAATGGGCGGTGTGAAGAAAACCACTGATTTTCTTGACAGGAGTACATGGGTACTTGCCACGCTTTTGCTCGTGCTTATCTTGATAAGCAACGTGACGATCTTTGGAGGAAATGACTCAGAATCCAAGTTGATTCAAGGAGAAAACATTGAGGACATTGCCCCTGCACAGCAAGCACCCGCAACAACAACACCTGCCACTTCAACGGACAGCACGTCAAATTAATGACATTTTTTACAGCATAAAATTTCACAGACCGCAGTAATGCGGTCTTTTTTTTGCCTTTTTGTCAGCCAGTCGCTACTGGCATAATTTCTGCCCACTAGCCCTTGAACTTTAGAAAAATTAGTTAAACATAAAAATCAATAAAACAATGGGAGTAAACATCAAGCCCCTTTCAGACAGGGTCCTTGTGGAGCCTATGGCCGCAGAGACCAAAACAGCATCTGGTTTATACATACCAGACACCGCTAAAGAAAAACCACAAAAAGGAAAAGTAGTAGCTGTGGGAAGTGGCAACAAGGACCATGACATGACCGTCAAGGTGGGTGACAGTGTACTATATGGCAAATATGCCGGCACAGAGATCAAACTTGATGGCGTTGACTATCTTATGATGCGTGAGGATGACATCCTCGCGATAGTTTAATCTCTAACTTCTTTAAACAATTAACCATAATTTTTTTTCGCTTAAAGCGAAACCAACAAAAATATAATACGAAATGGCAAAAGATATAAAATTTGACATCGAGGCAAGAGACGGCATCAAGCGTGGCGTTGATGCTTTGGCAAATGCTGTAAAAGTAACACTGGGACCTAAGGGTCGTAACGTGATTATCAGCAAATCATTTGGTGCACCCGTAGTTACAAAGGATGGTGTATCAGTAGCAAAGGAAATTGAATTAGAAGACGCTCTTGAGAACATGGGAGCGCAAATGGTAAAAGAAGTTGCTTCTAAAACCAACGACCTTGCCGGTGACGGTACAACCACTGCAACCGTACTTGCACAAGCTATCGTAGCAGAAGGACTTAAAAACGTTGCTGCTGGCGCTAACCCCATGGACCTTAAACGCGGTATAGACAAAGCAGTTGAAGCCATCACAAAAAACCTTGCCGAGCAAACGACTGAAGTAGGTGACTCTTCTGAAAAAATCAAGCAAGTCGCCTCAATCTCTGCAAACAATGATGAAGTGATAGGTGAGCTTATCGCCGAAGCCTTTGGCAAAGTAGGTAAAGAAGGTGTTATCACCGTTGAAGAAGCTAAGGGAACTGACACTTATGTGGATGTTGTAGAAGGTATGCAGTTTGACCGTGGTTACCTTTCTCCATATTTCGTTACAAATAGCGAAAAAATGCAAACAGAGCTAGAAAATCCTTACATCCTGCTTTTTGACAAGAAGATTTCTTCAATGAAAGATTTGCTTCCTGTTCTAGAGCCAGTAGCTCAATCAGGCAAGCCACTTCTTATCATTGCCGAAGACGTGGATGGTGAAGCCCTCGCAACACTTGTGGTAAACAAACTACGTGGTGCCCTTAAGATCGCAGCGGTAAAAGCTCCCGGTTTTGGTGACCGTCGCAAGGCAATGCTTGAGGATATTGCTATACTAACAGGTGGTACCGTAATAAGTGAAGAGCGCGGGTTTACCCTTGAAAACACCACGATAGATATGCTGGGAACCGCAGAAACGGTGACCATTGACAAGGATAACACCACAATCGTCAACGGTGCCGGTGATAAAGAAACCATCGATGGCCGTGTAGGACAGATAAAATCTCAAATCGAGACCACTACAAGTGACTATGACAGGGAAAAA
>CEQG01036352.1_pt1 | contig 11789 bp, 7 predicted proteins | sample 350301 | NCBI WGS metagenome assembly CEQG01 (sample SAMEA2621242, study PRJEB7988) | marine metagenome | isolation source: saline water (ENVO:00002010), including | reverse complement strand
GCAGCGGCTCGAGGTCCTTCAACGATCTCATCCCCTCGCTCTACGTGTTCTCCCTCAAAAACACTAATTGGGCGAGTCTTCGCAATCTGCATCTCATGTTCTCGATTCTTGTCATCCGTGATGACAAGTCGAACTTTGGTTTTCACTTCCTTACCAAAAGAGATCAGACCGCTATGCGTTGATAAAATGGCAGGTTCCTTTGCCCTTCGGGCCTCAAAGAGTTCCGCGACTCGAGGCAAACCACCGGTTATATCCCGCGTTTTTGAACCTTCTTGTGGAATCCTCGCCAACACGGCGCCTGCGTCTACCGCCTGTCCATCAACCGCCGTAATGGTTGCACCGGGAGGCATCTGGTAACGGGCTTCGCGTTCACTTCCGGGAATTTTTTTCGCTACGCCACTAGCATCAACAACCTCGATGGCAGGGCGCATTTCCTGTGCGGTACCCCGCCTCTGTTTGGGGTCAAGCACCACATGTGTCGTGGAACCGGTCAGCTCATCCACCTGACGGGTCACTGTGACGCCGTCATCCATATTCTTGAAACTGACCTTGCCCGGTACCACAGTGATGATGGGATGCGTATGCGGATCCCAGCTGGCAACCAACTGACCGGCAGCCACTGCATCACCGTCGTTAACCGTTAACTCGGCGCCGAAAGGCAACTTATATCGCTCACGATCAACACCATAAGCATCCTGAACAACCAACTCAGCGGATCGCGATATCACAATATTCCTGCCATCAGCGCGTCTGACAACCCGAAAGCGACCATAACGGGCAGTCCCCTCGCTCCTGACCGTGACCTTGCTGGCCGTAGCCGCTCGAGACGCGGCACCCCCAATATGAAAAGTACGCATAGTCAACTGGGTACCGGGTTCACCGATACTCTGTGCCGCCATGACCCCCACCGCCTCGCCCCGATTGACTAGATGTCCCCGGGCCAGATCACGTCCATAACATGTAGCGCAGATACCATAACGGGTCTCACACGTAACCGGCGAGCGCACCCTGATTTGATTGATATTGTGTTCTTCTACCAACTGTATGGCAGCCTCATCAATCATCTCACCCGGCTTCAGAAGGACTTGCCCCTGTGGACTCGCCACTTTTTCGCCAACCACTCGCCCAAGAATTCGATCCGTTAATGGAACCATGACCTCTCCACCCTGAACAACAGCGTCGAGAAGAATGCCCTGCTTTGTTCCACAATCATCGTCATTCACAACCAAGTCCTGACAGACGTCGACCAGTCGACGGGTGAGATAGCCTGAGTTGGCTGTTTTCAGCGCAGTGTCCGCCAGGCCCTTACGGGCGCCATGGGTAGAAATAAAGTACTGAAGAACATTCAATCCTTCGCGGAAATTAGCGGTGATTGGAGTTTCAATGATTGAGCCATCAGGTTTAGCCATCAGACCGCGCATGCCGGCCAGTTGTCGAATCTGCGCTGGACTGCCTCGCGCACCAGAGTCAGCCATCATGTAGATTGAATTGAAAGATTCGTGAACTACTTCATTGCCATCAACGTCAACTACCACCTCGTGCTGAATTCCCTTCATCATCTCATCTGCTACCACCTCACTGGCGTGAGTCCAGATGTCCACAACCTTGTTATACCGCTCACCATCAGTCAGAAGGCCTGAGCTGTACTGTTCCTGTATGCTTTTTACCTCCTGCTCTGCTGTTGCGAGACGTTCTGGCTTGGTGTCCGGCACGATCATGTCATCGACACCGATGGATACACCACTTTTCGCTGCCATGGAGAATCCTACGTACATCAACTGATCACAGAAAACGACCGTCTCCTTCAAACCGATCCGCCGATAGCATTCATCGATAACCATCGAGATGGCACGCTTGCGCAAGGTCTTATTGACCAGATCAAAGGGCAACCCATCGGGAAGAATCTCCATTAGCAACGCACGCCCAACCGTTGTATCACGAAGAGTAACCATCTCGGTCAAACTACCATTTTCGCCGAGTCGTTGTTCGGCAATACGGACTTTAACTTTGGCATGGAGCGACACCTGTCCCGTGTCGTAAGCTCGGCGCGTCTCCGCGACGTCAGCAAACACACTACCCTCACCACGGTCATTTAGCCGCTCACGCGTCATGTAGTAAAGACCCAGAACAATATCCTGCGAGGGACCAATGATCGGTTCCCCATTGGCCGGATGGAGCACATTGTTGGAGGACATCATTAACGATCGCGCCTCCAGCTGTGATTCGATCGACAGGGGGATATGCACCGCCATCTGATCGCCATCAAAATCTGCATTGTAGGCAGTACACACCAACGGATGCAGTTGGATTGCCTTGCCTTCAACCAGCACCGGTTCAAAGGCTTGAATACCAAGCCGGTGAAGCGTTGGTGCGCGGTTCAGCAATACAGGATGCTCCCGTATCACTTCTTCGAGAATGTCCCAGACCTCAAGCTCTTCGTTGTCTACCATCTTTTTTGACTGCTTTATGGTCGTCGATAGGCCACGAAGCTCCAACCGGGAGAAAATGAAGGGCTTAAATAACTCTAATGCCATTTTCTTAGGCAACCCACATTGATGTAACTTCAGCGTTGGGCCAACCACAATGACAGACCGTCCCGAGTAATCTACCCGTTTGCCCAGCAGGTTTTGACGAAAACGACCCTGCTTGCCTTTAATCATGTCGGCTAGAGACTTCAATTGACGCTTGTTGGAACCGGTGACCGGCTTTCCCCGCCGCCCGTTGTCGAGTAATGAATCAACCGACTCCTGCAGCATGCGTTTCTCATTTCGCACGATGATAACCGGCGCATTCAAATCAAGCAGTCGACGCAATCGGTTATTTCGATTAATCACTCGACGATACAAGTCGTTCAAATCCGACGTTGCGAAACGTCCACCGTCAAGCGGCACCAAGGGCCTCAGATCGGGCGGCAAAACCGGCAACACCTCCATTACCATCCACTCAGGTTTGTTACCTGAATTGATAAACCCTTCAACAACCTTCAATCGTTTGGTCAGTTTCTTGAACTTGGTTTCCGATTTAGTCTCACTCAATTCGGCGCGAAGCGTGTCGCGTTCCGCCTTGAGATCTAACGATTTCAGTAGACTTCGAATAGCCTCGGCGCCCATAGCTGCCTCAAGCCCCGACTCAAGAACTATGCGCTCGTGATACTCGTCCTCACTCAACAATGCACCCTGATTCAGTTTTTTATCCTGCAGGTATTGCGTGATAATTTCATCCTCTGCTGCACGGACATCGAACTCATTTTCTTCAGAAACGCCTTTCGATTTGGACTTAAGTTCGGTCACTTCCTTCTTTAAAAGGTTAACGGTCTTTTTAAGAAGGGCCACTGCACCCTCGTACCATTCGTCTTCGCCGAACTGTTCGCTTTTCAGTGATTCAAGGAGATTTTGAATATCCTTTGCACTAACACCAGCCTTAATCAATCGCTTGAGTAACGCGGTTGTGTCAAAGCTGGCCTTCCACTCATGATCTTCCCTGATGGTCGGCAATAACCACATATCGTCAGATTTGTTAACGACCATATACGCTTCGAAATACAACACTCGTTCAATTTCCCGCACGGTTTTATCAAGCAATACACCCAACCGAGACGGTAGCGACTTCAGAAACCAGATATGGGCGCACGGACTGGCCAGTTCGATATGACCCATGCGCTCGCGCCGCACCTTCGACAAAGTGACTTCCACCCCGCACTTCTCGCAGATGACTCCGCGATGTTTGAGTCTCTTATACTTACCGCACAAACACTCGTAGTCACTCATGGGCCCAAACAACTTCGCACAAAACAGGCCATCGCGCTCTGGCCTAAACGTCCGGTAATTGATGGTCTCGGGCTTCTTTACCTCACCGAAAGACCATGACCGAATCTTGTCAGGCGAAGCAATACCGATGCGTATGTTGTCAAAGTCATGACTCGTATCAGGCTTGTTGATCAAACTAAAGAGATCTTTCATTGGAATTCCTCAAACTTATTCCGGGCTTTATTGGGTGGTCGGTGCTGCGTTATTTGCAGCACTAACGTTCTTCCCTCTTTTCAATATTGAGGGCAAGCGCCCTGATTTCTTTTACCAACACATTAAACGACTCCGGCACGGCCGCTTCCATTCGGTGATCCCCCTTGACCAGGTTGTCATACATCTTGGTCCGTCCCGACACATCGTCGGACTTAACCGTTAGCATTTCCTGCAGGGTATAAGCCGCACCGTAAGCCTCCAATGCCCAGACTTCCATTTCACCGAACCGCTGACCTCCGAACTGGGCTTTGCCGCCTAATGGTTGCTGCGTGATCAGACTGTATGGACCGGTCGAGCGTGCATGCATCTTGTCGTCGACCAAGTGATTCAGTTTGAGCACATACATATACCCCACAGTCACCGCCCGATCGAATTGCTCCCCGGTTCTGCCGTCATAGAGCACGGCCTGGCCGCTTTCCGGAAGCCCGGCCAACTTCAACATGCTCTTGATCTCGCTTTCTGATGCACCGTCAAACACCGGTGTCGCCATGGGTACGCCACCGCGGAGATTGGTGGCCAATTCCATCACTTCATCATTTGTTAAAGATGCAATGCCATTAGGTCGACCATCACCGTTATAGACCTTGCTCAGTTGAGCTTTGATATCACTGACCGGCGATTGTTGATCGAGTAAGGCGCCTATCTGCTTGCCCAATTCGTGTGATGCCCAACCCAGATGCACCTCCAGCACTTGCCCTACATTCATTCGCGATGGCACACCCAACGGGTTCAACACAATATCAATAGTCGTACCATCATCCATATACGGCATGTCTTCGACCGGTACGATCTTTGAAATCACACCCTTGTTTCCATGACGTCCAGCAATCTTGTCACCAGGCTGGAGTCGCCGCTTGACAGCGACGAACACTTTTACCTGCTTGAGTACACCCGGCTGCATTTCATCACCCGCCTCGAGTTTCGCACGCTTCTGGTCGTAGAGATCCTTGAAGTGTTTGTCCTGACGAGACAGACGGTCACGAATACGTTCAAGACCGCGATTTACCTCCTCATCACGAACTCGAATTTCGAACCACTTCTCGCGAGGCAAATCCTTCAGGTACGTCCGAGTGAGTTTGGCATCTGACTCAAGACCTGCCGGACCACCTTCGGCGATCTTGCCAATCAGTAACTGCTCAATACGGTCGTAAGCATCGTCCTCAACGATACGGAACTGATCATTCAGGTCTTTCTTGATCTGCCTAAGTTCGTAATCCTCGATATCCAACGCCCGCTTATCTTTCTCAATACCATCACGGGTAAACACCTGCACATCGATAACAGTCCCTGACATGCCAGAGGGCATTCTAAGAGACGTGTCCTTCACATCAGACGCCTTCTCACCGAATATGGCACGCAGCAACTTCTCTTCCGGGGTTAACTGTGTCTCGCCTTTTGGCGTGACCTTGCCGACTAGAATATCGTTAGGCTCGACTTCAGCTCCGATATAAATGATGCCGGCTTCGTCCAGTTTTCCAAGAGCGTAGTCACCCACATTCGGTATATCGCCCGTAATATCTTCTGACCCAAGTTTCGTATCGCGAGCCACACACAGCAGTTCTTCAATGTGTATCGACGTGTAAACATCGTCCTGAACCAACCGTTCGGAGATCAGAATCGAGTCCTCAAAGTTGTAGCCATTCCACGGCATAAAAGCGACGAGCACGTTTCGACCCAAAGCCAACTCCCCAAGATCAGTCGAAGGACCGTCGGCCAACACATCACCCGCATTGATACGGTCACCGACCTTGACCAGGGGACGCTGATTGATAGTGGTATTCTGGTTAGACCGTGTGTATTTGACCAAGCTATAGATATCGACGCCAGCATCATCTGTTCCCATCTCTTTGTCATTCACTTTGACGACAATGCGAGAAGCATCGACTGAATTAACCCTACCACCCCGACTGGCGATCACTACAACGCCGGAATCACTGGCTACTTTTCTTTCAAAACCAGTGCCGATCAATGGCTTTTCACTACGCAACGTTGGCACCGCCTGCCGCTGCATATTCGAACCCATGAGCGCGCGGTTAGCGTCATCATGCTCAAGAAACGGAATCAACGCTGCAGCAACAGAAACAATCTGCGACGGGGCAATATCGATGTAATCGATTTTGTCCGGCGTCGATAGAGTGAATTCATTTTGATATCGACAAGAAACAAGTGCACCCGACAACACACCGCGCTCACTGAGAGGTGCGTTAGCCTGAGCAATGACATATTTGAATTCGTCAATTGCTGACAGATATTCAATCTCATCCATCACGCGCCGGTTCACTACTTTACGGTAGGGGGTCTCCAAAAAGCCGTATTCGTTTGTCCTTGCATAGACTGCCAGCGAATTGATCAACCCAATATTCGGACCTTCCGGCGTTTCTATCGGACACACGCGACCGTAATGTGTGGGATGTACGTCCCTAACTTCGAAACCAGCCCGCTCTCGTGTCAAACCACCGGGACCCAACGCAGAAACCCGTCGTTTGTGAGTCACCTCGGCCAGAGGGTTCGTCTGATCCATGAACTGAGACAACTGACTCGAGCCAAAAAACTCTTTTATCACTGCAGAGACTGGCTTGGCATTGATCAAATCTTGTGGGGTCAGATTCTCCGACTCTGCGACAGTCAACCGCTCGCGCACAGCCCGCTCAACACGAACTAGACCGACGCGGAACTGGTTTTCGACTAGTTCACCGACTGAGCGAACCCGTCTATTACCAAGATTATCGATGTCGTCAGTCTCACCCCGTCCGTTCTTTAAACTCACGATCACCCGCAAGACATCGATGATGTCTTCCTGCGTGAGGTGAGAAGGCCCTTCATCTGAGGGGCGCCCAAGACGCCGATTAAGTTTCATACGCCCGACCATGGACAGGTCGTAACGTTCGGTGTTGAAAAACAAATTCTTGAACAACTGCTCAGCAGAATCCTTAGTTGGCGGCTCACCAGGTCGCATCATTCGATAGATTTCGATCTGCGCCTCGAGTGCGCTGCGAGTGCCATCAGCACGTAAGGTATCCGAAACAAATGGGCCATGATCGATATCATTGGCGTAAATAATTTCGATCTCATCCACGCCCGCAACTCGAAAGTTAGCTAACAATTCGGTTGTCAATTGGTCATTGGCATCTGCCAGCAACTCTCCAGTGTTGGTATCAACTACCGCTTTGGCAAGAACCTTAGATGGGCCCATGCCAGGATTCCGTGCAAGATAGGAATCCGAGACCGGCAACCGCTTGACCCGCGAACTGGTCAGGGCTCGAACATGACGTGCCGTGACCCGCTTGCCAGCTTCCACGATCACCTCACCAGAGGGCGTGGTGATGTCGAACTCAAAATCCTGGCCGCGAAGCCGCTCCGGCACAAAATCAATCACTACCCCTTCAGCCACCAGTCGCACTGTTTCAGTATCGAAAAACAACCCCAAAATCTCTTCCGTTGAATAATTCAATGCGCGGAGAATGACCGTCGCCGGCAACTTGCGCCGTCGATCGATGCGCACATACATGAGATCCTTCTGGTCGAACTCAAAATCGAGCCAAGAACCTCGATAGGGGATCACTCTTGCGGAGAACAGCAGCTTTCCCGAAGCGTGTGTCTTTCCCTTATCATGATCAAAGAACACCCCTGGAGACCGATGCAATTGTGAGACGATGACTCGTTGGGTGCCATTGATAATAAAAGTGCCATCCTTGGTCATCAGTGGCACCTCACCCATATACACGTCTTGCTCCTTAACATCGTGGATTACTTTTTCCCCGCCAGCCACCTTCTCGAACACTATCAGTCTCAAAACAGCATGCAGGGGTGCAGAGTAAATTCGACTCTGCCGCTTGCATTCGCGCTCGTCATAAATCGGCTCACCGAGCCGGTAGCTCACAAAATCAAGGGATGCTAATCCGTTGTAACTTTCTATCGGAAACACCGATTTAAAAGCAGCCTGCAACCCTTGATCGATACGCTGTTGGGTAGCGACGTCCTTCTGCAACAGTTTGCGATAAGATTCACGCTGTATATCCAGCAAGTTAGGCACAAGATCACCACCGGCCTGCTTACTGAATGTCTTTCTAATGCGTTTCTTCTCAGTAAAGGAATAAGTCATTCACGTTCCTCGATCATTGTTGGCACTCGCCGATGATGCCGAGTCGCATCAAGCAGCTTTCCCAGGGCAACAAGGAAGCACACCCGCGTTAGTGCAGCTGTGCCTTCCATGAATCTCGGCGCGCCAGTCAGGTGCGCCAACCACCACATCTACTTCACCTCGACTGTGGCACCCGCTTCTTCCAGTTTTTTCTTTGCTTCTTCGGCCTCATCCTTGCTAACCCCTTCGCGCACGGGTGTAGGAGCCGACTCAACCAGATCTTTTGCTTCTTTTAACCCAAGACCAGACATCGCTCGAACCGCCTTAATGACACCCACTTTCTTCTCACCAAAGCTGGCCAGAACTACATCGAACTCAGTCTGCTCTTCGGCAGCACTCTCGGCTAGCTCTCCCCCACCCGCGGGAGCCGCAACTGCGACTGCAGCGGCAGAAACACCAAACTTCTCTTCCATCTCTTTAATCAGTTCAGATAACTCCAGAACTGACATTTCAGCGACTGCATTAAGAATCTCTTCACGTGACATTTGTATCTCTCCAGTATCTGGACTTAAAAGCCCCCAGACGGAATTCGTAACCGTTCATGCTGCCTCTCGGCTATCCCTGACAGCAGTCAGGGCGCGCACAAACTGGGTGGGTATTTCGTTAAGCGTACGGACAAACTTATCGATGGGTGCCCGCATGGTTCCAACCAACATCGCCAGCAATTCTTCACGACCAGGCAATCGGGCCAGAGCCTTGATGGTCTGGTCATTAATTAATGCCCCCTCCATCGCGCCGACCTTGACTTTAAGTACCTCATGATCCTTGCCAAACTCAGTGACAACCTTCGCCAATGCCACCGGATCTTCCGATGTCATCATGATCAGAGGACCGACAAAATGATCGGTAAGACACTCAAATTGAGACCCAGCCACGCTACGGCGAGCAAGCGTGTTCTTCACCACACGCACGGCGACACCGCTCTCCCTTGCCGAGGTCCTGAATGCCGACACTTCAGCAACGGTAAGCCCTCGGTACTCAGCCAGAATGGCAGCCTGGGCCACAGACATAGTCTGCGACACTTCACTGACGACGGTCTTCTTCTGCTCCCGGTTTAATCCCATTTCGCACTAACTCCGTCGGATTGATGTGATGATGACCTGAGCCCCTTTACAAATGAGGCCACGGCCACCGCCTGCGCGGGCCTTCTTATAGCCGGATTAAGCACACGGCAACCATCAGTTGCTGTGTGCACCCGCGGTCTTCGACGAACCAGACACCACACCCACCAGCCAACCCGCTCTGGTGAGCGCACCATCCAAGCTCCTCAAATCTCGACACCTTCTTAACTGGCCACTGAAGCCCGGTCTACCTTGACACCCGGACCCATAGTCGTCGACAGCGTGATGCGCCTGACGTACTGACCTTTAGCCGCCGATGGTTTGGCCCTGTGCAAAGCGCCCATCAGGGCTAACAAATTCTCTTTCAACGCTTCAGGCTCGAAAGATGCCTTACCAATTGGACAATGAATAACGCCCCCTTTATCAAGTCTGAACTGCACCTGCCCCGCTTTCGCGTTGCTAACAGCCTTGCCCACATCCTGCGTCACGGTACCCACTTTGGGATTCGGCATCAATCCGCGCGGTCCCAGTATCTGTCCAAGCTTCCCAACCACGCGCATAGTGGCCGGTGTGGCAATGCAAATGTCGAAATTAATTTCACCGCCCGTGATCTTTTCAGCGAGGTCATCCAAGCCTACCAAGTCGGCCCCTGCCTCACGTGCCACATCTGCATCCCCACCGTCTGCAAAAACGGCTACACGAACGGTCTTTCCCGTCCCTCTGGGTAACACCGTTGAACCGCGCACACTCTGATCGGTTTTCTTTGCGTCAACTCCTAGATTAATCGCAACATCGACGGTCTCGTCAAACCGTGCGGAGGCACTACCTCGAACAAGGCCAATCGCCTCATCGACGTCATAAACCGCCTGACGATCCTTCCCTTCAATCACAGAGCGGTACCTTTTTCCATCCTTACTCATTTCATACCCCCTCTGTTTCGATGCCCATACTGCGCGCACTGCCGGCAATAATCCGAACCGCTTGATCCATGTCATAGGCACTAAGATCAGGCATCTTGGCCTTCGCGATCTCCTCCAACTGACTACGACTCACCTTTCCGACCTTGTCCCGGTTTGGCTCTGCACTGCCCTTTGCTACCGCGGCCGCCTTCTTCAACAACACGGAAGCCGGTGTTGTCTTGCGCACATAAGAAAAACTCTTATCTGTGTAAACGGTGATAATCACTGGCACCGGCAACCCAGCTTCCATCTCCTGAGTATCTGCGTTGAAGGTTTTACAAAATTCCATGATGTTGACACCGTGTTGTCCGAGAGCCGGCCCGACCGGTGGACTTGGCTTTGCTTCACCTGCTGGCACTTGCAACTTGATGTAAGTTTCAATTTTTTTAGCCACGACTCGACCCCCATACAGACCCGCTGATATTAATTTGCCAAGCACACGCTGGTTGGATCCTCATGTCGTACTTCTCCATAGTGCCCATCAGCCTTTTTCCACTTGACTAAAAGCCAGTTCGACTGGAGTCGAACGACCGAAAATAGTGACTGACACTCGCAGCCTTTCTTTGTCGAAATTGACGTCTTCGACCATACCGTTGAAGTCCTGAAACGGTCCATCGACGACACGGACCACCTCTCCGGGGGCATAGGTATACTTCGGGCGAGGGTGTTCAGCACCTTCCTGAACTTGTTGCAGTATCGAACCCACCTCCTCGTCGGAGATCGGCACGGGTTGTGATCCTCCGCCACCGACAAACCCAGTCACACGCGGTATAGAATTAACCAAATGCCACGCATCATCGCTCATTTGCATCTGAACCAGCACATAACCTGGGAAAAACTTTCGTTCGCTGGTTCGTTTCTGACCATTTTTTAGTTCAATCACAACCTCAGTTGGCACCTCAATTGCGCCAAAGCTTTCCTCCATGCTATTGCGCGAGATGTGATCCTTGAGTGATCGCTGGACCTGCTTCTCAAAGCCGGAAAAAGCCTGAACCACATACCAACGCATTTCGTTTAAATCAGTCACGGCGGTTTATCGACTAGCCCCTAGTATGAGGTCGTAAATAGCCCAAAAAGAAAAAACATCAAGTAACCACAGGTAAAGCCCGACAAGAATTACCATCACAATCACAACCAGTGTTGCCTGTACCGTCTCCTTGCGTGTCGGCCACACAACTTTGCGCACTTCAGCCCTAGCACCCACGGCAAACTGCCAGGCAAGCTGCCCAGGCTCCGACGCCAACGCGACAGCCCCAGCGCCCACCACAGCGACCACCACTATTGCCGCGCGCAAAAGAACTGACGCGTCGTTTAACCAGTAAAAGCCCGTAATTCCTGCGATCACAATCAACACAGACAATCCGAGTTTTAACTTATCCGCCACTGACTCTCCCTACATCACATTTCAATTCTGGCAGGCCAGGAGGGAATCGAACCCCCAACCTGCGGTTTTGGAGACCGCCGCTCTGCCAATTGAGCTACTGGCCTGTGGCGTACCGCAATCCTCGATCTGGCACCATCCGCAATTTGATCCTACTTTTTTCTTTGTTCTATTCTTTGGTTTTGCTACTTTCACTCAATGACACTAGCGACGACGCCGGCGCCTACT
>CEQG01153822.1_pt1 | contig 11790 bp, 11 predicted proteins | sample 350301 | NCBI WGS metagenome assembly CEQG01 (sample SAMEA2621242, study PRJEB7988) | marine metagenome | isolation source: saline water (ENVO:00002010), including | reverse complement strand
TTCATTACAGCCCAACTCCGGAGCTCAGGGAGAATATGCAGGTTTAATGGTAATCAAGGCATATCACGAGAGCCGTGGGGAAGGGCACAGAAATATTTGCTTGATCCCATCATCTGCGCACGGTACAAACCCTGCAAGTGCCGTAATGGCGGGGATGCAAGTGGTGGTGACAAAGAGCACCGAAAAAGGGAACATCGATGTGGACGACCTGCGTGAAAAGGCAGAAAAACACAAGGATAACCTGGCCGCGGTGATGATTACCTATCCATCCACCCACGGAGTTTACGAGAGTGCAATTCAGGAAATTACTGGAATCATACACGATAATGGGGGGCAGGTATATATGGATGGCGCAAACATGAACGCTCAGGTAGGTTTGACCAATCCCGGTAAAATAGGTGCAGATGTGTGTCACTTGAACTTGCATAAAACCTTTGCAATACCTCACGGAGGTGGTGGCCCGGGTGTTGGCCCTATTTGTGTGGCAGAGCAGCTTGTGCCTTTCCTTCCAGGAAATCCGGTTATTAAAACTGGCGGAGAGCAAGCCATTACTGCGATTTCTGCGGCACCTTGGGGTTCTTCTCTGGTGTGCTTGATTTCGTATGCGTACATTAAAATGCTTGGCGCGGAAGGGTTGAAGCAATCTACAGAAGCTGCAATCTTGAATGCAAACTACATCAAGGAACGTCTAAACGGTGCCTTTGATGTCCTGTACACGGGCGAAAAAGGTCGTGCAGCACACGAGATGATCGTGGACTGTCGCCCATTTAAAGCAAACGGAATCGAAGTTGTGGATATCGCAAAGCGCCTTATCGATTATGGTTTCCATGCGCCCACGGTTTCTTTTCCGGTAAACGGCACCATGATGATCGAGCCTACTGAGAGCGAGAGCAAAGCAGAACTGGACCGTTTTTGTGATGCGATGTTGAGCATTAGAAAAGAAATTGATGCGGCAAGCGCTGATGATGATAACAATGTGTTGAAAAATGCCCCGCATACCATGCACATGCTTACCGCAGACGAGTGGACCTTGCCATATACAAGACAGCAGGCGGCGTATCCGCTGGAGTATGTTGCCGAAAATAAATTCTGGCCCTCCGTGCGCCGTGTAGATGATGCGTATGGTGACAGGAACCTGTTTTGTACCTGTGCGCCCATCGAGGAATATGCAGACGCTTGATGCGATAGTTTTTTGGCTTTAAGCCAAATAAATAATCCTGAAAAAGAACTTACCACAGGTTAGAAGCAGAATACGTTTGCTTATAGGTGTAAGCTATAAACCTCACAGGTTTTTAAAACCTGTGAGGTTTTTTTAAAAGAGGTCATCATTTGAGTACAACCCGTAAGGAACACAGATAAATAGTGCGGGTATAAATCCCATAACAAAGCAGTATGCTCCCGAAAATAAAACAATATATAGATTGTCAAGAAGGTCATCTAATTTGATTACGGTGGCATAGATGGAATAGGGCATATTGAACAATAGAGAAACTATTACCAGAGATATCATTGTATAAATTAATCCGGTAACTTTAGGATTTCTCCCTTTACCAATTGCTTTGAGTGCCCAATGGCTAACTATAATGCTAACCGTATAATTAATGATGCATGCCAAGATAAAGAAGGGGAATATCTCTTTTTGAAATGGGGCGTCAACAAATTTAAATAGGAAATGCAATATGCCAAAGAAAGCCATCAAGCCAAACGTGGCCAATAGGACACCTCCTTTTACAGCTTTATTCTTGAGCTTCATGATTTTGTGTGTTTAAATGCAGTCTTGATTTTTTCCTACCTCTAAAAAACAGGAACATATTAAAAAAGAGCATTAGGCCTAAGTAGATAGTAAATCCGCCAATTTTTGAGCTTAGTACTTCTGCCAGGTTTTGATACGTATCATTAAAACCATACTCCTGTATTTCCATGATCAACAGTGCAAAACCTATGTTTAGCAAGTAAAACCCAACTTTAAAAAGCTTGTTGGTAGCTAGTGCAATATCTTGTTTTCCTTTAAAAATGTCAATCATAAATAGTCTGCCGTTTTTAAACAGGATATTTGAAACAAAAAGGGTGAGTGCAATAGTGATGGGTAAATAGATAAAATAACCCACAAGAATCTTTGAAGTTTCCATGATATTTGATTTTAAGATTTAATGATTTTTTTGAGCAAGTGTGTGATGAAATAGATGTTGAAGTAGTGTAAACTTGCCAGCAAAACGAGCAAAAAACCTACACGTTTACTGAGTTGTACAACTATTTCTAAAGAAGAATGTAATTGTGGCCAAGCGGCAATCGTATAGATGACAAAACCTATATTCACAAGATAATATCCCGCGAGTAAGAGCTTGTTTGTTGTTTGGGTAAGTTCTTTATCATGAATGGTGTCAAGAATAAATGACTCCCCATTTTTGAAACATACCCATCCAACCCTATAAATTATTCCCACCATGATGGCGAAATAAAACAAATATGTAATTAAATTATAGTTCATATCAAACTTTCAGAAAATATTGAAATATAAAGCTAAATTTTTTTAGCTCATGAGTTTAAGGATGGTTTTGGTAATCCAGTTCTCTTTTTGGTTCACCACTTTTTCAAGCATGGTGTCTGCTTTAGCAACAAACTCATAAAGTTCGCTGGTCTTTTCTTTAAATTTTAGTTCTTCCTCATTGGTTCCTTCTACTTCCTGAACTTCTTTCAGAACTTGTATTGCAGGCTTAATTTCACGTCGGCTGCGCTCAATTGCGATCTTGCGGGCCATGGCATCAATGTCCTGCTCTGCTCTAAAATACTCACGACGCTCCCCAGGTTTATATTCTTTATGGATAATGCCCCAATCAATCAATCCGCGGAGGTTCATGCTCGCATTTCCACGTGAGATTTGAAGCTCTTCCATGATATCTTCCATCGATAAGGCCTCTCCCGAAATCATCAGCAGGGCATGGATTTGCGCCATGGTCTTGTTCACGCCCCACTGCGAACCCAGTGCGCCCCATGTTTGTAAAAATTTGCCTTTTGCTTCCTTGTATTTCATGCCCCAAATATATAAATAAATATTAAACTTTCAAAAAGTACTGAAACTAATTTTGCTCAGTTAAGATTAAAATCTCAATAACCATTTCTAATATCCCAAAGCCATATTTTTGCAGCATGAAAATCCTTGTCATCGGTCACGTCTGGCCCGAGCCAAAATCTTCTGCAGCGGGTAGCCGCATGATGCAACTGCTGGATGCTTTTCATAAAGTAAATTGGGAGGTTCACTTTTGTAGCGCTTCCGCGAAAAGTGCGTATTCGCAATCCCTCTCAGAATTTGAAATCACCGAGCACGGCATCAAAATGAACGATTCTGGCTTTGATGAATTCATTAAAACCTTGAATCCCGATGTTGTAGTTTTCGACAGATTCATGGTTGAGGAGCAATTTGGCTGGCGCGTGGCAGAGCATTGTCCCGGTGCATTGCGCATCCTGGATACCGAGGATTTGCACGGACTGCGAAAGGGTAGGGAAGCGGCGCATAAAGCAGAAACTGCATTTACCGAAGCTTTTTTGCACAACGATTATGCAAAGCGCGAAATCGCCAGTATTTATCGCTGTGACCTCACGCTTATCATTTCAGAATTTGAGATGGAGTTGCTAGAGAGTTTCTTTAAAGTGCCTAAAAATCTTTTACTCTACCTGCCTTTTATGGTCGAAGCGCCAGAAGTAGAAAATTGGAAATCTTTTGATGATAGAAAGGATTTTGTCTTCATCGGGAATTTTATGCACGAGCCTAATTGGCTTGCGGTTCGTTTTTTAAAAGAGCACATTTGGCCACTGTTGTCAATGCAAGTTCCTAACGCTAACCTGAAGATTTATGGTGCTTACGCTTCCGCGAAAGTGAATCAGTTACACAACCCTAAAGGCCGTTTTTATATAGCAGGTAGAGCAGAAGATGCGCTAGAAACTATGGGGGATTCCCGTGTGCTTTTATGTCCCGTTTTCACTGGCGCGGGTCTCAAAGGCAAGCTTCTCGAAGCCATGCAAACAGGAACTCCCAGCGTCACCACTTCCATCGGCGCAGAAGGAATGCATGGTGATTTTCCATTCAGTGGTTTTATAAAAGATGATATTGCCGATTTTATTTCCGCGGCAGCGCAATTGTATAATGACAAAAACCTGTGGCAAGAGAAACAGCAAAACGCTAGTGAAATAATCAATCAGCGTTTTTTAAAATCAAAATGGCAACCGCAATTTATAGCAGCGATACAAGAATACAAATCAAATCTTAATTCCCACAGACAACAAAACTTCACAGGCGCAATGCTACAGCATCAATCCTTACAAGCTGCAAAGTTTATGGGGAAGTGGATTGAGGAGAAGAATAGATAATGTCAGTTCGAGTGATTCGACGCAGGGAGAATCGTATCGAGAACTAAATTTAGTTAGAATTTTCAATTTGTAAAAAGAGCTTGTCGCTTCTTGATACAAAATCATTGCGCTATTGCTTCATGATTTCACTCGAAGTGACAACTCGATACAAAATCGCTCCACTATCGTTTCGCAATTTTACTTGAAGTGACTATAACCTACTCAATCAACCCAGCGCGTCTTAGCAACGCTTCTGGATTAGGTTCTTTTCCGCGGAAGCGTTTGTATAAAACCATTGGGTCTTCTGTGCCGCCTTGCGATAGCACGTTTTCCATAAAACTCTGTGCTATGGTTTTGTTGAAGATGCCGTGGTCTTTAAAGTGAGCGAAGGCATCTGCATCCAGAACTTCGGCCCATTTATACGAGTAATACCCTGAAGAATATCCCCCTTGAAAAATGTGAGAAAACGCCGTGCTCATACAGTTTTCGGCAACATCAGGATACAACTTCGTGCTTTCAAAAGCTGCTGTTTCGTGCGCTTTTACATTATCAATTCCAGCTGGGTTTGTGGCGTGCCAAGACATATCTAATAAGCCGAAACTCAACTGACGCACGGTTTGCATTCCTTCCTGGAAGTTGGCTGCCTTTTTGATTTTTTCAATCAATTCCTGCGGGATGATCTCTCCAGTCTCATAATGTTTCGCGAAAAGCGCTAACGCCTCAGGCTCATAACACCAGTTTTCTAAAACCTGACTAGGAAGCTCCACAAAATCCCAGTAAACAGAAGTGCCAGATAGACTTGGATACGTCGTGTTTGCCAGCATCCCGTGCAAAGCGTGACCAAATTCATGAAACAGTGTCGTCACCTCATTAAAAGTAAGCAGCGACGGCTTGGTTTTTGTCGGCTTAGTGAAGTTGCACACGTTAGAAATATGCGGGCGCTCGTTTTTGCCATTCTCAATCTTCTGACCTTTATAAACGGTCATCCACGCGCCACCACGTTTACCAGGGCGTGGGTGAAAATCGGCATAGAATAGTGATACCAATTCGCCAGTGTCATTGGTCACTTCATACATGCGCACGTCTGGATGGTATTTTTCCAGGTTGTCCACTTGTTTGAAGTTGAGGTTGTATAGTTTTTTCGCTATTGCGAAAACCCCATCGATGACATTCTCCAGTTTAAAATAAGGTTTCAACTGCTCGTCATCCAGTTGAAAAAGCTTTTGTTTCAACTTTTCAGAATAGTAGGCAGCATCCCATTTTTCCAGTCTGTCGATGTTGTCTAATTCTTTTGCAAAATTCTCTAGTTGCGCAAATTCACGGTCGGCAGCGGGTTTTGCTTTTTCTAGCAAATCTTCAAGAAACCGCTCTACGTTATCTGGCGTTTTTGCCATGCGCTCCTCAAGTACAAAATGCGCATGAGACTCGTAGCCCAGAAGCTGAGCGCGCTCATAACGCAGGTTTACAATTTTTAAAATGTTTTCCTGGTTGTCCAGTTCATCGCCATGAAATCCCTTTGCGCCAAAAGCAATCGAAAGCTCTTTACGCAGTTTGCGATTCTTGGCATATTTCATAAAAGGAATGTAGCTGGGATACTCAAGCGTGATTACCCAACCTTCTTTATTGCGGTCTGCAGCGGTACTGGCGGCAGCTTCTTTCTCTCCTTCGGGCAGACCATCAAGGTCAGCCTCGTCCGTGAGATGCATTTCATATTTGTTGGTTTCGGCGAGCACGTTCTCACCAAATTTCAATTTAAGTTTGGCAAGTGCTGCGTCGATTTCGCGTAAGCGTGCTTTTTTATCTTCTGGGAGATTGGCACCGTTGCGGGCAAATCCTTTGTATTTTTTGTCAAGAAGTGTTGCTTGTTCAGTGGTTAGATCAAGTGTTTCTCGCTTGTCATAAACAGATTTCACTCTGGCAAACAAGGCTTCATTAAGCGCGATGTCATTGGAAAATGCTGAAAGTTTTGGGGAAACTTCCTGTGCTATTTTCTGGATTTCCTCGTTGGTCTCGGCACTGTTGATGTTGAAAAATATGCTGGTCACGCGCTCCAGCTGTTGACCGGAGTAATCCAGTTTTTCAATGGTATTTGCAAAAGTTGCTGCTTCCGGATTGCTGGTGATGGCGTTAATTTCGCCCCGGGCGCTCTCGATAGCAGCTTCTATGGCAGGTTGATAATCTTTGGTTTTTATCTGTTCAAAGGGCTCATTATCAAAGGTGGTGAGCAATATATTATCTTGATTTTTCAATTTTATGGCTTTTTTTGCGTTCAATGATTTATCGTGCATAACACGGGAAAACCATTTTTTTAAAATTATCTTTGTATAAAGATTTTATAGGATTGATGGATGTTGAAGGGATTGATTAATAATATTTAGAATGGTTAATAAATGATTATGATCAAAACTGAGTCTATCAATACGGAGCCGTGCCTAGCACGGCTCTATTTTTTTGACCTCACCTCTTCTGCACCCCTTATAACCTTTTCTTTCAAGCCTTGCTTGTAGGCCAAGATGCGGTCACGGACATCAGTATCTGAAGCGCCAATAATCTGTGCAGCAAGAATTCCGGCATTTTGAGCACCATCTAGTGCCACGGTCGCCACGGGAACCCCGCCTGGCATCTGTAAAATAGAAAGTACAGAATCCCAACCGTCAATACTGTTGCGTGATTTTACGGGTACACCTATTACCGGCAATGGCGAAAGGCTGGCAATCATCCCGGGGAGGTGCGCGGCCCCGCCGGCACCGGCAATGATGACCTGGATGCCGCGTTCGTGCGCATGCTTGCCATAGTCAAAAAGCTTGTCTGGCGTGCGGTGCGCAGAGACGATATCCACTTCTGTCCCTATGCCAAACTCCTTTAAAATATCTACTGCAGCCTGCATCACTGGCAGGTCGCTGGTACTGCCCATTATAATCCCAACCATAACTAATGTGTTTAAAATTTATCTATCCGGTAATCTACCTACCGCGGCGGTTTACTAATCACTTTTATTTCTTTTTTGACTTGCTCGGCGATTTTTCTGGCTTCCGCCAAATCACTATTTACGATGGTCACATGCCCCATCTTACGGAAGGGCCTAGTCTCCCTTTTGCCATAGATGTGGGGTGTTACCCCTTTCATCGCCATGATCTTCTCGATGTTTTCATACTGTACATCGCCTTGGTGGTTTTCATCACCTACCAGGTTTACCATCACGGCGCCCACTTTGCTTTCTGTGTCACCCAGGGGAAGGTCAAGAATGGCACGCAGGTGCTGCTCAAACTGATTGGTAAAACTTCCTTCAATGCTATAATGCCCACTGTTGTGCGGCCTGGGGGCGACTTCGTTGACAAGGATGTTGTCGTCTTCGGTTTGAAACATCTCGACGGCAAGCAGGCCCACATGTTCAAAAGCCTGTGAAACCTGCTGGGCAACTGCGCGCGCTTTTTCCGCGACAGCGTCATCAATACGTGCCGGGCATATCACGTATTCCACCTGGTTTGCCTCTGGGTGAAATTCCATCTCCACCACGGGGTAGGTCTTGACCTGCCCGCGGGGATTGCGTGTCACGATAACGGCAAGTTCATTTTTGAACGGGATCATATCCTCGGCAATACAGGGCACGTCTGGCAGGTTTTCTAAATCTGCGGCGGAACGGATTATGGAGACGCCTTTGCCATCATAACCGCCCGTGGTGCTCTTCCATACAAAGGGGAAGGTGTGGTGGTTTGCCGCTATGGCATTGCGCAGGGTTTCCACATTCTTGTAGTGTTCAAAGGGAGCCGTGGGGATGCCCTGGTCCTTGTAAAATTTCTTCTGCCTGCCCTTGTCCTGAATGACCCTCAGGGTTTTTGGGCTGGGATATACCTTTGTGCCTTCGGCTTCAAGTTTTTCAAGCGCATCCACATTGATGGTCTCAATCTCAAAGGTGAGCAGGTCAACCTTTTTGCCAAATTCATAGACCGTGTCAAAGTCAGTGAGCGCACCTTTTTCAAAGTGATTGCATGACATGCGGCAGGGCGCATCAGCACTGGGGTCAAGTACATAGGTTTGAATATCAAGCTTACGGGTGTCGTATAGCATCATCTTGCCCAGCTGACCACCTCCCAGGATGCCCAGTTTAAAATCAGAAGAAAAATAATCTGCCATGGATCGTGTTGCTCTTTAGGAGGTTAATACATTTTTTCCATAAAGCATACAAAGGTACTTTTTTGGCTTCTAATGCGCCAATACACCATGAAAAATCTATGGCCTGCCATGTGGTTGGTTTTCGTATCTTTGGCGTTCATTTTTTCGCCATAGCGCACCATGATTAAACTGCACGAGCTTTATTTTGAGAAATATATCCACGCGCCAGTAATTGAAGAGGCAATAGATAGGGTCGCGGGACAGATCAATGCTGAATTTGGCGATAAGAATCCCATTTTTCTTGTGATCCTCAATGGGGCCTTTAAGTTTGCCAGCGATGTAATAAGCCGTTTTAAGGGCGATTGTGAGGTGGAGTTCATGAAGCTGAGCTCATACGACGGTACAGAGACCACGGGCAATGTGGTGGTACAGTTACCGCTTGAGGTTGACCTTGAAGACCGTCATGTGGTGATCATAGAGGACGTGGTAGATAGTGGCAATACCATCGAGATGTTGTTGACAAGCCTTGTGCACAGCGGTGTTGCCAGGTGCCATATCGCCAGCCTGTTTTTTAAGCCAAAATCCTATACCAAGGAATACAAGATCCACTATGTGGGCATGGAGATAGAAAATGATTTTATAGTAGGTTATGGGCTGGATTACAACGGTCTGGGCCGTAACCTCAACGAAGTATATAAATTAAAAAGCAATATAATGACCAATCTGGTTTTGTTTGGCCCCCCAGGAGCAGGAAAGGGAACCCAAGCCTCGATACTTAAAGAAGAATATAATCTTGTGCACATTTCAACGGGAGACGTTTTTAGATATAACATCAAGAATGCAACCGAGCTGGGCACCCTGGCAAAATCATATATGGATAAAGGTCAGCTGGTCCCTGATGAAGTCACCATAAAGATGCTCAGTGCAGAAGTAGATAAAAACGCAGATGCAAAGGGATTTATCTTTGATGGTTTTCCACGTACCACGGCACAAGCAGAGGCACTTGATGTCCTGCTTGAAGAAAAGGGCACACAGGTATCTGCCATGGTTGCCCTTGAGGTAGATGATGAGGTCCTGGTACAGCGCCTGCTTGAACGGGGCAAAACTTCAGGAAGAAAGGACGACGCCAATGAACAAGTGATACGCGACCGCATCAAGGTATATTACAACGAGACCTCGATCCTTAAAGGGTATTACCAGGAGCAGGACAAGTATCACGGTGTTGACGGCATAGGCGACATTGACCAGATTACTGCACGGTTGCGACAGGTAATCGATAAACTATAAAGGTTCGCTCTTAAACGTTCACGGTTATATTCTGCCGAATGGCTAAAATCTGAAAATGGGAAGAATTAGGGGGCTGACAAAAATGGCAAGAAATATTTGCTTGAACGTTCAGGAAATAAGAGGTTAAGAATGTTTATGGCTTACGCCAAAGAATCCTGTCACGAACTGAAATCCCCAATTAAGGGCCAAAATTTAAATAGCTGTTAATGATATGTGATATATACTTAATGGTAAACAGTAAACTGACAACAGAAACATGACGGAAGGGAATTTTGTAGATTATGTGAAAATGCACGTGAATTCTGGAAAGGGAGGGGCTGGTAGTGCCCACTTGCGCAGGGAAAAATTTGTGGCTAAAGGGGGTCCTGATGGTGGAGATGGTGGCCGTGGTGGGCATATCATCGCAAGGGCAAATCCGCAGTTGTGGACCTTGCTGCACCTTAAGTTCAAGCGGCACATCAAGGCTGGGCACGGTGCAAATGGAGGGAAACAGACCAGTACCGGTGCTGATGGAGAAGATATTTACCTGGAAGTACCCCTGGGCACGGTCATCAAAGATACCGATACAGATGAGGTGATTGGTGAGATCACAGATACCGAAAAGGAAATCATAATCGCCGAGGGCGGTAAGGGCGGTCTGGGCAACGACCATTTTAAGTCAGCCACAAACCAGACACCACGTTACGCACAGCCCGGGCTACCCGGTGTAGAGCGCAACATTACCATGGAACTCAAGGTACTTGCAGATGTAGGTCTTGTGGGTTTCCCCAATGCCGGAAAATCCACCTTGCTTTCTGTGATAACGGCGGCAAAGCCCAAGATAGCAGATTATGAGTTCACGACCCTGAAGCCTAATTTGGGAATCGTGCAATATCGGGATTTTAAGACCTTTGTCATTGCAGATATCCCCGGGATAATCGAGGGTGCGGCCGAAGGAAAAGGCCTGGGATACCGTTTTTTGCGTCACATTGAGCGCAACTCCACATTGCTTTTCATGATCCCGGCAGATGCTGATGATATAGGGGAGCAATACAGGATCCTGCTGCACGAGCTTGAAAAATATAATCCTGAAATGCTGGATAAAGACAGGCTTATCGCCATTACTAAAAGTGATATGCTGGATGCAGAGCTCAAGGCAGAATTAACGGAGGAGCTTGACAAGAGCCTGCCGCTGCCCTATATTTTTATTTCTTCGGTGGCGCAACAGGGGCTTACCGAGCTTAAGGACAAACTATGGGAAATGCTCAATAAACCCACCGAAAAGGAGATTTAGGTTTTTCTTGGTGAGTGATTATCGGTTTTTTAGCTATTTTTAGTTAAAAGCAAATGCTATGAAAAAAATTGTTTCCCTTTTGGCGCTAAGCCTTATCCTTGTTTCTTGTGGTGGGGTGAAGGTGGCCTACGACTATGATGAGCAGGCTGATTTCAGCACGTTAAAAACCTATAATTATATCCCTGATATGCAAAGTGGCCTAAGTCAGCTAGACCTTAACCGCTTGATGAATGCCACTGATGCAATCCTGCAAGAACAGGGCTATGCACTGAGCGACAACCCGGATTTTCTCATCAATGTGATGAGTGACCGCTATGAGGAGCGCGCAAATAATAATGTAGGCATAGGCATAGGTGGTGGTAGCGGCGGAGTAGGTGTGGGCATAGGTGGTGGGATCCCCATAGGCGGGACCAAAATGCGCCAGCAAATCACCATGGATGTCGTGGATGCTGATAAGGATGTATTGATTTGGCAAGCAGATGCCGTGGGGACATTGCCCACAAGTACCACCCCAGAGCAGCGCATTGCATTTTTTACCAAGGTTGCCACAAAAATTCTTGAAGGTTTTCCCCCAGGAAGATAATCATTCATCAATCTTAACGGTAAGGCCTTGTGTATGTCCTCCAAATTCTGGGGCATACATGTTTTCTATGGTCGTTATACCGTTGCTAAAGGTCCCGGCATTGTTGGCTCTTAAGGTATATTCTACCACATATGTTCCTTTTTTCAACTGGTCAAAAAAGAAATTTGTGGCCGCATCCCGCGTACTTTGA
>CEQG01051806.1_pt1 | contig 11791 bp, 13 predicted proteins | sample 350301 | NCBI WGS metagenome assembly CEQG01 (sample SAMEA2621242, study PRJEB7988) | marine metagenome | isolation source: saline water (ENVO:00002010), including | reverse complement strand
CTTTACCCGCTCGACGCGAAAAGGCCAAGCATGGGAGAGAAGACGCCCGGCATCGTCCCAACCGTGGGCGATCATGGCGGCGGGGTGCCACTTTCCGACTGAAGTGGTCAGCAACATATGCGGCAAAGGAAAAATGGCGGAGACGGAGGGATTCGAACCCTCGGTAGCCCATTCAGGCTACGACGGTTTAGCAAACCGCTGGTTTCAGCCACTCACCCACGTCTCCGCACGAATTTGCCCACCGGGAAAGGCGGGCAGTGGCTAGGGAAGGGCCTATAGCGAGCGGTTTGCGGCATGGCAACGGGTCTGCGCGACGATTTTTGCAGCCTGTGTCGCGGCGGATTCGATCCGGCCCGAAATCGACTCGATTGGCCGTTCGTTCATTGTCGTTTCAGCTTCGCGGTTGATACTCTACAGGATGGAATTGAGAGCGGATTTTCGGGGAGTTTCGGGCATGATCGGCATTTTTGGGCGCATGGGCGCCCGCTTGGCGCGCGCGGCGGGGCTGGCGGCAGCGGTGGCCGGCATGGCGCTCACGCCGATCGCTGCTTCGGCGCAGGTCCGCACTGTCGATCCGAACACCGCGATCGACGCCGACCTGGCGCCACCCCCGCCAGCCAGCAGCGCGCCCACCGATCCCGGCGTCGACCCCACCGTGAATCAGGGCAATGGCGCGCCCTATGCTGCGCCCGCCGGTGCGCCTCCTCCGGTTAGCAATGCGCCGACGCAGGGCACTACCGCTACCGGCGCGCCGGTGACCCAGGCGTCGCCGCCTGCGGCAATCTCCCCCAGCGAATCCTACCAGGAAGACGACCTGATCGGCGCGGCCGAAGGCGTTTTTGGCAAGGGCGCGGAGGGGCTTGCCGGCATCATCGAGAAAATTCTGAAGGATCAGGGCCGACCCAATGCCTATATCGCGGGCCGCGAGGCGTCGGGCGCCTTCGTCGTGGGCCTGCGCTATGGATCGGGCACGCTCAACCACAAGATCGAGGGCAAGCGCGAAGTCTATTGGACCGGCCCGTCGATCGGCTTCGACGTTGGCGGCAATGCGTCCAACACCTTCGTGCTGGTCTATAATCTCTACGACACGCAGGATCTTTATCACCGCTTCCCGGCGGCGGAGGGCACGGCCTATCTGGTCGGCGGCTTTACCGCCTCCTATCTGCGCTGGGGCGATGTGGTGCTTATCCCGATCCGTCTGGGCGTGGGCTATCGGCTGGGCGTCAACGCTGGCTATATGAAGTTCAGCGAAAAGCGGAACTGGCTGCCTTTCTAAGGCGGCCTTTACAGGGCGAGGGCCAGTTGCGCGTCGCCTTCGCTCTCGTCGTCCCCTTCCAGATTATGGACGCCCAGCCCCAGCAACCGCGCGCCCAGCGGCAGCGGCAATTGCGCCAGCAGCAATTCGCGTCCCGCCTGCGCCAGCTGCTCGGCTGATCGCACCGGGCTCGCAAAGCTGCGCGACCGGGTGATGATGCGGAAATCGGCGAATTTGACCTTCAGCACCACGGTGCGGCCCCATGCCTGCGCCTTTTCGATCCGGGTCCACAGGCTGGCCGAGATCCTGTCCAGCTCCGTCATCAGCGCGTCCCGATCGGTCAGGTCGTCGAAAAACGTATCTTCCACGCTCACGGACTTGCGCGACTGACGCTCGCGCACCGGACGATCATCCTCGCCGCGCGCCGCGCGATAATAGAAGTCCGCCGCGCTGCCGAAATGCGCCTGGAGGAAGGGCAGGTCGCGCGCGCGCAGGTCCGCCCCTGTTTCGATGCCCAGCGCCTGCATGCGTCTGGCGGTCACCGGCCCCACGCCATGGATGCGCCGCACCGGCATCGCGGCGATGAAGGCCGCGCCCTCGGCGGGTCGGACGACGCAGATGCCATCGGGCTTGTTCTGGTCCGACGCCAGCTTGGCGATCAGCTTGTTGTAGGATACGCCCGCCGACGCGGTCAGCCCGGTTTCCGCGCGGATCATCCGGCGTATCTCTTGCGCGACCCGCGTCGCCGATGCGATGCCCGGCTTGTTCACCGTCACGTCCAGATAGGCTTCGTCGAGCGACAGCGGCTGGATCATGTCGGTAAAGCGCGCGAAAATCTCGCGAATCTGGACGGACACCGCGCGATACACCTCGAAGCGGGGTTTGACAAACAGCAGGTCGGGGCAGAGCCGCCGCGCCCTGGCGCCCGGCATGGCCGACCGTACGCCAAATGTCCGCGCCTCATAACTGCACGTCGCCACGACCCCGCGCGGTCCGCCGCCGCCTACCGCGATCGGCAGGCCGCGCAGCGACGGGTCGTCGCGCTGTTCGACCGACGCGTAGAATGCGTCCATATCGACATGGATGATCTTGCGCGGCGCGGGCGAATCCATGGCGCATCTCATGCCACAGGCAAGAACGAAAGGGAAACGTCAGTCCAGTAGCCGCAGATTGCCGAGCAGCGCCTGCAAATGCGCGCGGCTGATGCGGCTCCAGACATTATAGGTGCATGTCTGGCCCCCGACATGGACATAGGCAATGGATTGCAGCCCATGGCCTTCGGGATTGTCCTCAGGATAAGGCTCCGCACCCGATAAGCCATATCCGGCAAAGGATGGGGCGGGCAGCTGGTCCAGCGCTTGCATATAGGGCCATTGCCGCTCCAGCCGGTCGCGCTGCGCTTCGGCTGGGATTTCGTCATCGGGCAGCACGCCCGGCCCGGCAAAACCATAGGCGCTGCGCAGATTGGGCAGGTCAAACGCAACGCCCCAGCCGCCGCGGAAATCGGCGGCGCGGGGCACGCCATTGGCGCCCGCCGCGCTGGCGAGCGCAAGCGGCGCGCAGCGGGGCTTTTCGCCGCTCTTGCCATCGTCTGACCGCGCCCATTGCGCGCGCGCGACATCCGCGCCGACCAATGCGGGCGCGGGCTGTGCCTTCGTCGATCGTGACGCGGGCGGCGTTGGCATTGCCGATGCCGCCGTCATCCGCGCGACCGTGGCGCCGTCCTGCCTGTGTGCAGGCTCGTCATCGCATCCCCCAAGGGCGATCAGCAGCATGAGGGTGAGCGCGCGTTGCATGGCCTACCGACGCAGGGGCGGGTGGCAAAGTTCCTTAGCCTTCGCCTTTCAGCGCCAGCAGCGCGGCGAAGGGGCCGGCCTGCTCCTCGCTCAGCACCCCGGCCTCTTTCAGCGCGGTATCGGCCTGGGGCGATCGGGGGTAGGGCGTCATCGCCAGCGCCATCGTCTCGGCCACGGCCTCGCCCATGTCGATCTGCTGCCCGTCATAGCCGATCGTGTCGACATCCTCCGCGTCCAGCTCCAGATCCTCGCCTTCGACCGCGCTGCCCTCCTCGACGACGAAGCGCAGGGTGAAATCGCTGTCGATTACCTCGGGCACCGGTTCGGCGGTGGCGACGCAGGGCTGGGCCAGGCTGGCGCGCACGCGGCCGCGCGCCAGGATCGCGCCGTCCTCTTCGCTCAGCGCATAGTCCGCCTCCAGCCGGTCCAGCGTCACCAGGCCGAACCGTCGGACCAGTGCCGCCCGCTCGTCGGCATCCGCCGCGATATGCACATCGCCTGTCATGCGGCGGATCTGTTCGGCGCGCACGGGGCGCGAAAATTCGGGTGTCGTCATCCTATATCTCCTGCCAGCAGCGCGTCGCGCGACAGGCAGCCCAGCCGCACCCAGCGTTCCCGCAACGCGCCTTCCACATGAGCCACCGCAGCATCGGGCACCTCCGCGCCGCGATACAGATTGCGGCGCAGCGCCTCGTCCAGTCCCGTTCCTGTCTGCAATGCTGCGCGATAGGCGCTGATCCGGCCGCCCAGCGCGCTCATCATCCGGCCGACATGCTTGCCCACGACCACGTCGCCAATCCCTTCCTGCCGCAACTGCCCATCCATGTCGTCGACGAACAATTCGGTCAGCCAGGCGCTTTCCTGCGCGGCGTTCTGCTGCTCCAGCCGGATCAGAACCAGCGCTATGATCGCCACGATCATGTCGAAACGCCCGTCGATCGTGTCGGGCACCGCGCCGTCCAGATACCAGTGCGGCTGCCGCCCTTCGCCGACAATGGCGTTGTACAGCGGCGCCAGCCCCTCTCGCGGGTCGGATCGGCCCAGCAGGCGCTGAAGGAAGGAGGGGGCATTGGGCATGGCGATCGGGCTTTTCGTGACGGATGGAATGGTCGCGCGCGGCGACCGGTATGCGCTCGCCCCTTGCCGGACCCTGCGCATTTCCATATTGATCGCAGCGCCGCCCAATGCAATGGCGGCGTCACTTTTATCGGGTTCGCGGGCCATGCCCCCGCAGGAGACGTTCATGCCCCAGTTCAGCCGCCATTCCCGCCGTGGGCGCATCCTGATCGCCATCGGCCTTGGCGCATTGCTGGTCGGCACATCGGCCTGCACCCGCATCCGCACGCATCAGGGCTATCAGGTCGACAAGCTGCTGGTCGATTCGGTTCAGCCCGGCATCGACAATCGCGCGTCGGTGGAAGGCACGCTGGGCCGCCCCAGCTTCGTGTCGCAATTTGGCGAACAGGATTGGTACTATGTGTCGCGCGACATGCGCGCGCTCGCTTTCTCCAGTCCCAAGCCGGTCGATCAGACCGTGCTGCGCGTCCGTTTCGATCCTGCCGGCAATGTCGTCGCGGTCGATCGCATGGGCCTGGAAAAGGTCGCCAACATCTCGCCGATGGGCGCGACCACGCCCACGCTCGGTCGCCATCGCAGCCTGTTTGATGAAATCTTCGGCAATATCGGCGCGGTCGGTGCGGCCGGCATGGGCGGCGCAGGCGGTGGCGGTGGCCCCGGCGGCGGCCCCAACGGCAGCTAAACGCCTCTGCAACGCCCGGGTCCTCAGCAGAGGAGCCGGGTGTCGCATGTTCTTATCGCCGCAGCAGGAACACAGCATGTTCGGCGAACAGGTTGGCGTTCGCATGGGTGGTTTCCCGGTCGCCCTTCAAAAACCACTGTCCGTCAATATGCCAGCCGCGCTCCTTCACCAGCGCGCGAAAGTCATCCACCGTCACATGGTGGATGTTGAGCGTATCATACCAGGTGTCGGGCAGCAGCCGCGTCACCGGCATCCGCCCCCCCCACATCAGCGACAGCCGCCCGCGCCAATGCGCGAAATTGGGGAAGGACACGAATGCCTGGGTGGCGATGCGCAGCAATTCCTCAACCACCAGGTCAGGGCGGCGAGTCGTCTGGAGCGTCTGGCTCAAGATCGCATAGTCGAAACTGGCGTCGGGATAATAGGTGAGGTCGGTGTCAGCGTCGCCCTGCACCACCGACAGGCCGCGCCCGACGGCGGCGGCGACATTGGATGCGTCGATCTCCAGCCCGCGCGCATCCGCCTGCGCCCGGTCGCGCAGCTCCGCCATCAGCGCGCCGTCGCCGCAGCCCACATCCAGCACCCGCGCCCCCGGCCGCACCGTCCGCGCGATCAGCGCCAGGTCTGGGCGCAGTGCGCTCATGCCCGGCCGCCGCGCAGGAACCCGTCCACCACCCGGTTGAGTTCGGGACATTCCAGCAGGAAGGCGTCATGCCCGAACGGGCTCGACAATTCGACGAAGCTCGCCTGCGCGCCCCCGGCGTTGAGCGCATGGACGATCGCGCGCGATTCGGCGGTCGGATACAGCCAGTCGGTATCGAAACTCACCAGGCAGAACCGCGCCCTGGTCGCGGCAAAGGCGCGCGCCAGCGACCCGCCATGATCCTCGGCAATGTCATAATAATCCATCGCCCGGGTGATGTAGAGATAGGAGTTCGCGTCGAACCGGTCGACAAAGCTCAACCCCTGATGGCGCAAATAGGATTCCACCTGGAAATCCGCGTCGAACCCAAACGTCTTGGCGTCACGCCCCTGCAATCGCCGCCCGAATTTTTCGGTGAGGCCCGCTTCGGACAGATAGGTGATGTGCGCCGCCATCCGCGCCACGGCCAGGCCCGCGCTCGGCACCATCCCGTCGGCATAATAATCGCCGCCGCGCCAGTTGGGATCGGCCATGATCGCCTGCCGCCCGACTTCGTGGAAGGCGATATTCTGCGCGCTGTGCCGCGCGGTCGATGCAATGACGACGCAGCTTTCGACCCGGTCGGGGAACAGGGTGGGCCATGTCAGCGCCTGCATGCCGCCCATCGACCCGCCGATCACCGCGCTCAGCCGCTCGACCCCCAGATGATCCAGCAACGCCGCCTGTGCGCGCACCATGTCGGCGATGGTCAGCACCGGGAAACGCATGGCATGGGGTTCGCCGGTCGCTGGATCGACGCTCGCCGGGCCGGACGATCCCATGCAGCTGCCGATGACATTGGAACAGATGATGAAATGGCGCGCCGGATCCACGGGCTTGCCTTGCCCCACCAGCCGCCACCACCAGCCCGGCTTGCCGGTCACAGGATGATCGGACGCGACATATTGGTCGCCGGTCAGCGCATGGCAGATCAGGATGACGTTCGACTTGTCGGCATTCATCGCGCCATAGGTTTCATAGGCGATGTCGACCGGGCCAAGGCTGGCGCCGCTCGAAAGGGCGATCGGGCCTGCCAGGCGAACCTGCCGGCGCAGGCCGAAACGGCTGTCATCGGATCGGGGAAGGCTGGCCATGGTCGGCCCGCGCTAGGACTGGCGCGAAGGCCTGTCAATCTGGCATGGCGGCGCGACACTGCCTAGATGGATGACCATGACAGACACCCAACGCCCCGGCATCGTCGCCTACGGCCCGCTCTATCCCTATTTGATGCAGCAGCTCGAAGCCCGTTTCACGGTCCATGCGGTGGCGGCTGATGCCGATCTCGACGCCCTGCCGGCCAAGGTGCGGGACGCCCGCGCACTGGTCAGCTTCGGCTCCGTGGGCGCGCCCGCCGCCATCATGGACGCGCTGCCCGCGCTTGAAATCGTCGCGCTTTTTTCGGTGGGCTATGACAAGGTCGATGTCGATCATGCGCGCGTGAAGGGCATTCGCGTCACCAACACGCCCGATGTGCTGACCGACGATGTCGCCGACCTCGCCGTCGGCCTGCTCTATGCCACCGTGCGCAATATCCCCGCCAATGACCGGCTGGTGCGGGCGGGCGACTGGGCGCGGGGTAAAAAGCCGCCCTTGTCCGCGCGCGTCACCGGATCACGCATCGGCATATTGGGCCTGGGCCGCATCGGCCGCGCCATTGCCTGGCGGCTGGAACGGCAGGCGGGCGAAATCCTCTATCATAATCGCAGCGAGGCGAAGGACGCGCCCTATCGCTATGTCGCCGATGCGATCGATTTCGCGCGGCAAAGCGACATGCTGATCGTCGCCACGTCCGGCGGGCCGGAAGCCGCCGGCCTTGTCGACGCCGCTATGCTGGACGCGCTCGGGCCACAGGGCGTCATCGTCAATATCAGCCGGGGCAGCGTGATCGACGAAGACGCGCTGGTCGCCGCGCTGGCGGACGGGCGCATCGCTGGCGCCGGGCTGGACGTGTTCGCGCACGAACCCCATGTGCCGCCCGCGCTGCTGGCGATGGACCAGGTCGTGCTGCAACCGCATCAGGGCAGCGCGACCGTGCATACGCGCGGGGCGATGGCGGATCTGGTCGTCGCCAATCTCGATGCGTGGTTCGCGGGCGATCCGCTGCCGACCCCGGTCGTCTGACGCGGCCAGAGTTGCGCTGGGCGGTCTAACCAGCAACGCTGCGGAAAATCGCTTTCCTACATTGGCCGATTTTGGTTCATCCTTGCCCATGGACCAGATGCCTGACCGCTCGCGCGCGTCCGCGCGCCACCGCCGCGCCTATTGGACGCCCGCGCGCCAGTGCCAGTTTCTCGCCGCCCTGATGGAAAGCGGCAGCGTCGCCCGCGCGGCGCGCACGGTCGGCATGTCGCGTTCCAGCGCGCATCGCCTGCGGCACCGGCTCGCCGGCACCGCCTTCGACCGGCAGTGGGAAGAGGCGTTGGTCATGCATGCCGGATTGACTGCGGACCCGCTGGTCTGGACTGCCGCCCGCGCGGCCATCGACACGGGCACGCGCTGACGGCAATGGCCCGCTCCACCCCGCGAGTCCGGCCAGTTTTACCTGTCGCCCACCTGTCGCTTCGGTGTCGCTTCGCGGTCGCCTTATGGTCGCTTCGGGCCAAAAAACCGCATATCGAATGAACTTTGACAGGCGGGGCCGGCGCGCCGGATCATTCCTCCAGCAGCACCGCGCTGCGGCGCTTCTGCCAATTCATCGGCACGCCGATCCGCTGGCTCCAGCTGCCGTCCCACCGGGTTTCCAGGCCATGGGCCTCCAGCTGCGCGACGATGCGATAGCCGACCGCAATCTGCGCTGCCTCGCCCTGCTCGCACGCGCCATAGCTCATATAGAGGCCATGGCCTTCGACCGCCGCCTCGGTGTCCTGCATATGGAAAAAGGCATAGCCTTGGACCGCGATATCCTCGGCCTGCGCCGCCTCTATCTCTTCCCATATTTCACTTGCGCCGCAATTGGCGCAGCAAGTGAAATTCTGCCGCGCGATGATGCCCTCGGCCTCCAATGCGGCAAAGGCCAGCTCCAGCCGGTCGCAATCGGTCATTTGCGTCCAGCCCTGCTCGGCGGCGCGATGCTCGGCCAACGCCTCGCGCAGCGCCGCCGACGCTTCGCGCCGCAGCGTCGGGCGGGGCAGTTCTTCCTCGAACAGGTCGTGGGCATTGGTCAAAATGGCGTCATCGTCGAAATAGCCGCCCAGCACGTCGCGCCGCATCTGGTCGCGCAGCGCCGTCACGGGATCATAGGGCGCCTCCTCCGTGGGGGCGGGCCGTTGCGGCTCCGCTTTCGCTGCTCTGGTCCCGAAAATCCGTTTCCACAAAGCCTCGAACATGCGCCGTCCTGCCTCCTGCGTCGCGTTGCATTGGGTCAACATGCCCATGCGCGCGGCAAAGTTAAAGGGGGGATATCGAACTTTGCGACGGCGCGACGGCGGCGGCGGTCGGCGCGGGCACTGGATTGCCGCGCCGGATTGCTTAAATAGCATGGGATGCCTCCCGAAAATCCTGTCACAGCGCCGCTCCCGCCCGTATGGGCGACGTTCCGCCGTTTCCTGCCCTATCTCTGGCCGGCCGACGCTCCGGCGCTGCGCCGCCGCGTCGTCGTTGCGATGGTTCTGGTGGGTCTGGCCAAGGCTGTGACCTTGATCATGCCCTTCGCCTACAAAGGCGCGATCGACCGGATGGCGCCGGGGCTGGAGCCGGCGGTCGGCCTCGCCCTCGCTCTGGTGGTCGCCTATGCCGGCGCGCGCTTTGCCGGCGTGCTGTTCGACAATTTGCGCAACGCCGTGTTCGAAGGGGTGGGGCAGGAAGCGGGCCGGCGTCTGTCCGACGACGTCTTCGTCCATCTGCACCGTCTGTCGCTGCGCTTCCATCTCGACCGGCGCACCGGCGCGGTCACGAAGATCGTCGAGCGCGGGACCAAGAGCATCGACACGATGCTCTATTTCCTGCTGTTCAACATCGCCCCGACCGTGATCGAACTGCTGGCGGTCTGCGTCATCTTTCTCGTGAAATTCGGTCCCGGCCTGGTCGCCGCAACGCTGGCGATGGTCGCGGCCTATATCTGGTTCACCCGCACCGTCACCGAATGGCGCAACCAACTGCGCCGCGACATGGTGGACATGGACACCAGCGCTGTCGCCCATGCCGTCGACAGCCTGCTCAATTTCGAAACCGTCAAATATTTCGGCGCCGAACAGCGCGAGGCGGATCGTTACGGCAGCGCCATGCGCAACTATGCGCGCGCTGCGATCAAGAGCGAAAACAGCCTCGCCTGGCTCAATGTCGGCCAGTCGCTCATCACCAACCTGATGATGGCCGGCGCCATGGCCTATACCGTGTGGGGCTGGAGCACCGGGCGCTTCACCACAGGCGACGTGGTGCTTGTCAACACGCTGCTGGCCCAGCTTTTCCGTCCGCTCGACCTGCTCGGCATGGTCTATCGCACCATCCGCCAGGGCCTCATCGACATGGAGGCGATGTATGCGCTGATCGACACGCCGACCGAAGTTGCCGACCGCCCCGGCGCGCCCGCGCTCGCCGTGACCGGGGGGGCGGTCCAGTTCGATCAGGTGCGCTTTGGCTATGATCCCCAGCGCGAAATATTGCACGGCATCAGCTTCACCGTGCCCGCCGGCCGCACTCTGGCGATCGTTGGCCCATCCGGCGCGGGCAAGTCCACCATCGCCCGCATCCTCTTCCGCTTCTACGACATCCAGTCGGGATCGGTGACGATCGACGGGCAGGACATAGCGGCCGTGACCCAGCAATCGCTGCGCGCCGCCATCGGCATCGTGCCGCAGGACATGGTCCTCTTCAACGACACGATCGGCTATAATATCGCCTATGGCCGCGAAGGCGCGAGCCAAGCGGAGATCGAGGCGGCTGCCCGCGCGGCGCAGATCCACGACTTCATCCTTGGCATGCCCCAAGGCTATGACACCCGGGTGGGCGAACGCGGCCTCAAGCTGTCGGGCGGGGAAAAACAGCGGGTCGCGATCGCGCGCACCCTGCTCAAGGACCCGCCGGTGCTGGTGCTCGACGAAGCGACCAGTGCGCTCGACAGCCGCACCGAAACCGAAATCCAGACCGTGCTGCGCGACATCAGCCGCAAGCGCACGACCCTGGTCGTCGCCCATCGCCTCTCCACCGTGGTCGATGCCGACGAAATCATCGTGCTGGATCAGGGGCGCATCGTCGAACGCGGCGCCCATGCCGACCTCGTGCGCGCCGACGGGCTCTACGCCACCATGTGGGCGCGCCAGGCGACGGAGCGCGACGCGCCAGTCGCTGAAGGAGAAGACGGTGCCGACCGCGAACCGGCCGCCCCACTGCTTTAGGGGATGCCGGCGCTTTGGTTCATGCGGCGCTCGGCAAACCATTGCTCCAGCATCCTGGCAGTGCATCCGGTAAAGCCGTTGCTGCCGTTGACCGAACAGCTGTTGGGCAGGGTGGACCGCTGGACCTGTTCCATCGTCGCTACCTGGCTGCCCCAGCCCGGTCCGCCGGACGGCGCGGGCTTCTCGCGCAATTTCTTGGGAATGCGATACCGCTCCGCCTCGGGCCGCCTTGCGCACACGACAATTTCATCGCCCTGACTCTGCGGGCACGGATCGTCGCCATAGACCAGCAGGTTGATGATCCGCTCGGGCGGTGGCTCCGGCTGCGCGAGGGCGGCGACGGGGAGGAGGGGGATCAGCATCAAGCCGATCAGGGGAATGGCGCCGTAGCGCATGGCATATATCCTTCTTTCATCCCCTGTGAACGTCCACCCCAGCATGGCACCAGCGCATCGCTGGCCCGGATCAGGACGACGCCCCGCCGCCCGATCCGTCACCATCCTGCATCATCGCTGCGGCGGCGACGTCGTATCCTCGGGCGCGGGCTGCTGCTGCGCCTTGGCTTCGGCGGCCTCCTCGGCCTTCACCCGCGCCTCGATAGCTTCGCTGTCGGCGTCGATCGTCGACAGCCGCTTTTCCCGCTCGGCCGCGACCAGATCCTTCCAGCTGGCGTTGTCGGCCTGCTGCCGCTCCGCCTTGGCCAGGCGTGCCAACTGCGCGAAACAGCCGGTTGCACCGCCCGCGCCCGAAGGCGAGCAGCTTTCGGTGCCCGACCGGCCCACATATTCCATCGACCTTACGCGTTCGCCCCAAGCCTGGTTGCTGGGCTTGTTGGGATCACCGCGCAGCGGTTCGGGAATGCGATAGCGTTCCTCCTCGCCCTTGCGCGCGCATACGACGATGTCATTGCCCTGGCTTTGCGGACAAGAATCATTGCCATAGACGATGACGATGTTCACCTTCTCT
>CEQG01064076.1_pt1 | contig 11802 bp, 10 predicted proteins | sample 350301 | NCBI WGS metagenome assembly CEQG01 (sample SAMEA2621242, study PRJEB7988) | marine metagenome | isolation source: saline water (ENVO:00002010), including | reverse complement strand
GCATCGCTATTAATATTTTGCGAACCTATTTATATGCGAACCACGGTTCGCATATAAATGAATCACTATCATAATAGTACAGCTTTACGCCGCCAAGTCATACACTTAGGAGTTCGCAAAACATGGACCACAAAAAAAATACGAATCGCTGAGTCGGGACAGAACCTGCTTAACCGTATTTCCTTTGCCGTTAACAGGCTGGGATACAGCAAAAGGACAGAGCAAACCTACAGCTACTGGATAAAGTATTTTCTGAACTACAATCGCACCAAGCCTGCCCAAGTCCTCTGTACAGAAGATATAAATCGCTTTCTCCAACATATATCTAACCGCAATAAGTCACCCACGTCGGTAAATGTAGCCATCAATGCAATTAACTTTTTCTTTAAGCATGTTTTGGAACTGGAAATGGGCCAGCTTGATCCGATTCATCGCCCCAAGGCACCAAAAAATCTACCTGTTGTGTTCACGCATCAGGAAGCGATGAAAATACTGCGTGCGATGCACGGAACACATCGTCTTATGGCATCCTTACTCTACGGCTCAGGTCTTCGGATAAGTGAGTGCGTTCAACTGAGAGTGAAAGACGTGGATTTATCCCTGAGAACTCTTCATGTTAAGTGCGCTAAAGGAAAGAAAGACCGTGTCACGCTATTTCCTGAGAAGCTTATCAGGCCATTGTCTCAGCAATTACAATGGCGGAAGTCTCTGCACGACTATGACTTAAGTCTGGGCAAAGGATATGTTGAGCTACCTAATTCATTGAGGAAGAAATACCCCGCCGCGGAACAAGCACTGGGCTGGCAATACCTCTTCCCTTCAGCCATAGTAAGAATGGACAAAACCTTTAACGTCGAACGTCGCTGGTATACATCAACTCGCACATTACAAAAGGCGGTAAAGAGAGCGATCCAGATTGCCGGAGTGCACAAACACGGCGGTTGCCACACATTTCGCCATACGTTTGCAACTGAGCTTTTACGCGCTGGATACGATATCAGAACTATTCAGGAGTTACTGGGGCATACATCTGTACAAACTACGCAGATATACACGCATGTTGTAAAACAGGGGCCTCATGAAGTGAGAAGCCCACTGGATTAAGTGGTGCTGGGGTGGCGTATTTATTGTTACCCCAAGGTCCGTTTTACGTACTCTTCTGCCGTTTAATTACAAATATTCGAACGACTGCTAATGGCACGACTCGGAAGATTAGGGCTTCTACTTCAACAAATGAAAATGACAGATTAAATATGAGTCACTACATTTTAGACATTAATGTCAGCTTATGCTCATCTCCCATAGTTACGATTTTGCGTTTTGTATTGACACCACCTTATACCTTTGAATTTCTTTTTGTAGTTCATAAAGCCTAAAAGTGAGGGTTCCATTTAATTTATGCAACTCAGCCTGGGCTTTTCTCGCATCATCTCTTTGTTTTCGGTACTGCTCCTTTAATCGTTTCTCCCTTTGGAGATCTAACCGCCATTTTTCACGTTCACTTAACTCAACCTGAGACAGAGTTAATTCACCGTCGATCGCCCTGTCTTTCATTTCATTATGTTTATTAATTATATCCTTGGCGTATTTAACGAACTCTTCAAATTTGTGAATATAACTATTCCCGAGCCCCGCCTCTTTGTTTATTTTATTGAGCGTTATTCTTCCAGTAGATTTAGTCCGTATTGGCTCACCGGCAATTAATCGTTTTAACGCTTCTTTTAGCTTAGATTCGGTGACCTGCTTTTTATCAACCATAAATAATTCCTGCAATTTTATCTTCGAATGACACGTATTCTATTCCATGCGCCTTTAATGTGATTTCAATTTCCTTAATCTTTTGTTTGAGGCCCACTAAAATAGCAGCTCGAAGCGAATCTCCGTTGTTAAACTCTCTAAACTTTTCTATCAGACGTTTACGCATACTCGCCATTTTTTTTGCCGACTTATCAGTGACTACTTTATAAACGCAATTTTTACTTTCTCCGCCAAATAGGCCCATGCCACACAAGCGTTCGCATCGTGGATTCACGCAATAGCCACCAGTCGGTAGCTGCACTGCAGACAAACTGCCATTTCTCACCAACATTTCAATTTCAGCTCGACTCATATATATTTTAAGGCCAGCCTTGATTTTTTCGAGCTTATCACTTGCTATTCGCTCTCCACCGCCTCCACTAAGCTGCGCTGACTTGTTATAAATGTCATCGTAGATATCGATTCCAAGCTTGATTCCTTCTTCTTCCATCAACTTTAATAAATCAATATCCATTAAGACATCATTCATATGCATCAGCTGAGCGTTGTTGGCATAGTAATCAGACATATTTATATTTTCATGTTTGTACTGAAATTTGATACCTGCAGCAGAGCCGAAACCATATCGTTTAAAAAATACTGCAAAAGAGCGACGAAAGTCATGAGGTGTTAATTTAGGCAAATATTCGCCCACGTCGAGCTCACCGGCCCTGGTAGGATTGAGCAAGTCGAACTCCTCTACATCTTCCTTAGTTGCACGAATTTCATATTTCTGGAGTAGTTTTGTTAGCTGTCTTGCATCATTTGATTTGACGTATGTATTCTTCTGTACAGACGGCTTTAATGGGATAAATGCTGAGGTAACATCATTTAAGGCCTTTCGATATTGGTCTTCGCGATATTCACCTGATTTATATAGCCTTTCAATTTTATCACGATATTCCTGCCGTAAAGGCTCAGACATTTCTTGAGCTAGCTCGAGTGCATCTTTTACAATATGATGCGTCTGCCATGTTGCCATTTTTGGTGTACCGTCGCTGCCTTTAGAGGTTTTCCCTCTTAAAACCGAAATCTCTCTTTGATCATCTATTTTTTTTACTTCATAACTTGATGCGCTAAAACTTACACTTTCACCAATCCTCACCCCTGAAAACGCAAGAGTGACTAAAGAGCACGCACTTTGCAGTTGCCCCAACTGTTTCCCTTCCAAGTCCACTCTGAAATCTGGAATGCTATGACATACAAGTTTTGATATACCCCTAGTTATACGACTTTCTACAGCTTCCCTTTTCATCGACAGATGAGCACGAGAACCGTTAGCTCTTTGATCACCTAATAAATTTTCGCCGTCTCGTATTTTCCTTGCGATATCATATGCTTCGCCCATTACTCTAGCTATTTCATATCGATAGGAGTGGTAAATCTCTACGACTTTTATAGCATGGGATAACAATTGAGCGTAGATGCGGATAGGTATCGCAACATGTTGTTTAATCGTCACTGTTTTGGCTAAGCCGAGTAATTCATTATTGCCGACTACTCTTTGAATTAGTCCTGCATCGTGAAGCTTATTTAGTACATTCGTAATGTTATAGCTTAATAAGCAACGAGAGATACCAGCATCTTTGATCAATTTTTTAAAAAGGCGATACTCGGCGTCATCGTCGATCAAAGACCAGTCGGTTGAGTCAATATAATTTCCGACATATTGCAGTCCAAGCCTCCAACCACTCAACTGACTAGCAGTTGGAGCGATGCAGTTTTTCTCCTTATAAAAAAAATAAAGATCGTACAAGGTTTGCTGAATTCCTTTTACGTGGCTCTGTCTAGTTTTTGTAAAACTTACGATAGCTTGTTTGCCCGGTGCCATGACCTCAACAGTTCCAAAATCCCAAATGAGGTCGTAATGATAAGAGACAACATTTCCATGGGCGTCAAAGCTTATAGGCTTTCCCTTCGCATAATTATTCCTTTGTTCTAGAGTCCTTTTCGAATTACTCAGCTCCATGAGAAAACCTCTACTAAGTCATTTAAGCTATTGAGGTTTGAGTAGAGAGGGTGGCAAGCTTCTTTGTGCTTTTCTTCCGCTAAGCTATAGTTTTTGCTATCAACCTCTTTAAAGCGGGATAGTATGGCTTCGATATTCAAGCAGAGCTTTCTAAAACGTTCTTGGGGAAATGAATTGATCGCTGGGTATTGGAGCATTTCATTCAATGTATCTTGGAACGATAACATTAACCAGATGTCATTTACTGCTGCCACTAGCTTATGATGCTCACATTCAAAACACTCTAAAAAGTCAGTGCATCTTCGCTCTTGAATTGGAAGGTCAATACCGCTGCGTTTAAGCGCTTTGTTGATAAGTTCTGCCGAACCACAGGTACTATTTTCACAGCGGGCACCAGATAAGGTTAATACTTCGCTTCGACTGTCTTCCTTTTTGTTAAGTCTATTATACTCATACTCACTAAGCACATCGTGAAGAGTATACTTAGCCTCATCGACAGCCTCTTTCACAGGTTTATTTTGAGTCGCAATGTTAAAAGTTGCCATCATAGAAGCCGCTAGATTGCGTTCATGGTCTTTTTCAAGTCCATCACTATAGCTTTTCCTAACCGTAGATATGTTATTATTTAGCGACAAAGACACGAGATAGATATCTTCGGTTACTTTCATTAGCGTATCTGATTTAGTTTGACGTAAAGCTGAAGCCGTCAAATGTGCTAAACCTAAATATCCCAGTAGTTTATTGAGAGCAGTTTGAGGAGATGTTCCAACCTCTATGAAGTTAGTTATCTGACCATCTAGTTTAAAATAGGGAAATAGCCATCCTTCTTTATCATTGCCGTTTAAAAGCGCTGAAAGGTCTAACCAGGCTTCGATAAACTCTCTAGCTCGCTTGCTAAAGCCCATGGCATTATCATGCTCAAGATGACTCGCCCGACCTTTTACAGATTCAAACAAATATTTCCCACCGTGAACTTGTCTAAACCTCACGTCACAACGCTTCATTTTCAACAATGATGATGTATTCATGCCAGTAAACATGAAACACAACATAGCGGCAATCCTAACCAACTGATTGCGCCACGTACCATTCGCACCGTTAGCTACCCTAAATGAGCTTTTAATACCATTTTCTTGTTTTGCACTCCATTGGCAAACTAAAGCTTGCGCATTAAATTTCTCCTCATCCCATATTGGATGGATTGTAGGGATAGTGCCCTGCCTGACATGTTTTGCAAAACCGTAAAAACCCCGAAATAATGCGCGACTTACAGGCTTTAATTCGCTTTCTATGTCTAAGCCCTTATATGATTGTGTATCTTTTTTGATACCTGTAATGACGGGCAATTTTTTCACTTCAGAGTAACGCCCTTGAGCTTTTAACAATGCAGCCAGCATAGATCTTGCAATCCTCCACGTGCCTTTTTTGTATACTCCTTGTTTAACCCATTCACCCCACTGAGTCATGTAAGGCTTGACTAGAGATGAATGGAAATAATCTCCCTCGACAGGGACTTTTTCATTAAAATCTACCCAAGCAATGTATTTACACAAAGACGTAAAGTAGGTAGCCGATGTGCTGTTAAAATCCGTTGCAAGCAAGAAATACATTTCTCGAATAAACTTATCCCGCTTCATATCGATATGTTCAATATTGGGAGCCAGATCTCCCCGCTTTGTTAGCGCCGGACAGCCTTTATATTTCAATCGCTTGAAGTGACATTTTTTGCTTTCACCTGTAGTTAATATCATCTGATCTATTGTAAGAGTCTCTACCCTTCCTGTAGGTGCAACTATACTCGCCAAGATTCTTACTGGTTTTCTGCTGCTGTGCCTGATTAGCGACGTATCATTAGTATTAGTTTTTATTTGCAACTTCGTGGAGTGCTCGGGAGAATTCTGCATTTCATTATTCTTTTTAGGGATAAAGCTTATCGTCTAAAGCCTCAAGTTCATCAAACACGCCCAAAAAATCGAGCACATCTTCATATATTTCATCGCCCGATGGCGAGTTCTCTGCAATTTTCAGATAGAGCATTGTAGTTTTAATATCCTCATGTCCTAGCAAGTCTGATACTATCGCTATGGCAATATCGCTAGAAACCTTACGGAGTAAAGCGCGAAATATTGCGACAGCAAACGTTGAACGCAAATTATGAATAGTTCCGTTTACCTTTTGGCCTAATACTTCTTCTACAGTTGAACGCACCTCATTCCACCGATTATTGAGCTCATTCAGTTTTAAGAAAAAAGGAATGCCAGAATTACTTATAAATAGATAATCTTTATTTTCATCAACGCCATCGATGCTTTCAAAGAATGCAACATCTCCGGACTCTCTTTTGTTTTGACACAAGGCTCTAAACTTCTCCAAGCGCTTCAGGTATCGCTGAGAGCAACTATATTCATAGAGCATTTGCATCGTAGAGCATGGGATTATCGTTTTTCTAGATTTGTTGGTACCACTTTTAGATTTCGTTAACGATCCATACTCACAACCTATACCTAGACGCATAATTGGTTGCTCTAGGTTTGGTTTTACAACTTGGCCACAGTGCAAACTAGCCGCCTCTTCTTTCCTTAATCCCGAATAGCGTATTACCAAAAATAGCAGACAATATTCTTCTGCAAGCCGAGTGAGTTTTTTCTGACCATTTACGTTTTTGAGTACCTTGCGAGTGTTAAGTATAATATTTTCTACTTCTAACCATTGTTTATTCGTTAGTGGTGCCAAGTCTCTTCTGGCTTCAGGAATCACACCACCTTCATTTCGCTTTGATTTGGGAAAGTTTAAACGTAGGTCAGTCGTCTGCACCGCTTTGGTCATGTATGACTTCATACTATTTAGAGGTGCTTCGAAGTGAATTGTATATGTTTCATGTTCAAACGGTGGGTTGTTAAATTTATGCCCTTGTCTTATATGGTAGCTGTAGAACTTTACCACGGCATTCATATAGGCTGAGGCTGTCGTGCGAGCTAATCTCAGATTCTTATCCGATTCATTTATAACTGAGTACTTGAGGGCAGCTCGATATTGATAAGTAATGCGATGCGCTTTTCTTGGCGCCATGTAATTCCAGCTAGGTCTTTGCAAACCGAGTACTTCATCAAATAAATCTCCATCATTTTCCGCATCCCACTTCTCTTGCAAAGCAGTCAAGAATGAAAAAAAATGTATTAACGCTTTTGAATACTGTGAAGACTCTTCCCTTTCATCGTCTATGTGATGAGCCATAAGAAAGCGATTAACATGCTCTATGGGTTCATAAAACTTGATATAACCATTTACGTCACGCCCAACCATGCTTAAGAATGTAATCCGTTTAATATGTATAGCGTCATCTCTTTTTTGTGAAAAAGAAATTTGTACCTCACCGTCTTCATTGACCTCGATTAAAGGGTGTCGATAGGTAAATGGTTGTACTTCCACACCAACGATTTCATAATTTAGTTTTTCCAAATTGCAGCAATTCCCTACCTAAACCTAATTACATCGTAACTGTCGACCACCAAGTACTTCCTCGCTCTAACTAACACTCAGTTAAAAAAGCAAGGGTTTAACTTCTCACTATCAACAATATTTAGAGAACAAAATTGACTCATCTTTAGACAACTTGAATGCTATCAGCTAATAACAACCTAAGTGGTCGGTGCTGCAATTTATTCAAAAAAAAGAGGAAAAAGTAAAACTAGCCAATAAAAATGCGGGTCTTAGAGGTTTTACCCTACCAGTTCGATGGTGCTAATATTAAAAATATTAATATTTTTTCTGACCGGTCTTTAAATATTGATGTCTATACAACCTTGTGAGGGCAATATTTGGAATAAGTTAGGAGTTCCCTCTAGAGGCATCGCTCTCCTCTCAGGCATAGAAAGTGGTTTTGCCTACGATGTTTTTCCTAAAATAGCGGAATTAGTTCAGATGAATGAGCGCAAACTAGCTGCCAGTTTATCTATTTCGCCCGCAACGCTTCGCCGTCGGAAGAAAACTGGATATTTCAATACTAAAGAGAGCGACACATTATATCGCTTTATCACTGTTTATAGTGCCGCCATAGAAGTTTTTAGCCGAGACCAACTCGCAGTTAGCATATGGCTTCAATCAAGTGTGAGAGGGCTAGGCTGGAAAAAGCCTATCGATTTACTATCTACAAGCGTTGGCAGCGACGCTGTAACAACTATTTTAGGTCGTTTAGAATATGGCGTATTTTCATGAATTAGATGAGACAGTGGGCATGCCGCATAACAACCTTGTACTGATTAATCAAGTGCCTCGCGACAACGAGAGACTGCTCTCCCTCTAGGCCGCTTTATCAACCTTCACGATAGCCATTTAAAGCTCCACCATCAATGTTGAATAGTAATTTAAGTCACCGCTCAATTGTTAGCAAATGTCAGGTTAGCGCATTTATTTTCTTTAAAGATTTTTCTAAATATTCAACAACAAGCTTTACTTGCTCTTCCTGAAGCTCCACTTCTAAGCCAGAAGAAGTAAACTGAGTGAGATAAACTGACTCTAAATTTGAACGTTTTACGATAGTCAGCTGTGTATTTTTTGAAGTGACACTCGCGGTGAAGTATTTAAATGCCCCAACAGAGTTTCGCTCTAAATTAAAAAGCGATTTTACACTAGCTGTAAAATCCTCTAAGTCTGATAAATCTATAAATGCTTTTTCGAGTACTGCATTTTGATGGTCACTAAACGTCAATGTAACGCCGAAGTGGCCTTCAGCGCCTAAAATTAATTTTTCAGTGCACTCGACGTGAAGGTAACGCTGATTACCTAATTTTAAGTAACCAGTTACTTCATAACTCTCCGCAACAATAGCTCTTGCAACTTTTGAGGCGGAAAAACATGGAAAAGCGACACTTAGTAACAGGCTCACACATAATAAACAAAAAATCCTTTTTGAAAACATAACACTATCCTTGTAATGACCTACATCACTTAATTAAATTCTCGCTAGCCGCCACAATTTTAAGGGAAGATAGGGGAAGCTCACTCTAAAATTTCGATAGCGATAGCACAAGCTCTAAATTTGGCCTCTGACTACATTCTTACAATTCTTTGCAAAGCAATTAGCTTGAATGGCCGAGTTTTAAGTCGCATTTTATTGCTTGATGAAAATTACAGATCAATAAGCTCAAAAAAATACAACTTTAATAACCTAGACTACCATAGAAGGTAAATTGCGATTGTCAAGGGCTAGTAACGGTTTAAGTACTAAGCGATTTTGACGTAATTACAATTATTCACACTAGATAAGGTTTAATGGATACATACAAGAATTTTATACCTGTTTGCCTTAAACTGGATTACTCTCGATTTAGCCCTCTTTAAAATCTCTGGCTAACATTGTAGAGGCAACAGATGGCTCAATTGCATCTTTCCCAGAAAATTTCTTAGCTGCGGCATAACCTTCAGTTCGATATTGAGCTAACATTTCGCTGTATGTCGAAATCTTGCTGGTATCAATCCTTAGCCTCAAGGCTGTTCCCAAGTAGTTGCATTCGATATCTTGTTTAGAATTTCTATCAAGGAATAAACTCTTGTCGTTACTGGCGATAAAGAAGTCTCCGCCGTTCCTACAGATACGGCTAGTCATATAAAGCCCGAAACCCGAGTTTTGCCACTCATCATCTCTTCTTTTTTTCACACCTTTGAACATTTTTCCTGATATGCCCGGCAATAAAGCAAGATGCAGAGCATCACGTTCGTCTTCAATTTTGAGATAAGGATTAGATGATAGACCTTTCATAACACCAGTTCCGGTATCAAGCACCGCCAATTCAACCAATTTTTTTGATGGCCAGTATTGTGCACAATATTCAACAATTTCCGACTCTGAATGTTCAACCACATTCCTGATGATTTCTCTGATTGAAAAAGTGAGTGTGTCAACCAAATCGCCAGATTCTTGTCGAGTAAGGATTTTAGAAATTCTTTCTGCTCTTGTCTCAATCACATTTCCGACATGTTCATACGTTTGGTTAGCTTCTTGTTCAAGATCTTTTACTTTCAATATTGTTAATGGCAAATATGTGCTACTGCCAGAAGCTTCCCCTGGTTCATTACCAAACTTCAGTCCAAACGCTTGGAAAAAACCCATATGGGCAGCATATGTTTTATCCCTGTGATTTAACGCCGTAAATTTACTATCTGGCTTGCTAGCTCTGAATCTCTTTAATTCGTTAGCAACGTAAGCCATAGTGAATGGCTCTACCAAACCTAGGTTGACAAAATCAAACGCATATTCGTCATGATGCCCCAACTCCCAAAGACGATTGCAAAAGTTTATTGCATTTCGAAGAGATAAGTTTTGTGGAATTTTAACTTTGTGCACTAAACAGCCTCGACCAGACAAATTTCAAATTAAGCCAGCTAATCGACCAATAATTCCTGTAATAACAGCAAACATAACTATGATCGACCAAACCCAATGTTCCTTTATGTATTCGATTATTGCTTTTGGATGAGCGCCGTATTTATCCATCCATGAAGCATTAGTTTCGAGAGAACCATCTGCTAATCGTTCTACAATATTTGAGATACAATGAACCTTCCTAAGCGTTGACTGGTGTAGCTTAACGTACTCACCATTATCAAAAGCAGCGGCTTCTTCTTTACCGGTCAAGGCACCAGTGTCTGTCATATGATTGAGCTTTATTAGCTCATGAAATCGACCTGCTTCACCATGCCCAACATATTGACGACCATATAACCCCACCAGAGCTCTAGCCAAATCAAACTTCTTGTCATCGTGCACGACAAAAGGCTCGCCGCCCAAAACCTGAAATCGATGTTCAATGGCAGAAAAGCCATAATTACCGTCACGCATGTTCCAGTGAATAAAGTTAAAGGTTTGGCGATATTTAAGATATTCATAAAAATCTGCCAGCATCTCCTTTTCTAGCTGGTCATATTGCGTCGGGATTTCCGCAATTTCTATGCCTCGACGTTCCGCTATTTTGTGAATAGAAAAGCTCTCAGTTTGAGCTGTCTTTAGATTTCTTAAGGCTATTGAAGTGACACGAGGAGTCCTGCCGTCCTTGATATCATAGAAAGACTCGCAGGAGTAATGTATCAGGAAAACATGTTCAGCTCTTTCGACGAGTCTTTCTAGCTCTTTCTTAGTTTCTGAACGTTTTTTCAATCGCTTTATTTCAGATGACATAAGTATTACCTGAACTTAGTTCCGTTGACCAATTTATCATCGACTAGACGCCATCATAAAACGTATTCACAAAGTCTTTCAGCTTCTCGGTAAGGCGCGGTATGACTTTCTTGCGCTGAAGTATGCTGGGTGGTTTTTCCATAAGTCCTGCCACTTCTTCACGCAAAGGTTCTTGGTTGTTGTAAATCATTCGTTCTACAACATCTTTCATGCGTTCTGGAACGAGTTGTTCTTCTTCTGCAATTTGCTTTGTCGCCTTTTCTTTCTCAACTTCCCAATACGCTGCAAATGCGTCGTCTACTTCTTCGGCAGACTTCACATTAGGTAGGTTCTCTTTAATGAACTTATCGATGAGTTCCTGTTTACTTCTCAGGTTAGGATCACCATTCACCGCTTGCATCAGTGCCTTGTACTGATACTGGTATTCTTCCTCCGACTCGGTTTCTTTTAACTTACTTAGAAGTTTCAGTATGTAGGCAACGTTTATCTCATCCATCGCCAAAAGTTCGAGTTCAAAGTCGACCTCTTCCAGAACAGACACCTTTTCTTTGGCATTATTCGTCTTCACTTTGTCGTGTAAGTCGAGGTATTTACTCTTGAAGTCCTCAAACTCTTGCTCACCTATTCGCACGTCGTCAAAGCTAAAATCTGCAAAGCTTTCCAGAATGTTCCTCAGGCGCATTAACTCGCGAAACGCTTTTATGTATTCCAGTTCCTGATTTTCATCTTCCAGACTATCGACGCTTTCAGGATCTGGGGCGATTGCTAAAAGGTTGCCAAAGGCTTTGTTGAAGAGTTTTACGAACTCATCGTACGGCGGCATGATGACAGTGTCTTTAGCGTCTTTGTTTGAAAACAGAGC
>CEQG01044348.1_pt1 | contig 11816 bp, 6 predicted proteins | sample 350301 | NCBI WGS metagenome assembly CEQG01 (sample SAMEA2621242, study PRJEB7988) | marine metagenome | isolation source: saline water (ENVO:00002010), including | reverse complement strand
ATGGTGGACAAAATTGGTCTGACATATCAATCCAGGATATTGGCGGAAGTAAAATACAGATGATTACTGAAGATTTAATTTTCTGTAATCCGGGACAGTATAGCATTTTAAAATCATTAGATGGTGGTGCAACATGGCAACCTACGTATATCTTTGGTACACAAGATCCTCTAACTGTAGCTATTAATTTTGACTTTCCCGACAATAATGTTGGTTACGCAATAACTGAAAGCGGCAATATTTATAAAATTGATGTAGCTGCTTCTTCAGAAAAATTTAATGCCGATGCAGTAACAATTTACCCTAACCCTGCCCGCGATATATTGAATATTGACAGTACCGAACAAAATACAACTTATATCATAACTGATGTAACAGGTAAAACAGTATTGAAAGGGCGTTTCAGCAACACGATAGATGTATCCGGCCTTACAACCGGAATGTATTTCCTTAAAACTGAAAATTATAAAACAATGAGATTTATAAAAGAGTAAAATAAAAGCCCCTTTTTCAGGGGCTTTTAATTATCTGCTTAAGTACATTTTCCTTCTTGAATACAGCTCGTAGAACTGGTCATCTTTCAGGTCTTCTATGAACAGGATGCTTTCTCCTGTACTTTTCATTTCAGGTCCGAGCTTTTTGTTTACTCCCGGAAACTTATTGAAAGAGAAAACCGGCTGCTTTATGGCATAACCTTTTAGCTGCGGGTTAAAAGTAAAGTCTTTCACCTTCTTTTCACCCAGCATTACTTTGGTGGCATAATTTACATAAGGCTCGCCATATGCCTTGGCAATAAAAGGTACGGTTCGCGAAGCACGCGGGTTAGCCTCTATAATATAAACGGTATCATCTTTAATGGCAAACTGTATGTTGATAAGCCCAACTGTTTTTAGTGCCAGCGCAATCTTCTTAGTATGGTCTTTTATCTGCTGCATTACAAACTCGCCTAAATTAAAAGGTGGCAGTGTGGCATTACTGTCGCCACTGTGCACACCGCACGGCTCTATATGCTCCATAATACCAATGATATAAACATCTTCGCCATCACAAATGGCATCTGCTTCGGCCTCTATAGCACCGTCAAGGTAATGGTCAAGCAATAGCTTATTATTTGGTATGTGCTTTAATAGCTCTATAACGTGTTCTTCAAGCTCCTGCTTGTTGATTACAATTTTCATCCCCTGTCCGCCCAATACATAAGATGGCCTTACCAGTAGCGGGAAATCAAGGTCATCGGCAAGCTTAACAGCTTCTTCAGCGCTTTCTGCCACACCAAACTTAGGGAACGGTATGCCCAGTTCGCTCAGGAGTTCAGAGAAACGCCCGCGGTCTTCAGCAAGGTCAAGTGCCTCAAAGCTGGTGCCCAGTATCTTTATACCATAGCGGTCCAGCTTTTCAGCCAGCTTAAGGGCAGTCTGCCCGCCAAGCTGTACTATAACGCCTTCCGGCTTTTCATGGCGTATTATATCATATATATGTTCCCAAAACACCGGCTCAAAGTAAAGTTTATCTGCCGTATCAAAGTCGGTAGATACTGTTTCAGGGTTGCAGTTAATCATGATGGTTTCATAGCCGCATTCAGAAGCCGCCAGCACACCATGCACACACGAGTAGTCAAACTCAATGCCCTGCCCTATCCTGTTTGGCCCTGAACCCAGTACAATCACTTTTTTCCTGTCGGAAACCACACTTTCATTAGATACATATTTTGTTCCGTCGGCCCTTTCTATTTCTGCCTCAAAGGTGGAGTAGTAATATGGTGTCTGCGCCTTAAATTCAGCCGCGCAGGTATCTACAAGCTTATACACACGCTTCACTCCCATTTCTTCACGCTTGTTGTATACCTGACTTTCCAGGCAGCCTACCATGTGTGCTATCTGCCTGTCGGCAAAACCTTTTTGTTTGGCTTCAAGCAGCAGCTCTTTCGGCAGCGTATCTATGGTGTAATTTGAAATTTCTTTTTCCAGCGCATACAGCTCCTCATACTGCTTAAGGAACCACATATCAATCTGGGTAATTTCATGGATTCGGCTTAACGGTATCCCCATTTGTATGGCATCATAAATGGTAAATACCCTGTCCCAGCTTGCATTGGTAAGTTTATCTATAACCTGCTCATAATTGGTGTAACCTTTACCATCGGCTCCCAGACCGTTACGCTTAATTTCAAGCGACTGTGTGGCTTTGTGCAGCGCTTCCTGAAACGAGCGCCCTATACCCATTACCTCGCCTACCGATTTCATCTGGAGGCCAAGTGTTCGTTCTGCACCTTCAAACTTATCAAAGTTCCAGCGTGGTATTTTTACGATAACATAGTCAAGTGTAGGCTCAAACAATGCCGAGGTAGATTTTGTTATCTGGTTCATGAGCTCATCCAAATGATAGCCCAAAGCCAGTTTAGAGGCTATCTTCGCAATTGGGTAGCCTGTAGCCTTAGATGCAAGCGCTGATGAGCGTGAAACCCTCGGGTTGATTTCGATAGCAACGATATCTTCTTTTTCATCCGGGCTAACGGCAAACTGCACGTTACAGCCACCCGCAAAGTTACCAATGCTACGCATCATCTTTATAGCCATGTTACGCATCTTTTGGTACGTGGTGTCACTCAGCGTCATGGCAGGGGCAACTGTTATACTGTCGCCTGTATGGATACCCATAGGGTCCATATTTTCTATAGAGCAAATAATAACAACGTTATCGTTTTTATCACGCAGCAGCTCCAGCTCATATTCCTTCCACCCGAAAAGCGCCTTATCTATAAGTACCTCGTGTATAGGAGAAGCCTCTAAGCCGCGTGTAAGCAGCTCATCAAAATCTTCTTTGCGGTGCACAAAAGAGGCCCCTGTACCACCAAGCGTAAACGAAGGGCGGATAACCAGCGGGAAACCAAACTCCTGTGCTATCTCTTTTCCTTTAAGGAAAGAGTTAGCTGTTTTTGCAGGCGCAGCAGGTATGCCTATACGCTCAAGCAATTGCTTAAACTGCTCCCTGTCTTCGGTTATGTTTATGGCGTTTATATCTACCCCAATCAGCCTTACATTAAAGTCAGACCATATCCCTTTCTCTTCTGCTTCAAGGCAAAGGTTAAGTGCAGTCTGCCCACCCATTGTTGGCAATACAGCATCAATTTCCGGGTGTTCCTTAAGTATCTCAATAATAGATTTTGTTGTAAGGGGCTTTAGGTACACATGGTCGGCCATGCTTGGGTCGGTCATAATAGTTGCCGGGTTAGAGTTTATCAGTATAACCTTGATACCTTCTTCCCTTAATGAGCGTGCCGCCTGAGAGCCTGCATAGTCAAATTCGCAGGCCTGGCCTATAACTATTGGCCCTGAGCCGATAATAAGAACAGATTTAATGGAGTTGTCTTTTGGCATTTTGTGTTGTTGTAGTTGTAGTTATTACTTTATGAATACAAAGTTAGTATTTATTTTAAAAAATGCCCCGCCGTTGGCAGGGGTTACAGATTTTATATGGTATAAAAAAAGGCGTTACCCTTATTAAAGTAACACCTTTATGTATGCTTTGTTATAAAACATTATTTTTTATGCCTTGGTTCGCTAGAAACTGTTAGTTTATGCCTTCCTTTAGCCCTTCTGCGAGCAAGCACCTTCCTACCGTTGGCAGAAGCCATTCTTTCCATGAAACCGTGCTTGTTCCTTCTTTTTCTTTTTGATGGTTGAAACGTTCTCTTACTCATTGCTTTGTATCTTTAAATCTTAATGTAATGTCTTTTAAGGGCATCAGGAACACTTATTCCAAAACCGAGTGCAAATATACAAAGCTTTTTTTTACTCACAAGTGCTTTTGTAAAATTATTTTTAATTCATTTTCTTACCTTTGCACCGCAAAATTAAACATTACCATTATGTATAACAAGAATATAAAATTAATACTTGCCACCCTTATAGTTATAACCGCAATATGGCAATTTACCGATAAAAACATTGGTAACGGAATTGCCCTGCTGCTGCTGGCAGGTATGTTTATCTTGCTGTACTTTAAGAACGAGATTATTATACTGGCTTTCTTTAAGCTGAGAAAGCAGGATTTTGACGGCGCTAAAAAACTACTTGACAAAATAAAAAATCCTGAAGCTGCACTTGTACGAAAACAACAGGGGTACTATAACTACCTGAACGGCCTCATGCTTTCTCAGACCAACCTTACACTGGCAGAAAAACACCTCAAAAAGGCGGTGGAGCTTGGCCTGAACATGGATCAGGATATGGCAATGGCGAAGCTTAATCTTGCAGGCATTGCTCTTACCAAAAGGAGAAAAATGGAAGCCACACAACTACTTAACGAGGCTAAAAAACTGGACAAGCACAACATGCTGAAAGACCAGATAACCATGATGAAGCAGCAGCTTAAAAAGATATAAGTTTAATTATCGGTTATCATAATTTCTACCCTACGGTTAGCCACTCGTTCCTCTTCATTTTTTTCAGGTAAAGGATATACCGGCCTTGTGCTGCCAAAGCTTTTATAAGTCAGCCTGTCTTTATTTATACCACTGTTAATAAGAAACTGGTATATAGCTACTGCCCTCCTCAGCGATACATCGTTTTGCTCTACCTCCTGGCAACAAATATGCCCCTGTATTTCTATTTTAAGCCCCGGGTTATCTTTCAGTATCTGCAAAAGCTCCATAAGTATGGGCTGGGACTCCCTTAATATTATGTCTGAATTATTATAAAAATTCAGGTTAGGCAGTTTTAATATATCCCCTTTTTTAGCCGATTGAACCGCTTTGGCAAAGGCTTTTACTTCCTTTTGCGGATTTTCATAAATCACCACTACTTTACGGTTCTCATCCTGGTTGGAGGCATAATCAAATTCTTCTCCAAACCCTTTCACTTCTGCATCCGGAGCAACCTCTACCTCAGCTGCATTTAATTGTTTTAATGCATAGGCGGCACGCCTTTCTGATAATGCATTATTATACTCAGGCGTACCCACAGTATCGGTATATGCATATACTTTTAACACCTTTGCGGATGGATTTTCAGCAATCCAGTCAGCCAGCTTTTTTTGCGACGGCCTGTTTGCCTCATCAATATCAAAATCAAAATAGGCCGTAAAGGTTTGTTGTGCCGATATGTTTATGCAAGCGCCAAGAAATACAAATAACAGGAAGATTTTTTTCATTATGGATGATTTGTAAGGTTAACTCCAAAACTACAAATTTTAGTATAAAAAAAGCCACGCAGTGCGTGGCCTTGGTAATATTATGTATCGATTATCTTGTAAACAGAAGCTCCCTGTATTTGGTAAGCGTCCAAATCTCATCATCAACCAATAGCTCCAGCTTGTCGCAATGGTTCCTTATTACATCAAAATATGGTTTTACCTTTTCGCAATAAGCATCAGCCATAGCTTCGGCATTTTCAAGTGCGTTGGCATTTTTACGCTCTTCGGTCATTTCCTCCACTTTTGAGTTGATTCCTGCAATGTGTTCAGAAATTTCACGGATTAGTGTTATCTGCTCCCTGCCTATAGACTCATATTCGCTTCCAAATATCTCTTTAAGCCCCTTAACGTTCTCGATAAGGATGTTTTGGTAACGGATAGCGGTAGGTATCACGTGGTTGCGTGCAATATCACCCAGTACCCTGCCTTCTATCTGTATTTTCTTGGTATATTCTTCAAGCTCAATTTCATAACGGGCCTCCACCTCTACATGGTTCATTACCTTAAGTTCCTGAAACAATGCAAGTGATTTTTCAGAAACTTTGGCCTTAAGCGCTTTAGGAGTTGTTTTGTTATTACTCAGGCCACGCTTAGCCGCTTCCTGCTCCCACTCATCGCTGTAGCCGTCGCCTTCAAATAAGATATTCTTGGTTTGCTTGATATACTCCCTTAGCACGTTGAATATGGCATCATCTTTTTTCATGCCTTTATCGCTGATAAGCGCATCAACCTCTTTCTTGAAGTCCCTTAATTGTTTGGCAACTATAGCGTTAACAATAGTCATTGCATTGGCACAGTTAGCGCTTGAACCTACGGCACGGAATTCGAACTTATTACCTGTAAAGGCAAAAGGAGAAGTCCTGTTCCTGTCAGTATTATCAAGTAACACATCCGGAATTTTACCTACCACGTTAAGCTTAAGGTCGGTTTTCTCTTCCGGAGAAAGTTTGCCTGAAGACACACCCTCAAGCTCTTCCAGCACTTTTGTAAGCTGTTGCCCGATGAACACAGATATAATAGCAGGCGGTGCCTCGTTAGCGCCAAGCCTGTGGTCGTTAGATGCTGTAGCAATAGATGCCCTTAGCAACTCTTCATTCTCCTGAACTGCTTTAATAGTATTGATAAAGAAAGTAAGGAATTGCAGGTTGCTCATTGGGGTTTTGCCCGGGCTAAGCAGGTTAACACCTGTATCTGTAGCCATACTCCAGTTATTGTGCTTACCACTACCGTTTACGCCTTTAAAAGGCTTTTCGTGCATCAGCACTTTAAAATCGTGGCGCTCGGCTACTTTCTGCATAATATCCATAAGCAGCGAGTTGTGGTCTACTGCAAGGTTGGCCTCTTCAAATATAGGAGCAAGCTCAAACTGGTTAGGCGCAACTTCGTTGTGGCGGGTTTTTACCGGTATGCCAAGCAGCATACACTCGTTCTCAAGGTCGCGCATGTAGTTTAGCACCCTTGTTGGTATAGAACCAAAGTAATGGTCTTCAAGCTGCTGCCCTTTTGCCGAGGTATGCCCTAAAAGCGTGCGGCCTGTTATCATAATATCCGGCCTTGAGTTGGCAAGCGCCGCATCTATAAGGAAATACTCCTGCTCCCACCCTAAGGTAGCAGTAACTTTCTTCACATTTTTATCAAAATAACGGCATACATCTGTTGCAGCATCATCTACAGCGCTAAGCGCCCTTAAAAGAGGTGTCTTATAGTCCAGCGCCTCACCTGTGTATGACACAAATACTGTTGGTATGCATAGTGTAGTACCATATATAAATGCCGGAGATGTTGGGTCCCAGGCTGTATAACCGCGGGCTTCAAATGTATTTCTTATACCACCGTTAGGAAAGCTCGAAGCATCAGGCTCCTGTTGTACAAGCTGGCTTCCGCCGAATTTTTCTACCGGGTCGCTGCCATCAAAAGATGTTTCAAAAAAAGCATCGTGCTTTTCGGCAGTAGAGCCTGTTAGCGGCTGGAACCAGTGTGTATAATGTGTAACGCCTTTACTAAGCGCCCACTCCTTCATACCCATGGCTATATAATCGGCAATCTTACGGTCTATTTTTGTTCCATGCTGCATTGCATTTTTCACGGCCTGGTAAGCTTCAGGCGTTAAAAATTGTCGCATTGCTTTGTCATTGAACACGTTGCTACCAAAAATAACCGACTTTTTGTCAAGTTCTTCAACTTTTACCGGTTTTCTGCCGGCAGTCTCTTTTAAAGCCTGAAAACGTAATGTGGACATGAAACTAAAATTTTGATTATTATTTATTAAAAACAGTGCAAATATACAAAAAATATTACACACAGAACAGTACCCTTGTTTTTTAGGGGGACATACAATAAAAAAACAAACAATTATAGAGCAATACCCCTTATTTTTCATAGCAATAAATAAACAATGTAACTTTTATATAACATAAGGATAAACTATATCTGCTGTAATCCCTAAAAATGCATAATATTCAACAAACAAATCAAATTTGTTAATTAAAATTTAAAATTCTTACACAAACAATCCATGTGTTAAATATAATATAAGCAAATTGCTGTTTGGGTATTGATTATCTAATTTAGCTGAATAAAGTAAAAACATAATCAGATAAAAGCTATGAACAATAAAAAATTAGCCATCGGTATTGCAGCAGGTGCTGCACTGGCAGGAGCCGCTTATTTAATGTACAGGAACAAATCTAAAAAGAGGGCTTTCCGCGAAACAGTTGAAGAAGCTAAAGACAACATGAAAGGCAAGCTTAACGAATTACAGCGCAAAGCTGAAAAAGAGTATAAGAATGCTCCGTCAGAAACTAAAGATGCTGTAAACACTGCTAAAGAAAGAGCTAACAACTGGGTAAACAAAACCAGCAACGCTTAATTTATCACAAGCGCGGTATTAACACACAGCATACCCATTTTAAAAAACTGCTAAACACACACAGTGCTATGAAAGCCAGGAGAAACACAGGGAAGCACATGCAACCCTATACAACATACTTAAAACAACTTGCTACTCAGGATATTTCCGGCACAGAAAAAATGCCGGAAATATTGTTCTTAACCACTTTTCCACCGAGGCAATGTGGTATAGCAACTTATTCGCAGGACTTAATAAAAGCACTAAACAACCAGTATGTAGAGTCGTTTTCACTTAAGATATGCGCGCTTGAAAATGCTAACGAGAAGCATGAATATGAGGATACAGATGTTAAGTATAAACTTGATACATCAGATGAAGCTTCTTATAAAGAACTTGCAATGGCCATAAATGCAGATGATAACCTGAAAGCTGTTCTTATACAGCACGAATTTGGCTTGTTTGCAGATGGTGTGCAGCATTTTAATAACTTTCTTAAGGAGGTTAAAAAGCCGGTAACGGTAGTTTTCCATACAGTATTGCCCGGCCCTGATGATAATCTGAAGAAGAATGTTCAGCATATACTTGACAGGGCAGATTCTGTTATCGTAATGACGAATAACGCATCAGATATACTGCTGCGCGACTACTGCACTACTAAGGATAAAATTGCTGTTATACCTCATGGCACCCACCTTGTGCCACATGCCGATAAAGCAGAACTAAAACATAAATACGGATTTGAAGGCAGGAAAGTGCTTTCTACTTTCGGGCTTTTAAGTTCCGGCAAAAGTATTGAAACCACACTTGAGGCATTGCCGGCAGTAGTGGACAAATCTCCGGAAGTACTGTTTTTAATTATAGGGAAAACCCACCCTACTGTTGTGTTACACGAAGGTGAACAATACCGGGAATCGTTAATAAAAAAAATACAGGAACTCGGGCTGGAAGAAAATGTAAAGTTCATTAATAAATATGTACCACTACATGAGTTGCTGGAATATTTACAGATGACAGACATTTACCTGTTTACCAGCAAAGACCCTAATCAGGCTGTGAGTGGTACTTTTTCGTATGCATTGAGCTGCGGGTGTGCCATTATCTCTACACCAATACCGCATGCCAAAGAAGTACTTGCCGGCGATACAGGATTAACCTTTGATTTCGGTGATTCTGAACAACTGGCAGAATGCATCAATACATTGCTTTTTGATGTAAACCTTCGCAACAACATGATGCTGAACGGGCTGCATAAAATTAACCCTACAGCCTGGGAAAACTCGGCAGTGGCACACGCAAAAGTGCTGCAGAAAGCCTGTGGCAACCTTAAGCTGCAATACAGGAACCCGAAAATAAACCTTGATCATATAAAAAGGCTAACCACCGATTTCGGCATGCTGCAATTCAGCCAGCTTAACAGGCCGGATATTAATTCGGGCTACACGCTTGATGATAACGCACGTGCTTTAATTGCAATGTGCCAGTACTACAAGCAGCACAGAGATAAAAGTGTATTGCCCTATATAGAGATATACCTCAACTTTATAGACCATTGCCAATGTAAAGACGGCAGGTTTATGAACTATGTAGATTTTAACACCAATTTTGGCGTACAAAACCGTAATGAGAATCTTGAAGACAGCGCAGGCAGGGCAATGTGGGCTTTAGGATATGTTATCTCGCTTTCGCAGATACTGCCTGCTGAATTCTCCCAGAAAGCGGAAGCCATGTTCCAGAAGTCACTGGGGCTTACCAAGAACATTTATTCTACAAGGGCAATGGCTTTTGTTATTAAGGGACTGTATTATTACAACCGTCAGGTAAAAGATACCGATACCCTTATCTACATAAAACTGTTTGGTGACAGGCTTGTGCAGATGTACCGCCACGAAGCTGACAGCAAATGGAAATGGTTTGAAAACTATCTTACCTATGCTAACAGCGTATTACCCGAAGCGCTATTGCTTTGCTATGCTATAACAGGTGAAGAAGTATATAAAAATGTTGCAAAGGAATCATTCGATTTTTTACTTACTACCATCTTTGACGGTGAGCGTATAAAAGTAATATCTAACAAAGGCTGGTACTTTAAAGGTACCGCTAAGGAACATTATGGCGAGCAGCCTATTGATGTTGCTTATACCATACTGGCACTTCGTAAATTCCATGATATTTTTAAGGAAGAGGATTACCTTAACAAGATGGAAATTGCCTTTAACTGGTTTTTAGGTAACAACCACCTGCAACAGGTTATTTACAACCCGTGTACAGGCGGATGCTTTGATGGCCTTGAAGAGCACAGTGTAAACCTTAACCAGGGTGCCGAATCAACTGTGAGCTATTTAATGGCAAGGTTAACCATCAATAAATATTTTGGCAATCCAAATGACATTTACTTCAGGAGAAAGATTAAAGCTGCTAAGGTAAATGCAGCAAGGGCATTGAACCTGTAAACACTACACATCTATTTTCTAAATAGTAAAAGGGGGCAGCTATATGGCTGCCCCCTTTTCGGTTTATGGTTTGTAAAGGTTATTGCTTTACTACCTTCAGGGTTTTAACTGCGCCCTGTGAAGTTACTTTTACGATATAGGTTCCGGCAGATAGCTGCGCCATATCAAGCTGCATTTCATTGCTGCTGCCGCTTCTCTCTATTACAGACTGGCCTAACAGGTTGTAAACAACCACGTTTTCTATTGCACTGCTGTAGGTAAGTGTAAGCACGTCTTTAACCGGGTTAGGATGGTAACGGAATGCTGCCGAGTCAAAGCTTTCTGTACCTAAAACAACTTCTACTGTTACTGCAAAAGGTGCACTTTCACATCCGTCTATTTCCTGGGTTACATACAGGGTTTGGGTTTCTGTGATCTCATAGTCGTTATCAAGGTCGTTATCGCTGTTCATGGCGTCTTCTTCTGATGCATACCAGGTAAGTTCGCCTTCAGCGGTTATGTCGATATCCTCAAAGGTTAGTGTGGCTGGGCCGTCAAATTCCTGGATTGTTTCTCCTGTTGGTGCAGGCACTACATTCAGGGTTACGGTAACGGCTGTGCGCTCACTTTCACAATCGCCATCTACAGATGCGGCATAGTAGGTAGTGCCATCGGTAAGCATGGTTTCGATATCCAGTGGCTCTCCTCCTGTTTCGTCGGCATACCATATTACATTATCGCCTTCTGCCATCAGTTCTTCAAGCTCTGAGCCGTTACAAACGGTTTGCTGGGCATCGGCTACCGGGGCTTCAACACCTTCTGCCGGCTCCAGTACTACTGTAAAGGGTTCGCTTATACAGCCCAGTTCATTTTCTACATAAACCATATAGGTTCCTCCCTCAAGCTCGCTGAATACATTTGATGCCTGGAAGTCGGCTCCGTTTATGGAATATACCAATCCGTCTCCTGAAGGGGTGTCAACGGTAATGCTGCCCGAGTTAACGGCACATGATGGCTGTATAACGGTTACGTTTGGTGTATCTATTGTAACAATGGTAACGGTTACTGCTGTACGTGACTGGCTTTCGCAGCCGCCTTCTGGTATTTGTGCTGCGTAGTAGGTTCCGTTTTCAAGTACGGTTTCTTCTTCTAAAGGCTCACCGCCTGTTTCATCGGCATACCAAACTATTGTATCGCCATCGGCTGAAAGGCCTGCTACTGTAGCTCCTGCACAGAACTGCTGTTCGGCAACGGCCGTAGGGGCTTCTGTATCGCAGGTAACTGTCAGTACACCGCTTACGTTGGTGGTGCCATCCCAGTAGCCGCCGCCTGTCGGGGTGTAG
>CEQG01078062.1_pt1 | contig 11841 bp, 12 predicted proteins | sample 350301 | NCBI WGS metagenome assembly CEQG01 (sample SAMEA2621242, study PRJEB7988) | marine metagenome | isolation source: saline water (ENVO:00002010), including | reverse complement strand
TTGTACCAATATCCGAAAATGCGGGGCCCCAATTGGAAAGATAAGTAGGCTGGAACTCGCCCTCTCCTCCGTTGGAATATGTATTCTGAAATTCCGGCAATTGTGATACCGTATTGGTATACACGGTGGTAGAATAACTGGCCGTAGTCTTTGCCTGTCCTGTTCTAGCAGAGCCACTTTTGGTCTGGATCAGGATAACCCCGTTCCTACCCTCACTACCATAAAGTACGGAAGCATTGAAACCTTTGAGTATGCTCATACTTTCAATATCGTTGGGGTTGATGTCCCTGAGCAGTCCATTGAAAGGTACATCGTTTACCACGATCAAAGGGTTGTTGGAGCCGGTTATCGATACATTTCCACGTATTCGTATAGGGGAATCGGAACCTGTCTGTCCATCGGCCGGGGTAATCACAACACCCGCAATCTTACCTTGTAGGGTCCTTGCCAAATCCGCTTCGGGACGCTGCTCGACCTCTTCTGATTTTACTTGTGAAATGGCATAACCCAAGGCTTTTTTGGATTTTTTGATACCTTGAGCAGTAATCACGACCTCTTCCAAGGCTTGTGCCGTTTCTTTCATTACAACATCTATCGTAGCTTGGTCACCTACTTTTACCTCCTGTGTCTCGAACCCCATATGCATAAATTGGAGCACGTTTTCCGGATAAGGCACGGTAATGCTGTAGTTACCATCAAAATCCGTTGTGGCCCCCTTGGTGGTTCCTTTGATCAAAACAGTTACATTGACCAACGGGAATCCTTCTTGGTCGGTAACGGTACCGGAAACGTTGATCTGTGATCGTCGGCTGCGTGAATCCGCCTTTTTCACCATTATGGTGTTGTCCGTTGTCAAAACAACATCGAGATTGCCCGGTTCCAGACTTTTTTTGAGCAGTCTGTTCGTACTGATACGTCCCTTTTTTACCGGTATGGTAGGATAATCATCAAACATCCCAACCTCATAGATAAAACTGTAGTCGGTCTGGTTCATAATCAAGTCAAAGATCTCATCAACCGTCATAGCTCCGTCCAAATCGATCTTGATACTGGATTTTTGGGAAACGAGATCGTTGGGAGCAAAACCGAATACCGTAAGACAACATAGAAAGATAAATGTTCTCATGAGTAGCAATAGAAGCCGGTTTCCCAAAAGAAACCTGGCTTTCGTTAGTTTAGTTTTCATAAATTTGATTGTTATTAGTTAGTTTCTGAACAATTAATTAATAATGATTAATGGGGGCGTGGCCATTGAACTTTGGCGAGTTTGGCTCGTCCCTTTTTTGATGGCGTTTTTAGGTCATAAGCATTTTTTTTATGGTTTGACTTCCTTTTATGGCTGGTTATCTGTTTATTTCAATATGACAGTCTTATCGTTGATCTCATAGCTGTGCAACGAACTAGACATAATCACCGAGAGCACTTCTTCAATGCTCTGGTTTCTCCTAAGCACCCCTTTGAACCTTTTATTCTCGAGGGATTTGTTTTCAAAGACCACTTCCATATCGTACCATCGGGAAAGGGTTCTCATAATATCCTTCAAAGGCTTTTTCTTAAAGCTGAAAACGCCGGACATCCATGACGTCTCGGAAAAGACATCTACTTCGGACACATGTATCGTACCTGTCTCCAGATTGAGTCTTGACTGCTCACCTGGGGCTATTTCTTGAGTACGTTTCCCATTGCTAACAGTAACCTTTCCCTCCACTAGGGTAGTAAGTACTTCCGGTTCGTCCTTATAGGCCTTAATATTGAATTCGGTACCCAATACGCGGACCTCCTGTTCGTTGTGGTATACTTTAAAATCATCCCCTTGGTTCTTTTCGCTGGATGCGACCTTGAAATAGGCCTCCCCATATAGAAGATATACCTCCCTACTCTGTCCCTCCACGAAATCCACAGGATATTTCAGTTTGGATTCGGAGTTGAGCCAGACCTTGGTACCATCGGAAAGCAACAAAGAAAACTGCCCTCCCCTGGGCACGGAAAGGTAATTATACTCCATCTGACTGGTCTTGCCCTGTTTTGCAGCATATACGATTTGATCTTCTTTGGCATTGAGGGCTTCAGTCGTATAGTCCGTCCCCTTGCCCAGCTCAACTTCCTTACCATCCCCAAGGGTCAGTACCGCTGCATTGACACCAGGTCGTATTTGGTTGTTCCTTACTACGGGAGCGGGGGGCATGGAATCTTGCGCAGAAGAAAGTATGTTTTTGAAAAAGAGTGTCGAAGCGATCAAGACAAGGAGTACCGCCGCATATTTCATCACAGTGGCATAGCTGAAACGTTTCCTGGGTGCCGGAATCTTATCGAACAGTTGTTCACCGTTCGCAAATGACCGCTCTAAGTTCAACAAATGGTTGATTTCCACATATTTCCGAAAATATTTCTGATTATGCTCGGACTTGAGCCATTCAGATAAGGTTTCGCTCTCTGCCTCGGAAAGCCTATTTTCAACTAACTTTAGCAGTAATTTATCAACCTTCGTTTGATTCATACTTAATAATTATTTAATCTTATGACGCGGGAGAATTCCATCCCCCCCTTTAAAGGACAAAAAATTTATGTTTTTGCTCTTTTTTTAAAAAAACAACCTCTTTTTGCAGCAGCGTACTGACATATTTATACTGAATGCCCTCAAGAAAGGAGACAAAAAAGTCTTTGAAAAGCTCTATTCCTCCTATTACCAAAAGTTGTGTTCCTTTCTTTTGAGTTATTGCCAAGACCACGAGATCATTGAGGATGTGGTGCAAGATGTTTTTTTGAACCTATGGGACAAGCGCAGGGAAATCAAGATCCAAACGTCTTTGAATGCTTTTCTTTATAAGTCAGTGTACAATAAACTCATGGATAAATACAGACATCTCAGGCTCAGGAACGAAATGCTTTCCTCCTACTACCATACGGCCATCATGCTAGCTGTGGAAAAAGAAGAGGACCGACCAAAAAAGCACATAATACTGTTACGCCAATGTATGGAAGGACTTCCTGATAAATGCAGAGAGGTCTTTTTAGGGGGCAAGGTCCGCGGACTGAGCTACAGTGAAATCTCAAAAGAATTTGGAATTTCAACAAAAACGGTAGAAGGACATATTGCGAGAGCTTACAGACTTTTGAAAGAGTGTATGGATAAGTATAAATAACCAAGAAAAAGCCCAAATTCAACTAAAGGATAAAGCCTCCCACTAAAATTTTACGGAAAGTAGCTTCCCTTCGGATAAAACAGCATGAACGTATTGGTTTTCCTTCATTTGAATCGCTGACCTTATTTGAATCAATCCTACAAGTCAAGGTGTATGTGTGACTTTTTCAGATATTTAAACACATCGTCATTCTTGAAATTTCAAGCTTCAAGCTTTCGATTTCAGTCTTTCTATGGTGGGGCATCTCCATCAGTGGAGATCATTTCCCCTTTAGACCGCCAAATGCGGAAGGTATCGATAAAGAATGTCACTAAAACGGATACTTTGAACCACCTCACACCTCATATAGATAGCTGTTTATCGGTCATATGATTTCACATTGCTCATTTTTTCCGTTTAAGGCGGTATACCACGACCGTACATTCCCCCCACTTACCGAAACTACATAAACGGTCCCTGTTTTGTCACGCAGATTAACGCCGGCTAAAACATTTTCATTGGGCGAAACCCTTCCTCGGTCACTTTAAAATCTACATTGGCCTTATTTTTAAGGTCTTCCTATACAGCCTCCAAATTCACTTTGTTGGCATCTATACTGATGCGTTGTCGCAGGTGTTGGGCATCTGCGGCATAAATGAATTTTTTGTCCGTTTGCTTTTCGATAAGGTCGAACACCTTTTCCAGGGTCACACTTTTTAGGTTAAAATTGATGATTTCAAAATTTTGGTTTTTTACCGCTTTGTTCACCGAAATCGGAACAACAGTTGCCCAACCCAACAATGGCAAACACAACAGCAGTACTAAGAGGTTTAATTTCTTCATTTTAAAAAGAGTAGTTTAATATTGGTTCTCAATAATTTTTTAGTTTTTAAATCAGGATTACAGTGTCGTCTTTGTCATATAGTTTTTTTGTGGCGGGGGTTAATATTGTTTGTTCTTGACAACCATATTTCTAATGGTTTTGAGGGCTATGGCCATATGGCTTTCAACAGTCTTCACGGAAACCCCAAGAATCTCGGAGATTTCCTTATACTTGAGTTCATCCAGTTTGTTCATCTCAAAGATTTGACGGGACTTTTTGGGAATATGGTCCAAGATTTCCTGTATCTTCCTGACATACATTTCCCTTTGTTCCTGAGCGATGACCTCTTGTTCAATACATGGACTGGCGACATATTCATCCTCCAATCCTTGATCCAGTGATGGTTTTATCCTTTGGTACGAAACGGACTCCATGAGTTTATTTTTGATCACTACAAAAAGATATGGCTTGGGCTATTCGATCTCTTGGAGACACTCATGGGAATTCCACAATTGGAATCATCATTCGCTTGACCATGGTTCGTAAAAATTACTATTTCAAGGTTTTAAAAAAGTCTGTTTCAAAAATATACGCGCAACACGTACTATCATTCTACTTAATAGCTTTAAAATCTTATTTTAATACCCTTGAGGATTAATCATTGGACGATGTTGCATATCTTTATCAGATTTAATGGCTAATTCCGGTATTATTTGGATATCAACATGCCGGAAATGGGTGGTTTTGAATTTTGCAGCATAGGGTCGCAAACAATTTTCAAGATAGTTTTGAGGTCATCATTGTTCCTCCTTCAAAATCCTGGACAGATTGGGAAATGGCTAAAGAATATGGGGAATATGTTAGGTATTTTATTGCTAAGCTCCTATCTCGGTTACATTTGATGCAATATATATAATTTCTGTGCGTATAGTTTATCGTTATATATTTTTATCTAAATATCATGTCCGAAATAAATCCTTTTTTGAATTATGGAGCCACATCCTTGGAAAACCTGAAGGACTTCTGCCGAAAAACCGTCCAAGAAAAGATTGATGCGGCAGCATGCAGGAAGGATATGGTCTGGACCATGGACAAAGATTACAAGCTTACCGGATTCAATGATCTTTTTTACCAAAGACTGAAAAAAGAAAATATCGACAATGTGCATTGCGGTATGGATCTACAGGGGATTTTTAAGGACATTCCTTTCTTTCGAGTTTGTATTGAAGGTTGTAAAGAAGTTTTCGACCATAGTGCGCCCACCTCCAGGTTTGAAATCAGTGAAAAGGAAATGGGTCAAATCCATGAATTTTCCTTCCATCCGGTAATGATCGCCCCTGGGAAGGTAACGGAATGTTACATCTGTCAAAGGGACATTACAAGGGACATCCTTAACGTTCTTAATTTGGAGGACCGGGAATACCGGTACCGAGAAGTTCAAGAAGTCGCCAATTTGGGGCATTGGGTTTGGGACATTGACAAGGATGAGATTAGCTGGTCCGATCAATTGTACACCATTTGGGCCAAGGACCATGAGCGCTTTGTGGCCAATTACGATTCTGTTGTAGCGATAATCCATCACGATGATCGGATGAGATTCATAGAACATTTGGAAGATTGTTTACAAGGTAGGGCAACCCATGATATCACCCATCGGATCGTATTGGATAGTGGGGAGGAAAAATATATTCACACCAAGGGCAATTTGTTCCGTGATGCCTCCGGAAAGCCAATTCGCATGTCAGGAACTGCCCAAGATGTCACCAAGGAAATTAGGAGCCATCATAAGATCTTGGACCAAAACCTGGAGCTTCAAAACTTTGTGCGCATTGTTTCCCACAACCTCAGGGCACCCATCTCGAATTTATTGATGCTTTCTAAAATATATGAATGGGGCCAGGACAAAACCAATGATGATATTGTCAAGAACATTGAATCCACCACTTTGGCCCTAGATCATACCATCAGGGACCTAAACAATTCGTTATCCTTTAAGCGTACTTTAAGGGAAAGGGTGGAAGAGATTCATTTTAAGGAGATCCTCAAGGATGTTCGCGCATTGTTGTATAGTGAAATTAAAGCAACAAAAGCTTCCATTGCAGTTGATTTTACAACAGTTTCAAATATTTACTCCATAAAGAGCTATGTGTCCAACATCTTGTACAATCTATTGGTGAATGCCTTGAAATATTCCAAAGAGGACATACCTCCAAAAATAGTGGTATCCACCGAGGAAAAAAAGGATTGGATTATATTGAAAGTATCGGATAACGGGATTGGAATGGAATTGACGCCGGAACGTAAATCCAGAATTTTCGATATGTATGGCAGGCTCAGTGCGAAAACCAAGGGCAAGGGTATGGGACTTTTCTTGGTCAAGACCCAAATCGAGGCACTAAATGGCTCTATAGATGTAATCAGTGAAAAAGGGATGGGCAGCACATTCATCGTTAGTTTTCGAAAATAAGCCCCTCTTTCATATAGTACCTGTTGACAATATTTAACAATACACGTATAAGGCAATGCCACGCATTGGTGAAAAGTGTGTTACTCCATAAAATGCCACAGGATGCCATTAACTTCCCAGATATAGGGTCGTTTTCATTTTGATATGGATTTGACACCAAATCTTTTTCGTTGAATTTCATCAAAGACCTTTATATAATCCGGGTTTTCCGTCCCCATCAGCCGGTCCCAAAAACGGAAATAGTATCCATAGTTGCCTATGAACTTATGGTGGTGCAGATTGTGGTGCACCGAGGTCACCATAATCTCAAAGAAAATAGATTTCCTGAACCACCTTGGCACAATCTCGTACCCTAAATGTCCGTATACATTGAACGAATACGCAAACAGGGCAAAAAAGATCAGGGCAACCGGGTGCATGGAAACAAGGAACACCACCAATGGGACGACCATCGCCTCCAATATCCCTTCCATAAAATTGAAGGAATACGATGCCAGTGGACTTGGATTGACGGACTTATGGTGAACAATATGGAACATTTTGTACAATGCCCTATGGTGCACTGCTCGGTGCATCCAATAAAAGTAGGTGTCGTGCAAGGTTATGGCCAAGAGTATACTTACGGGTACCCACCAAAGGCCATGTTCATGGATGTCACTATAAATCTTACCATATTCTCTTAGTGGGGTATAGAGTACCAACAGGTTCATCCCGATAAAAATGACAATGGTCTGTAAGGAATAGGACAGCTCACGGACAAAGTCTTTTTTTCTTGCAAAACGGGTCTGTATCTTGCTTTTGGCAAAGACATTGGGCCATAGTACATAAAAGGACAGGAAAGCCATTCCACCAAGCACTGCATATCTCAGCATGTTGAATAGCACGGTAAACCAATAAGGCAATAACGTTTCCATAGTGCAAAAAGTTACATAAGGGAGGGGCGAACCCGTTCGGATACCGCCCCCTTTTTACCATGAAAGATCAATTGGACAATACAATATAGGTTTGCCCTTCAATGGTAACAGTGGCACTGCCATTACCCATAAATTCAATGGTCCCCGAATATGAAAAAGAGGCATTGTTACTGGTTCCGGTCAAGGTGAAACTGCCGCTTCCCGAAGTAATGGAGTCGGTTTCCTTATCTATGACAAGGCTGTTCAGTTGCATATTTAATTCACTTTCTACATTTTTTTTGGAAACGATCAATTGTTGGCTGTAGTCGCCTTGATAGGTACCGGTCAAGGTATAGGTAGATCCATCGGCCTCCAACCCATCCAAGCTTCCGGACATGCTGGAAGAACCTGTGGCACTTATCCTTGGGGTACTTGCCGTAGCTGTCTTTTCATAAGAATACGTGGCCGAATCCGGAAGGTTTTGATCATTGCAATGGATCTGGTAGGCCCAATTCCCCGTATATGAGGCATCGATACCGTTTTGATCATATTGGTATGAGATACCATCTTCATAGGTAAAACCGCAAGTGTATTCCGCTTCAATGGTCACCTGCACTTCTATGGTGAGCTTGACCATGGTTTCGATACTTCCCCCGGAGTCCTCCTCCAAGGAACTGGCCACCAATTGTGCCGCTTCCTCCTGTGTTATGGCCTCCTCGGCGTTGGAATCATCATCCTCATTGGAACAAGAAAAATTTGCCAAAAGTACGAAGGCCAAACAGGCATTTACCAAAATCATTTTTGATGTTTTCATAGCTGATACGTTTAAAAATTTTAAGACAAATGTAGCCTGTACGCATAGCCCACGTCGTTAACAAAAGATAAGAAATGTCCAAATGGGATTTTTCTATGATTTGGCCTTTTGCGCAATGCGTTTCCGTATCCTGCTCAATGAAACAGGGGTGATGCCCAGCACATTGGCGATATACTTATCCGGTACCCTATTGGTCAAACTGGGATTGGATTCCAAAAAGTGCAGATAACGTTCTTCCGGGGTTTTTAAGGTAAATGTATCAATGCGTTCAAAGGCATTCTTCAATAGGTTTTGAAGGATGTACTTACGGTTCATATCCAACTTCCGGTTCCGCTCCAAGACCTGTTGGAGTTCATCATAGGCAATATGGAAGGTTTCCGTTTTCTCCATGGCCTGAATATAGAATCGGGAAGGTTGATCAAAGAAAATAACGTCATAACTGGCCACCAGTTCATTTTCACAGCGCAGTTCGGTCGTAATCTCGTCACCGCGCTCGTTGACAGCGTAAATACGGACCAACCCTTTATATATAAAATACACTTGGTTTTGAAGGGTATCCGCTTCTATAAGGTATTCCCCGTGAAGAAAAGTTTTACGCCCTGCGGCCTGAAGCAAATGTTTTACATCAGAAAAATTTAGGTCGCCAGCAATACTGTAAATACGCTTTATTTGATCTAGATCGATCATTTATCTTTAGATATGGAGATTATTACTATTGGTATAACAATTCAATAAAGCAAAACCCTAACATATATTCTCCACATGCCGATTTTTAGGATCCTCATCGACAAGCTTCATGGTTACACAACATTAAATTGGACCTGGCCCCGTAAAAGGTTAATTTCTCATCAGTTAAATACAATCAAATGTACAAAGAAATATACCTGGTAGATGACGAGGAACTTATCAATACCGTACACGCTCTAATGTTCAGAAAGTTAGGCCTAGAGGATAAGCTAAGAAGCTTTACGAACCCTGAATTGGCTTTGGATTGCCTTCGATTTCGAGAAAACCCCGAAGAACGCATTCTTCTTTTTTTAGATATCAATATGCCCGAAATGACGGGATTCGAATTCTTGGAGTTCATGACCTTGGAAAAATTCCTTCCTACGGTTGATGTGGTCATCGTCAGTTCATCCATCGATCCAAAGGATGAGATAAAAGCGACCACATATGGAAAATATGTACGAGGTTACCTCAACAAACCCTTGAGTTTGGGTAGCATTGGTCAATTCCTGGGCGTAGAACGGGCCATTCCAAGTGCAACCCCATCATAAACATAGGATTCCAAAGGCGCAACAGGCCAACAAATCACGAAATCAGCTTCAGAAATAGGGAGTGGGATTACGTGGTTTGCATAGAAAATATGGAGAGGGCTGGACATCCGCGGATGCCTATCGATAAGAAATATAACCTAAAAGACCTGTATCAGTCTTATTCACAGGACCACAGCACAAAATATTTTAGTAATTTGATTTCCACATAGTTCACGAAAAAATTATAGTTTTAAAGACCGAACCCAGTTGAATACTGCTACATTTACCATTAAGAAATAATGCATTAAATATGGATGTTTTCGATTTTAGATACCTAACCAACTTGGTATTCACCTCCATTTTCGCTGCATTCGGGATTTATCACCTACTCTCGTATCTCGTTTTAAAGCACAAAATCCTGCTTGATTATTTGGTACTGATTTGGGGAATCACCCTTCACTGGAGCCTTTACTTTTTTATGAACAACTCCTTTGGCAGTGAAATCACTGCAGTAGCGGACAAAATTTCCCTTACCACTGCAATGATCACCACCTTTGGCCTGCTGCAGTTCACAAGAAATTACCTTGCGATTAAAAAGGACGACCATCCACGTCTATCAAGGACTTACAAACTATTGATCGGAACGGTGGTTTGCCTTCCGTTTTTGCATATCACCAACACACTTACCATTGGACTGGTCTGGTTGAACGAAATCCTGGTATTGCTAGCGGCGGTTACTGCATTGGCCGCTGTACTTTTAAATATTTTCTCTGGTATCCTATTGTTCAATGCCCATAAATTGAACAGATACTATTTATATTCCTATGCACCTATCCTGTTATCCGCAATAATATATATAGGCGCGTGGTTTGCAAAACAGTATTTCGATTTCGACGCAACCCCAATAATTATTGCAACTTCAGTATTGACGACAATCCAATTGATTCTCTTTTCGCTGCTCATCTCCTATAAATTCAAAGAAATTGAGATTGATAATTTGAAAATGCAACTGGAAGCCAATACAAAGCTCAAAGATGAAGTGGAACGGCAGACCAAAAAGCTTACAGTTGCCAAGGCAGAACTTGAAAACCAAAATGCCGAGCTTGAACAGGTCAGTAAACTCAAGAATAAATTGTTCTCCTTGCTCGCCCATGATGTCAGGGCCCCACTCAACAATTTTGTTGTCATCATACAATTGATCGAGGCCGAATTGGCGGATGAAGAACTAAAGCGATTGACAGAAAAACTAAAAAGCGAAGTTTACGATAGAATTTCAATGATCAACGATTTACTGCAATGGTCCTATAAACAATTGGACGGGGTGCAATTGGACAAAACCATCTGTAACCTGGAAGACGTATTTCATGCAGTAAGCCAAGAGTTCACAAGGATGGCCAACAATAAAAATATAGCGATAGAGCTGAACATCTCCTGTCGGGAGCTTTTCATGGATGAAAACATGCTAAAGGTCGTTCTCCGTAATTTAATTTCCAACGCCATCAAGTTCAGCAACAACGGCCAAAAAATATTGGTATGGTCAAAACGCAGCGCTGATACTGTGGAAATAGGGGTACAAGATTTTGGAATGGGCATGGATACGCATTGGTTCAGGCAGCTTAAGGCGGACGAAAAACCAAAAACAAGAAGGGGCACGGAAGGTGAAAAAGGTACGGGCTTTGGGCTATTGATCTCTAAGGATTTTGTGGAGATGAACGGCGGCGAATTGATTTGCGAAAGTGAAATTGATAAGGGCACAAGTTTTATACTGCGCTTTAAGGCTGATTCCAATGCCCCTATTGTAGACGAAGCATTATCCCACCACTCCGTAAATACCACCTAAAGGTTTCAATTAGTTTTGCCCATTCTCTTGGACACCAACTTTCGTCCAAGAGTCACTTTTCATCATTTAGGTGCCGATTTATTATTGCCATCACTACATTGAACATTAAGGTAATCTACTTTTAATGACATGTCTAGCTTTTGAAACCTTTACTGTAGCATCTTAAGGTCCAGTCATCACAACTTAAAAAAACCGTTTTTTTGCCCAATCCCTGCTGGCAAGGAAAGTTGACCTAAAGAACCATTAAGGCTATGCCCTATCCATGATATTTTCTCTTGTAACCAGTCAATTTGGCTTTTTTGGCAGCATAAATGGTATTGAGTTCCCTAGTGAATTCTTCCAACTACTAGAACATCATCAAAACATTAAACCTGTAAATCATTGATTTACAGGTTTTTTTTTGTTTTTAAAATGGATTGAAATAAAAAACAGGCTCCTAAAAGGAGCCTGCATCAAATTAACTAAACTAACTCAAATCCACTTTATGTACTTTATCTTTCCATAAAGAAGGTTTGGTTATTTTATATAAATCATGTAATCAAATTACCATCCTCGTCCCATTCTGCAATGACCCCGCGTTGGCTCTGGTCCACACACTTGGCCAGCCATTCCTCGTCGTAGGCCAC
>CEQG01153859.1_pt1 | contig 11866 bp, 11 predicted proteins | sample 350301 | NCBI WGS metagenome assembly CEQG01 (sample SAMEA2621242, study PRJEB7988) | marine metagenome | isolation source: saline water (ENVO:00002010), including | reverse complement strand
GCAGATTATGAGCCTGGTCAGTTTTATAAAAGAGAGTTGCCTTGTATTTTGCAGTTATTAAAACAAGTAGAGCTTAATAGTTTAGAAGCTATTATTGTAGATAGTCATGTATATGTAGATAATGACAAAAACTATGGTTTAGGTGGTCATTTATGGCAAGCATTGGATGAAAAAATCCCAATAATTGGGATTGCTAAAAAAGCGTTTCATAATACAGAATTAGTTTCTAAACCCATTTATCGAGGAGAAAGTCAAAACGCTTTATACGTTTCTAGTATTGGTGTTTCGGAAGATGAGGTTTTAAAGAAAATAAAATTACTTCATGGAAAATATCGTATTCCTAGTATTTTAAAAACCTTAGATCAAATAACTAAACAAGGTTAAAGTAAGTATAGAATATAATAAACTGTTAAATCAAACTATTTCAAGAGTTTACCTTGCAAAGCTCCTTCCAAATCTACAACCTTACTTTCTAACTCATGTAATCTATCATAGATATCTACAGGTTCTGGCATTTGTTTAGAGGCATACATTGTAACATACCAAACCTCAACGATATCTTCAGTATTTATGGTGTAAGTAGGATAGTTACCATCCTTATTATCACTTTTTAATATCAATTTTCCGCGTTGTTCAATTCTATTAATCACGCGTTTTAGTACAATACCATCATTTTTACTAACAATAACATAGACGCGACCATCTTTAATATCTCTAAGGTCTTCTACATATTTACCAAAGACTAAATCACCATCAAAAAAAGTTCTTACCATGGAGTTGCCTTTTACTTCAAAACAACGAAAAGTGCCGTTGGTAAGATGTGGCATATTAAAAGAAGGTAACGTTTCAATATATTCTGGATCTCCATAACCATTCAAATAACCCGCTCTTGCCTTTACAGGAACATAAATAACATTCTCATTTCCGGTTTGGTTTACAGCAATTACTTGTGGCATTCCAGAATATGTTGGATTAACAGCTAGTTCAGATTTCAATAATACATCACTTTTCCCAAAAAGATAATCAGGATTTATATCAAATTCTTCAATAATAGCTGAAAGTACATCATAACCAGGTTTCGTTTTTTTTCTAGAGCCATCAGACTGTGGACGACCATTAACAATACTATCTATAGTGGTTCCTGTAACTCCTATTCGTTTAGAAAACGAAAAGTTGTTTAGGTTAAAATGATTAATAATTGTTGATATTTTTTCATCAATACCTTCCATAGGTGATAAATTTAAAATAAAACTTTTTACAAAATATTTAAAAATATGTTTGCTTTAATTTGTAAAATGATGTATGTTTGTGCTCTAATTTATTGCAATATACTAAAAATAGCAATTAATTCAAACATTTGTATAAATTATAAATGTTTTTTGAGATTTTATACTAGACGTCTTAAAAAAATCTTATTAGAAATTCCATAATTCAATAAAATAAATGGGCTATGGAATCTTTAAAGTTTATGCCTTGTATTAAGGCAATTGTACATGAGGAACCTGTTAGGAAAGCGAAAATTTAACAGTTCTGTGTAAAGAACTTAAATGAATGTATAAACTTTAAAATTAAAAAATGAGTACAAAAATTAAGAATACGCTCTTTCGTTTTGTGTCGATGAGAGCACCTGAATTAGTAGATGAAGAAAGCAAACAAGAAGGCTTTATTTTTAGAAGTGATTCTGTAGAAAAAGGTGTTTTTGATACTGCTGTTTCTGATTTATCAGAAGGCACTACAAAATGGCAGGCAATGAAAACAGCTTCAGAGACATTTGAGGCATTAACTAAAGAGCAATTAAAAGCTTTAAAACCTGAATTATATAAATTTTCAGTTTGGATTGCAAAAAATAGATTGTCTTACAGTCAAGAAGCTCTAGAAAGCCAGATTGAAGGATTATCTCCAATATCCGATCAAAAGGTGTTAGGGGAATTATGGAATAACCTTTTCTATCAAATTTTAACACAAAAAGAATTCTACGCCAAAGAGGTTTTAATTCAATTATTAATTGCAAATAATTTTCTAACAAATTACAAAGGCGATAGGGAAACTGTAAAAGGTTTACTTAATTCTAAAGTTGTTTTACCAAAAACATTATTTATAGAAGAAGGTATTACTAAAGGTGTCCAAGCTAAAGTCGCTCAATCCCAAACAGCACCTCCATCATTATATATGATGCAACAACATGCTGCAGCAGAAGCAAAATTGTTTAATGAGCAATTAACTCAACTTAAAAAAGAATTAAAAAAAGCAGAAAAAGTATATAGTAAAGAATACCAAGCTGCTTTAGAAACAGCAGAAGATAACTATCAAAAAGAGATAAAGCCTATCTTAGATCAACATAATGCTAATATAGAGGCAGAAAGGAAAAAATGGTGCGAAATAAGAGATCCAAATCAAGTTTATGATCCTAACGATCCTTGTAAACAACCTAATGTTATTCCAGAACCAGATGTTCCGAAATTTACTTTTCAATTTAGAGACGAACTAGACTATGATTTTCTACAAACTAAACTAAGTACTGAAAGTTTTGAAACACTTTCATTGTTAGTAGGTGCGGTTGACTCTACAGCGAAGAGTGGTGAGCAATTGCGTATAAGTGAACCAGAGTTTAATTCTTTTTCTGAAGATTTAGAAGGTTTTACTGATTTAGATAATGTTATACAAGATCTTATTTCTGATAATGAAAACACTATTGTAGACAATACTCAAGATGAAGGAAATACTTTTGTAAGTGTTGGAGGTGTTGTTGTCCCTGTTGATAATACCGATATATCTCCAGATTTTAGTTATGAATTATGTTTCAGGTCAAAAAGTGTATTTTCTACAGGAGGTTACTATTTCGCAAATTTAGGCCTTAAGGTTCCAGATCCTTCTTGGCAAATAAGTGGAATAGATTATACTTTACATAGAGCTGATGGTGATTACACAAGTGATACTATATTGCATTTTAGTTCAAATAATGGTTTGCGTCATTATATAAAAATGAATGTAGGTGATCCAACCTTAGCAGATCAGCCTCAAATACAGTCGTTTTCAGCAACTATTACATTTACCAACGGAGTAGTAAAAACTTTAAATGAATCAGTAGTGGTTCTTGGCTCCTGTACCAATGGAATTGCTATCGGAGAACTCATAGATGATACTATTAATGACCTTCCTAATTCAGGAACGTCAAATGAGCAACCTTTTATACCATCTGGATTTGGGATTAAACAACTAGGTGTTGCAGATTATAATAAGGTTGAGCAAACAACTCAAGGTTATGTTGAAGGCGATGTAGCACACATTGAAAACATCATGGCACGTGAGTTTAAAGAGCGCAGTACAAGACGCCTCAGAAGAAAAGAAGATACCGTTACTACATCTTCTGAAACAGAAAGAGAACAGCTAACGGATACAACTTCGGTTAATCGTTTTGAGATGCAAAACGAAGTAGCAAAAGTTATTCAAGAAGCTAAAGATTTTAGTGCAGGAGCAAACTTTAGCGCAAGTTTCGGAAAATTAGGTAACACAATACAATTAGGTGCAAATGCAAATTATGCCACACATAACTCTAGTGAACAAAGTACGGTTCAGGCAGTAACGGAAGCCAAAGAAATTACCGAACGCGCTTTAGATAGAATTGTTACTAAGGTAAAAGAAGAGCGCATTGAAAAGATCGTTGAAGAGTTTGAAGAAAACAATTCCCATGGTTTTGATAACAGAAAAGGAGATAAACATGTTGTTGGTGTGTTCCGTTGGGTAGATAAGGTGTTTAAAAACCAGATTATCAATTATGGTAAGCGTCTAATGTTTGAGTTTATGGTACCGCAACCAGGAAAGTTGCATAAACTAGGTATGATAGGAGCGCAAAATACAGACGATAGTTTATTGGTTGAACCAGTTGATCCAAGAAAGTCAACAACGCAGCAAGTAAAAGATTTCTCGGAGTTAACAGATACAAAACTTAAATATTGGGCAAGCAAGTATAATGTAGAGTTTAACGCAAAACCAAAACAGTTTATCTCTGTGGGAGAATCTTTCTTCGTAAACCTTAATGGTGGTGCTTCATTGAGCCATACAGAATCTAATTCAGGGAATGGAAAAATAAAAATACCTGAAGGGTACAAAACGGTATTTGCTAATGGAATCTTTAATGCTTCCAGTGATAATGATTACCAAGGAAATATTTTATCACTAACTATAGGGAATGCTACCAAAACATATAATGGCAGTTTTTTAAGACATTCATTACAGTTAAATCAAAGTATTAATGAATTTATCAATGAAGTACCTGTTTCTTACACACTAGGTAACCATATTAGTGGAGATATATCTGCTTCAGTAAAATGTGAGCTAACCACAGAAGCCTTAAACCAATGGAAGCAAGACACATTTAAGGCAATTATAGATACTTATGAAGAAGCATTAACTACTTACAACGAAAAGCTTGCAGAAGAAAAAGAGTTAGGTGTAGAAATCAAAGGAACCAATCCAGGATTCTACAGAGAATTCGAAAATAAGATTTTACGTAAAAACTGTATTTCTTATTTATTAGACCAAAATCCAAGTACTAAGAATACTTATGGAAAATCTAATCTGTTCTATACCAACAATGGAGGAGCACCATCTTTTGGAAATACCGAAGTTAAAGTAAATGAAACATTAGATAACTACGCGGCATTTGTAAAATTTATGGAGCAAGCCTTTGAGTGGGAAATTATGTCTTACAACCTATATCCTTATTATTGGGGAAATCGTCAAGATTGGTCAGACCTTTACCAATATAATGAATCTAATGATCCATTGTTCCGCAACTTTATGCAAGCAGGTATGGCAAGGGTTGTGGTTACCGTTAGACCAGGTTTTGAGGAAGCTGTACGCTACTACATGCAAACTGGACAAATTTGGAACGGAGGCGAAGTCCCTGTTATTGAGGATGAGCTATACTTATCACTCATAGACGAATTGCGTAAGCCAGAAGGTGAAAAACTTGGTAAAGCTTGGCCAACAAGAGTACCAACAGCTTTAACCATTTTACAAGCGCAAAGTATTGGCTTAAATGTTACTAAAGCGTTACCGTTTAATGAAGATCTTTCAGATTTTGAAAACCCTGAAGAAGTGCCTCAGTCTGCAGAAATTGAGATGACTGACGCACAGATCGGTATTTCTGAAGGTGATGGAGAACTTCATATTGAAAATGTAGATATTGTTAATGGTTATTTGCAATTTAATACAGACGACGATCCAAGACAAACCGTAGCTCAAATTTCTATTCAGTCTATTAAGAATGCTATAGATGGTTTAGCTTAATCAGAGAATTTCGTTACTAGAAATTCTAAGCAAAACACCCTTACCCTTTTTACTTGTGCTTAACAAGTTTTAGTACCTAAAAACCATTCTGTTCTTAATTTATTTTAAGAGCAGAATAGGGTAGGGTATGTTTTAAAATGAATGATTTAATAATAAAAAAAGAAAATCATGAGTGATTTTAATAAAATAATTGAATACTTAAGATATACAAGGCAAGATGAAGAACTACAAGCGAAAACCACCCATAGACCTGCTATTGTTATTACAGAAGATTTTGATTTAAATGCCCCGTTTCACGAGGAAGATTATATCTATGTCGATAAGAAAAAGATACAAAACCATGATGGATATTATACCTTACAACATTTATATAACGCCTATTATTCTAGACTATACCTAAGAACACTATCTAATAACGATATAGAGTATTATATCAGAAAATCAGTAGAAGTAGATGGAGAAGACCTATATCAATACAAAAAACTACCAGAAGGAGATTGGCACATTAATAATCCCTTATCGTTTACAGAGGTAAGAGTAGGTTATACGTTTTATTACAGTTCTGAGCTAGATAAATGCATATATCTACCTTTAGATGAGGTAGAATTATTACCAGAGTATATTACATACCACCCAAAAGACCTTAAAGACAACCCGTCTGGAGAATATTCCTTTAAATTTAAAGATGCGGAAGGTTATACAGGTGAAGATTTTGAGTCCGTATTAATGCAACTAGACCCAACAGGGTATTTTAGAGCATTTAATAATATTTCCTTAGCTAAAAGAACAGTTGAATTTAAAAAAAACCAAAAAGCTGGTTTAATGCACCTTTTTCCCAAGATTGACCTTAATTGCAACAATACTAAATTAAGGTACAATTATTACGAAAAAGGAGTTCCTAATAATAGCTTTATGGGAGAGCCGGTTATAGAATTAAAATTTAATCACTTTAGTGCTCAGCTTTTGTTTTTGAATGCAACTATATTTTATTATTTCAATGATTTAGATGATTTTGAAGTAACTAAAGAGAGAAAAGCCTTTTACGACGATTATATAAGCTTTGTAGATGACTTATTGTACACAAAAGACACCAATAAAATATTAGAGGTATTATACTATATACCAGCGTTTCATTTTAAAAAGTTAGACAAAGCATTTTTATGGAAGATTTTAGATAATGTATTAGAAGGCTCTATAAATAATAGAGGTCTAGATACGGAAGATATAGTGTTACTTTTGCTAAAAGGATTGCTTGAGGCTTCAACCAATGCCGATGAATTTTTGCTAAAGCTCATAGAAGAAAGAGAAGGCAAAGAAACACGCTTTGCTAGATTATACAAAGAGATGGATGGTGATAACTTTGTGTCCTTGGTTTGGTTTTTGTACGATACTTGGACCAAAAGTAACTTCAAGGACTTTAACAATGCGTTGTTTAAAGATAGTGATGGTCCGTTACCAATACCATATAAGTCAGAGAAGTTTATTGGCTTTTATAGTAGCAACAAGAATTTCGATTTTATATCCAATGATTATATTTATGTAACCGAAGACGAGACCTAGGTTGATAATGCTATTAGTGTATTTAGCCCAGAAACAGGCGAGGCTTTAAATAAGTTGGTAGAAGAACAAAACAATTATACCTACCATTATTTTCATCCTTTAATGCTTACAGAGGTAGAGCAAGAGAGCGCTATTCCTTTACCAAAAATTGTCCCGGCATTTTTTCTAAAGGCCAACGAAGACAAAAGTTTTTGGAGCAATGTAATTACTGGCATAGAATATGGTGTAGATATCATTACTACCTTATCTGGTATAGGCAATATTGCTAAATTTAGGCACTTGGCAAAAGTGGCCAAGGTAGCGTCTAGATTTAATAAGTTTGATAAGGCCAGAAGGTATGCCAGCGTGGTTTCAAAGATACGTTTAGCCTCTGGAGCCATTGAGGTAAGTAGCGGCACGGTTAATGCGTTGATAAAGTTGGCCGACCTAAAACAGTCGCCGTTTTGGAAAGAGCTGAGCACCTTTTTGTTCTGGTTAGAAATGTTATCTTTAGGAGGCGAACTTACTGCAGCCATAAAAGCGGGCTTGCGCAAGAGTGCAAAAGATCTTTTAAAGTATGAAAAAGAGCTAATTGAAAGAGCAACTCGTGAAGGTGTTGAGGATGTTGATGGTTTGATTGACGAACTGAGACATTTTGGAGGAAATACAAGAGGCCGTTCAATAATAGTAACTGACAACCCTGCAAAAGTAAAGGCTTTTGAAGAAGGTTTAGAAAGATTAGAAAATTTAAGATTAACAGGAAAGATTACAGAAGAGAACGCTATAGATTATCTTGAAGAGGCCATGCCTTACTTTAACCATAAAGTTGTAGATGGAGAGGTAATTCAAGTTGATTATAGAAACTGTGGCAATACAGTTGAAGTAATAAATGAATTTCTAAAAGGAGAAAAAATAAGAGTAGCTGAACCATCTGCATTACAAGGATTAGAAAAAGTAGCCTCAAAATTTGGAGGTGGAATCTTTAGTAAAGCTGGGCTTCCTAGGCTCAATAGCAACCCAGCTTTAGTGGGAGAAGGTGAAAGAATCATCGTTTATGGCATCTATAACACACAACCCATTAAGGGAGTCAAAGATGCATTGGGCGGGAGCACTGATGGTCACTTCTTTTATGGAATTAAAAGGAATGGGGTCTTGCATTTTTATGATGGGCAAACAGGTGAATTTGTAAAGTTTGATTTAACACCAGGATCAGATTACTTTAGTTTTATAGAAAATGGCCAACGATTTAGAGATGGATTTGCTTATTTAAAAATTAAAAAATAGATTATGTTAACAGAGCAAGAAATGCTAGAAATAGCAGAAAAATTTTTAAGAAAAATGGAAGAGACATCAGATTTAGAGCTTATGTTATATCCAGATGAGTATGTTATAAGAAAACCATACGGCAATATTTATCGTTTTGATAGCGTAAAGCATATTGAAACAGGAGAATTTAAGTATCATATTGTTGGATCTGCCCCCTTTTTAGTAGAAAAAGAGAAAAGGAGAGTAGTTACTTTTAGTACAGCTAATACCTTAGAAAGCCAATTACCAGATTATGAAAATGGCACAATGATACCATCTTTACATACCTATTGGTATCCTGATGAAGATCGTTACAGCCATAAGTAGACAATAAAACAAACAAAAGCCATAATATAAAGACTGTGGCTTTTGTGTTTTTAAAACAATGAATTTTACTCACGCCTACAGGTGAATAAAATAAAGGGCGGTAGAGTTTTTGTTCGGGATCCATTGCCTTTGAATCAGGGTGCCTATTATAGTGTAACGATAGAGAGTTTTAAAGGTGCGTTTAACAAGAAAATAATAACAATAAAATCGAACTAAAAATGACCGAAATAGAACGTATAAAAAATAATAATAATTTAGAATTACCAGTTGAAAAACATGAATATATTATTGTGGAAAATATTGGTAACCCAGAGGAGGCTTTGAATACTTTTAAACAAAGTATGTTGGCTATTTTGGAAAATAAAAATGTTCCATGGGATAGCCCAAAATGGGACGAGTTATTTCCAAAAGAAGTGGTGGCCTTTACCAATCAACTACAGGAAGAAGATTATAAAGATGAACTGCTCTCTCACCTATCACATTTTGTAGATGATGTTAGAGATGTAAGAAGCTGGGAATGGTACAGTTCACAGTTATATGAAGATGGTTTTGAAGTGGTTATTCTAGATGAGGATAGAAAAGGAATGTTATGGAGTTTATTACACCATCAAGGCATACCTCACGCCAACCTTTTTAGTGGAGATGATAAGACAAAACTATCTGTAATAAAAGCAGGTTTAGATGTTTTAACTTATAAAACTTGGAACCCTGAAACGTTAGAGTTGAAATAAACTCCTGCTAAGCTATAGCCCTAAAACAAGTATTTTAGAACAACAAAAGCTACCTATTGGTAGCTTTTGTTGTGAGCAGAAATTAAGACTGTCTTTAGGAGGCGAACTTACTGCGGCTATAAAGAGTGGTTTGCGTAAGAGGGCAGACGATCTTTTAAAATATGAAGACGAGATAATTGAAAGAGCAACACGAGAAGGTGTTGAGGATGTTGATGGTTTGGTTGATGAATTGTATGAGTTATCTGAATTTAGAAGAATTGTAGATTCAGGTGGCTTAAGAGGCTCTTTAGCGCTAACCTTAAAACAAAAAGAAGAAATATTTGATTATACCAAGAAATATTTCAATAACGAGGAAATCCTAAAAGATAAAGTGCAATTCACCGATGATATTTCCACTCAGCCAACAGCTTATGGTACACTAACAGATATGTTAGTCATTAATTCTGATATTATGCCAGGTTCATTAAAATCTGCAAACTCAAGACTAAGTTGGAGAGCGGCAATTGCACATGAATTGGTTGGGCATAGAAGTGCAGCATTGAATGGTAAAACATTCAACAATAACACTCTATCCTTTGAAGCTAATTGGCACCTAGAGGAAATACAAGCCAGTATAAGAGCAAATAAACGCGGAATTGACTTAACCAAAATTGAAAGAGAAGATTTATATTTAGATGCTTTAGAAAGATTTGAAAAATACAGCCATTTATTTAAAGGCACAGAATTTGAAGGTTTAACTTTTGAGAAAATAATAGAAAAACTATGGATATAAATAAATTAACGGTAGGAATACTTATAAACAAAAACGAGAGCTTCATAATTGGCGCTAACTTTTATGAAAGTAAAACTACAGAAGAAGCAAGAAAGTTCGCGCCAAAAATGATTGAGGAATTGATCCGAGGAAAAACATTTTATTTGAACAAAAACAAACAGTTAATCGACTTAGGAGTATCTCATGTAGAAGTTACTAGTTCAATATCGGATAATAAAAGTATTTACCTAAAAACTGGATTAGAATCATTTGAAAATATAGAGATTAATGACATAATTGAGATTAAATAACATATACTATTTAATAGAAAGTTACAATTTAATAGTTGTAGCTTTTTTTTCTTTCTCAAAAAACATCTTAGTCATTATACCATATGAAACATACAGAAGAACAAATAAAAGAATTAGCATTAAAAATGATCCTTGATATAGGGGTAGATTATTTTTTTCAAGACCAAATCGAAGTAGAATATAAGGAAAAATTAGAGCTTTTTTGGGGTAAAGAAGAACCAAGAGGATGGTTAATTTCAATTGGTATAATGTCTCATAGATATCCAACTCAACCAGATTCAATATTGATCTTTTTTGACGATGAAAAAGAAGAGGTTCTTAATTATGTGGAGTCTGAAGGAAGAACAGTTCCTTACACCTTAAAAAAAGATGAAGAAGGTAAATATTATAGACATCCTCTATATGATTATATAAGTGACGTTAAAAAGTAATAAATATTGCTTTATTAAGGCCATGGTTTAAACCATGGCTTTTATTTACTGTTTTAATTTTACAGGAGATGGTTATGTTAACAGAGCAAGAAATGCTAGAAATAGCTGAAAAATTTTTAAAAAAATTAGAAAGTCAAGGAAGTGTTGAGTTAATGCTATACGAAGAACCGATAAAAAAGACTTATGGTAATATTTATCATTTTAATTCAAAAAAATTTATTTTAACTCAAGAAATGGATCATGCACTTGGAGGCAACGCCCCGTTTTTAGTTGAAAAAGAATCTGGAAGAGTAGTTGGTTTTGGTACCGCTGTAAAGTTCGAAGATTATGTTAATGCATACGAAAATAGCACATTAGTGCCAACGCTGCACACCTATTGGTATCCTGATGAAGATCGGTTTAGCCATAAATGATATGTTCAAAAGCCACATCTCTGATGTGGCTTTTGGTATTTTAGAAAACGGACGCTCGGTTTCAGAAATGATTAGCTTTATTTTTAAAAATATTAATTGACAAAACTGTAATAATGAATTCAAATATTGAAAGATTATTATCTGATATGATCTCATATTACGATCATACGAAAAACACAGAGGAGGATAATTTTTTGTTAAAAGCACAAAATAAATTAGGTAGAAAAAAGATGTTTTCTAGAACCCTGAGTTTATTTGGTTGGATAAACCCAATTAATCATAATCTTCCTGATTTTAATCCTGACAAATATGATATCTTTGACAAAGAGGTTATGGATAGTGAAGATTTTAAAGAGGTTTATGAGGGATTTGAATTTGTCTTCAAAAATATCCCAGAGATGAAAGAACTTTTTGTATTAAAGGAAGAACATGTTGAGTTTAACCCTTCATTAAGTAAAAGTGATATTCAGGATATTTATTTATTTATGAAGGAAAACCACACTTATAAATTACGATCTTTTCAGATAAAACGAAGACCGGACTAGATATTGTTAACTCGGTTAAGCTTGACTAAGATAACTACCTAATAAGATTTATAATCAAAAAGCCTGCGTTTAAATCCAGTAGATTCTTTGATTTTTTCAGAGGTTAGTCTAAAGGAGGTAAGCTTAGGTAGACATAAAAGCTGGTTTGTGTTAGAGCAAAAGGTTTTTTAAAGTAAGAAAAAGAATCTTGAAGAGCAGTTGGTTTTGGTACCGCTGGAAAG
>CEQG01001312.1_pt1 | contig 11900 bp, 8 predicted proteins | sample 350301 | NCBI WGS metagenome assembly CEQG01 (sample SAMEA2621242, study PRJEB7988) | marine metagenome | isolation source: saline water (ENVO:00002010), including | reverse complement strand
TCGACTTTAATTCGGTAATTGAAGATATCCGCAAAGAAGGCGTGCAATTTCCTGTCGTCGTTCGTTTCCACGATATTTTGCGTTCGCAAGTTGCTGGTTTGAACAAAGCATTTAGAAGCTCCATCCAAGAAGCCGAATACCAAGGCCAATACCAAGGCGTGTATCCGGTAAAAGTTAACCAAATGCGCGAAGTGGTTGAGGAAATTGTCGATGCGGGCAAGCCTTTTAACTACGGTTTAGAAGCAGGCTCAAAAGCCGAGCTTCTTACTGTACTTGCCATGAATACTAACGAAGAGTCGCTGACTATTCTAAATGGTTATAAAGACGACGAAGTTATGCGTCTAGCACTGCTAGGCAGAAAGCTGGGTCGCCGCGTTGTGGTAGTGGTTGAAAAATACACCGAGCTTCTTCTTCTTGTAAAAATAGCTAAAGAACTGGATATCGATCCTATTATTGGTGTGCGCTCAAAAATGACCGTGAAAGGTCGCGGCAAGTGGGAAAGCTCTGGTGGTGAACGTGCGAAATTCGGTTTAACCATTACTGAAATCATTAATGCAGCTCGCTACCTTGAAGAGCAAGGTATGGCGCATTGCTTGAAGCTACTTCATTTCCATATTGGTAGCCAGTTAACTGACATTCGAGCAGTTAAAGAAGCGGTAACCGAAGGTGCGCGTATTTATGCTGACCTTCATAAAATGGGCTTCGAGTTAGATTACGTTGATGTTGGTGGTGGTCTAGGTATCGACTATGACGGCAGTAATTCAACCAATGAGTCGTCGCGTAACTACAGCATGCAAGAGTACGTGGCTGACGTTGTCTATGGCATGAAAGAAATGTGCGACCTTGAAGGCGTACCGCACCCGCATTTAGTGAGTGAAAGTGGACGTGCAATTACAGCACACCACAGCTGCGTGATCACAGAAATTGTGGGCGAAATTAAGTCGAATGCATCACAAATGGATACGTCGGCGAAAGCGGGTGAGCACTTCTTTTTAAAGAACATGCGAGAACTTGCAGACACGTTTGATGAACAAACGAACATGCATGAAATCTACAATGATGCGTCACAATACAAAGAGCAGGCACTAGATGCGTTCAAACTACGCGTGTTGTCTCTAGAAGAACTAGGCAAAATAGAAACGCTTTACTGGCAAATTATGGGCCGCTTACAGCAGTGGTATCGCAACGAAGAATATGTGCCAGAAGAGCTTCAAGAGCTAGATTACAGCTTGTCGTCTCAGTATCTGTGTAACTTCTCTGTGTTTCAGTCGGCGGCTGACACATGGGCAATCGACCAGCTTCTGCCGGTAGTTCCGCTTATTCGTATGAACGAAGAGCCAACGGTGAACTGCTCGTTAGTGGATATTACCTGTGATAGCGACGGTAAAATTGACCAGTTCACTATTGGCCGTGAAATTACTGACGTATTGCCAATGCACCCGCTTAAAAAAGACGAGCCTTATTACATTGGATTGTTCTTAACGGGTGCGTATCAAGACGTTATGGGCGACATGCACAACTTGTTTGGTCGTTTAAACGAAGTACATATTTATAGCTATGACGACGATCCTGAAGACTTCTACATTGAAGAAGTGGTGAAAGGATCATCGGTAGAAGATGTACTTAACGTCATGCAGTACAACCCACGTGCAATGGCATCAGATGTAAAACGCATGATAGACAAGCAAGTGTGGGACGGTAAGTTAAACCCTCGTGAAGGGGTTCGCTGGACCGATTTCTACGAAAACTGTTTGGCGGGTTATACATACTTAAAACAGTAGTGTGTAAGCACACTAACTGCTGAAAATACCGAAAAGCCGATGCCGATATTACTTATCTGCGTCGGCTTTTTCTAAATAGCGCTTCCATAGTTCAGCCGTTGTTGAATTAATCATGTTCGACTCTGCGTTCATCAGCATGACATACCCCACTTTGCGTTCAGGTATGAACGCCACGTCAGCGCGATAGCCTTTCACCCATCCTCCGTGGTAGTTCATCTGTAGTCCATTTAAGTCGTAAATACGCCAACCCAAGCCATAGTGAGCATCGCTAATCATGCCGCGCCAACCTCTGCGATAGGTTTCACGCTTAGTCTTCACTCGCTCTGTAGTGACATAGTCCACCATCTCTTTGGAGATCACCGTTGGGAACTCGCCTAGCAGAGCTTGCAGATAAATCGTCATATCTGAAATGCTTGCATTAACGCCCGCTGCTGGCGAGAAGCGGTAGTAGTTACTTTCTACTTGTCCTTCACGCCATTTATTTCTGGCAATAGCGATGTGAGGCTGTGCCCACGATTCTGAAGCGAGCAGCCCGCCTTTTCCAACACTCGCGGTTTTCATTCCTAGCGGTGCAAAAAGGTTAGCCTGAAGCTGTCGGGAGTAAGACGTATTGTTATTGCTAAAGTAGTATTCCAGAGCGCCAAAGAGCGCATTTTGATAGGTATAGCAATCGCCCGGTGCACACAGTGGTTCAAGTTCGCCCAAGGATTTAAGTACGCGTTCTAGCGAGTAGTCTGCTTCGATGAGGTTGTCGTAGGCATTAGGCATAAAGCCACTCGATTGACCTACAATATGTTGCAGCTGCAGTGCGCCCATTCCTTTACCTTTAAAGGGAATGTCGGGCAGTAGGGTAGATATCGGGGTTTCCCAACTAAGCTGGTTTTTTTCTACGAGTTTAGCCGACAGTAACGCGGTAAAGGTTTTTGAAACTGAGGCCAGCCTAAATACGGTGTTCTCTGTTACCTTTTCCCCGCCGCGTTTGCGGGTGCTGCCATATACGTAAACTCTTGGCGCTTTGCCCTGCTCATAAAACACAAATGCATAACCGGGCACGTTGTATTTTGAAGCTTCTTTTTGAACGTAACTTGCATAGTCATCAAGCCAATCCGCAGAAGCGCTTTGTGTAACAGCCACTAGCATTGCCATTAGCCATATTTGAGACAGGCGCAGCTTGATGGTGCGCAAAGTGTTCAGCATACAGTCCGCTCGTTAAGCCTGTGGTTACTACTGTGTCCATCAGGCGTTCATTATTATTATCGCATTATTATGCGTTTAGCCGCTCCAATGATCAAATGTCGCTAATTATGCTCACTATGTCTTCAATGATCTGATTTATTTTAACTGTATGTGAACCGTCTTGAGAATATACAAGAATGGGCGATAGGCTCGACTAGAAAGGTTTATAAATATTGAGTTCCGATTTTGTCGCACGATTAGGGCAAATGCACGATACACTAGATAAAGGTAATACACGACGGGTGGGTAGCGCATACTAATGCCGGATAATCAATTTGTGCCAGATGAGAATGGTTCAGGAAACTCGACACTCGCTAAGTCAATGCTTGCGAAGGCAAGATTGAGCAGAGATCCGCGCTTTGACGGACGATTTTTTGTGGCGGTAAAAACAACCGGTATTTTTTGCAGACCAATCTGCCCGGCGAGACTTCCGAAAGAAGAAAATGTTACTTACTTTCAACATGCTACACAGGCGATGGCACAAGGTTATCGCCCGTGTTTTCGCTGCAGACCCGACAGTGCCCCTCGCTCTGCTGCGTGGAAGGGCGTGGGCGCAACGATAAATCGAGCGTTGTCGCTGCTATCTGTTATTCCCATTGAGCGCGTAGCAGATATTGCCGCTCGGTTGGGTATTAGTGAGCGTTACTTAAATAAGCTGGTTGTTAATGCAGTCGGCATACCGCCTAAACAGTTTCAAAATATGCAGCGCGCTTTGTTTGCAAAGCAGCTTATTCAACAAACCCACCTGTCTATGACAGATGTGGCAATAACAGCCGGCTACCAATCTCTTAGACAGCTGCAGCGGGCTATCGAGCAATATTGCGCTACCTCTCCTACCCAGCTTAGAAAAAAAGAGCCGGTTCAACAAAAGACTATTTCTTTGTTTCTGTCTTATCGACCGCCGTATAACTGGCCCTATGTACGAGATTTCTTGGCAACCCGTGCAATTGAAGGCATGGAGCGCGTAACACAAGAGAGCTACGAGCGTTATTTTTCATGCAAAGAGAACATAGGCTTTTTTAAAGCCGTGCATGATGACGTACGCCATGGCTTTAAACTTTTCATCGACCTGTCTGATTTAAGCAGTCTTCATACAACCATTGAAAATATAAAGCAGGTATTAGACCTTCACGCCGACCCGCTTTTAATTGAACAGAGCTTAGTTCAGTCTAGATTATCGCCCGAAAAGTTAACACCTGGGCTACGCCTTCCCAGCGCATGGAGTGTATTTGAAAGTGGCTGTCGCGCTATTGTAGGTCAGCAGGTAAGTGTGAAAGCGGCTATTGGGCAGGTTACTTTGCTTGTGCATCAGCTAGGCAAAGCGGTCTCAGAAGAGACCGCATATAAAAGCGATAAACGTCACACCAGCGAATGCTATAGCTTTCCTACGCCTGAAGATGTCGCCGAAAATAACCTTGAGTTTTTACGCATGCCGCAGGCGAGAAAAGAGGCCGTGCGTGACTTTGCCCGCTTATTCGTAAACGGAAACACGCCAAAGCATGAAGATATTCTTGCTATTAAAGGGGTAGGGCCGTGGACACTTGATTATTTAAAAATGCGGGGGGAGAGAAATCCTGACGTCTACCTTGGCGGTGATTTAATCGTTCGTAAAATGGCGCAGCAGTTTCCTGTTCAGCCTGAAAAGGCGGCACCTTGGCGCAGCTATCTAACCCTTCAGTTGTGGCAGTTAAGCAGTCAATAAAGAGAATCGCAAGCATGATATATACAGGTTTTGTAACCAGTACGCAGGGTCTTGTTAAAGTTGAAGCTACCAATGAAGGCGTTACTGCTATCAAGTTTGTAACCGCCGCTGCATCAGAGTTAGCTGCCGACGTAAACCACGGCGGTGCAAGTAAGAAAGATGCTGCTCACGATAATGCTATTGGCGATGGCTTGTGCGTGCGTAACAACGCTATTACCGATGCAGCATGCAGTCAGTTACAGGCATACTTCGACGGTACGCTACGGGAGTTTGACCTACCGCTTTGCCCAAGCGGTACGGCGTTTCAGAATCAGGTATGGGATGCCTTGCAGCAAGTAAAGTACGGTGAAACGGCTAGCTACTTAGATATTGCAAAGGCAATAGGTAATCCAAAAGCTGTCCGCGCCGTGGGTATGGCAAATGGTCGTAACCCTATTGCTATTGTAGTGCCTTGCCATCGTATAATTGGCAGTAATAAAACCCTAACGGGCTACGCAGGTGGTTTACCGCGTAAGCAATATTTACTTAATTTAGAAGGAGCCCAAGGGGTGCTGTGGTGATAAGAGAATGGCAATAAGAGACATTATCTCTCTGCTGGTGTTAGCGGGTATTTGGGGCGGTTCGTTTATTTTTATGCGTGTTGCTGCGCCAGAGTTTGGCATTTATGTGTTAGTAGCCATTCGTACCGTGCTTGCTACAGCGGTATTGCTACCTTTGTTGTTAATACGAGGGTCGGTAAAAGACATAAAGCGCCACTGGTTGGCTATTGCGCTGGTGGGTATGGCTAATACGGCGGTTCCATTTGTTCTTTTTAATTACAGCAGTCTGCATTTAGAGGCAGGAGTTAATGCCATTCTAAATGCCACAGCTCCCATGTTCGGCGCTATTGTTGCCTGGCTGTGGTTAGGTGACAAACTAACGAAATCTGCAGTTGCTGGGTTATTTGTTGGCTTTGTTGGTGTAACTGTTATTAGTCAGCAAAAGCTCGGCGAGGGAGATATTAGCTTTCTTCCCATCCTCACTGCGCTTTTAGCCACAACAGGTTATGGCATTGCGGCGTGTATGATGAAGAAATGGCTGCAGGGAGTAAAACCCTTAGTTGTTGCAACAGGCAGCCAGGCTATGGCCAGCGTGATGCTAGCGCCGTTTGCACTTGCAACTTTGCCAGATGCCATGCCAAGCGTGAATGCATGGATAAATGCAGTTGCACTCGCCGTTGGCGGCACGGGAATAGCGTATATTCTATATTTCAAACTGATTGCCGATATCGGCCCAGCAAAGGCTATTACGGTAGCCTACTTAGTGCCATTGTTTGGCATTATTTGGGGTGTACTGTTCTTGCAAGAGCACTTATCACTTCAAACCATTGTGGGTGGTTTAATGATTCTTTTCGGAGTGGCGCTAACCACAGGCGTTCTCAAACGAAAACGCCTTAAGGTTAAACCCGCTTAAGATACGGCTGATAGACGCTAGTCTATCAGTTGCATTCTTACTAAATTGCTGCCGTCGCGCTTGGCTTGATAAAGCGCATCTTCCGCGTGCGCTGTTACTTCGTGCATAGCACGTGGGGACGCGGTGTAAGATATACCAATAGACGCCGTAATAAGCAGTTCTGGTAACTCTTGTAGCGGCGGTAAGGTCGCAATGCCGTGGCGAAGGTTTTGCGCCATATCAAATGCTACATGTGGGCCAGTATGCGGCAGTAAAATAATGAATTCGGCGCTGCTCCATCTGCCCAGAACGTCTTGCTCTCGCAAGTGCTCAGCCAAATATGCCACAACTTTATCTAACAAGTCGTCGCCGGTATTTCTGCCGTGGGCGTCGACAATGTCAGAAAAATCATCAACGCTTATTAGCATCACACTTAATGACTTATGTTCAGCTAGCAAGGTTTTGTAAATAAGCTGCAGGTTCTCTTTTTCTGGCAGACGATTAGTGTGTCGAACAACTAAATCGGGCTGCATGTCCTTTCTGAAGTAGTACAGCAAATTGTAGATAAGTAAAAACAGCGAAAATACAACAACCAGTAAAGTAACTACACTGAAGATAAATGCCTGTGAAATTTCCGCCTGACGCTCTTCAAGGGGGCTGAGTAAGAACACCGTCCAGCCAAATTGATTTAGCTTTACTTCGGCAATAAGGTAATCGTTCTGATCGATAGTAACTAGTTTGTTATTGAGCGCTTGCTCGTTTTGAATAGTCAACGGAAGACTGGCGTACCACGGAAGTTCAGACAAATTAGTGAACTCAGAGTAAGAAGCGATAAGGTTAGGGTCGGAAGACAACATAATGTCACCTTGACCGTCTACAAATAGAAAATCGTAGCCGTACTCTTGCTTGTAGGTATCAAACACCTCGATAAAGCTACGCAAGCTTTTGCCAACACCAAAGAAGCCTAAGAAGCGGCCATCTTCATCGTGAATTTTTATATCAATATAAAAATGGGTATCTTCCCATTTACCGATATCTGCTACGGCATCGGTAGGGGAGTCCTTGAACTTGAAATACCAGCTTACTTCCCCTTCTATAAGGTTAATAATGCTGCCATCTGAATTATATTGTTTTCTATCTGCCTCGCTGGCAATAAAGAAAGATAACCCGAACTCATTTTCAAGACGATCCAGTGTCTTAAAAACAGCCTCTTGATCAATCGTTTCTCCATCCATCAAGTCTACCAGTTCCGTAGAGTGCCCCAAGGCTTCAGAGATATGTAATGGTTTGAGAAGTTGCTCCACAATAAGCGATATCGCGGGCGAAAGTGACTGTTGTTGCGCTCGACTCTGCTCGGCAACAATCTTGGAAATACTAAAGTGCACCAGTGTAACGATAGCGACAACCACTACCGCAAATAACACTAAAATGCTTCTATGCAGTGTTCTAAATGTGTTCACAGACTACGCATGCTCCCTTGCCTGACTGAACTTTACCTATGTCGGTAAGTATACCTGTTGCAATAATGAACTACTAGGTGACTATCCTCAACTTTAGACTAAATGACAATGAAGGAAAACACCTAGTTTTTACACTTTTTTGCTGTCGTTTTAACCCCAATCAATCGCTGACATATGGCGGTCCCTTGGTTACACTATACGACAATTTTCATTCTCTTTGCGAAATAAAGGAATTATATGGCTTTCTCAGTGGTTGTTTTAGCAGCGGGTAAAGGTACTCGTATGAAATCGTCGTTGCCAAAGGTGTTACACAAAGTAGGTGGCGTACCTATGGTGCAGCGTATTATCAACACAGTAAAATCACTGGGTGCTGACAATATTCACTTGGTCTATGGTCACGGAGGCGACCAGCTTAAGGCAACGATTATTGAAGATAATTTAAATTGGTGTCTACAGGCCGAGCAACTAGGCACAGGACACGCCGTTCAGCAAGCGGCTCCTCACATTAAAGATAATGAAGACGTACTTGTTCTGGTTGGCGATGCACCGCTTATTCGAGAAGAAACGTTAAGTGCGCTAAAAACGGCAAAAGAATGCTGCGACTTAGCATTGTTGACCGTTAACCTAGATGACCCAACAGGTATGGGGCGTATTATTCGTGAAAATGACAATATTACTGCAATTGTTGAACACAAAGATGCCACTGATGCACAGCGTGAGATTAAAGAAATTAACACCGGCATGATGATGATGTCTGGTGCAGATCTTAAGCGCTGGTTGGGCGAGCTAAGCAATGATAACGCGCAGGGTGAATATTATCTTACCGACGTTATTGCCATGGCCGCGGCTGAAGGCAAGCGAATTCAGTCTGCACAGCCGCAGTCTGCGGTAGAGGTAGAAGGGGTTAACAACCGTTTGCAGTTGGCTAACCTTGAGCGTGCGCTTCAGCGTCGCCATGCTGATGAGCTAATGACTAATGGTGTAACTCTGTTAGACCCAGCAAGGTTTGATTTGCGTGGGCAGCTCGAAAACGGAAACGACGTAGTGATAGACGTAAACGTTATTGTTGAAGGTAAGGTTACCCTGGGTAACAACGTTTCAATTGGCGCTAACTGTATCTTGCGCAACTGTACCATTGCCGATAACGCCGTAATTGAAGCAAATTCTATTGTTGAAGAGGCTAGTGTAGGTGAAGGCTGTACGGTTGGGCCTTTCGCGCGACTACGCCCTGGTGCAGTAATGCAGAAAAATGCCAAAGTGGGTAACTTCGTAGAAATGAAGAAAACCATTTTGGGTGAAGGGGCGAAAGCAAATCACCTAACCTACTTGGGCGATGCAGAAGTGGGTGCCAAAGCGAACATTGGCGCAGGTACAATTACCTGTAACTATGACGGTGTGAACAAGTCCAAAACCGTCATTGGCGAAAATGCCTTTATCGGCTCAAACTCATCGCTTGTAGCACCGGTAAACATTGGCAAAGGCGCTACTGTAGGTGCTGGCTCAGTGATCACGTCGACAGTAGACGAAGAGGCATTAGCCGTTGCGCGAGGAAAGCAGCGCAACATTCCTAATTGGCCTCGTCCGACTAAGAAATAAAGACGTTCCCCCGCTAAAGGCTACTTAAGCATTAACTCAAGAATTAGGGCTGGCAAACAAAAGCTATGATTTGCTGGCCCGATATCTTCTTCGGTTCTATTCTAAATAGCGCCTAGTTAAATGAACGACCAAAACAAAAGGCCCAAGTCCTCGTCTGGAATAAACGATTAAAGCAAGCGTCTAGAACTAGCGTTTGGTATGTGGACGTACAATAAACTATTCCAGCTTTCTACCTTCTTAGGTTTTTCAAATAATGAACCTTTCCGGGTTCTCACTATCTATTATTGCTGATAGTGTGTGTTCACTTACCTCAAGATTTCCGTAATACAAGGAGCTGCAATGATATCTACACTACTAGTGGGCTTTGGGTTTTCCGCTACAACCTTTCATTTACCGTTTCTAAATTATCTGCCGCAGTTCTCTGTCGATGTAGTTATCTCTTCAAAGCCCGATGCGGTTAAAGCAGTCTTGCCCCACGCCGAAGTGTATGGCTCGTTGGAAGAAGCACTTAAAATTCACGATGTAGACTTGGTGGTTATTACCACTCCAAATCATCTTCACGGGCCACAGGTGAAACTGGCATTAGAGCACAGTTGTCACGTATTAGTAGAAAAACCATTTACATTAGATAGTGAAGAAGCAGAAGCGTTAGTAGAGCTCGCGCAAACGCAAAATAGACAGCTTTGTGTTTACCACAACAGACGTTTTGATGGCGATTTTCTTACGATTAAGCAGCTAATTAACGATGGAAAACTTGGTGAGATTAAACGCTTGGAAAGCCGATTCGACCGGTTTCGTCCAGTACCACGGGATAGATGGCGTGAAAATGCAGGGCCAGGTAGCGGCATCTTCTGGGATTTAGGCCCGCATTTAGTAGACCAAGTGATACAGCTATTCGGCGAGCCACAAGAAGTGTCAGCTAACATTGTTGCTCTTCGAGAGAACGGGCAGTCAGACGACACGTTCGATATTACGCTGCACTACAGCGACAAAGTAGTAAAGCTTGGCAGCTCCGCCTTTCAGGCCAGCGCGACATTGCGCTACGACTTGCAAGGTACTAGGGGCAGCTTCCGTAAATTTTATTTAGACCCTCAGGAAGATCAGCTTCGTGCAGAGCTATCGTTTGACGACGAAAACTGGGCAAATACAAACGAAGAACAGCATGGCGTACTAGCTGTGGTTAATGAAAGTGGTGAGCTAGTTGAAGAGACGGTCAAAACGTTGAAAGGTGAATACCTGACATTCTTCAATCGTCTTGCCCATGCCATTGAAGACGGTAATTTATCACCAACCGAAGCAAGCACTGTTGTACCTGTTATTAAAGTCATTGAGTTAGCCATAAAAGCGAGCGCTCAAAAGAAAACATTGACGTTTAATTAAACAATTAGCTTGATCGCCATTTCAATTTAACTTACGATGCTTTCACTTTAAAATTTATAACTTTCGTTTTGAAAGTTATGAGTTTGTTTGTGGATTGGTTCGAGGGCTTTTCTTCAGCTCATTTACGATAGGCTATCGCTATAAGCGAAGCTTAGTAAAACATCCACAAAAGCATCGAGGTTGTATTGAAAAGTAGTAAATCAGTTGAACATCGCCGCCAACAAATAGTGGCGTGGGTGAAAGCACATGGTCAATCACAAGTTGAAGATTTGGCCGTGCGTTTTGCTACGTCTGAAGTCACGATAAGAAAAGATCTTGCAGCTCTATCACAGCAAGGTTTGCTAATTCGACAGTTTGGTGGCGCAGTGCCTGTACCCGATACAGGCGTAATTTCTGACCTCTCACAACCTATTACCAGTGACCCTTTCACGAATTCAACTACTAGCCCATCAATTAACGCTATAGGCCAACTCGCAGCGAGTTTGGTTAAACCAGGCAGTAAGCTAGTTATAGATTGCGGCTCTACCACCGCATCAGTTTTGCCCCATCTGGCACATATCGATGATTTGGTGGTAATGACCAACACGTTATCCACTGCCAATTATCTTACCCAAAGTGATAAAGAGCCTACGGTATTAATGGTGGGAGGCACATGGGATGCGCAATCTCAGTCATTTCAGGGCGCGATGGCTGAACAATTAGTTAGTGCCTATAGTTTTGATATTGCATTTATTGGTGCTGCGGGCATAGATGTGAACAGGGGCACCACTACCTTTAACGAACTTATCGGGGTAACCCGCGCCATGGCCGAAGCGGCCAGTAAGGTCGTGGTATTAGCTAGTTCAAAGAAATTGACGCATAAAATGCCTAATCTTGAACTGAGCTGGAAAAACATTTCTGTTTTGATCACTGATGAAGGCATTAGTGATGAAGACAAATTTAATATTGAAAATCAGGGCGTGACAGTACTTATTGCTGCGCCGAGTGGAGAATAATTATGTGTGGAATTGTTGGCGCTGTAGCTGAGCGTAACGTGGTTGAAATCCTATTAGAAGGTTTAAAAAGACTAGAGTATCGCGGCTATGATTCAGCTGGAGTGGCGCTACTGCAAGGCGACGGAACGCTAACTCGTATTCGCCGTACAGGTAAAGTACAAGGGCTTGCTGATGCGGTTGCAGCAGGCGGAGCTTTGGGTACAACTGGAATTGCTCATACCCGTTGGGCAACGCACGGTGGTGTGACTGAAGCGAATGCGCACCCACACTTTTCAACTGAACGTGTAGCTGTTGTTCACAATGGTATTATTGAAAACTA
>CEQG01153826.1_pt1 | contig 11917 bp, 13 predicted proteins | sample 350301 | NCBI WGS metagenome assembly CEQG01 (sample SAMEA2621242, study PRJEB7988) | marine metagenome | isolation source: saline water (ENVO:00002010), including | reverse complement strand
CAGGCTCCTGAAGGCCGACGAGAATATAATACGGTCATAATCTGCCTCAAAACCCAAGCGGGTATCGTCCTGTTCTTTACGTAGCCTCTTGCTTGTATCGCCCTGCCTTTTTAATGACAGGAGCTGCTCCCATTGCATCATTTTTTTGATTTCAGATTTCAGAATTAAGATTAAAGCACAAAAACCTTAAACTTTAAACATTGAACAACGCCGGACATCCGGCTACTTTATAAACTTCGACTTACTTGCCGAAACAAAATTTTTCGATTTAAAAGGATATTTCCCATTGCTTTTATCGCTCTGATTTTCTTCTACCGAGTTGATGTGTATTTCTTCTCCAAGTGAAAAACCTGAAGCAACTTTCCGGTAATCAAGCAGGTATATATCGCAAAAATAATTGCCGTCGGCATCCTGCTCTATCTTACCTGTATATATTGCTTTTTTATCTTTTGACATGTTTTGTTTATTTTAAAGCACTTCAGGCTTTCCAATTTCATCAAATGCACTTTTAAGCTCCATCGTTTCCTTAAGTTTCTTCGCATCTACAACATAGGTTTCCGAAAGGCTGTCATGCCAGCCACGCGGTGGTGAACCCAGAAATGAAAAAGCCTCGAAAGGAATAAGGCGGCAAAACGAGCGCAGAATAATTACGCCTGCCGGTGGTTTGCTGCCATCCTGCATTACCACTTTTGTACCGGTTATGAACTTGCCGATGATGCGTGAAAAAACACTTTCGGTAAAGCTGTAATAAAAGGTCCATATAAATACCGTTACCACGAGATTATCAAAGCCATCAGCCTGAGACAGCCAGATTAAAGGCCCATCTATACCCAAAAGCGAAAGCAGCCCCAGAAAAACACCTGTAAGCAGCGAAAATGCATAAACAACAACCCAGTCTAACAACAGGTTGGCAAAGCGTTTGCCTGAAGATGCCATCAGGGTGTGATCTACATCAATAGTAATATTTGTATTCATAGTTGATAAAATTAAAACAAGGAGCAGACAGGCTGCTCCTTAGTTTTTTGGTTGATAATCCTATTTGTGTTTATTTGTAATTAAGATCCGCACATTTCGCAATCTTCAGGATCTGCGTTCCTGGAGCGCTCCAGCATGGCTTTAAATTCTGTCTGGCTCATGCCTTCGGCTTCGGCGCCTGCCGCAACTGCTTCCACAACTGCCGGTTGTGGCTGCTCTTTCTTGTCGTTGTTAAGCGTAAACTTAATAGCATCTACCGCGCTCTTCGTCCTCAGGTAGTACATACCGGTTTTAAGCCCGCTCTTCCATGCATAAAAATGCATTGAGGTCAGTTTGCCAAATGTAGCATTTTCCATAAACAGGTTAAGCGACTGGCTTTGGTCTATAAAGTAACCCCTTTGGCGCGACATGTCTATGATATCTTTCATACTCATCTCCCACACGGTCTTGTACAGCTCTTTTATATACTGAGGGATACCATCTATATCCTGTACCGAGCCGTTTGCCCTCATTATTTCCTGCTTCAGGTTTTCGTTCCACAGGCCAAGGTCAACAAGGTCGCGCAGCAGGTGTTTGTTTACTACGATGAACTCGCCCGAAAGTACCCTTCTTGTATATATATTGCTGGTATAAGGCTCGAACGCCTCATTATTACCCAGTATCTGCGATGTAGAAGCTGTTGGCATTGGTGCAAGCAACAGTGAGTTCCTTACCCCGTTTTCCATAACTTCTTTACGTAGCGATGCCCAGTCCCAACGGCCGCTCAGGTCGCTGTCATTAAGCCCCCAAAGGTTGTACTGAAACTGCCCCTCGCTAATCGGCGAACCTTTAAAGCTTGAGTAAGGCCCTTCTTCTTTTGCCATTTCCATACTGGCGGTAACGGCAGCAAAATAAATGGTTTCAAATATTTCCTGGTTGGCCTGTTTTGCCTCATCGCTTGTAAACGGCAGCCTCATTAATATCAGCGCATCGGCAAGCCCCTGCACACCAAGCCCTACAGGACGGTGGCGCATGTTGCTGTTCTCTGCCTCTTTAATCGGGTAATAGTTCCTGTCTATAACCTTGTTAAGGTTGCGCGTTATGCGCTTGGTAACCTCAAAAAGGTACTGGTGGTTAAACACGCCGTCTTCTACAAACATTGGCAGCGATATAGAGGCTAAGTTACACACCGCCACCTCATCGGGAGCCGTATATTCCATAATCTCCGTGCACAGGTTAGACGAACGTATGGTACCTAAGTTCTTTTGGTTCGATTTGCGGTTGGCTGCATCTTTATACAGCATGTATGGCAGTCCGGTCTCTATCTGAGATTCAAGCACTTTTTCCCAAAGCTCGCGCGCCTTAACTGTTTTGCGGCCTTTGTTGGCAGCTTCATACTTAAGGTAAAGCTCGTCAAACTCTTCACTATGCACATCATAAAGGCCCGGGCATTCGTTAGGGCACATCAGCGTCCAGTTGCCGTCTTCCTCAACACGCTTCATGAACAGGTCCGGAATCCATAATGCAAGGAACAAATCGCGTGCGCGCATTTCTTCCTTACCGTGGTTTTTACGCAGTTCCAGGAAGTCAAAAATATCAGCATGCCACGGCTCTATATAAATAGCAAAGCTGCCTTTGCGCTTACCGCCACCCTGGTCTACATAACGGGCAGTATCATTAAACACGCGCAGCATGGGCACAATACCGTTTGATGTACCGTTTGTACCGCGAATGTATGAGCCTGTCGCCCTTACATTGTGTATAGATAGGCCTATACCCCCTGCCGACTGCGATATCTTAGCCGTGTTTTTAAGGGTGTCATATATACCGTCTATACTGTCATCTTTCATGGTAAGCAAAAAGCACGACGACATTTGCGGCTTTGGCGTACCCGAATTGAACAGTGTAGGCGTGGCATGGGTAAAGTATTTTTTAGACATCAGTTCATAGGTTTCAAGAACCGCATCTATATCGTTAAGGTGAATACCTACAGAAACACGCATAAGCATGTGCTGCGGGCGCTCTACTATCTTGCCGTTTATTTTTAGCAGGTATGAGCGCTCCAGGGTTTTAAACCCGAAGTAATCATAATTAAAATCCCTGTTGTATATAATGTTAGAGTCTAAAATCTCGGCATTTGCCATTATAGCCTCATATACCTCATCTGAAAGTAGCGGCGACTCCTGCCCTGTTCTCGGGTTCACGTAGTGATACATATCACTCATGGTTTCAGAGAAAGACTTCTTGGTATTTTTATGCAGGTTAGAAACCGCTATACGGGCTGCCAGTTGTGCGTAGTCCGGGTGAGAAATGGTCATGGCGGCAGCAGTTTCGGCAGCAAGGTTATCCAGCTCGCTGGTTGTAACACCATCATATAACCCCTCAATAACACGCATTGCTACTTTTACCGGATCTACCAGTTCGCTAAGCTCATAGCACAGCATTCTTACCCTATCCGTTATCTTATCGAACATTACCGGCTCTCTCCGACCGTCTCTTTTTACTACATACATATGGCAATATTTTAAGGTTAGTAATGGAGGATGCCCCCGCATCCTTACTGATTGTATTCTCTATTATTTTTTAGAAATCGGCATCAAAGCTAATTTTCTGCGAATCGGTATCTTTGTTTATAACACCTGCTTTCTGGTATTCTGAAACCCTTTTTTCAAAGAAGTTGGTTTTACCCTGCAATGAAATCATATCCATAAAATCGAACGGATTACCCACGTTATACTGTCTTTCACAGCCCAGCTCTACCAATAGCCTGTCGGTTACAAACTCAAGGTACTGCGTCATCAGGGTAGCGTTCATACCAATAAGGCTTACCGGTAACGACTCTGTTATAAACTCGCGCTCAATGTTAAGCGCATCTATAATAATTTCTTTAATCCTGTCTTTAGGAACTTTGTTTACAAGATGGTTGTTGTGCAGGTGCACGGCAAAATCGCAGTGCATACCTTCATCTCTCGAAATAAGCTCGTTAGAGAAGGTTAGCCCCGGCATAAGCCCGCGCTTTTTAAGCCAAAAAATAGAGCAGAATGCACCTGAGAAGAAAATACCCTCTACCGCGGCAAATGCAATAAGCCTTTCGGCGAATGATTCACTCTCAATCCATTTCAGCGCCCACTCCGCTTTTTTCATAATGGCAGGAAATACCTCTATAGCACGGAACAGCTTATCTTTCTCGGCTTCATCCTTCACATAGGTGTCTATCAGCAGCGAATAGGTTTCGCTGTGGATGTTCTCCATCATGATCTGGAAGCCGTAAAAGAATTTGGCTTCGGCATACTGTACCTCGTTTACAAAATTCTCTGCAAGGTTTTCATTCACTATACCGTCAGATGCCGCAAAAAAAGCAAGGATGTGCTTTATAAAATATTTCTCATCATCATTCAGCTTGTTGTTCCAGTCGTTCAGGTCCTGATGCAGGTCTATTTCCTCCGCAGTCCAGAAACTGGCTTCCATTTTTTTGTACCAGTCCCATATATCGTGGTGCTTAATGGGGAATATTACAAACCTGTTTTTATTTTCCTGTAAGATCGGCTCTGTTGCAGACATAATATTTTGACTTTTATAGTATTATAAAAAATGATTTTTCGTGTAAGGGATAGTACAAAGATTGCTATTTGAGACAGAAAATGAAAGCCAAACTTATTCACAATCGGCAATAGTTTTTAACAACGCTTTAATATTGCGGCAATAATAACGAAACATTACAATAACCTGAAAATTAAGCTATTGCAAAATATAAATTTACAAAATTTTAGCCGTTAAACATGGCTTAAAGTGTAGTTTTTATGCGGGCTAACGGCGCCTTTTAAGGGGTTGCGCCTTGAGTTCTTCCGCCACTTTTTCAAGCTCGGCATACCAGTCTTCGCCAAAGCGGCGGATGAGCGCCTCGCGCACAAATTTATATACCGGAACTTCAAGCTCCTTACCCAAGGCGCAGGCGGGGCTGCAAATATCCCAGCGGTCATAATTTACCGCCGAAAACTCAGAAAAGTCTTTAACCCTTACCGGGTATAAATGGCAGCTTACCGGTTTTTTCCATTTAATAAGCCCCTGGTTGTAAGCCTGCTCTATACCGCAAAGGGCAGTTTTACCGTCAAAAATAACATAAGCACAGTCTTTGTTATCTATAAGTGGGGTTTCAAGGTCGCCATCGGTACCCACAACCCATGTGCCCTGTGCCTCTATTGCGGCAATGCCCTCTTTACGCAGAAATGGTTTTACCACAGGGTAAACCTGCTCCAGTATTTTGGTTTCCTCTTCATTAAGGGGTGCGCCGGCATCGCCGTCTATACAGCAACCCCCTTTGCATGCCGTTAAATTGCACACAAATTCTTTTTCAAGTATGTCTTCAGAGACAATAGTTTTACCCAGTTGAAACATGCCGCAAAGATAACGAAAGGATAGATATAAAATGCGTAGGCCTAATCCTGTAAAAAATTAAGAATTTTGCTTGTCGCGACAGATTTATAAGGTAATTTTGCAGCCTGAAACTAAGCGGATAAGGGTATGGCATTCGACTGGAAAGAAGTTTTTACGGTAAGCATGGTGCTTTTTGCGGTAATTGACATAATGGGCAGCATACCTATTATAGTTGACCTGCGCACAAAGTTGGGCCACATACAGTCAGAAAAAGCTTCTGTCGTGGCAATGATTATTATGATAGCTTTCCTGTTTGTCGGGGAAGAAATTCTGAAGCTTATCGGCATAGATGCTAACTCTTTTGCCGTAGCGGGCTCGTTTGTGTTGTTTTTCCTGGCGCTGGAAATGATACTGGGCATCCGCCTGTATAAAGATGAAAACCCGAGCACAGCCTCTATAGTACCGATTGCATTTCCGCTTATAGCCGGTGCGGGTACTATGACAACCATATTGTCGTTACGGGCCGAATATGAAAAGATAAATATTATTACCGCAATAGTTATAAACGTTATTGTGGTATATGCCGTGCTGAAATCATCAGCTAAAATAGAGAAGTTTTTAGGGGTTAACGGGCTGGGAGTCATCAGGAAAATTTTTGGTGTGGTACTGCTTGCCATAGCTGTTAAATTATTCGCAGCTAATGTTAAACAATTATTTCTTTAATGTTACATAACTTAATTTTGTACTGAATCTCAAAGAGATAGATAAATTAAAGATAGAATTGCAATGAAATATTTTATTTATACGCTAATAGCTATTGCAATGGGGCTTATCATATTCAATATAACCCTGCTTGACTTTAGCAACCCTTTTCAGGGCAACAGCCTTATAGCCCTTATAGGGATCATCGCATCACTTTGCGCAGTGTGCATACTCATCATCTTCAGGATGGCAAAAAGCATAGAAGAAAAAACACGCAGTTAAAATTATGTTCGACGTACTTATTATTGGCGGGGGCGCTTCGGGCGTTTCCTGCGCTTTAATATTAGGTTCAGCACAGGTTAAGCCCTATGCAGCCGATAAAAAAATAGCACTACTAACCCACCAGAAGGCATCTGCCCTGCAGGATGCCGTTTTTTATAACGCTTACGGCATAATGCCGGGCAAGCTCGGTAAAGACCTTATGGAGGAAAGCCTGCAGCACCTGGCACAGCAATACCCACAGGTACAGCAAATTGATAAAGAGAAGGTAATGCGTGTTGAGGGCATTGCCGGTAACTTTACTGTTACTACCAATAAAAACACCTATACTGCCAAAATAATTGTTGTAGCGGTAGGCTCTGCACCTACATTTAATATAGAAGGGCTTATGGAGTATGTAGCACCGCACCCTAAAGCATTGCCGGAAAAGAACCGCATTCAGTTAACAAATACAGACCATAAAGTTGATAAAGGCATATATGTGACCGGCACACTTGCAGGTTGGCGCAGCCAGGTAGCCATTGCGGCGGGTAGCGGCGCAGCCGTAGCCACAGATATACTCACCGAATGGAATGGCGGAATACCCGCACAATACCATGACAGCACAAGAAGCTGAAATTAATATCAGTATCACTAACATACAGCAACCATAACCGGTTGCTGTTTTTGTTTTGAGAGCCATTACACCTTCAATAATTTAAGTAAATTGCGCCATAAATCATGAATAACCCTACGTTACCAAACAACTAATGAATACCGCAATCCAAAAGCCTGTAATAGGGATAGTATCACCCTGCTATAATGAGCAGGAGGTCCTGCCCGAAACAGCAGCGCAACTAAACACTTTACTTACAGGGCTTATAGAGCAGAATACTGTTTCAGCCGAAAGCTTTATTGTTTTTGTAGATGACGGCAGCCGCGATAAAACGTGGGATATTACCGAAACACTTGTACAACAATATCCGCTTATAAAAGGGCTTAAACTTGCCGGGAATGTAGGCCACCAAAACGCACTGCTTGCAGGACTGCTGACTTTTAATAACGAAGCTGATGCGCTTATATCCATAGATGCCGACCTGCAGGACGATATCAATGCGATACCTGAGATGATTGACAAGTTTGTTAAGGGTGCAGATGTAGTATATGGTGTGCGCCGCGAGCGCACTACGGATACCGCTTTTAAACGCAATACTGCCCTGATGTTCTACAACTTTGCCAAAAAAATGAAAGTGAACCTGGTACATAACCATGCCGATTTCAGGCTGTGCAGTAAAAGAGTTATTGCTGCGCTTTCAGGCTATACAGAGGTAAACCTGTTTTTGCGCGGAATCATACCTTCTATAGGATACAGCAGGGAAACGGTATATTATGACCGCCTTGAGCGCTTTGCGGGCGATTCAAAATATCCCCTTAAAAAAATGATGTCATTTGCATGGAATGGCATAACCTCATTCAGTAATTATCCGCTAAAACTGGTAAGTATTATAGGCTTCGTTATTTTTGTAGCCTGCCTGGGCATGAGTGCCTATGCATTACTATCATTGTTTGCCGGCCATACTGTTCCCGGATGGGTATCTACAGTGCTGCCCATGTATTTTTTAGGCGGTATACAGCTTTTCTGTTTCGGTATAATAGGCGAGTACATCGGAAAAATTTATGCTGAAGTAAAACAACGACCTCGCTATATAATAGACAGGAAAGCGGAATAATTATTTCGCTTTCCTGTTGTATAATATTGTTACTTTACAGGCTCTTCAAACGCCTTGCTTTTGATTCTGAATTAATCTTTCTATAAATCTGTTATAGCCTTAATCATCTTATCTTCCTTCAGCAGCATTTGGTAATACGCCTTGTCACCAACCAGTTGTCTTGCAAACTCTGCTGCGAGATAATATTTTACTTTTTGCTTATATTTTGCAAGCGGCAATATCAGCCCATTATCAGAAAGATATCTGCCGAAAATATTATAATACTTGTCAGTATTGATAACCTTATCTGTAAGCTGCTGTACATTTAAGCCGCTAAACTCTTTGCGGTTACCGTCAAGCTGCTCAAATACAAAATAGCTGACTACACCGCTCTGCATTATCATCAGCACGGCTTCATCGCCATGCTCCCCTTCAAGCGGTACAAAGACATCGGGAATAATACCGCCACCGCCGTAAACAGTACGGCCTTTCAGGGTTTTAAATTTAAGGGTGTCAGCAACCTTTATACTATCGGCGGCATAAAGCTCACCATTCTCAAACCGCTTCTCAAATTCATTAAAGTAGGCATCACCACCATTGGCATAGCTGCGCTGTATAGAGCGCCCTGATGGGGTATAATAGCGTGCCACAGTAAGCCTTACCGCGCTGCCGTCGCCCAATGGCATTTCGCGCTGCACCAGCCCCTTGCCAAAAGAACGCCTGCCTACAATAGTCCCCCTGTCGTTATCCTGTATGGCACCTGCAAGTATCTCACTGGCAGAGGCACTGTTTTCATTTATCAGCACATATACCTTACCGTTTTCAAACAGGCCGCCACCGGTGGCATAGGTAATATCTTCACGCTCTTTTTTATTTTTGGTCTTAACAATAACCAAATCGTCTTTCAGCAGATCATCAGCAATTTCAACAGCTTTCTCAAGATAACCGCCGCCATTATCCCTAAGGTCTATTATAAGTGCTTTAGCACCTTCTGCCTTAAGCTTTTTTAGTGATTCCTTAAACTCATCATAAGTAGTTTCGGCAAAGCGGTTAATCTTTATATAACCCGTTGTAGGGTTTGCCATTACCGCTGCATCCACACTTTTAATCGGAACTACATCGCGCGTTACGGCAACCTTAAACTTCTTTTTTTCGCTTTTACGGTAAACTGTCAAGGTAATTTTAGAGCCTTCGGCGCCTTTCAGCTTCGAGAAAAGGCTGTCGTTTGGCAGCTTCCTGCCGTAAAGCTTATCATTATTGGCATATAAAATACGGTCGCCTGCCTTTATGCCTGCCTTTTCAGACGGGCCGCCGGGTATGGGTTTAATTACCGCTACAGAATCTTTATACATATAGAAGTTTACACCAATGCCCACAAAGTCACCCTTCATGCTCTGGGCTACTTCTTCCATTTCACTTTTGTCGATATATACAGAATGGGGATCGAGCTTTTCGAGTATGCTGTTAACGGTAAGGTCAACAATAGAGTCGGCATCCACATCATCAATATATTCGCTCTCTATAAAATCCATCAGCTTGTTAAGCTTGCTTTTATTAGAGCCTGATATAAGTCCGCGCTTTTCTGAAGGGAAGTTAAGGAAACTGCCCAGCAGCAAGCCTATTGCCATAAAAACTGCCAGCAGAACAGGCAGGTATGCTTTTTTAATATTCATATTATTCGTCAAGGTGCGGCACGCAATCCACAATAACCCCTGCCCGCTCCAGGAAAGCTATTCCGGAGTTGTCTTTATAATCGTCCTGGTAAACCACGCGCTTAATGCCCGACTGGTGTATAAGCTTGCTGCAGTCTTTGCAGGGTGACATGGTAATATAAAGCGTTGCGCCTTCGCAAGATTGTGTTGAACGGGCAACTTTAAGTATAGCATTGGCCTCGGCATGCAGCACATACCATTTTGTAAGGCCTTCGGTATCTTCACAACAATTTTCAAAACCTGATGGTGTGCCGTTATAACCATCAGATATTATCATTCTGTCTTTTACAATAATTGCGCCAACTTTTCTGCGGTTACAGTAAGACAGGCGGCTCCATTCGCGGGCAATGCGCAAATAGGCCTTGTCATATTTATTGAGTTTTTCTTCTTTTATTTCCATACGTTTACACTGCAATACAAAGGTAAGCGATTAGCAGGTAAAAACGATACGGGCTAAAATTTATTGTTAAACATCATAGGTACCACAACGCCTGCCACAAAAGAAGAAGTTATAAATATCCAGTCGCGTTTAGACAGGTTAAAAAAATGATGAAGGGCATAAGCAAGCAGCAGCACACAACCTGTAAGCAATATGTGGGCAGACTCCAATCCTAATGAAAATTCGAGTAAAGGGAAAAGCTTTTCACGCGCGGTATTTTTAAGCTCCGGCTTTAAATGGCTGTATAACCCCAACCCATGCAATATTCCAAAAAGCAAGGTGCCGCCACCCACTACAGGTATCCTTTCTTCCTGCGGGTTGTGTCGCGCTTTTATAAAATTATAAACCGCAGCCGAAAGTATCAGGCACTCCATCAGCATTTCGGTAATAATTATATTGGCTTTTATGTTGATGTAAAATGCCATAACGAGTGCCATAGTATTCCCCAAAGTAAAAAGTGTAAGCAGTAATACTATGGTACGCCAGTGTTTATGGGTGTAAGGAACAATAAGTATAATAATAAATAAAAATTGATCTATGCCGTGAAAATCCAGCACGTGGCGAAAGCCACAGGTAAAGTACCGTAAAAATTCATCCATTCGTTGGGGAGGTATCGGTTGGCAAACATAAGCTAAAAACATTAACTTTTTATTAACACTTTCAGAATTACAGAATTGCTAATAAAATGTTTAAAAATTTGTTTTTAACAGAAAATTTATAATATATATTTGCCCCTACTAAATAACATGTAACATTATGTCTATTTCAGATTTATTTGACAGCGGTTTTAAGGAAAGGAACAAAGGCCATTTTTCGGCAATTGTGAGAGTTGCATTAGAAAACGGACACATTAGCACCGAAGAAAAATTGTTTTTGGATAAGCTTGCCAAGCAGCTTGAAATTTCGGATGAGGAATATAAGGAAATCCTTGAAAACCCGCTGCGCTACCCGATTAACCCGCCTTACCTTTATGTACAAAGGCTTGAACGTTTGTATGACCTTTCGCGTATGGTATACGCCGACCACGTTTTGGGGCCAAAGCAAAAAGAGATACTTACACGCTTTGCGCTTGCGCTGGGCTTTACACCGGGCAACGTAAAATATATTGTTGACAAAGCCCTTTCGCTTATTGTAATGGGTACCGACAGCGAGACTTTTGTGTATGAAATGCAGCACATGAACAAGTAATTTTATATTACGATATATTTTTAGTAAAGCCCTTAAAAGATTTTAAGGGCTTTACTATTTTTAGGTGTAATTCTATAACTTGCAGTAACAATTCACACTATAATTACTATGAAAAAAGCAGTAACCAAAGAGCAATCAGAAAACTTAATAAGCACTTTAAAGAAGCGTTTTGAGGGCAACATGAACCGCCATAACGGAATTAATTGGGATGATGTGGAAGCGAAGCTAGAAGCAAATACCTTAAAATTGTGGAGCCTGCAACAAATGGAGGAGACTGGCGGCGAGCCCGATGTTGTAGAATTTGATACTGCATCAGGTAACTATATCTTTTTTGACTGCTCTGCTGAAAGTCCGTCAGGAAGGCGCAGCTACTGCTATGACCGCGCCGCACTGGACGCACGCAAACAGAATAAGCCTGCTAATAATGCCATGGAGGCAGCGGCAGCTATGGGCGTTACCCTGCTTACAGAAGCACAGTATGCACACCTGCAGCAGCTTGGTGCATTTGACACCAAAACATCGAGCTGGCTACTTACTCCTGATGCTATCCGCAAACATGGCGGGGCAATATTTGGCGACAG
>CEQG01111055.1_pt1 | contig 11923 bp, 8 predicted proteins | sample 350301 | NCBI WGS metagenome assembly CEQG01 (sample SAMEA2621242, study PRJEB7988) | marine metagenome | isolation source: saline water (ENVO:00002010), including | reverse complement strand
GCCACCGGCGCGCCCAAGGTAATATTGGTGACCGACGGCTCGTCCCAGCCATGGATCGCGACCGTTGTGTCGGAGTCTATGGAGAAAGTGGTGGGGCCAGAGTCAGTCTGTAGGTTGAATTTGGAACCAAGGGCTGAGGTGATCGTACCGAATACACCGGAAACATCAGGATCGTTCAGAAATATGACTGGGCGCACCAGAGTTTCGGTTTCTCCGGCAACGGACGTCGCGACCACCTCAATCACCATCGGCCCAATGACGCCGGAGAGGTCAATTTCGATCGAGAACCGCCCCTCAGTGTCTGGGAAGACCAAGCGGCCGTTCACGCTGAGAGTCGCGTCTGGGGCAGTTATGCCGGTCACCGAAACCTGGTCTAGGTCAGTAACCAGGTTCGTTTCCGGAGAACTGAGTCGCAACATCAGGGCTTGGCTCTGAGGACCGATATGCCGGACGGACTTGGTCTCGGGCGTAGGAGTGGCGGTGGGTACAGGAAGCTCTTCGCCGCCGCAGGCGGCCACCAATGCCAGTACCACTGCTATCAATGCTGATGCCAGACGCTGCCGATTCATGTCTCTTCCTCATATAGCCCGCACCTTTGGTCTCTAGCAAGTTTAAAGCCAAGCGAGAGCAGTGCCACGACTACGCGGCCAACCGATTATGTTAAAATCAGCACCGTCAGGCTTGAGCCTGATCTGGTTACTAATCAGCCAAGTCCGCAGCGCGGTCCAATTGCAAGAATCTTTACCAGTAAGTATCCGAAGGCTTCGCGTAGATGATATCGACCAGGTCGTCGCCATCGAGAAAGAAGCCTTTTCACCCCTCTGGGTCAGTTCGTCTTTCAAGCGCGATTTAAACAACAAACGCGCCAATTATCTGGTGGCGTGTTTCGACGAAGAAGTTTCGTCCGAAGAGATCTTGGCCGAGATCGATTCCGACAGATCGGCCCAAGAAGAGGAGCCTCGTCCCCCCAGGCTCTGGTCTCGGATGCTGGGACGATTCGGCTTTTCCTCCAACGACGAGCCTGACAACGTGGATGACGTATTCAACATCGCCGGCTACGTTAGTGTTTGGTACCAAGGTGAGGAGGCCCACATCACCGAGATCGCGGTGAAAGAAACCCTGCGTGGTCGGGGCGTGGGAGAATTGCTACTCATCGGCTCCCTCAAAGCTGCTATCGAATACGGCTCCAAGGTGATGACCCTTGAGGCGCGAGTCTCCAACTTCATCGCTCATCGTCTGTACCAGAAATACAGCTTCAAATCGGTGGGCATCCGCAAGGCGTATTACTCCGACAACCGGGAAGACGCGGTGATAATGACCACCACTCCGATAGACACGCCCGAGTACGAAACATTGTTCACCGGCCTGCAGTCAACTTATGAGTCCCGTTGGGGACGGATGGACATAGAGGAATACTGAGTTCATGCACCGGGCTGGGAAACGGCGAATAGTGCAGCGCCGGAGATCCCTTAAATAATAAAAACGGATTTGGCCGGCGGGCATTCGCGGGCGAGCCGGTTGGTCTCCCAGGTGATCTCATAGATTATTGATGGGTAACCCTCACGATTTATGTTGACCAGCCGCAACCGCGTTGTTAGAATGGCCCGATGTGCCCCAGGCTAATGGGAACTTGCCCCAACGGTATCCCGAATGGGTATCTCGGAAAGATCGGCTCAGAACGGACCGTACGAAAGGGCGGGTATAACGAGTGATGTTGGTAATCGGGTTAACGGGTAGCATCGGCACCGGCAAGAGTGAAGCTGCTCGTCATTTGGAGGAGTTGGGAGCCTCGCTTATCAATGCCGACCAGGTGGGTCATGAGGCTTATACCCCCAACACAGAAGCCTGGGAACATGTAGTTGCCACGTTCGGCGACGGTATCTTGCAAGAAGACGGCGAGATCGACCGGGAAAAATTGGGGGCCATAGTGTTCTCAGATCCCGGTCAACTGGAAAAGTTGAACCAGATCATGCATCCGCGAATGGCGCGGATGGTTGCGGACAAGATCGAGGTCCTGCGCAGCCAAGGAGTGGATGTGGTAGTGGTGGAGGCGGCCCTGTTATTCGAGGCCGGATGGGACTCCCTGGTGGAAGAGGTGTGGGTCACCGATTCTTCGGAACAGATCGTCATCGAGCGGCTCAAGCAGCGCAACGGTATGTCGGAAGAGGAAGCGAGCAAGCGGATACACTCCCAGATGGACCGCGCAGAGCGGCTGGAAAGATCGGACGTCGTTATTGACAACTCAAGTGACATGGCGGGACTGAAAAATGCCATCGAAGAGTTGTGGGACCGCAGGATAGCGGTCTAATGGTATAGACAGAGACATAAAAGGACCGGAAAAATAATGGTTGAAGCAGCTCCAGAGACAGAGGCACATTTCAAAGAGTATGCGATTGAGGAATTCCTGGTTAGGGATGAACCTTACTACCGGCCGATCGGCGATGAGATCGAGTTATTCACCGCCGCTTACCGGCAGCACATCCCGGTTCTGTTGAAGGGGCCGACGGGCTGCGGCAAAACTAGGTTCGTGGAGTTCATGGCTTGGCAATTGGGCCGCCCCATGGCTACGATCACGGAGAAAGGCGGAAAGGAAGATGAATTGAAAGAAGGCGAGGTTCGCGTACCGTTGGTGACCATCGCCTGTCATGAGGACCTTACAGCCAGCGACTTGGTTGGCCGGTATCTGCTGGATGCCAATGGAACCCGCTGGATCGACGGCCCCATGACCCGGGCAGTCAAGAACGGCGCCATCCTCTACCTCGATGAGGTTGTGGAAGCCCGGAAAGACACGACTGTGCTGATTCACCCCCTGACCGACCACCGCCGCATCTTGCCGATAGAGAAGACCGGTTCCATCGTTGAGGCGGACGACCGGTTCCTGCTCTGTGTTTCCTATAACCCCGGATACCAGAGCGCGCTCAAAGACCTGAAACACAGCACTCGCCAGCGGTTCATCTCCATCGAGTTCTATTATCCCCCGGCCGATATCGAGACGGAGATCATCCAGCGCGAGAGCGGCTGCTCCAAGGAACATGCCGATGCGCTGGCCAAACTGGGCGAGAAGATCCGTAACCTGGAAGAGCACGGTCTGCAAGAGGGCGCTAGCACCCGTCTGTTGATCTACGCTGGCCGGCTGATGTCGGAAGGCATCACACCGCGCCGCGCCGCCCAGGTGGCCATCGTCTGGACCTTGACCGACGACCCGGAACTGCAACGTAGCATCGAGGAAGTTTCGTCCTCGATCTTCGAGTAACGGCTTCGAGTAGGGGAGTAGATGGGTCAGACGCCGCCGGAGCTTTTGAAACGGGCCTTGGCGAAGCGGGTCGTGGAAAGGGCGGACGGGACTGGGTTGATGCCTTCAGCCGTTATGGTTCTGCTTTACCCCAAGGGCGGCGAATACTGTATCCTATTGAACAAGCGGTCTGACCAGGTGGAGCACCACAAGGGGGAGATATCCTTCCCAGGTGGCGCAAGAGACCCGGAAGACCGCGACTCGTTGGAGACAGCCCTCCGTGAGACGGAAGAAGAGATGGGAATCAACCGGGACGACATCACCGTGATCGGAGAGATGGATGAGGTTGTGACACGGAGTAATTTCCTGATGAACGTGTTCACCGGCACCATAAAATACCCCTACCCATTCAAACCCAGCGCCATCGAGATTGCCGAGGTACTGGAATTCCCCGTCTCCGCGCTGATCGACCCTGCCAACCGCCGGATCGAAACGCGTTGGGACGACGGCCATCCCGCCACTTCATACTCCTACGTACACCAAGAGCACGTCGTCTTTGGGGCGACTGCCAGAATCCTCCAGAGCTGCATCGATATCCTAGATGACAGACTGGAAAGAGAGGGACACCAAGTTGACTAGTGGTCCTATTCCCGAGATTGAAGCTGAACTGGCCAAACTGCCGCCCGCGGTGCTTGAGGCCTATCACGAGGCCAACGACTCAGTAAAAGAGTCGTTTGGCGAAGAAGAGATCGGCCTCTGGGCCAAAGAGGGCCTGACCATCGGCACCCAGACGGTGCGCTCCTGGGAGTCGGCCATCGAGTACTACCGGGTCAGCCCTGAGGTCAGCAAGTTCCTGTCCTTCCCTTCGTTCATGCAGTGGGCCCGTTGCGGCACCTACCTGGCCCAAGACTCGCCAACTCTGGCGGTTTCCTTCTTCAATTCCAGCGTATCGATAGTTCCCAACCTGCGCCCTCAGTACATCCCCCGCTGGGCTGGCCTGGGCCGCAGTCTATACAAAGGCACTTGGAAGTCCAGTACCCTGGCCGCCAAGTTCTTTGAGGTCAGCCCGGATCTGGTCCGGAACCTGCCCTTCTGGGACGTGGAAGTCTTCGCTTCGTTGATCGAAGCCCTGTCCTACAAGTCCTATGATGTTGCCGGAGAGTGCTTGGTCCTGGGACGAGACGTTCTGCCGGCGATGGGCCGTGAACGAGAGCCATTCTTGGCCATGTCCCGGGCCCTGATCGACACCAGTTGGCGGGAGGTCAAGACCTGCCTGGAGTTGGTGCCCCGAGCACTGCAACAGGTGGACGAGGCCCAGACCGGCCGGTTCCTTAAACTGGGCGAGCGCCTGGCCAAGGTGGGCTTACGGAACACATCAAAGTTCCTTTCTGACGGCACTCAGGCCTTGAGCAAGGTGCCCCAGGGGTCCCAGGGCTACATCTTGGACCTCTGCGACGCCCTAGTGGTCATCACGCCTGACGCCGTCCCGCCCTTCCTGAAGAGCCTGGACGACGTCTTGAACCGCATCACAGTCAGCCAACTGGACACCTGGTTCCAGCACGGGGCGCATCTGCTCCAGGAGAACCCTGAAAGCGGTATCGCATTTTTCAAGATAGAGTCCAACACGTCTGAATCCATGCTGGAGACATTGTCCTCGAGCCTGGAACTGGACCGGGTCAAGAGTATTCTGCGCCTGTACTGCCGGGCGTTGGCTGGCACTGGCCTGGAGATTTTCGACAGCCAGGAGCTGGTGTCGCGGAACATCGGCTGGGTAGACGAAGGTACGGCGTCAACCGACGGCACCAAGATATTTCTGCCTCCGGTGGTGGACCACTATACCAACAAACAGGACAACTTCTCCTGGTTCAAGGTCGTTTCGACCCATCAGGTGGCCCACCTTGAATTCGGTAGCTTCGAATACGAGTTCGAAAAACCCACAAGTCAGTTTGAAGACCTCCGCCATGAGATGGAGCAAAAGGCCATCCAACGCAAAGAAGACCAGCGAGCCTTGGCCAAGGAAGACTACGAGATGGCCGCTCGCCTTCTGACTTCGGGCGCTGAAGGCGACGTCGAGATGACGCCGATGTTCGATGACCCCAATGACATGGGGAGCATGCGTACCTTCACTGACATCGGCCGGTTCCTCGAGTTATTCGAGAATGGCAGGCTTGGATTCGACATCTTCGCGGTCTTGGAAGACTGCCGTCTGGACTACCGCATCAAGGTGGAATACCCCGGAATCCGGGCCGTATCCTCGCGGGTCCAAGGCGAGACCTTGGCAAACCGGCCCAGGATCGAAGACATGCCGCTCCAGCAGGGCCTGGTGGAGCTTCTGGTCCACATGAGCTTGGACCAGTTCCAAGACCTGCCTGTGGCCATCGAGTACAAAGAAGCCGGAGAGATGCTCTCCAGCATCCTCCACCAACTGCGCACCGCTGAGGCCAACGTGGAAGACACGGCGGAGGCCACCCTGAGGGCCTACGAGATCATCTCCCGCGTCCCCAACGAGCAGGAGGAGGAGGACCAGTTCGAGGAGCAGGACCTGGAAGAACCGGGCGACTTCTCTGAAGAGGACTACCAGTCTCTGGTCGACCAACTGCAGGCCGGGATGGACGCGTCATCCGACGGCGGCGACGGGGAGTCTTATGAGTCGCCAGATCCGGTGGACTACCGCGGCGACTTCAAGCCTGAGATGGTCCAGTTGATGACCAAGCTTCAGGCCGACAGCGGCGAACAGGGCGAGGCCCAGCCCATGACCCAGGAGATGCTGGAGCAACTGCTTCAGGAGAGCCCGGAGTTGGAGATGGACGCCGAGCAGGGCGAAGTGGACAGCAATATGAGCATGTTCGCCCAGAACATCATGAAAGAAGCCGGCGCGCCGCCGCCCAATTCCCAGCCGGGTGAGGGCTACGGACCGCTGCTGCACGACGACGACAGCGGCGGCGAGTTGGAGGCACGGGAGCCCGAGACCTACGTGTATGACGAGTGGGATTTCAGGGCCAACGACTACAAGCCCCGCTGGTGCATCGTGAAAGAAAAATTGGTAGAGGAAGGCGACGCCACCTTCTACCAAGAATCGCTCAAAACCTATTCGGCCTTGTCCAACCACATCCGCCGTCAGTTCGAGTTAATCATGCCCGAGAGCATGCGAAAAACCTACCGGCTGGTGGACGGGGAAGACATTGATCTGAACGCGGCCCTGGAAGCCTGGGCCGACCTGAGGATGGGCGTTCCACCCGATGAAAAGATCTACTGGCACCGGAACCGGAACCGCCGGGAAGTGGCCGTGGTCTTCCTTCTGGACATGAGTGCCTCAACCGCCGAGGCCATCGACGAAGGCCGCCAGACGGTGGATGACCGGGATGCCCCCGACGACCCAGTGGAGTACATGGTCTGGTTGCGCCGCCGCCGAGAAGGCCTGGTGCGCCGCAATTACAAGCGGATCATCGATCTGGAGAAAGAGGGCACCACCCTCCTGATCAACGCCTTGGAGTCCATCGGAGACACCTACGGGATCTACGGTTTCTCAGGTTATGGTCGGGAGAATGTCGAGTTCTATGTCATCAAAGACATCAACGAGGAGTTCAGCGACAAGGTCAAGCGGCGGATCGATAAGGTCACACCGCTGCACGCCACTCGTATGGGCGCCGCCATCCGGCACGCGATAACAAAGTTGGATAACCAGGACGCCAAGACCAAGATCATGTTCCTGATCAGCGATGGCCGGCCCCAGGACCGGGGCTATAGCCGTGAGGGTGTGGAGAAGGAATACGCGGTCCACGACACCCACATGGCGCTGGTGGAAGCCAAACACAAGGACATCATCCCGTTCTGTCTCACCGTGGACAAGGCGGGCCACGATTACCTGAAGAGCATGTGCGGAGATATGGGCTACGAAGTCCTAGCCGATATCTGGTCCCTGCCGGAGCGGCTGCCGATGCTCTACCGCCAACTCACTGCGGTCAGGTAGCCTGAAAGGTACAAGTAGCACGAAAGAGGGCCGTCCTTCCCAGGAAGGACGGCCCTCTTTTTTGTCCGTCGTTCCGGCGAAAGCCGGAATCCGGGTCTGCCGCCCCTGGCCCATCTATTCTCACGGCGATCACTCCGGGGAACTCGACAAGGAATCAGGCTGATCAGATCTCTTCCACCAAACGGCGGAGCTCGATCAAGGCTTGGTTGGGGACGCGGCGTTTGATGGTCACCCGACGGGGTGGCAGGCGCATCTCCATCTCACGTGTTATTTCGCCGTTGGTGACGGATATGTAGGCGAGTCCCAGGGGTTTCCCCTCGAACTCACCCGGTCCGGGCACTCCAGTGACGGCTACACCCAGGTCGGCGCCTAGTTTGCGGCGCACCGTGTCGGCCATGGCATTGGCCGTTTGCTGGCTCACCACTCCGTGGGCCTCCATGACATCAGCGGGCACTCCACAGACTTTGAGGGCGGCGCCGTCGGAGGCAACGCTGCCGCCTTTGAAATAGCTCGAGCTGTCAGGACCGTCGGTGATGCTGTTGGTCAACGCGCCGCCGGTGCACATCTCAATGACCGCTACGCTGAGGCCCTTCTCCAGAAGCGACTTGCCAGCCGCCTGCTGGGGCGTCTCATCATCGTAGCCCCAGATATACTCGCCCAAACGCTCGTGAATCGCCTGCTCCACCGGCACGATCATCTTATGGGCGGACTGGCTGTCCTTGGCCCTTGCGATGACTCGGAGATGGATGCCGTCGGCTTTGGAGTAGATGCCCAGATAGGGGTTTTTCACTCCGAAAAATTCAGAGACTATCTCGTCCACCGCACCTTCGGACATCCCCATCGTCTTGATATTGCGGGTGATGGTCACTTCGTCTTCGATCAGTTCGGCCAACTGGGGCTCCACCTGCTCTTCCCACATGGAATGGTTCTCAGCCGGCGGGCCCGGCAGGCAGATGACTATCTTGCCATCTCGTTCCGTCCACCAACCGGGGGCAGTGCCGTTGCGGTTGGGAACGAACCGGGCGGAGGGAATCAGATTGGCTTGTTTGAGGTTGTGTTGGGGCATGGGCGTGCCTCGGGCGGCGAAATAACGTTCCAGGTTTTCCACCACTTCTTGCTGCACGGTGGGGGTCTCGCCGAAGGCCGCGGCGATGGCTTCCCTAGTCAGGTCGTCCTGGGTCGGCCCTAGCCCGCCGGTGGTGAAGACGATGTCCGAACGTTCCATCCCGCGCTTGATGGCTTCAGTCAGCCTGGGGAGGTCGTCGCCGATGATGGAGACCCATTGCAGTTCTATGCCCAAGGCCGGCAACCGGCTGGCAATCCAAGAGGAATTGGTGTCGGTCAATTCACCCATCAGCAGTTCGGTGCCGATGCCCATGATCTCTGCCTTCAATTCTTCTCCTAAGCGCTCCGGGTGATCGTCTTGACTCCTACCCTTGGATGGGCTGACTGGCTATTCCGCCAGGACGGGGTCGGTGGCTAGGGCGATGATCGGGTCTATGCGGGACGCGAGCACGCCGTAGAGGTTGGTATCCTCGCTAACCAGGCTGCCTGCAATAACATCTACGTAGCGGAACTTCCCGTCGGGAGTCAGCCCACCGATGTGGAACTCGATGGCCGAAAGGCCGCCCAACCGGGGAATCACGACGACTGTGTCTGGCGGTTCCAGACCATACTGGGCCGGATCTACGATGTTATGGGCAAGTATCTGGTCCAGCCGGGGGCTGAGCAGGTCCAGCAAAGCTTCGGCCCACACCTCCTGGTCCACAAGCTGGGGGGGCTCGCCGTCCAAGAACCACCTTCCGGTGCCGTCTTCGATCACGTACTTCGTGGATTCCTCTCCCCGGAAGAACAGGACCAGCAGAACGTCCCGGACATCGATCTGGTAGAGGCGGCCCACCGGAGGGTCGAAGGCCAACCGGTTCACTACTTGGGCCCATTCGATCGGCACGGTGAATACATTGTCATCGCCGACCAGGCGGGCGTATTGGTTCTCATTGTCAGGAGTGGGGATGCCCAGATGAAACTCGATGGTGTTTCCGTAGCGGTCGAAAACCGTAACCGAAGTCTCAGGTGGTTCCAGTCCGAAACTAGCCGCATTTTCGATGGTGACCGAAAGAGGCCGAGTCACCCTAGGGCCGCTGAGGAGTAGTGGAGTGCCTCCCCATCGCTGCTGGAACACCGGTATGTCGGGATTCACTCCTGGTTCCCCCGCGATGTACCAATCCAGGCTAGCTGGGCTGCGGAAGAAGGCAATCTCCTCGCCTTGATAATTCAATTCCAACGCGACGATGTCACTCTCGTCGATCCGGTATAGCCAGGGGCGGCCCTCTTCGTACTTGTTGGAATCGGTGAACCTGAGAACCAGGAAGGTCCCTCCGAAGATCAAAAGGACCACCACCAGTAGGATTGAGAGTCGTAGATTCATAGAAAGGACCTGTGGAAAGTGTGGGCCTGGTCAGGCCGGATGCTCAAGATATCAGATTCAAAGGGATTTCGATTCAAAAAGGAATTACCGGCGCACCCACCAAACGAAGGCGGCCATCAGTCCCATGATTCCCGGCAGGAACAACCAAGACGAGAACCTTACGAAGTCATATTCATTTGCGTCCAGATTAAATTCCCGGAAGGCGAACACCTTAGGGCGGATGGAAACCAAGGAGAAGTCGCCAACCAAGAAGTTGGCCGAATTCAAGAACAGGTCGGACCCGCCACCTTGATTATAGGAGTTGTTCGATAGGAAGTCTGAATCGCCGAAGACGATGATGTCTGAGATTTCCGACGGCTCCGGCTGGGAGGTTGGCGCTTCGGTGCCCACTTGGCCAATAGACTGTACCCGGACAACGGGAACGAAAGGGCCAGGCTGGTCTGCCTCGGGGCCGCTGGTGATTGGTTCGGTTCGGTCGGGCTCGTTGATCAGATAGCTGTTGGCCGTGGTGGCTGCCAGAGCCATCCCGGTCCGCAAAGGGTCTTGCAGCAACCCAATAGCCGTGGCGCCAGGCATGAATACACTCTGAAGCCGCTCTCCCTTGGGCACCGTGATGTCCAATGGGGCCTCAGGGTTGAAATTCTGCAGGCTTAGGGTCTGGGGCAATCCCGGCACAGCGCTACCCACATCCCGGATGTATCCGGTGGATATCAGCAGGCCCCAATCGGCGAAAAAGTTTCTGAAGGTTGCCGGCGAATCGGGTTCGGCTAGGAAGATCATCCGGCCGTGCTCCCTTCTGAGTGAGCCGTCTAACTGGACTCCCTCCAAATATCGGTCAAGGGCCAGTTCGTGGGCTTCAGGCAGGCTTGAAGTGGGTCCGGCGATCACCAACAAAGCGGCGTCCAAGGGCACCTCCAAATCAACATCGGTCGGTCCCCAGTTCAGCGTCTGCACCCGGTAGTTGTCGCCCTCCAGGCCGGACCGCACGGCCCCGTAGCCGTCGGAAGTTCCTGAGTTGACATCGCGCTCTCCGTGTCCGGCGAGGAAATAGATGAGCTTTTTCTCGCTGCCGGTGGCAACCAGGGTGCTGGTGACCAGGTCCTGCTCCAGTTCTGTATAGCTGGCGTCGGTAGGCCGCAAAACGTCGAAACGCTCACTGTCCATGCCCTCCACCACGACGATCTCAGTGACGAACCCGGTGGGGCGAGCCCCGAAATACTTGCTCACGATCTCCGGTTTCAGGTCGGGGTCAACGACGCGGTAGGTGAACTTGCTGGTTCGGGAATCGAATTCTTCAAGTGTATCCAGAACCTTGTTGCGCCGTTGGGCCAGGTCGGCCGAGTCGGAGTCCACCGCGTCTTTGTAGAAAGCGGTGGCCCGGACGTCTTCGCTCAGGTTGCTGAGCACGTCCTTGGTCCGAGTACCCAAGCTGAATTGGTTGGTGGCGGTAACATCCATCCGGCTGTGGTTCTCAAACGAAACAACGTTTGCCACTACCACGATTCCGGTAAAAGCCCCGACCAATATCAGTGTATTGGCCCCATACCTGCCGGTGCGGCTGACAAAGGCGGTCAGGACATTGCTAAATAGCACGGCTCCGACCCCACCAAGCAGCAACAGACCAATCACGATGTCGATGTACCCGTACAGGCGCATCGAGCTGATGAACGCCACCACTACGATGCCCGAGACCAGGCCGATGATCCCGGCAAAGACTAGTGGGCCGCTGTGGATTACAACCTGGTCGAAGGCCGGGTCGAAAAAGTTGATCAGTGGCTGGGAGAGGACTTCATCCGTGTCTTCAGACCCGGCCTGTCTTGAGGGTGACTGGCCTTCCGCCTCGGAGGCGGGGCGGTCGGACCGTCGGCGCCGGCGCCAATCCCTTGGCCGTTGGTTCCCCGGGTCTTGTCCCGCTTCTTGTCCCGCATCCTGGTTGCCGGCGTCTTGATTCGATGGACTCGTCATGCTAACGCCACCTGCGGGATTCCAAGATTCGTATGGACAGGAACAGGAAGAATGCTATGACGCTGATGAAGTAGACGATGTTCGTGGTGTCGATAACACCTCGGGAGAAGTCATCGAAGTGGCCGCGAATGCCCATCTCGCCGATGATCTCGCCAGCGAGGCCGCTGACGGAACCGAACGCCCGGTCAGCGAAGAACAGAGCCAGCAGGATCCCCATGGCGACGACCGCGGACACGATCTGGTTATTGGACATCGTCGAGGTGAGCAGGCCCACCGCCAACGCAGCCGCGCCGTACAAGAAGAACCCGAGGTATCCGGCGTAAATCGG
>CEQG01153219.1_pt1 | contig 11945 bp, 9 predicted proteins | sample 350301 | NCBI WGS metagenome assembly CEQG01 (sample SAMEA2621242, study PRJEB7988) | marine metagenome | isolation source: saline water (ENVO:00002010), including | reverse complement strand
TAAAAAGGTGGTTCCGCAACTTGCAGAATGGACCACGAAGGATGGCGACAACTATGAAGACCTGGGCGAAGTGTACGGAGAACTCACAAACTTATGGCGTGGTTACATTTACCATGTCATAACAAACATAGGGGGCGTTTATGAAAACCACAAAACAGCAGACCAGGAAGGCGCCGTCTATGAACCCGTGCCCGCTGGGATACAAGAAGGTGCCCTTGATTTTTTACTGGATAATGCCTTTAGCAGTCCTGACTGGCTGATGAACGATGAAATCCTGGACAAAATAGGCACGAATGAAGCCGTAGAACGCGTGCAAGGCCTACAATCCCGAGCGCTGGGCTACCTGCTGTCCAGTGATAGGCTGAACCGCATCGTCGAGGCCCAGCAACTCAACGGCAAGGATGCCTACAATGTCGTGGACATGATGAATACCTTGCGCAAGGGCCTGTTCACAGAACTCTATCAATATAAAAAGGTTGATGCCTTTCGGCGAAATCTACAACGCTCGTTTGTGGATATAGCTGCAGGTTACCTGGATGAACTTGAAGTGAAGAAGGATACTGATGTCCTTAACTCTGACGTGCTTGCCCTTATGCGCGCCCAGTTGCAACAACTGCGCAGTGCTGTTGCAGGGCGCGGCAACAGTAGCGACCCGCTCACCAGTTACCACTGGAAGGACCTTCTTGCAAGGATAGACAAGGGGTTAAAGGTGGAATAGACAAAGCCCCGGTTTTCGGGGCTTTTTTATGTATAAACACTGTTTTAAGTTAATATAGGTTAACAAGGTTAAACCCTGTTAAATACTCAAATGCACACCATTTGCTTCGTAATTTTATAGTATTATTAGGTTGAAAATCAACCTGAGTTATTGTAGAATGAAATAAATGAAGCCATGAGTTACTCAAATGAAATTGCAAAAGAACTAAACGAACTGCTTGAGAAGAATTATGATGCTGAGGCAGGCTATAAAAAAGCAGCCGAGGATGTAAAGAACCAGGCACTTAAAAACTATTTTACCTCTAGGGCAAAAGACAGATATGATTTTGGACATCAGCTAAAGGATGAAATCAAGAGTTTTGGCGAAAGCCCTGAAAAGGGGACCAGCCTAAAAGGTGATTTGCACCGCAGTTGGATGGATTTAAAATCGGCTTTTAGTTCAGATAAGGAAGAATCAATCCTTGAAGAAGCCGTGAGGGGTGAAAAGGCCGCGATAGAAGATTATAATAAAATCATCGCAAAAAATGACTTGCCACCTTCCACTGAGAATTTGATTATACGCCAGCGCAATAGTGTAGAAAGTGCACTTGACGAGATCAAATCCCTTGAAGCACTGAGCTAGAAGGTGAGATTAACTTAATACACAAATCCCAATACCATGTAACACGGTATTGGGATTTTGTTGTTTAAAACTCCTCACAACTTTCCTTTTTTCACCCCGCGATTTTCAATAATTTAGAGGCATTCTTCGTTTTCGCTTTAAGCGAAAACAACTCACCCACAAAAAACGGATTTTAAGGAATGTATCTCATTTTTGACACTGAGACCACTGGTCTTCCCCGCGATTGGAACGCTCCCATTACTGACAGCGATAACTGGCCACGCGCCATACAGATTGCATGGCAGCTGCATGACGACATGGGTAATTGCGTAGATCATCAGGATTACCTGATCCAGCCACAGGGTTTTGACATCCCCTTTGATGCAGAGCGTATCCACGGGATTTCAACAGAGCTCGCACAGCGTGACGGTTTGCCGCTTGCAGACGTGCTAGTCAAATTTAAAAATGCTCTGGATAGCGCCAAATTTATCGTGGGGCAAAATGTGGGGTTTGACGTCAATATCATGGGGGCAGAATTTCACCGGCTGGATATCTCCAACCAAATGGCAGAAATGCCCGTGCTCGACACCTGTACAGAGACAACGGCGCAGCTTTGCCAGATTCCCGGGGGGCGTGGTGGCAAGTTCAAACTGCCTACGCTTACAGAGCTGCACGAGTATCTTTTTAATCAACCTTTTGCAGAAGCGCACAACGCAACCGCCGATGTTGAGGCAACCACGCGCTGCTTTTTTGAGTTGATACGCCGCAGGATTTTCACCATTGAGGAGCTGGATGTTCCCGCAAACTATTTTGAAGAATTCTCTCGCGAGAATCCGCAGCCCATTGAGTTCATAGGGCTAAAACACATCAACCTCAAGGCCGCTTCAGACGAGATTCGCAAGGAGCTTCAAAAAGCCGAAGGCGGAGAGATTTCGCACGAGGAGATCAAGGAGAACAAAGAACAGATGAAAGAGGTGGATTTTGCCCACCTGCACAACCATTCACAGTTCTCCATCCTGCAATCTACCGCGAGCGTGCAGGACATCGTGAATGCAGCTATCGCAAAAAAAATGCCCGCCGTGGGCCTTACGGACATGGGCAACATGATGGGTGCTTTTCATTTTGTAAAAGCCATTATGGGCCATAACGCTTCCGCGAAAAAAAAGAACGAAGAACTCAAAGCCCAGAGTGAAGCACCTACCGAAACCATCGTGAAACCCGTGGTGGGAATTGAGCTCAATGTTTGTCAAGATAGAACGAATAAATCTCAAAAAGACAACGGTTTCCAAATCGTCTTTTTGGCAAAAAACAAGAAAGGTTATCACAACTTAGCTAAGATGGCCTCTATCGCCTACACTGAAGGTTTTTATTACGTTCCGCGTATTGACCGTGAGGTGGTAGAGCGATACAAAGAAGATATTATCGTGCTTACGGGTAATCTCTATGGTGAAGTTCCCAGTAAGGTTTTGAACGTGGGTGAAAAGCAAGCTGAAGAAGCCTTGCTGTGGTGGAAAGAAACCTTTGGCAAGGACCTCTATATAGAGATCATGCGCCATGGTCAGGAAGATGAAGATCGCGTAAATCAAACATTGGTGGACTTTTCGCGAAAGCATGATATCCAGCTTGTAGCGAGCAACAACACCTTTTATATTGACAAAGAAGACGCAGAGGCGCATGACGTGCTGCTTTGCGTGAAAGACAATGAGAAGGTCACCACGCCCAAGGGGCGCGGCCGTGGATATCGTTTTGGCTTGCCTAATGAAGAATACTATTTTAAAAGCTCTGATGAAATCAAGGCCCTGTTCACTGACCTGCCTGAGGCCATCACAAACATCCAGGAGATAGTTGATAAGGTAGAACCGTATGAACTTGCACGCGATGTACTGCTCCCCAAGTTTGACATTCCACATGAGTTTCAATTTAAAGAAGATAATGTTGATGGCGGTAAGCGCGGAGAAAATAAATTCTTGCGCCACATTACCTATGAAGGTGCCAGAAAACGCTATCCAGAACTCACGGAGTCAATCCAGGAACGCCTGGATTTTGAGCTGGACGTAATTGCAAAAACAGGGTACCCGGGTTACTTTTTGATAGTTGAAGATTTTATCCGTGAAGCCCGCAACATGGGTGTTTCCGTGGGGCCTGGCCGTGGGTCGGCAGCCGGCTCAGCCGTGGCATATTGCCTGGGCATCACAAATATTGACCCCATAAAGTATGATCTGCTTTTTGAGCGTTTCCTAAATCCTGACCGTGTGAGCATGCCTGATATTGATATCGACTTTGATGATGAGGGCCGTAGCCGGGTAATGGATTATGTGATCAATAAATATGGCGCTAACCAGGTTGCGCAAATCATTACCTACGGCACCATGGCCGCAAAATCGTCCATACGGGATACCGCCAGGGTTCTTGACCTCCCACTGGGCGACGCAGACAGGATTGCAAAGCTGATTCCCACAATGTCCAAATTGAGCAAGATTTTTGGACAGTCAGAAGCTGACCTGAAGAAGAAATTCCGCTCTGACGACCTGATAAAGATCAATGAACTACTCAATCTTTCTGAAGGAGATGACCTGGAGGGCAAAACATTGCGCCGCGCAAGGCAACTGGAAGGATCTGTGCGCAATACCGGTATTCATGCCTGTGGTGTCATCATCACCCCAGACGATATAACAAATTTTGTCCCTGTCGCCACGGCAAAAGACTCTGATCTCTATGTCACCCAGTTTGACAACAGCGTCGTCGAATCTGCAGGATTGCTGAAAATGGACTTCCTGGGCCTCAAGACCCTAACGCTCATCAAAGACACGGTGAAGCTTGTAAAGATCAAGCATGGCATTGACCTTGATCCAGATAATTTTCCGCTTGACGATGAAAAAACATACGAACTCTTTCAACGCGGGGACACGGTAGGGATATTTCAGTATGAATCTCCCGGGATGCAAAAACACATGCAGGCCTTAAAGCCCACGGTGTTTGAAGACCTTATTGCCATGAACGCGCTGTACCGTCCGGGACCCATGGAGTACATCCCCAGTTTTATTTCGCGTAAGCATGGAGAAGAAGATATTACCTATGACCTTCCCGACATGCAGGAATACCTTGAGGAAACGTATGGTATTACCGTGTATCAGGAGCAGGTGATGTTGCTTTCGCAAAAATTAGCCGGATTTTCTAAAGGTGAGGCAGATGTTCTTCGTAAAGCAATGGGAAAAAAGATTTTTGCCCTGCTAGAAAAGCTAAAACCCCAGTTCATTGAGGGCGGCAAAAAAAATGGCCATCCAGAAGACATACTAAATAAAATCTGGAAGGACTGGGAGGCATTTGCGGCATATGCCTTTAACAAGTCGCACTCTACCTGTTATGCCTGGATTGCTTATCAAACAGCCTATTGCAAGGCCCATTACCCTGCCGAGTATATGGCAGCTGTACTGTCAAACAACATGAACGACATCAAGCAGGTTACCTTCTTCATGGAAGAATGTAAACGCATGGGGCTGGAAGTCTTGGGCCCGGACGTGAATGAATCCTTCAGAAAGTTTACCGTGAACGACCAGGGAGCCGTACGTTTTGGCATGGGTGCCGTAAAAGGTGTGGGGAGCAACGCCGTAAAAACCATTGTAGAAAACAGAAAAGATGGCCCGTACCGCAGTGTTTTTGACCTTGCCAAAAGACTAGATTTGCGGGCCGCAAACAAAAAAACCTTTGAAAGCCTGGCACTTGCTGGCGGTTTTGACAGTTTTACCGGTACTCACCGCGCACAGTATTTTAAGGATGAGGGCGATGGCATTACCTTTCTTGAAAAAGCAGTTAAGTATGGGGCAAAATTTCAGGAAAATGAAAATAGTGCCCAGGTAAGCCTTTTTGGCGAATCAAGCGAAGTGCAAATCCCCGAACCCCTGGTCCCCCCGTGTGAAGAATGGGGAACAATGGAAAAGCTGAAACGTGAAAAGGAAGTTGTGGGAATCTATATTTCTGGGCATCCACTCGATGATTTTAAGTATGAGATGGATAACTTCTGCAATGGCAAAATCTCTGATTTTAATAATCTGGAGGCAAATGTCAATAAAGAGATAGCCGTGGGCGGTGTCATAACAGATGTGCAGCACCGTACCTCAAAAAACGGAAAACTCTGGGCGACCTTCATGATCGAGGATTTTGAAGAATCCCATGAGTTTAGGATGTTTGGCGAGGAGTATTTAAAGTTCAGGCATTTTCTTATCATAAACACCTTTGTGCATGTACGCATTTTTGTACGAGAGGGATGGGTGAATCGTGATACGGGCAAAAAAGGAGACCCCCGCACACAATTTAATGGCTTTATGCAATTACAGGATTGTATGGAGCAGTTTGGCAAAAAACTCACCATCAACCTTGACCTTAAGGAAATCAAGGAAGAGCGCATTGATGAAATCAAGGAGACCCTCTTTAACTTTCGTGGAGACCACAACCTGCATTTTTACATATTTGAACCTGATGAAAAGATTGCCTTGCAAATGCCCAGCCGCAGGAAGAAGGTCAAGATTTGTACAGAACTGCTGGATGAGCTGAAAAGTAAGAATGTAAATTTTAAATTGAACTAGGCTAAATACCAGCCCTTATTTGTGACTAGATCTAAACCATACCAGCAGCGCATAGGTGGGGAATGCCCTGAAAACCTTTAAAATCAGTTAAATCAATTGAAGCATAACCAAATCTAATTCAACCGCTGTAAGCTTTAGGAAAAATAATGACTAATTTTGCGTAGATAACCCATAATAAATCACAAAATGGCACTAGAGATAACAGATGCAACCTTTGAAGAAACGGTACTTAAGAGTGAAAAACCGGTACTTGTTGACTTTTGGGCAGCATGGTGCGGACCTTGTAGGATGGTAGGTCCCGTAATTGAAGAAATCAGCAATGAATATGACGGCAAGGCCGTTGTGGGCAAGCTGGATGTAGATGCTAACCAAGAGTTTGCAGCAAAATATGGCGTGCGCAACATTCCCACGGTACTTATGTTTCAAAACGGTGAGCTCGTGGGTCGCCAGGTAGGCGTAGCCCCTAAAAATGTTTACACGGAGGCTATTGACAAACTCCTGTAAGGATTATTAAAAAATTACATTTTAAAAAAGGTTTGCCGCTTAGGGTCAAACCTTTTTTATTTTTAAGTTTACCCTACAACAGTTTTATTGCCCTATGGCAAAAACAATCAAAATCTAAAGCATGAGCAACAAGATAATAAAGCCCCAGGACAGGATAGATTCCCTTTTTCTTGATGAAAGAAAAGTATTTATATGGGGCATGGTCGATGATAAAAGTGCCAAGCACGTGGTTGACCGCCTGATGTACCTGGATTCATTGAGCAATGACGAGATAAAATTCTATATCAACAGCCCTGGCGGTTATGTTACCTCAGGGTTTTCAATCTATGACACCATGCAGGCCATCAAGAGTCCCGTGAGCACGATATGTACCGGGCTTGCCGCAAGCATGGGAAGCATCCTGCTCTCAGGTGGTGAAAAAGGAAAAAGATTGATTCAAAAACATGCCCGTGTCATGATTCACCAGCCCAGTGGCGGGGGTCGCGGACCGGCAAGTGATATTGAGATCACCGCACAAGAAATCATCAAGACCAAAGAACTAAGTGCCCAGATACTGGCAGATAATTGCGGTCAATCATTTGAAAAAGTAATGAAAGATTTTAACCGCGACCACTGGATGAGTGCAGAGGAGTCAGTTGAATATGGCATAGTTGATGGCATAGAATAGACAGTATGCAGCTACAAGTCGATGAGCAGGACAAAAAGATCTTGATAAAGGACGGTGCAAAAACACAAAACAACCTTTTAAAGTTCTTGATGTTCCTCAACCTGGGCAATGCACTGCTCAACCTTTTTCTGGGGCAACTTGACTCCCTGGGCTCCATACAGTATTTATGGATCTTTGTAGCCCTTATTTCCGTGGTGCTGCTCTACTGGTTCTTTACAAAAAAGAGCAGCGCTGGGGTTTTGGCTTTCGCCGAAATAGACTCCCTTCAGGAAAAGGACAGGATGGGGGTCAAACGCTTTTCGCTCAAGCTAAAAAACGGAAAGGTACGCGACCTTACCACCCTGAAGAACAGTGATGAAATTGCCAATATCAAGAAGGTGTTTTCCAGGATCCAGATACCCATCACGCAAAAGTAACCCATGGATATACAAGCAGAGATAAACTCACAATCAGGTTTTGGAAACCTTGAACTCCTTGCCAGCCAGGTGGTAGAGGGCTTTATCTCTGGCATGCACAAGAGTCCATTTCATGGATTCTCGGCAGAGTTTGCCGAGCACAAGGTCTACAATACGGGAGAAAGCACAAAACACATAGACTGGAAGCTCTATGCCCGTACTGACAAGCTGTACACAAAGCGGTATGAAGAAGAAACCAACCTGCGCTGTCACCTTATCCTGGATGACAGCAGCAGCATGCACTACCCCCCTCTTGAGAAGAATCCGGGCATAGCAAACCTGAACAAGGTTGCCTTTTCCGTCCTGGCCTCTGCCGCTATCATGAACCTGATGAAAAAACAGCGTGATGCCGTTGGGATGAGCATCTATGGCAAGGAGTTTGAATTTTATGCCCCCGAGAAGGGCAGCGAGCGTCACCACCATATGCTGCTGGACCAGTTGAACAGGACCATCACCACAACACCCACAAAAAAACAGACGGATACCTACGCAAACCTACACTTCATCGCCGAAAAGCTCAAGCGGCGTTCACTGGTTTTTCTCTTTAGTGACATGCTGCAACATGACAAGGAGCAGGATGAGCTTTTTAGCGCGTTGCAACACCTTAAATACAATAAGCATGAGGTAATACTCTTTCATACTTATGATGGCGCTACGGAGCTGAATTTTGATTTTGACAATGCCCCCAAGAAATTTATTGATGTGGAGAGTGGCAACCACATCAATGTCTTTAGCGACAACATCCGTGAAAATTATAAAAAACAGGTGCAGGCCTATTTTACAGAATTACGGATGCGTTGTGCCAAATTTCAAATAAAATACCTAGAGGCTGATATTCAGCGCGGTTTTGGCCCCATCCTTACCACATTTTTAGTGGAGCGGCAGCGATTTCAATAAGGTATTAAAAATTTCTTCAAAATAATTTGCGCACATTAAAAGAGGGTGTATATTTGCATCCGCTAAGAAAGAAAGGGGTGACCCTTTATTTTTTGCGATGGTTCTTAAAGAATAATGGTCTGGTAGTTCAGTTGGTTAGAATATCTGCCTGTCACGCAGGGGGTCGCGGGTTCGAGTCCCGTCCAGACCGCTAGGAATCGGTCTTAATTCCTACAAAAGCCTGTAAATCACTTGATTTACAGGCTTTTTTGTTTTTGTTCAATAGCGTTTGATACCATATAATTTCAAAAAAAAGGTGAGTGATTCGGTGAGTCTTTTTTATCATCAAAAACACTCACCGCGAGGGCACGTAAAGTGTTAAAATTAAAAGCCTTACACGATTCCTTTAACATTTTTTAAATAGGACTTTTGTACCTTAATTGACTCATTTAAAAGCTCAAAATGATGTCAAGTTCTATTTCAATTCTTTTCTACCCTAAAAATTCAGCTAAAAAATCACTAAAAGCAGCTACAATCTACGCCAGGATTACGGTTGATTCCAGACGTAGCGAATTTTCAACACAGCACAAGGCCACAAGAAAATGGGATTCTAAAAGTGGCAAGATGAGTGGTTTTGGTGCAGAGTCGAGAATGGTTAACCGACATTTGGACGATATCCGCACCAAAATCTATGAAATCCATGACAGGCTACTAAGGGATGACAAGCCTGTTTCAGCCCAAATCATCCGCGATATCTATCAAGGCAAGGATACCGAACAACGTACACTTTTGGAATTTTTTCAGGAGCATAATGATGGGATGGAGCGTCTTGTGGGCAAAGGTTACTCTAAAGGGACCCTGCAACGCTATAAGGCAGCGCAAGCCCATCTAACAAACTATTTAAGTTTTCTCAAAAGAAATGGGGACATCCCTTTACGGGAAGTTGATTACCAATTTATATCAGGGTTTGAGCATTACCTCAAATCAAAAAAGAATTGTGCACACAACACAGCTACAAAATATATAGTCAATTTTAAGAAAATCATGCGCCTGGCCCTGGCTCATGAATTTATAGACAGAGATCCTTTTTTCCATTGGAAGTCCAATTGGAAAACAAAGGAACGAGAATTTTTAACAGGCGAAGAATTGAATACCCTTGCCAATAAGGAATTTTCAATTGCCCGACTGGAACAAGTGAGGGACATCTTCCTTTTTTGCTGCTTCACCGGCCTAGCCTATGCCGATATACATAAACTAAGTCCAGATAATATAATTCGGGGGTTAAATGGGGAATACTGGATCAAGACCAAAAGGCAGAAAACAAAAACCCTTAGTAGCATACCCCTACTCCCTACAGCAGAACAGATTCTCCATAAATATGAATACCATACCTGTCAAAAAGAGCAAAACAAATTATTACCTGTCCTGACCAATCAAAAGTCTAATGCCTATTTAAAAGAAATTGCTGATATATGTGGAATCAAGAAAAACCTGACCACACACTTGGCAAGGCACACATTTGCAACTACGGTAACGTTGTCTAGAGGAGTGCCTATGGAAACAGTGAGCAAAATGTTAGGTCATACTTCCATTAAAACAACCCAGATCTATGCTAAGGTCTTGGACACAAAAATCAGTTCGGACATGGATATTTTAAAACAAAAAAAACCTTTAATCGGCAGCGTTTCCCAGAAAACAAAATGAAATTTCCGGAAAATACTATTTAATGCTATTTAGGGAATTTCACTAGTCCAATGCTTGTCCACTACTAGTCCAAGAATAAGTCCAGAAACGGGACACTAGAATCCCATCAGTGGACAAGCATTGGTATCTTATATAAACATAATTAAACATATAAACATTAAAAAAGCCAGCCCTTTTTAAAAAATAAAATTCCTTTAATTGCAAATAGAAATTAAATCCAATAAAAAAACGCTTTTTTTAAGAATTTTAAACCATGAGAATTGCGCAAAAACAGTTCACAAATATACTTGAAGGTAAATTATCCGAAAGTCGCTTAGAAGCCTTTAAAATTCCGATTGTAAACGAATATGAAGGGGAGCATAAAATTTACTCTTATTTAATACTAAATATGCTCTTCGTTAAACTGGGAAAATTAAATTTCTTCTTTGATCGTAAACTCTCAAGCCATAATTTACTCCAATGGGCTTGGTTTCTAAACTGTTCAAAAAAAGTCCTAATCCAGCTACTTACCGATTATTCCCGAAATTATCAAAAGGATAAGTGGCAAGAGATTAAACTTGGCATTCTGCGGTTTTTATTTAACAAATTCTCAAATGCTCTATATCGTAATTATTTATAGTTTTACCGATGATTTTTATATCCCTATTCCATTTTTTACATGTCAAAACCAAAAGTTTTTTTAGTTGATGACCATAAAATCATGAATTACGTACTAGGTAAAATGTTGGTATTACAAGGTGTTACAGATTGCATTTTTGAATATGATGACCCTCTATTGGCCCTTAAGGATTTAAAAATTAAAAAACCAGACTTGATTCTGTTAGATTTAAATATGCCCAATTTTTCTGGGTGGGATTTTTTAGATGAACTACATGAAATTGGGCCAGACCATACTAAAGTTATATTGATTACTGGTAGTAGCCGCCCTGAAGATAAGGCGCAAAGTAAAAAATACCCGATGGTAGTAGATTTCTTAAAAAAGCCCCTTAGCAAGGAGAATATATCTTCTATTGGAAAGAGATATAATTCTTGAAACCCTCTTATGTTTTTGAATTAAAACAACTTATCTACAAGAAAAGGCTGGTGATGATAGATTCATTTCACTACGCTTTTACAATATTCATCAGACACTTGGCTGCTCACAAATCAGTAAAATAGTTATCACTTTAAGCGATAAGTATTCTCTTTTCTGACCTTTAGAATTACATGACTTTGCAAATAAATGAAGTCTTGTCCTTTTCCGAATCCTAGGATTAAACTCCTCAAACTTGTTGTCTTTTGGAATTTTATAAGGCTAAATAGTAAAAGGATTTTTAAGAATAACATCAAATGCGATATAATGGATATCCTTTCTGAAGGTTTTTCCCAGCAATTCGTTCATATACCCCACATCAAAGACCATTTTGTTTGAGGGATTGGTATAGGAAAAATATAGGCAAAACCTACTCTCCTTATATCTCCACTTGTCCCAATGCTCTTGCTTTTCAGTCGCAAAAAGCAACTCGGTACTAAGAAGTAATTTCTTGCGCAGGGCGTGGTCCAGGGACCACGATAATTTTTCCTTGAAACGGGACCTGAATTGCATGGTTTCTTCAAACCTTTTGAAGTACGGGTCAAAGAAAAAGCGCAGCTCCGGTCGATAGGTGCTTGAGAATTCCAATGTATGTGAACCTATTTGATACGATAGCTTCCCATACGTCCTTATTTCTTGCCTGGCATCAGGGCTATCCTTGGCATAAGGTGGAATTTCACTATATCGGTCCTGCCATCTATAGCTAAGCGCACCGCTATATTTCCAGTGTTTGGCAAAATGATTGGAGATTTCTTCATTGACAACA
>CEQG01153857.1_pt1 | contig 12043 bp, 8 predicted proteins | sample 350301 | NCBI WGS metagenome assembly CEQG01 (sample SAMEA2621242, study PRJEB7988) | marine metagenome | isolation source: saline water (ENVO:00002010), including | reverse complement strand
GCGAAATCGTTGAACAGGGCAAGCATAACGAGCTTCTATTAAAAGAAGGCAACTATAGCAAATTGGTCGCCATGCAATCTTTTGAATAAGAACATTTATCCTTAATAGATAATCAAAAGTGATATTTTTAGTATCCTTTGATTAAACTTAATGCAATAACTTTAGTCATAATTAGTGTAAGGCTAATAAAAAGGTAATTGCAACCACTTGTAAACACGTCACCTAGTTTGGTTTTTGAAGACCTGGTAAGGGAGTATAAAGAAAAACTTTACTGGCACATCAGGCGCATGGTATTGTCGCATGATGATGCTGATGATGTGCTGCAAAATACATTTATAAAGGTTTATAAAAATTTGCCCAACTTTAAGGGTGACAGCCACATTTACACCTGGTTGTACCGCATTGCCACAAATGAAAGCCTTACATTTTTAAAAAAACGAGCCAGACGCTTGCAGATAAGTGACGAGACCCTGCAGCAAAACATGGTGAACAACCTGGAATCTGACCCCTATTTTGACGGAGACGAGGCAAGACTAAAACTGCAAAGAGCAATAGCCACCCTCCCCGAAAAACAAAAACAGGTATTCCTGCTCAGGTATTATGAAGAACTACCCTATGCAGAAATGTCTGAAATGCTGGAGGTTTCAGAAGGTTCCTTAAAGGCCAGTTACCACCATGCAGTAAAAAAGATAACACATTTTATCAAAGAAGATTAAACCCTTGACAATCATCTAAGTCTAAAAAATGATGAATCCACTGGACAACCATAACAAAGATAACGGCCTACACCTGCCCAAGGGATACCTGGAGCAGTTTGAGGACGGCCTTTATGCTGAGCTTGAGCTTAGGGAGCTACTCCCCAGCACTGATGGTTTTGTGGTTCCACAAGGCTATTTTGAGAAATTTGAAAGTAGGCTCAAGGCCAAAATCACGCAGCCTAAGACCAAGATTATTTCCATTTTTAGGTCAAGGACCTGGATGAGCAGTGCAGCAGCAATTGCCGCCATCCTCGTCCTGGCATTTATAGCCATTTTACCTAAAAATAAAATAAACGACTTTGACGACCTCACGGTCTCAACGCTTGAAAACTATCTACAGGAAGACGGTATCCTAGAGAAAATGTCTGAAGAAGACCTGGATGCCATAGAAGATGGCACAACCTTCTCATCTGAAACTTTTGCCAATGAGGCAATCCTTGACTATGTAGATATAGACCTTATTGATGAACCTCTAAAAGATGAGGATTAAAACAAAAAAAAAGTGAAAAAAATAATAGTGATACTCATCATGATGCTCTCTGTGGCTAGTTTTGGTCAAAAGGATGACTTCCATAAAAGAATCAAGGCCCTGAAGGTCTCTTTTATCACAGAGCAGCTTCAACTCACCCCTAAAGAAGCCGAGGTATTCTGGCCCATCTATAATGCATATGATGAAAAAATGGATGATCTGCGACATGAAGAGAGGGACCTATGGCGCAAGCTATATAAGGAAAAAGGCGTAAAAGCTGACCTTACTGAAAATGAAGCTGACAAACTGGTCTCAGAATACAACAAAATAGAAGAAACCCGGGTAAGCCTGCAATCTAAACTGCTCAACGACCTGCGCGGTAAATTGACCCTCAAGAAAGTAGTATATCTCCCAGAGGTTGAACAAGATTTTGGCAAGAAATTATTTGAAGAATATAAAAAGCGCAAGGAACAGGAAAAGGGCAAGAATACCCCATGATCACAAATCATTACGTTTTAGGGTAATCAGGGCAATTCTTCCATTACCGGCGGCATAAGCTTGATTTTCATCAACAAAGCGAATAGTAAAAAATCCTTCAGTAGATAAAGTTTTCCAGGTATCGCCGCCATCCTTGCTATAATCAATACCCGTAAAACCTATGGCAACGAGTTCGTTGCCATTTTTGTTGGGTACATACTGCACACAACTTTTATATCCGGGAGCCTGGCCCTCTGCAACAAGTTGCCAGGTTTTTCCACCATCTATAGTCCTTGCTTTGTTTGCATGGGATCCCTCTGGATCTGTATAATCTCCACCAATCACAAAACCATTTTTATCGTCATAAAAATCAATACTATAGCCGCCTTGCGTTTCCTTGCCCTGCAACAGTGGAGTGTCCACCACTTCCCATGTCCTGCCCTTATCGGCAGTGTGAAAGACCCTTGACCTTATCCCCCCGGTGATGATCCAGGCATGGTTGCCCATGACCTCAACGTTTGTATTGCTCGCGGCAAAAGCTCCTTCGGTCGCTTCTGGAAGGACGGAGCAATCCAGCTTTTTCCAGGTGTTGCCCCCATCGCGGGTGATTATTATGGATAGGCACCCACCTTGGGCATCCCCCATGGCAATACCTTCTTTATCATTCCAGAATTTCATTGAATCATAAAACACCTGCTCACCTTCTTCCTGATAGACGAGTTCCATTTTTCCTGTATCCCCCGTTTTGTACAACAATGCAGGATTTGCGATACTCAGCATAAAAAAATCTGTTGCGGTATGCGCCACCGCCCTAAATGAGGGTATAAGGCTGTCTTGCTGCTGCACTCTTGTGTTCCAGCTTTTAGATACTGGGTTGTACAGGCCAAATTTGCCATCGCTTCCCGCAAAGGCAAGGCTGCCATCATCCAGGATATCAATAGCGCGTATGCTTACAGAGTCTTCGTAGATAACCTCGATTTCCATAGATGCAACAGGACCACTGGCAACACTGGGCCCAGTAGTATTTTTACACCCCACAGCTACAAGTATCCATAAAAGCCCTACCACGTATCTCATTATTCTAATTTTTGGCTAAAATAAACCTAATGTTCCACAAAGCCTTACCTTTGCAGCCGTTAAAATCAAATTATGCGCCTGCACCGTAACCTTGTATTTGCCGTTGTTGATGGTCTCCTCTCTATTTTTAACGAGGGAGAATATGCTGATAAGGTGATAGAAAAATTATTGAAACGCGATAAGCGATGGGGTTCAAGAGACCGCAGCTTTATAGCAGAGACCACGTATGATATCGTACGCTGGAAAAGGCTCTATGCAGAAATCGCCGAAGTCAAGGAACCCTTTGACCGCAAGGATATCTGGAGGTTGTTTGCCGTATGGGCCACACTGCGAGGCATTAAATTGCCAGACTGGCCCCAGATAGAACAAACCCCCACAAGACGCATAAAAGGGAGGTTTGACGAATTGTCAAACACGAGGAAATTTCGCGAAAGCGTGCCCGACTGGATGGATGAACTGGGCGAAAGGGAACTGGGCAAAAAATGGGATGCAGAAATCGCGGCCCTCAATACAATAGCACCCGTCGTGCTGCGCGTCAATACGCTTAAAGCGAAAGTATCCCAAGTACAATCAGAACTTAAGGAAGCTGGTTTTTTTACCGCGGAAATCAAGGGATATCCAGATGCGCTCCAACTGGAAGAACGTGGCAATGTCTTCTTGACCGAAGCTTTTAAGATGGGGCACTTTGAGGTCCAGGATGCTTCCTCTCAACTCGTGGCTCCCTTTCTGGATGTTAAACCCGGGATGCGCGTGGTGGATACCTGTGCAGGTGCTGGGGGAAAAGCCCTACACCTCGCAGCCCTGATGGAAAACAAGGGCCAGCTGATTGCCCTGGACATCTATGGCAACAAGCTCAAGGAACTTAAACGCCGTGCCAGGCGTGCCGGTGCATTTAATATTGAGCCCCGCACAATTGATTCAACAAAGGTCATCAAGAAGCTCAAGGCCTCTGCTGACCGTGTCCTGATTGATGCCCCCTGCTCTGGGCTGGGCGTGTTGAGCCGCAACCCAGATGCCAAGTGGAAACTGGAACCTGAATTTTTGGAAAGGATCAAGAACACCCAGCAGGATATACTGCAAGACTATGCCTCAATTGTAAAAAAAGGCGGAAAAATGGTGTATGCAACCTGCTCCATCCTACCTTCTGAAAATCAACAGCAAGTTGATTTTTTCCTTGCATCAGAGGCTGGCAGGGAGTTTAAAAAAACAAATGAAAAAATAGTGCTTTCCAGTGAATCTGGATATGATGGATTCTATATGGCGCTGTTAGAAAAAAATTAAGATCAGGAGATGAAAAAAACTACGTTACTGCTTCTCTTCATTTTTTTGGCGCAAGCCATATATGCACAACAGCCTTATTATGATGATGTTGACCTGACCAAAACAGGTCTTGCCCTGAGGGATGAACTGGCACAAAAAATCATTGAAACCCACACAAACCTACTGGAATATTCCCCTGGAGTCTGGGAGGCCAGCCGCATTACAGACGTGGACCCTAATGACAATTCAAAAGTCCTGCTCTTATATGGTTATGAAAATGGGACTGATAGCGATGTCACCAATGACCTCAACCGGGATAAATATCAAAATGGAGGCCAAGTAGGTGACTGGAACCGTGAACACACCTACCCAAAATCACTGGGAAACCCCAACCTGGGAGAAAGCGGGCCAGGAAGTGATGCCCACCACCTGAGGCCCACAGACGTTCAACGTAACGGTGCCCGGGGCAACAGGAAGTTTGCTGCCGGAAGTGGCAATTCTGGTACCGTGGGCGAAAACTGGTATCCCGGTGATGCGTGGAAGGGAGACGTGGCCCGCATGCTCATGTACATGTACCTGCACTATGGTGAGCGTTGCCTGCCCAGCAATGTGATCGTGGGGTCAACTAACGGTACAGACGGCAATATGATAGACCTATTGCTTCAATGGAATGCAGAAGATCCCGTAAGTGCCGTCGAGGACCAGCGCAATGCCTACCACGACAGTGATGGTCAATATGCACAGGGAAACCGTAATCCATTTATAGATAATCCCTATCTAGCAACAGCAATATGGGGTGGTCCAGAAGCTGAGGACCGCTGGGGCACGCTAGGTATCGCTTCCGCGAAAGCGAACCAGTTCAAGATATACCCCAACCCTGCGCACAACACGGTGAATGTAAGTTCCACCCTTCCCGTTGAAGAAATAAGGCTGTATGATATCTCCGGAAGATTACTGGAAACCTATCATCATGAAAAATCCATTGACGTTTCAACCCTGCACCAGGGCGTTTATGTTCTTGATATCCAAAACAAAAATAGCAATGAGGTGCATAAGCTGATGGTACGGTAATCCTCTCTGCCATAAATAATAAAAAAGGGCCCGAATTGATTCAGGCCCTTTTTTTGTGAGTTTGTTTTTTTGGCTTAAAGCCAAACATTATTCTGACGCACCTTCATAGATAGCATTAAAGATCAACTTATAGGTACCTCGTGGCTGCGCCCTGAATTGAGGCCTAAAAGCAAATAGGATCGTGGAACCCTCACCATAATCAACCTTTACCATGGCTGGTTTTCTAGCGATATACCTATCCTCCCCCATGGCCCAGCCACTCATCAAGAGGTCCACTGGCGCATAGGTGGCAACCACCTCAACGTGGGGTGCGGGGGCATCTTTAATGCTTTCTGTACCCCCCTCACCAGATTTGCGCTGCTTATCTATGGTAAATGCCCTGCTGCGGTTAAACGATACCGCCACGGTATCCTGCATGCCATACGCCAATGGATGGGTAGTATCTATACCTGTCCTTATCAATGAACCAGGTATAAAAAAGTCCTTGCTATCTGCACCTTCCACGGCATCACGCAACGGCAGGCCAAATTGCTCTATGACAAAATCACTAGCTTCATCAAAGGCTATGAGCGTGCCACCACCCTCTACATAATCGCTTAGCGCCAGTGTACCCTTTAAGCCCAGCCCACCGGTAAACTGTACTGGCATGCTCAACTCACTATACCCATGCAGGATAGATGCCTTGCCCTGGGAGGGTATAATGATCGCGTCATACTGTGATAGATCTTTGGTTTTTATATCTGTGTCATGCAAGGTATCTGTTGCAAAGGCATATTCATCCATGACAAAGCGCGTCCAGCCTTCATCCATATTAGCTGCCCAGGATTTATACAGGCCTACTTTGGGCAGGTGGATTTTTCTTAATTCTACATCTGGCTTAGATGCCAAACCTACGAATGACAATCCATAGGCTTTTGCCAGGGAATCCAAAGTTTCCCTATCACCGGTCACGATATAGGACCCAGCAGGAAAATTTTTGCCTTGAGCGTTAAAAGCCGCCGTACTCCTATAGGCAGTTCCGCCTGCTTTTAAGACCTTGTTAGTTACCGCCACCGAAGCATTTGTGTTGACATTAAGGGCATAGCCAAATGAGCCGTTATTATCAACCTCGCCGTCAGCGTAGGTATCTTGCCCTGTTACTTTTTTTGTAGCGACTTTAAAGGAGGATGCAATCTTGTCAACTGCCACACCCATCTGCATGGGCAATGTCCAGCCAGCCAAATCGTATGGAGTGTCCGGAGGACCTCCCGGATACTGAAAACGGGTGGGGTAATCCTGTTTTTCCATGAGGTCCAGCAGATATGGTCTGAATGCCTGGGCGGTATAAATCACGTACGAGCCTTTATCATATTTTTTACCCTCTACGGTAAAATCACGGGTTGCCTTTTCTATCTCAATCCCTCCCCTTAGCAGTACATTCACCAGGTTTACCGCTTCAAAAGAATCCCATTGCTCTTTTGGGATTATATATGCAAATAAATTGCCTGTCCCGCCCTTTTCAATGGCAGACTGTCCCATTTTATATATATTATACAGGTAGTTGCTCTTGCGGTCTGCGGCAAGGTCCAGGGTGGCCCAGGTAGCGGTCAACATATAATCTACGGCATCCCTAAAGTGTGATTCACCACCCTTCCAAGGGTCTGGGTACATAATATCTGTCCCGTCTGTAGGGGTTGTTCCCGCAACCATTTTGGGCAGTTTTTTGGGGTCATAAAACCTGGGCGTGGGCGTGGTGTGGCCGGTCTCGGTGAGTATACCTATCATATTGTGATAATAGGGCACCGTGCGCCCCCCCCCATTCCAGAACATGGTGTAGAAATTATCTGCGATGGCGCCGGGCATGTTTTCAAGAGAAAAACGCTTTGACATGGCCGATCCCACTTCACTTACCCCGGCGGTCACGGCGGGGTGTATTTTTGGGTTTACCGGGTCTGCATAGGGCGGAATGGAAATCTTGGTCCACGCCGGAGATGATTGATGGTGGTTATACACAATCTGTGGATACCACTCATTATATAGGATTTTTGTCACGTTATAGGTTTCCGGCTGGGTATTCATAAACCAATCCCGGTTATTATCGTGGCCCATGTAATAGTGGTATAAAATAGGTGGTCGCGATGTTTCATAGGCCGTGCCCATATTCTTGCGGTACCAGTCAACCACAATATCAAGGCCATCAGGGTTCATGACGGGCATCAAGAGGGTGATTACATTTTCCCTTATTTTTTGCATTTCGGGAGTTTCAGATGTAGCGAGGGTATATGCAAGTTCAGAGGTCATCTGGCCATGAGCCAACTCTGTAGAGTGCATCCCACCATCTATCCAAACTACTGCCTTACCTTCTTGTGAAAGCTTTGCCGCTTCAGCATCGCTTACTTGAACCCGGGCAAGCTTTGTGCTGATATCCTTCCATTTATCCAGTTGTTCTAGGTTTTCTTTAGTGGATATAAACAGTAGGTACATCTTTCTTCCCAATACGGTTTCGCCTATCTCTATTTTTTTAACCCGACTTGAAGCTGCATCCAATCTGGATAGATAATCTTCTATCTGGGCATAGTCAGCAAGCTTGTAATCATCTCCTACCCTAAAGCCATAAACATCTTTAGGAGAAGGTACTTTTTGAGCCGTCATTAATGCAATGCAGCATGTGGACATCAGTGCCATTAGCATCAATGTCCTGAGGTTAGAAGTTGTAAAAATCATCTTGTTGGTTATAGTTTGATTGAAAATTAGCATTAAAAGAATAAAAACAAAAATCTGCACCTGTTTAGAGCTTTACTTCCTGTTTAAGTGCATTGAACTGTTTCAAGAGTTCTTGATAACGGTTTACTTCTTCTTGCCCAGGTTGTTTATCTGCACCGCCCAAAATAGTATTGAGATAGGAAATTTGAGAAACCATGACATTTGCGGGATAGGCTCCTTCATCGTTTTTGAGCTTTTTTAGCGCAAGCTGAAGTTGCTCTAGCTGCGCCGCGTTACCTTTACTTTTTTCAAGCTCCTCTATTTTTTGTTCAACCTGGTCTTGCAACATTCTTGCTTGCGACAATAGGTCAATGACCTTGAATTGCAACTGTTGCTGCGCTGCGATATTTGCCAGGGTAACACCTTCTTCTTCCAGCCTGGGGTCTACCACTATTTCAAAAGGTTTTTCCAGGGTTGTATCGCCTGCTGTGAGCCTGGCAATGTATTTTCCGGGAGGGACAATGGGCCCATTTTTAAACCTCCTGTTCTCGTTCTTGTCCCAGGCTCCCTTTTGTTGCATATCCCATTGAAAACGGTTAAGTCCTTTTTTTGTGGGCAGCTTATTGTCAATGTATACAAAGGTTATGCTGAGCGACATGTCATCTACCTTCTCAGTGGCTGACTTCAACAACGTGGAGTCGCTCACGATCTTGGTGATTTCCCTGCCATCAACTGATAGGACCTCCAGGCTCACCCCTTCTTTTTTAAAATCCTTTGGCAAGTAATAATCCAGGGTAACGCTCGTCCCTGGATAATGTGGATAATCACTTCCCCAGCGCGGTGTGTGGTATCTCATGGTGTTCCCGGGCGTGAACAGCACGGGAGCATCCCCCAACTTCGTGATGTGTTCATCCTGCAATGCAGCAATGTCATCCAAAATCCAGAAACCGCGCCCCATGGTACTCAAAATCAAATCTCCACGAAAGAGAACAATATCCGTAACAGGGGTTATGGGCAGGTTTTGTTGAAATTTTTTCCAGTTTGCACCGTCATCAAAGGATATGAACATGCCATACTCGGTACCGCCATACAGCAGGCCTTGCCTGTCCGGATCTTCCCGCAGCACCCGTGTGACATGATCTTCGGGGATACCGCTGGATGCCGTGGATAATAATGTCCAGCTTTTGCCCAGATCTTCTGTCTTGTAAAAATAAGGTGTGGGATCCCCCAAAAGATGCCGGTCAACCGCGATATACGCTTTTGCAGGGTCAAATGGGCTTGGCTCTATTGATTTAACACGGCCGCCACCGGGCAATTTTGCAGGTGTCACGTTTTTCCAGGTTTTACCTCCATCCTGGGTTACGGAAACAACCCCATCATTTGATCCTGTCCAGATGACACCTTGCTTGATTTTTGATTCCCTGATGGAATACAGTGTGCTATAATATTCTTCTCCCGTGATATCCCGTGTGATGGGCTGTCCAGAAATCACCTGTTTGTCAGGTTCATTTGCCGTTAAGTCTGGGGAGATGGTCTCCCAGTTGATCCCCCCATTACTTGTTTTATGTAAATACTGTGACCCCATATACACCACTTCTGGATCAAATGGAGATACGGCAATGGGGGCCACACGCTGAAATTTATATTTTAAATCCTTTGGGTTTGCTCCATAGATATTGCTAGCTCCTATGGAATATTCCCGGCTCAGACCGGTCTTCTTGTTATAAACACTAAACCTTCCCTTACAATTATTATATACCATATAATGATTACCGGGCATGGGGATTACGGGGCCTGTCTCACAGCCACCCACACTCATCATGATGCTACCATTGGCCGGTGATGATGCTTGTGGTGCCTTGCTGGGTATTGCGATTGTCGTGTTGTCCTGCTGGGCACCATACACCCAGTAAGGATATTGATCATCAACCGCTACTTGGTAAATTTCGGCAGTGGGTTGATTGTATTGCGTTGACCAGGTTTTGCCACCATTATGTGAAATATTTGCCCCTCCGTCGTTGCATTGAATGAGCAGGTCAGGGTTATTTGGATTCATCCAAATATCATGGTTGTCCCCATGCGGAACAGACATGCGCTCCCAGGTTTTACCACCGTCAACTGATTTTATCAAGGGGTTTGCATTAGAATAGATGATATCTGGATTTGTGGGGTCCAGCTCAATATTTGTGTAGTAAAACGGGCGGTTTACGAGACGCTCGTCATTGGAGACCTGCTTAAAGGATTTCCCTTGATCTACAGATTTATAAAGTCCGCCTTCTTTTTCGGGGGCCTCGATGACCGCATATAAAATCCTGGAATCTACCGCAGAAACGGCAAGGTCAATCTTACCTATCAACCCTTGTGGCAGGCCTTTTCCCAGCTTAACCCAATCTTTACCACCATTAACCGACTTGTATATTCCCCCTTCACTGTTCTTGCCGCCAGAGTTGATGGTCCATGGCGTGCGTCTTGCTTTCCATGCCGCGGCATAGACCACATTGGGATTTCCTGGTAACAGTACAAGATCGGCAAAGCCGGTTTCGTTTGAAACGAAAAGAACTTTTTCCCAGGTCAACCCGCCATCAACGGTCTTGTATATCCCACGTTCTTCATTGGCCTTAAATGCATTTCCTATCGCGGCGACCCAAACGATATTGTTGTTTGTGGGGTCAATCTCCACGGCACCTATTTGCCCTGTGTTCTCCAGGCCGATGTGCTTCCAGGTTTTACCCGCGTCAATGGATTTATACATCCCTTTGCCCTCAATGATATTACTGCGTATGCCGTCAGAACCCGTGCCCACATAGACAATGTTAGGGTCATTGACAGCAACCCCCATGGCGCCGATAGATGGTGTTTTGAAGAAACCATCAGATACGTTGTTCCAGGAAGTACCATAATCATCTGTTTTCCATACACCGCCACCAGAGGCCCCAAAATAAAAAGTGCCCGGCAACATGGGAGTCCCCGTAACGGTAGTTACCCTCCCGCCCCTTGCAGGGCCTATGGTTCTATACTGTAGCGCATCAAATTCTTGCGCAAAAGTCACGCTACCCAGCAGCAATAAAAACAGGAAATTATAAGTACGTAATTGAAAAATCATGGGTGATGGGATAGTTAGTTAGTACTCAAATCTACTCAATACCCACCCAAACTAAAATTTCATACAATCATTTTATAGTCTTTTCATTAATAAGCAATGGAAATTATCATATTCTCAAACCAAAGAAAAAAATATGTGATGCGTTTAATAGTGAACCTTAGCAATCCTAAAAGAAACATCATAAATCCTTCCTGCTAGATATTAACAATCGTGAAAAAAACAGACAGACACACGGTTTACCAAAGTGATTTTTAGGTAAGAATTCCCTAAATTTGCAACTTAATCAGCACAGCGTCCATGATACATTTTTTTGGGGACAAAGACAGCAAGGTCTTTGCCGTTCAGACCACACCAGAACTAGCACAAGAAGACATTAGCAAACTCATCTGGCTCTTTGGCGGCCAGCCAAAAATACAAGCGTCCTCAATCGACGCTTTTTTTATTGGTCCCCGCGCCACGATGATCACGCCCTGGAGCACAAATGCCGTTGAGATTACCCAGAATATGGGCATCACGGGCATATTCCGTATAGAAGAGTTTTTCGCTTGCGCGAAAGATACTCAGGATTACGACCCCATGCTTTCGCAGAAATATACAGCACTGGATCAAGAAATTTTCCGCATCGATATCGAGCCGGAAGAAATCAAGCAAATCACGGATATCGCCGCTTACAACGTGCAGGAAGGACTGGCACTTAGTGAGGAAGAAGTAAACTATCTCAACTCGGTTGCTGAGCGCATCGGGCGGCCTTTGACCGACTCTGAAGTTTTTGGCTTTAGCCAGGTAAACTCTGAGCACTGCCGCCACAAGATATTCAATGGGACTTTCGTTATTGACGGTGACGCAAAACCTTCATCGCTGTTTAAATTAATCAAGCGCACCAGCGAAGAAAACCCCAATGAGATTGTCTCTGCCTATAAAGATAACGTAGCATTTTTAGGTGGACCCAAAGCAACGCAGTTTGCACCTAAAACCCCCGAAAAACCAGACTTTTACGAAGAAAAAGAATTTGAGAGCGTGCTTTCGCTCAAAGCGGAAACACACAACTTCCCCACCACCGTTGAACCATTTAACGGTGCCGCAACGGGATCTGGTGGTGAGATTCGTGACCGTCTTGCCGGGGGCAAAGGTTCACTCCCGCTTGCG
>CEQG01035647.1_pt1 | contig 12091 bp, 11 predicted proteins | sample 350301 | NCBI WGS metagenome assembly CEQG01 (sample SAMEA2621242, study PRJEB7988) | marine metagenome | isolation source: saline water (ENVO:00002010), including | reverse complement strand
GTGGCGCGATCCGCAGATAGGTCCCGGCAGGGCAGCGCATTGAAAGACCGGTCTTGATTAGCCGGAAACACTCTTGTGGCAGTTCCTCGGGCTTTTGGATCTCATTGCCGATTTGATCGAAATCTCCGGAGCGCAGGGTCTGCGCAAGGCCTGGGATGATAATGTTTTCGCCTTCGGGAACGCAGGCGTGGACGTCAAGTCCAGCCGCATGTTCAGAGCCGCGAACAGGCATCATGGCGCGGTCGTTGAGTTTTTTGACGAGGAGTTGTTCGTTCATGTTGGTTTTTCCTTGTTCGGATTTGGTTTTAGCAGGCGATTTGCAAAGCCGGCCGCATCGCTGGCCATTTCCTTTGCAATTGCCCAGGCATTGGGAATGTTGGTTCGCGCGCGATCGAGCCAAGACCTCTGGGCACATTCGCGGCTCAACCGCTTTGCGGCGGCTGCAATGCAGCTGTGTGGGAGATATGAAATGCTCAGGGTGTTGGGGTTCAGCACTCGGTAAGAAATACGATCGTCAGTGTGGTCACTGCGATTAAGTGTAATCGCTTGGTTGATTGCCATGCTGACAGTGAGATCACAATGCGGAAGCCTTATCAAAGCGCCATGGACACAGTCGATAGGGAGGTAGCGCGTATTCATTTCTGCGCTTTGTGCCGGGATCTTTGAGATCATGGCCTGAAACTCAATGATGTCATGGGCACTGGCGGTATCATCTGGACCGAGCAGCTTCCAAGGAATGGTGCGATCGAGCTCATTTGGAGCAATGCCGATGCGTTGGCCAGCCGTCCATTGAGACAATGGCACGCAGGTATCCCTGCCGTCTGCCAATATGCGAGGTAGATGATACATCCACTTCAACCGTAAGCCGTGAGGTCGAGGAATGAGACGCATCTCTACACCGTTGCGTTTAACGGCCCTGATTTCCGTATGTAGATCACTGATGTGTAGGATTTTTTGAGGATTCTTTGTGAGTGCCCCTCGGGCATCTGGGCTGAGATTTTGCACGATCCAGCCGGGATAGCAGATGACCGGGTGATAGATCGTGTATTGTTCCCGCAGCCTGGCCTGGCGTGCTTTAAGCTCAATCAGTCGCCTGTTCACATCAATAATCGGCATGAGAGTTTTCCGTGCTGGTTAAAAACCCCGGCACCGGTGAGGGTGCCGGGGTTGATCATTGTGGCTTTTATGCAGCGGCTTCATCGAAGATCGATGCCTCGATGTCATCGTCTTCAAAGACCTCGCTTTCAAGCTCGGCATTGGTGACGACCTGAGCGGGGAAGCTCATGACACCGGGAACCCAGCTGTTGAGGCGATCCGCCAGCGTGGAGGCCAGGGCACCGTCTTGGGCTTCTGCGAAAGCACTCGAGAGAGCGCGAACGAGATTCTTGCGCTGCGAGTTGGCAAACCGTGTTGCTGAAGCACCTGGGAGGAACTCCGTTGCAAGTCGACGCAAATCCTCAGAGCCCATCATCTCGAAGAAAGACTCATCGGGCGTCCAGTAATCGCGAACATTGATGTTCTCACCGAAGATGTTCGAGAGGGATGTCTCTGCATCATCGAGCGCAGTCCGCTTCTGCTGGCCCACGCGCTGGCTTACCAGCAGCGAGAAAAGCTGCTGCAGGTTTTGATCATCCATCTGACGCACGATCGCGACTTGCATGGCTTCACGCGCCGCAACATCGGATTCGTCCGCACTGAACTCCGTCAGGTCATTCAGAGCGTGGATTGCATCCGCCCGGGCGGCAAAGGCCTGACCCGTTTTCAGTGCATCCTTGCCAGGGATCTGGAACGGATTGGCGCCGAATGTGGCACTACGGTGTCCCAGAAAGGCGAGAACCGAGTATTCCAGACTGGCACGGAAGTCCGCCGCGAGACGAACCTGCAACATGGCGCTGCGTTGTGCAGCGGCATACTCACAGACACGCGGTGTGGCGCGGACTTCAAAAGGCGCGATATCAGCGGAGAAGACATCGTGACGCGCGGCGTCGTCATCAGCACTCAGAGTGCCTTCGGCACCTGTTGCTTCTTCAACAATCGGCTTCACGCCGGTGATTTCGCGCACCTTGCCGTTCGGCATAACTTCGATGAACGCCATTGCCTCGGCCTTATCGTCAGCGACCTCAAAGCGCCATTCTTCGAAAGGCTCATGGAGGACATGCACGCCGCGGCCAAAACCTTCTGCCTCGAGATCAACAGCGCGAACCTGGATGGCTTCGTTTTGCAGCTCCCAGAACTTGTCGATATCGGCAAACTTGTCGCCTTCAAAGAAGTCCGAGACGATGATGCCATCATAGTCATCGATGTTGAACAGTGCATTCTTCGCTTCAATTGTCGACTTTGTCAGATAGTTGCGGATATCGTCGCCCGTCTTCCAGGCGTTGGAGTTGGCCGTGATGTCATCGCAGATTTTCTTCTGCATGGATTTGTCGGCGATCGTCAGAGCGCGCGCCCATTCGAGGTTCCGCTCTTTCTCACGCACCAACTCTTGCGCCTCGGGCACGACGGTCGCGATAAGCAGGCGCTCGCGAACGGTGCGAGGACGGTAATCGAATGTCGAAGCAATGTCTTCGTCGGACCGGCCGGCAGTCGACAGCATCAGCATGGCGTTACACTCGTCCATGTAATCCATTGCAGCACGGACGACGTTTTCGGTCAGAGCCAGTTCGATAGCTTCGGGGCTATCGGGGTCGATATCGGTGCGCACCATGACAGGCACTTCGAAATCTGCGTCGAGCTTACCTTCTTCAATGAGAACAAGAGCATTCGCCAGGCGGCGGCCGCCAGCGAAAATAGCGATTTTACCGTCACCTTTGCGGGGTGCGCCGATGAGGTTTTGTTGAACGCCGCCGAGAGCCATGATCGAGGCTTTCATTTCGGCATCGTCCTTCGGGGAAGCCGACTGACGAATGTTGGATGCATGGACAAGTTCTGCCGCGGGCATGAATTTCAGGTCTGTGCTTGCTGCGTGGGTATTCATAATTGGTTGTCCTTTTGGGGTCGTGACACGTGGCAAAGGGAAATTGGTCTTCCGCCCTTCGTTAAAAGGGCGGAAGACTGATCTCCCCAGCACGGGTTCAATTTCTTAGTGGAGCCGAAGCATTCCAGAAGTTTGCCTGGAGGCTGCGTTGAGAAGTGGAGATGCCGCAGCTGCGACAGCGGCTTCAACACGTTGAGCGGCCAGTCGAAGGCTGCGAGCGCCTTGCTCATTGGCGGATTTCTGAGCTTTGAACTCGACGGTCCGGTCGGGTGGGCAGAATGCCTCATCCATGCTCTCATCCATGCGCCTTGCAGCCTCTTTGAAGATGGTCACGGCGATGTGGAGCTGCATTGAGTTTTCAACGAGAAACTCATGGGGCACAGACTTTGGTTCACTGGCGATGCCGACAGCGGCATCAATTCCAAAGCAGATGTCCATCAAGCCTTCACCATCTGTGCAAAGCGCTGTGATAACTGAGGTGGTCTCGCCAGGTATTTCAGCCACAACCATTGTGCCGTGGGGCTCGAGGCGAGATGAGAACTCGATCTCACTGAACTGCCCTTTCCAGCTTGGTGGGACATGAAGGGTTTCGCCTTCCCACACGGGGTAGGCGTCTTCGTCACCCTCAACCTCGTCATCAAAAGCAAGCGCCTCTTCGCGATCGGCATCGGATGCAAACATCCAGTCCCGCTCATGAAAGCCTTCGCCAGCGTCGCCTGCTTCTGGATAGTCGTATTCTTCTTCGAAAAACGCATCGCCGGCATCCACCATTGCGCGCTTTGTATAATTATCAGACAAGAGATCTCCTTTCTCGGCTGTGCAGGACGGCCTCATGGAAGGGCCGACCTGGACAGGCGTAAGGAGGAACACCCCTTAGCCTACCTATAAGGTAGATGGGTCCGTAGGAGGATTTACGGACACGATCGGTTTGAAACTTTCGATAAATGAACAAACAACCTAAGCAAGAATTTGGTCTCAAATTGTGTGTCGAGGCGCGTCGAAGCGATCGGTGCAATCGAACGCGCCCCGTGACAGACAAGAAAATGAACAGCGAGAATTAAGTGGTAACATCATCCAGAGAATTGATGCCCTGGCTGGCAAGGTATGTGCGTGCGGTTTCAAGCCCGGCGCGCTGAATCTGGCGAATGCGCTCAGGTGTGATCGAGTATTTTTGAGCCAGTTCAGCCAGTTTGTTCTTATCAAAGTCCTCTTTCAGGCGGGCTTCAATGACTTCAAGATCGCGACCCGAATAGCTGCGAGCAATGATCGTGCGGATCGAAGACATCACACGCGAACCATCAATCTCATGCTCGACTGTTGACTGCTCACCTTGGATGACCATGCCGGACTGGCTCGAGGAGGCGCCGCCGTCTTCGTCATCAGAGTAGGAGTCTGTCGGGGAGACATAAGCGTCATTGGCAAAAATGCGCGGCTCCATCCGCTTGATTGCTTCGAGTTTTACGTCAAGCGCGTCTGCAATTTCCTGACGACCTGCGTCAGTTAGAGGCGAGCCTGTCCGCGCTTCAATGTCCGACACCATACGACGCATGTTCATGAAAATACGCTTGTCAGAAAAGTTGGTGCCGACGCGGACGACGCCGTTGTTGTCCATGACATAGCGCAGCAGGGCCGCGCGGATATAGATCCGTGCCAAGGTGGAAATGCGGGCTTTTTTCGAACGATCAAAACGGTCGATTGCATCCCCAAGAGCAATGGCGGCTTCCTGACAAAGGTCTTCAAGCGGGACATTGCCGCGGCGTGCGACTTGTTGTGCAGCTGCTGTGGCCATGGGGAGGTAGGAGGTGATGAGCTTTTCGCGAGCCATCATGTCACCATCGTCGAGGTAGCGATCGAGCAGGTTCAATTCCTGTTCTGCTGTCAACATTTTGGTGCGGGTTTTTGCTTTATATGTAGTCACGGAGGGCGCTCGCTTTTCTGCTTCTTGGTTTTGCAACCAAGACACAGCACATGGGTTCACGAACAGTGTTCGCAAAACTCATGCCTCCCTTGCGGGAGTGAGTCACCTTCCTGAGCCGAACCTGTTAGTCCTACAGGCTCTCGCTGACAAAAGAGACCGATGCTGCGTCATGATTGCTTCGGCTACATCCTATATTGGCGCTTTTTTGAAAAAAGAAGATTGGGTTTGATTGCCTATCAAACCAGTCACGCCAGTAAGGTGCTGAATTCGTGAAGTTTTATTTTTTCACGAATCAAACCATAGAGAAAAGCGAAGTATTTTTTTCTATCAAACCACAGACTATCAAACGCGGTTTACGCAAGAATTGCGCAAACCTCACATATTTGTAATGTCAGTTTCCGCCGACAAGGAGCTGAATGTCGTAGCCTTGGCTCTGAAGAAGCTCTTTGATCTCTTGCAGAGCGTCGCGTTCGATCTGGCGAACGCGCTCTGCTGAAATTCCAAGGTCTGCACCAATCTGCTGCAGCGACTTCTCTTCCTTCTCCTCGGATTCAAGAAGCCAGCGCTCATGGATGATCTTGGCCGCCCGGGGATCGCGAAGTTTTGCAAGCGCCGAGAGGATGATGCCTTTTTGATCTGTGTTGAGAACGAAGTGCTCTGCACCAAGATCGCGCGAGCTGGGACATTCCATCATGTCGCCGATTTCAACACCGTCTTCACTATCGGATCCGATCGTGGAATTTAGCGACATCGACCGTGAGGCGATGGCGCCATCGATGCGCTCGATGGCTTCGGTTGTGGATCCAGAGTATTCAGAGATCCGCTCGATGATCTCCGGTCCAAGGTTGGAGCCGAAATATTGCCGTGCAGTGCCAAGAAGACGCAGGGCCTTTTTCTCATTGCGGCTTCGGCCGATCTTGACTGCATAGATATCGCGGTGAACGGCTTCTTGCATGCCCGAGAGAATCCACCAGACAGCATAGGAAGAAAATCTGTTCTGCTTTTCAGGGTCGAACTTGTCTGCGGCGCAGATGAGGCTCAGAACCCCTTCGTTGAAGAGGTCCGAGAACTCGGCCCCGGAGTTTGAGAACCTCGAGGCCCAGCCGGCGATGAGCCGACTGTGGGCTGCGACGAGCGCATTGCGAGCATCAGCATCCTTGTCGCGCTGCCATCGCAGCACGAGGTCTACCTCGTCCTCCTTGGTCAAGATTTTACTCTCGTTGACCTGAGTCCGAATGTAGCTGTTGATATCTTGCTGTGCGCTCATCGCTATTCCTTATGCGGCTTCTTCGGCCGCGCTTGAGGGTGACTTGTCTTCATCGGGCTGCGGCAGTGCAACGGCCCGGATTTTGGCATCGATCTCTTTTGCCATCTCAGGGTTCTCTTCGAGGAAGGTCTTGGCCTTCTCCTTGCCTTGACCGATGCGCTCGTCGCCGTAGGAGAACCACGAGCCTGACTTCTGGACGATGTTATATTTCACGCCCAGATCGACCAGCTCACCCAGATAGGAGACGCCTTTGCCGAACATGATTTCGAATTCAGCCTGCGTGAAGGGAGGGGCAACCTTGTTCTTGACGACCTTAACGCGTGTCGAGTTGCCGATCACTTCATCACGGTCTTTGATCGATCCGGTCCGACGAATATCGAGGCGGACAGAGGAGTAGAATTTCAGTGCGTTGCCGCCGGTGGTGGTTTCAGGCGAACCAAACATCACGCCAATCTTCATTCGGATTTGGTTGATGAAGATAATCATTACGTTGTTCTTTTTGGCAGACGATGTCAGCTTGCGCATCGCTTGGCTCATCAGACGTGCATGAACGCCCACGGAGCTATCACCCATATCGCCTTCAAGCTCCTTTTGGGGCGTCAAGGCTGCGACCGAGTCAACGACAATTAGATCCATCGCACCGGAGCGAGCGAATGTATCGACGATTTCGAGAGCTTGCTCACCGTTGTCGGGTTGTGAGATGAATAGCTCATCAAGGTTTACACCAACGCCTTTGGCGTATTTGGGGTCGAGCGCATGCTCGGCGTCGACGAAGGCACAGTTAAAACCGGCTTTTTGAAATTCAGCGATCGCATGTAGGGTCAGGGTGGTCTTTCCCGAGCTTTCAGGACCGTAGATCTCAACGATCCGGCCGCGGGGCAGGCCGCCGACACCCAGAGCAATATCCAGTGTAAGCGAACCAGAGGAAATCGTCTCGACGTTCATATTGGTAGAGCCGTCAAGCTTCATCACGGCACCTTTGCCATGAGCCCGCTCGATCTGTGCGAGTGCAGCAGCGAGGGCTTTTTGACGGGCGTCGGAATTGATGGCGGTTGTAGTCATGTTAGCTCCTTGGTCCGTCTTTGCGGACAGTGGTGATGTTGGTTGGATTTGCTCTGGGCAAAAACTTCTGCCCAAAAAATTGTCAATTGGCCGGGATTTGGTGATCAGGCCGGATCATGAGGGCGGCTATTCAGACGAGCTATCGTCGTAGACGATGCCGCTTGCGCCCTTTGCGTGTTGGATTTTCAGTATGGGAAATGGTGCTCAGCCCTCCTTTTCGCTTGCCAGGAAGGCATTGAAGTCTTCACCCAGTTCGGGGTGTTCGCGGGCGATGGATACGGTGGCTTCAAGGTATCCGCGCTTGGACCCGCAGTCGTAGCGCTTGCCCTCAAAAAAGACGCCTGTCGTGCGGACAAATCCGGTCGACTTCATAATGGCGTCGGTCATCTGGTATTCACCATTAGCCGCGGGTGGAATGTGGTTCAGAGCGGCAAGAACGATCGGGTCGAGAACGTAGCGGCCGATGATCGCATTGCGTGAGGGTGCATTGCCCGCTTTTGGCTTCTCTACCATGTCGCGAATGTTGAAGAGTTTGGGATCATCCATCCGTTCGCCGGCAACGACTCCGTATTTTGAGACGTCTTCCTCAGGGACTTCGGTCAGAGCAAGAACATTGCCGCCAATTTGCTCATGGACGTCGAGCAACTGTCCAAGGCAGGGCTGATCCGACCGAATGACATCGTCAGGGAACATGACAGCGAAAGGCTCTTGCCCGATCAGGTGCCGTGCGCAACGGATGGCGTCACCGTTACCTAAAGGATCGTGCTGCCGGACGTAGGAAATCATACCAGAGGGGAGGGTTGTGTCCTGCAGGGCTTTCAGCAGGTCCGTTTTGCCGTCTGCCTTGAGGCGGCTTTCAACTTCAGGACTGCGGTCAAAATAGTCTTCCAGCGCGCTTTTGTTACGGGCGGTGACAAAGATGAAGCTTTCAATTCCGGCTTCGCGTGCTTCGTCCATCGCATATTGGATGAGTGGACGGTCGACGAGCGTCAGAATCTCTTTGGGAATGGATTTGGTGGCAGGCAAAAACCTTGTGCCCATCCCTGCGATAGGGAGCACTGCCTTTCGGACGCGATGTGTCAATATTCTCTCCTTGCTACACCAAGGAGATTGGCTCTTTTGCTTAAAACCGAAGGCAAAGGAAGAACTTTGCAGTGAGCCAAACTACATGAAGAATGTCGCGTAGATGACTAAAAACGCAGGGTTTTGCAGAAAGTTTAACAAACTTCGCACAAATGAGACAGTCGGGGCCCATCTATATAGCATTGAAGATGAGTTCCTTTTGAGTTGTTTCAGAGGGTCGCCTTGCACAAGCTGGCGGCCCTCTTTTTTGTGCGGTATCATCTCAGAGTGAGATCGATGAGAGCCGTGATCTCGCCGCCATGTCGGACCAGCGTCGCCCCTTCGTCACGACAGAGTTTCTCGATGGCGTTATTGAAGTGGGAGAAATGGATGTCGACGCTGGTGAAGTCCCTGTTTCTCGCCTCCAAGATCCCTTGTTTAAAGAGCTGTCGTCCATAGCCGCGCCCTTGGTAGGCATCTTGAACCGAGAGGCCGATTTCTGCATGGCCTTCTTCTTGTGTCGAGAAGATCTCGAGAACGCCCCGGATTTCCCCGTCAACTTCAATTCCAAGAACAGCGTCGGGTTCTGCCGCATCAGTGAAGCGCGAGATGCCCTCGTCTGCGATAGGAGCAAGAAAGCGAAGCCTTCGTGAAGCGTGGCTCAAACGGCAATAATGGCCGGCCAGAAAGGCTCGCAGTTTTGGCAGCGGAAAGGTGAGGACTTCGGGGGACGGGGCGCTCATGTCTTTGGCCTTATATTACAAGGCCGAGATAATCCCCTTGCGCAATGCTCAAAGGTTTTATGCTGCATTGCCGCAATGCGCGTGGCGGGACGGTAAAATCGATAGTGATCTTTTTTTGGGGGGAGATGCCTGGGGGCGGGACCTGATCCCCGCTTCGCCGCCGCTTGCGCGTTCGACGCCCGTGGGCGCCGACAAGACTACCGAGCATGTCTCAGCTCTGCCTTTCCCTCTCGGCGAGAGGCCCCAGGCTATGACCTATCTGGCCTGCGAGGTATTTAGTATCCCCGCAGGTGATGGACAAACATAAATTCAAACGAAGAAGTGAATCCTGAGTTTAACCGTTGAGGCATCTGTCTAAGACCCAATTTCTTCGTAACCACATGCGGCGATCTCAAAAGCCTATTCGCGGATAATTTATAGGATCGGGTGAGGGCTTCGTCGTCGACTATCTTGCCGCCTCGATGACTTTTAGCGTGAACGCAAAGTTTTCATCAGCCTGCGCCTTGAAGTATTCAAATATCTCAGCACCATCCGATACGCCACCGCTTTCCAATATTTGCACAGGAGATTCTAAAAGCGGCGCGGTAAGTCTTGCTGTGCAATTGTCTATTTCTATCTGATCTTCCCAATCATATTGGTCATTATTCAGTGAGACTATGGTTTGTGTAAATGCCCTGTCTGCGAACTCTTGATAGGCGTCTTCGTATTGAACAAGGTGATCGATGCCTTGCCTATCGACTGCGCTCAGGGCTGAACCAACCATCGCAACCTTAATTGTTGTTCGAGCCCGGTCCTCTGATAGGAAACCATTATCGTGGGAAACTAATGCGTTTGCTGATACCGAACCATTACATCCATAGAGTGCGATCAAATCTGGATCGAGTTTCTTGATATCAATGTCGGATTGTGCCGCGACAGACGTAGCAGTGAAGGCTGACATTATTATCGCAATGGACAATCTTTGAAATTTCATAGTGTCTCTCAATTATCGTTTGTATGACATTCAGATAGGCCATTTACGCCACAACCGAAGGGTATCGGTATGAGACGCGGTTCGCAAATTGAACATTCTGGCGGTTTCCTATTCAGTGAATGTCGCCTACACGCAGTGCAGATTATAAGGTTAAAACCGCTGTGGCGCTATCCTTAACTGGTTCCCATCTCCGGAATAGGAAAAACGCCGACCGGAAACCGGTCGGCGCGTCATCATCAAAGCCAGGAGCTTACAGTTTCGGGGTTTGCTGCGATCCATTCATCAATGGCGGCATCGACGCCGACATCGCGACCGCGCACCATGATCTTCTCAATGTCATCAATTTCAATGGACATTGCCTGGATCATGCCGGCGATTTCTGGGGCACGCTCCACGAAGGGGCGGCTGGCCCGCGCGTGAATCTCTGAGGCTTGGGCGTAAAGACCTTTGGGGTCTTCAAGATATCGCATGCCATAGAGCGCGAATTTGGCGTGGGGACGCCAAGCGGTCACGACCACGGGCTTGTTCTTGCGCTCGGCCTTGGCAATCGCCCGAACCATCTTGGGGCCGGTGCCTTCGGTGAGCTCATAGTCACCGAGGCCATAAGCTTGCATCGCTTCGCGGGTTGTGGCCATCAGGCCGGCGCCTGGATCAATGCCGGTGATTTCGCCGCCCAAAGCCTCAATCACCTCAGGTTTTTTGAGGTCTTCGATCGAATTCAGAAGGTCCGTCGGAACCCATTCAGGGACGGCGAGGCCGATGGTGCCCTGGTAGAGGGTTCCCAGATCGACGAGATCTTGGCCGTGCTTGCGCAGGTAAGGCGCATGCAAGCCAGGTTCCCAGGACATCATCATCAGGTCGATGTCACCCTTGGCAACGGTGCGGAACTGCGCGCCAATGTCGGCAAGAGTCAATTCAACGTCCTTGGTCATTTGGTCGCGCAGAATGCGTGCTGCCATCTTGGTGACAACCTCCGCGTCGCTCCAAGGTGTCCATCCGATGATAACATCAGGACGGTTTAGCGCGGTCTGAGCCAGGGCTGGCCCTGCGGCAGCCATTAGGCTGCCAGCAAGACCTGCTCCGAGAAAGCCACGGCGAGAAAAGGTGGATTTGCTCATTGAGTAAGTTCCTCGAAATTCAGGTCGTCGGCCGAGAAGCTCGCGCCTTCACCTTGTGTTGCGTTGAGCCCTTTGACGATGTCCTCAGGTGTTGAGGCATCGACATAGAAGACCGCATTGGGGTCTTTCAGGCTGTGGCGTCCTTTGATGCAGAACCCGATCGTATGTAACTCGATTGGGTTCGTGGGATCAGCGGCGATCCGGCGCACAACTGGCGTCGGGTCGTAGCCTTTGGAAGCCTCCCCATCAGTGATGACGATCATCCGGTAGGTTCCTGAACCGTTTTGTCGGATGAACTGCGACTTCAACTCACCCTCGGCCATTTCAATGGCGGTGGAGAGCGGGGTGCCTTGATCCGGGTGGATCCCACGGATGGTCTCGATGACCTTGCGGCCATGCGCATCACCGCTGCCAAGACCGTGGAGCAGCTCGGCCCCTTGGGAAGAGTTGAAGGCGACGAGACCCACATTGCCGCCGGGGTTTGCCGTGATCCACTTGAAGAGTGCATCCTTGGCTGCATCGGCCCGGGTGGCAAACTGGCCAGAACAACCGGCTGTGTCCATCGAGCCGGACATGTCCAACACAACCATATTGTTGGTTGCAAGGATGTCATCCGCCCGAGACACGTCGGTGCCGGTCATTTCCGCCGCGGATACCCAGGACGTCGCACTTTTTTGTGCGATGCTGATAGGTGCGATGTTTTCGACTTCGGTGACACTATCGCCTTCCTCTGGAAGACAGCCAGCAAGCAGGCCGAGGGCCATCAAGCAGGCGCTGATTTTAGTCATGATCTGCATGATAACTCCTTACCAGTCGTTCAGCGGCGTGAAGACTTCCGCTTCGGATTCCATCTCGATGACGCGAAAAACCACGCGACGCGATTGCTTCCACTCATCCTCGGTTTTGGGCGGGCAGGGCAGCCCTTGCTTACAGAAGCCACCGAGCGGGTCTTCAATGCCGCGACCGTTGAT
>CEQG01134523.1_pt1 | contig 12117 bp, 11 predicted proteins | sample 350301 | NCBI WGS metagenome assembly CEQG01 (sample SAMEA2621242, study PRJEB7988) | marine metagenome | isolation source: saline water (ENVO:00002010), including | reverse complement strand
CGGTATAGTTCATCCAGCGGTGAGGGAAGATTTTAATAAATGGGCCGGGGCCCAAAATTCCCCCTATATAATCCAGGAGGTTGCCATACTTTTTGAAAATAACCTTCAGGAAAACTTTGACCTTACCATCCTTGTTACCGCCCCAGAAGAGGTGCGTATTGACCGTGTGATGCAGCGTGAAAATGTTAAAAAAAAGGCTGTCATAGCGCGGATTCGCAACCAGTGGAGCGATGAGTACAAGTTGCCTTTAGCTGATTTTGTCATCAACAATATTGACCTTGACGATACGCAAAAAGAGGTGAGGGAAATAAATGTTAAAATCTTGTCAAGGCGCATAAATACATAGCTTACCGATGTTAACATTTGGTTAAACCACCCATCCCGTAAATGTTAAAATCATACATTTGAAGCATGAACAAAAAAATATTTGTGCTTCTGGTGGTGCTGATGAGCCTCTCCCTTATGGGGATTATCTTTGTTCAAGGCTACTGGATATCAAATAGTATAGAGACCAAGCGCGGGCAGTTTGCTTTTAATGCAAATCAAGTACTTAAGTCAGTTGCTGTTAAGTTGCAGAATAATGAGCTGGAACGTTTATACAATCCTCTTTTAAAATTAAGGGACAGCCTAGGGTCCATAGATGATATTACGTTTTATGAGCTATTTGTAAGGCCGCAGGATTCCCTGTCAAGTGATAATTATATATATCGTAATAGTATTGCTGATCAAGACTATAAATTGACGGCCCCCATCCTTGATTATGATATGGACAGCCTTAAGTTCAACAAGTACCTTAAAGGTAGGCTGGCAAAGACATTTCAGGATAGTGAGATGAAAAAGGCTCCCATTGACAGGAGATCACAGTTTGCCAGGTTGAATAGTCTTGAAGATTTTGAGCGTTATAGCCTGGCGCAGTTCATTTTAGAAACAACACGCAAAATCCCCATTACAAGCCGCGTGAGCAAGGCTGAAATAGAAAGGTTAATGACCATGGAACTTGCCGAGAGGGATATGGATACTGATTTTGAATATGCCATTTACAGCAACAATTTGGCAACCTCCGTGCGCAGTGATGGTTTTGATATCGAGTCACCTAAGCAAACCTTTAATGAACCCTTGTTCGTGGATGGTGATGGGCATAGTGATTATGAGTTGTGGGCGCGTTTTCCAGGAGAGAAAAAATTTGTGATATCATCAGTTGTGGTCATGGGTGGCCTCAGCATCTTGTTTACCCTGATCATCGTGGTGGCGTATAGCAGCGCACTGCAACAGTTGATCAAGCAGAGACAGATATCACAGATAAAGACTGATTTTATCAACAACATGACCCACGAATTCAAAACCCCCATAGCAACCATCAACCTGGCCCTTGATGCAATCAAGAATCCTAAGGTAAATGGCAATCCTGAATTCTTGAACAGGTACATGGGTATGATAAGGGAAGAGAACAAGCGCATGCATGCCCAGGTAGAAAATGTGCTACGTATCTCAAAACTTGAGAAAAATCAACTGGATATCAAGAAAGAAAGATTAAAGCTGCATGACCTGGTAGAAGATGCCATCACGCATGTTGAACTCATAGTAGAAGATAGGGGAGGATATATCAAGACACACCTGGGAGCGGTAAAATCATCTGTCCTGGCAAATGAGACCCACTTTACCAATGTGATTGTCAATATTCTTGACAATGCTGTGAAGTACTCTACTAATGAACCTAAAATAGACATATACACAGAAAACCTTAAAAACTTCATCCTGCTCAAAATCAAGGACCAGGGAGACGGGATGACAAAGGGTGTACAGAAAAAAGTATTTGAAAAATTTTACCGTGAACATACAGGAGACATCCATAATGTTAAAGGACACGGCCTGGGCCTTGCCTATGCAAAACGTATCGTGGAAGATCACTCTGGTGATATCTGGGTACAGAGCGAACTGGGCAAGGGCAGTACATTTATAATTAAATTACCACTAATATCGTAACTCATGGAAACAGAAAACAAAAAAATCCTACTGGTTGAAGATGACCCAAATTTTGGTACTGTCCTAAAGGACTACCTATCGATGAACGACTATGACGTCACTCATGCCAAGAATGGTATGGAAGGCTTTGAAAAGTTTAAGAAGGATGATTTTGACCTTTGTATCCTGGACGTGATGATGCCATATAAAGATGGTTTCACGCTTGCCAAGGAAATAAGGGAAAAGAATGAAGATGTGCCCATCATTTTCCTTACCGCAAAAGCAATGAAAGAAGATGTGCTCAAGGGATACAAGGTAGGTGCTGATGATTACCTCAACAAGCCCTTTGACAGTGAGGTGCTTCTTATGAAGATCAAGGCCATCATGATGCGCAAGGCAACTGACAGCATTGCTGACAGCAAACAATTTGAATTTCAGATAGGAAACTTCTTCCTCAATTCAAAATTGAGGTTCCTTACCTATAGGGAAGAAGAGCCCATAAAGCTTTCGCCAAAAGAAAATGAACTCCTAAGGTTATTGGCACTTCATGAAAATGACCTGATGCCCAGGGAGCTTGCATTGACCAAGATATGGAGGGATGACAACTATTTTACCTCCAGGAGTATGGATGTTTACATTGCAAAACTGCGTAAATACCTTAAACTCGATGACACTGTGGAGATACTTAACATCCACGGTGAGGGATTCCGTCTTGTTGTCAAGAAGGAAGAAGAAAATTAAGTGGTAAAAAAAGCGTCCCTTTGGTGGGTCAGGGGGACGCATTTTTATCTATAACATCCACAATTTCATCCACCGGGCATTGATGGTCAAACCAGTGGATACTATCATCTTTTCTATACCAGGTCAGCTGCCTTTTGGCAAACCTCCGGGTATTCTTTTTAATCTCCTCAATGGCCTCGGCCCTGGATATCTTATGGTCAAAATACGCAAATAGCTCCCGGTAACCCACCGTTTGCAAAGCGTTGAGATTTCTTTGTGAATAAAGTTTTTTAGCTTCGGCCTCCAGCCCGTGCTGCATCATCAGGTCAACCCGCCTATTGATACGGTCATAGATAAGCTCCCTTTTTGCCGTAAGGCCCACCTGTACAAAATCAAAGTCGCGCTTTACCATGTTTTTTGCCAAGAAGGATGAATAGGGCATCCCAGAAGATACACACACTTCAAGTGCCCGTACCACCCGTTGTGGATTGTCTAGGTCCACCCGCTTGTAATGCTCTGGATCCAGGTTCTTAAGCATTTGCCGCAAGGGTTCAAGACCTTCATTTTCTAGCTTTCGCGAAAGCTCCTCCCGCACACCCGCTTTAACCTCGGGAAAATCATCCAGGCCATAGAGCACCGCATTGACATACAGGCCAGAACCTCCCACCAATATCACGGTAGCATGCTCTTTGAACAATTTGTCCAGCTTGTGGATGGCCTCCTGCTCAAAGATGCCCACATTGTAGTCATCTTGTATGCTGATGTGCTGGATAAAATGATGCCGGGCAGCGGCAAGTTCATCCTCATCAGGAACTGCGGTACCTATCTTCATTTCTTTAAAAAACTGCCGTGAATCTGCTGAGACAATCTCAGTATTGTAATGCTGGGCAAGCTTGATGGAGAGCGCGGTCTTGCCTATCGCGGTAGGCCCCACGACCGTGATTAGCGTTTTAGGCATGGTGAAGGGTATGACCGCATTTATGACAATATTTTGCTCCGTCCTGGTGCTTGTTTGAGCCACAGTTTTGACAGGATTGGGTGTTAAGTGCAAGGTTGTTCTCTGCTGTACCCTTGGTCATTTCGGCACTTACAATACCCGTGGGGACTGCGATGATACCATATCCAAGAATCATGATGACCATTGCAATAAACTGCCCAAGGGGCGTCACTGGGGCTATATCACCAAAACCCACCGTGGTCAAGGTAACGATGCACCAGTAGATACTCAACGGGATGTTCTTAAACCCATTTTCAGGACCTTCCACCAGGTACATGAGCGTTCCTGCTATAACCGAAAGGATGAGCACGGCAAAAAGGAATACCAGGATTTTAGGACGGCTATCCTTTAAGGCTTTTGCCAAACGGTTACCTTCTCCTATGTACCGGGTTACCTTCAATATCCTGAAAACCCGTAGCAACCTCAATGCCCTTATCGTTAAGAGTGCATGGGTGCCCACAAAAAAGAAGGACAGGTACAGGGGAATGGTGGATATCAGGTCAATGAATCCATAAAAGCTAAAAATATAAGCCGTGGGCTTCTTGATGGTAATGCACCGTAAGATGTACTCGATGCTAAAAAATATGGTTATGATCCACTCACCTATATAAAAGTAATCGCCATACTGGGCACTTATAGCGGTCACACTCTCAAGCATGACCATAATGATACTCAGGAAGATAAGGATCAAGAGGATAACATCAAATGCCTTCCCGGCGGGGGTATCAGCTTCATAGATTATTTCATGAAGTCTTGTCTTCCAGGTATATGTGGATGGTGAGGTCAATTAATTGTTTATTTCTTCAAGTTCAATGGTCTTTAAAACCTTTCTGGTCCTTAGATAACTCTGTATGATGTGTCTGGCGTCACGATTGTCCTGCATGGGAGTTATGAGATTTTGCAAGACCTCGATGTTGTTGAGCTGAAAATTGAGGTTGTAAAAACCAAAGCCCTTGAACTCGCCGTTTTCTATAAGTACAACACTGCGTTCATCAATATCTCGGCCCCTATCTATGATTACCATACTCTTGTTGATAAAGCCATGTTTATTGATGTACTGATTGACGCGCTGGTTGTACTCCATGGGGTCCTCTTTACCTATGCAGGCACCATGACATTGCTTTATGGTATAATTAAAGCAGTTGCCACCGGTGGAGTGTATGCCCACTTTGCTCTGGCACAGGCCATATTCTTCAACGATGAACTCCAGGTGGTTTTTCGCCGAAAGGCTGGTTGCAAACGTGGTCACGCTTTGCTTTTTTGAATTTGTATTCTCAATCTTGAGGTTCACATAGCCTTCATCATCCATAAACGTGCTGAGCTGGCTTTTAAAAAGTGTCCTGCGCAATGCCCTGTTGTGACGTGGCTTGTTTTTTTTGATTTCCTCGTTCTCCTTGAGTAGGGCAATGAGTTCGCTGCCGGTTTCTTCATAGGTAACGGCCTCCACATCTTCTTGCATCTGTTTTGATTTACGGTTGTCGCTGGTAAAATGCTGGTTGATGCGTTTTTTTATATTTTTTGCCTTGCCAATATAAATGACCTTGCCATTTGCATTGTGCATATAATACACGCCGCACGTGCTGGGCAGCTCCTCAATAATATCCCGAAGCTTGGTGTCCATTTGCCGTTTTGGGTTGAGCTTTACGGCTTCTTGTATAATGGTTTTTTCTGTATCCTTGCTCAATAAGAGCTTAAAGAGCTTAACGGTTGCCATGGCATCACCATTGGCCCTGTGGCGGTCTGTCATGGGTATTCCCAGGCTCCTGCACAGCTTGCCCAGGCTATAACTGGGCTGACCGGGCAAAAGTTTTTTGGACAGTTCAACACTGCATAGCGATTTACGTTGAAAGTCATAGCCCAACCTGTCAAATTCAAGTTTTAAGATACGGTAATCAAACTGCGCATTGTGCGCCACGATTGTGCAGTCAGTGGTAATCTCAATCATGCGCTTTGCGACTTCCCAAAATTTAGGGGCATTGCGCAACATCTCATTATTGATGCCCGTGAGGCCCACCACAAAGGGCTGGATGGGGCGCTCTGGGTTGATGAGGCTTATAAACTGGTCAACGACCTTGTGACCGTCAAACTTGTAAATGGCAATCTCGGTTATGCCTTCTTCATTGTATTTTCCGCCTGTGGTTTCTATATCGAGTATTGCGTACATTAACTTGCTTTAGTCAATAAATATTTTTTAGGAAGGTTAAATTCACGGTTAAGTTAATCATAATTTCTTTTGCCAAAAATAGCACTGCCCACGCGCACCATATTGCTGCCGCAGGAGATGGCCACTTCATAATCCCCGCTCATGCCCATACTGAGGTATTTAAGGTCATGGCTTTCGCCAAAGGTGTCAAAAAGCGATTTCAAGGCATTAAACTCCTTTTTCAATTGCGATTCATCATCTGTAAAGGTCGCCATTCCCATCAAGCCCACGACCGTAACATGTGGATAGTTATCACCAAGGTTTTCCTCAAAAAACCTTGTGGCCTCTACCATGGGCATACCAAATTTTGAATCTTCTTCTGCAATTTTTACCTGAAGCAAAACATGCACCTGTTTTTTAAACCTATTGGCCTGGCGGTTGATTTCATTGAACAGCTTGAGGCGGTCCACGCTATGTATCAAACTTACATAGGGCACGATGTATTTAACCTTGTTGGATTGCAGGTGACCTATCATGTGCCACTGGATGTCCTTGGGCAATGCTTCATGTTTTGCGGTCATTTCCTGTACCTTGTTCTCCCCAAAAATGCGTTGTCCAGCCTCATAGGCTTCCAGGATGTCATCGCCGGGCTTGGTCTTAGAGACCGCAACGAGTTTAACGTCTTCCGGCAGTTCTTTGTAAAGTGATTTTAAGTTTTGTGTGATGCTCAAAATGTATAGGTTTTTATAACAAATTTAGGGTATTACACCTCTGCAAATTCTAAAATTCATAAATCGTGATACCACTTCGCAGCTTGGGTTCTATATACGTGGATTTTGGTGGCATCCTGAGGCCTTCATCAGCGATGGCCTTTATTTCTTCAACCGTGGCGGGCAGCATGGAGAAGCCCACGGCAAACTCGCCTTTGTCAACCCGCTCCTTTACGGCAATCATATTGTTCTTGCCCTTGCCATAGGCTATACGGGCATCATTTCTCAAATCCTGAATATTCAAAATAGGCTTCAGTACCATAGTGTACAATATCTGAGCATCAAGTGAGTCAAGTGCCGTACTAAAGACGTGGTGTTTTTGGCGCAAGCTTAATTCATAAAATGCTCCATCCATGTACATGCAGAAATCATGTTTTCTGGCAGGTGCATAAAACTCGGTGTGGCGGTTGTCAATCTTGAAAATTTCATCAAGGGCAATTAAAAATTCCTCTTTGCTCAGCCCATTGAGGTCCTTGACCATACGGCTGAAGGAATGAATGGCCAGGTGTGATTCTGGGATGCAATAAGCCATAAAGAAGTTGTAAGGCTCTCTTCCCGTATGGTGTTGATTTTCATTTTTTAAATCTTGAGCGAGTAAGGATGATGAGCTGCAACGGTGGTGGCCATCTGCAATATACATGGAGGGCATTGCTGCAAAGTGTTGCTTGATGCGTTCAACCTGTTCCCTATCACATACGGGCCATAGGTAATGCGTGTCGCGGTAGGTGGTGGTAAACTCATATTCGGCACGGGTGTGTGACACTTCTTCAATGATGGTTGCTATACCTTTATCATCCGGATAGGTGAGCAGGACGGCCTCTGCATTAAAACCCACGACCTTGAGGTATTCCTTAAAAAGTTCTTCGCGGTGCTGCAGCGTATCTTCATGTTTCTTGATGAGGTTGTCGTCATAATCCTCCACGCTGGCAGCAGCAATAATACCGGTAAATTCCTGGTGGTCACGGTCAATGATCTTATAGATATAATAGCAGGCCTGTTCTTCATGCATGAAAACACCATCTTCCTTAAACTCCTGATACCTGTTGCGCACCAGTCTAAACCGCTTTGCCCCGTTGATTTCCCTGTGGTATTTATAACCTGGGTTGATGATGTGCAAAAAAGAATAGGGATTGGCCTTCATGCGTGATTTGCGTTCCTCCTTTGAGTAGGCCTCATATGAGCGTGAGGCGATGAGGGAGACCTTATCCCGTGTGGGTCTTACAGCTTTAAATGGGTGTATCCTGGGCAATTTTTCTTGTTTTTTTTTCGCTTAAAGCGAAATTAAAAATCATTCGCCAAACCTGCTTCAATATTCAAGGAATTATAGCCTCCGTTAGGCACCTTAAGGTTTGCATTGCTCACGTGCCTAAAACTGGGCTGGATGTTGATGCTCCAATTTTTCATAAAGCCCAGGTTGATGCCCAGGGCAATATTATCTGAAAAGGCAAAGCCCTTTGCCAGCCGCTCAGTGCGGGTATCAAAATAGCCGGGGCCTATGCTTCCCAGGGCGTACACCTCAAGCCACGGCAGGATTTCCTTGCTTATGACCACCCCAAGATTGAGAATGTACTCTTCAATCTTTTTCTCTTGCATGAATTCTTCCCGTTCAGCATCGGTATTTACAAACCAATAGTTGAGCAGCTCGTGGCGGGCAGTGTTCCATTCAGGTTGAAAAAGTAGGTCTAGGTTGAGTTTTTTTCGCTTCAAGCGATAATACAACTGCACTTTTCTAAACTCGACCTTATAGGCATAATCGGTGTCATTAAAGAGGAAGTTGTTGATGTTGCCCGTGCCATAATGCACGGCGACCCTGTGAAATTTACGCTCACTATGCTGGGCGAGCAAAAATGTGGGAAATAGCAAAAAAATAAAAAGTACCTTCACGTGTCAAGCAAATTGAGAAGATACATTTTCGGCTTTTCTGCTCTGGGAATAATCATAAAATCCTTCACCGGACTTCACCCCTTTTTTACCTGCACGCACCATGTTTACCAGCAGTGGGCAGGGGGCATATTTTGGGTTTTTGAATCCGTCATTAAGCACTTCTAGGATGGACAGGCAAACATCCAGCCCGATGAAATCAGCGAGCTGCAAAGGCCCCATGGGGTGTGCCATGCCCAGCATCATGACCGTGTCAATTTCCTGTACGCCCGCCACGCCGTTGTACAATGTTTCAATAGCCTCATTGATCATGGGCATCAGGATACGGTTTGAGACAAACCCGGGATAATCATTGACCTCCACCGGGGTTTTGCCCAGTTGCTTTGAAAGTTCCATGATGGTATTTGTGACTTCATCAGTCGTGTTGTACCCGCGGATGATTTCAACGAGTTTCATGATGGGCACGGGGTTCATAAAATGCATCCCGATCACCTTTTCCTGCCGGTTCGTCACAGATGCAATCTGCGTGATGCTTATGGATGAAGTGTTTGAGGCAAGGATTGTTTGCCCTGGGCACAGCGCATCCAGTTTTTTAAAAAGGTCCAGCTTGACCTGCACATTTTCACTGGCGGCTTCCACCACAAGGTCTACATTGTCCACACTGTTTTCCAGGCTGGTATTTAAGGTGATATTGCCCAGGGTTGCTTCTTTGTCAGCTTTCGTTATTTTTTCCTTGGCCACCATGCGGTCCAGGTTCTTGGTTATGGTCGCAAGGCCTTTATCAAGGGCACCTTGTGAGATATCCACGAGGTTTACATTAAAGCCGCTTTGTGCAAATGTATGTGCGATGCCGTTGCCCATGGTCCCGGCACCAATTACCGTGATGTTTTTCATTTTTATAAACTTTAAGTTTAATGCTCAAGGCAAAAAGTATTGTGGTCAGTTCAAGATGTGTAGCCAAGCAATTTATGCAAACTAATGTGGCTTGAAGCCTGCTGCAATAGTGTTACAGGTCTTCAATTACCATCATGGCCACGCGCAATGCCTCGGTACCCTGTGCCAGGCTTACTTTTGGGGTTTCATTGTTTTCTATTGCACCCGCAAACGCTTCCAGTTCATCAAGGATGGCGTTGTTCTCGTTGACCTCGGGATTGTCAAAATAGATTTGTTTTTTCACACCCTCTGCGTTTTCCAGGATCATGGCAAATTCATCGGGAGATTGCGGGGCGTCTTTCATGCGTACCACCTCGCACTTCTTTTCAAGAAAATCCACAGAGATATAGGCATCTTTTTGAAAAAATCTGGATTTGCGCATTTTTTTCATGGATATGCGGCTTGCGGTGAGGTTTGCCACGCAGCCGTTCTCAAACTCAATACGTGCGTTTGCGATGTCAGGAGTATCGCTTATCACGGCTACTCCAGAAGCCATAACCTTTGCCACGGGGCTTTTGACCACGCTCAAGATAGCGTCTATGTCATGGATCATGAGGTCGAGCACCACGGGAACATCCGTACCACGGGGGTTGAACTCTGCCAGGCGGTGCGCCTCAATGAACATGGGTTTTTCTATCAGGTGGCTCACGGCGGTAAACGCGGGATTGAACCGCTCTACATGGCCCACTTGCCCGCGCACACCATGTTCTTTGGCCATCTCGCGTATCTTGACGGCTTCATCTACCGTGTGTGCGATGGGTTTTTCTATAAAAAGATGCCTGCCGGCCTGGATTACTTTTTCCGCGCAAGCGTAATGAAAAGTTGTGGGGGTCACCACATCCACGACGTCACAGGCCTCGATGAGCGCCTCCATGCTAGGGAATGCTTTGTAACCAAACTCAGCTTCTATATTTTTTGCGGCTTCTGGTGAAGAATCATAAAAACCCACCAGTTCATATCGTGAGGATTGCTTGAGAAGTTTGAGATGAATTTTTCCCAGGTGACCGGCACCCAGTACGCCAGCTTTAAGCATATCTTTATCGTTTTGGTAAAAATAGCATTTCTCATTCAGTTTTGAGGGTTGCAATTGGGTTTTGGTTATTGCGAAGTTTGATTATTTTAGCAGCATGAGGGATACCACGCGACATCAGGGAAAACGCCGTCTCCTGGCGAAAACCGTTGAAGAAAAGGGCATTACAGACGAGCGGGTGCTCGATGCCATTAAAAAGATACCGCGCCACTTGTTTATGGACAGCAGTTTTGAGGATCATGCGTACCAGGACAAGGCATTTCCCATCGCTGCAGATCAAACCATCTCGCAGCCCTACACCGTGGCTTTTCAAACAGAACTGCTGGAAATAAAAAAAGGTGACCTTATCCTGGAGATAGGCACCGGGAGCGGTTATCAGACCGCGGTTTTGTGCGAGATGGGCGCAAAGGTATATTCCATAGAGCGACAGCATGAACTGTTCAAGCTTACGCGAAAGTTTCTCACCAAGCTGGGCTACCGGCCCAAGCGGCTGACCTTTGGAGACGGGTATAAAGGCATGCCTGATTATGCTCCTTTTGACGGGATCATCGTGACCGCCGGGGCGCCATTTATCCCAAAACCCTTGCTGGCACAGCTCAAAGTGGGTGGTAAGCTCGTGATACCCGTGGGCAAGCAACACCAGGTAATGACCCGCATTGTGCGTACAGCACCCACAAAATTTGAAAAAATGGAATATGGTGAGTTTAGGTTCGTTCCATTATTAGAAGACAAGAACTAACTTCGTTAGTCAATAAAATCAAGAGAATTTATGAGGATAGAGCAAGACTTAAAGCTGGGCTTTAAAGATGTCATGATACGCCCCAAAAGATCTACGCTTAAAAGCAGGTCACAGGTAAGCCTGGAACGCGAATTTAAATTTTTGCATGGGGCAAAAGCCTGGAGCGGTGTGCCCATCATGGCAGCAAACATGGATACCGTGGGCACGTTTGAGATGGCAAAGGCACTCGCCAAAAATAAAATGTTCACCGCCGTTCACAAACATTATTCAATAGATGAGTGGGCCGCTTTTTTACAGGAAACAGATGCTTCACTACTGGAGTATATTGCCGTAAGCACGGGGACGGGCAAGCAGGATTTTAAGAAGCTCAAGACCTTGGTAAGTGCACATCCTCAACTGCGGTTTATATGTATAGATGTGGCCAATGGCTACTCAGAGCATTTTGTTGAATTTGTAAAAAACACCCGGAAGCAATTTCCTGACCAGGTAATAATTGCCGGTAATGTGGTGACCGGCGAGATGGTAGAAGAACTCCTTTTGGCAGGTGCAGATATCGTAAAAGTGGGCATAGGACCAGGAAGCGTGTGTACAACACGGGTAAAAACCGGTGTGGGATACCCGCAGCTTTCTGCCATCATAGAATGTGCAGATGCCGCGCATGGGCTGGGTGGCCAGATCATTAGCGATGGCGGTTGCGCAATCCCGGGAGATATTGCAAAAGCCTTTGGTGCGGGAGCAGATTTTGTGATGATAGGAGGCATGCTCGCCGGTCATGATGAGAGTGGGGGCGAAAAAATAGAACGCGATGGTAAATTATACAAGCTATTTTATGGCATGAGTTCATCAACCGCGATGGAAAAGCACGTGGGCGGCGTTGCAGAATACCGCGCCAGCGAGGGCAAGACCGTTGAAGTCCCATATCGGGGAGAAGTGCAGGTTACC
>CEQG01017268.1_pt1 | contig 12120 bp, 9 predicted proteins | sample 350301 | NCBI WGS metagenome assembly CEQG01 (sample SAMEA2621242, study PRJEB7988) | marine metagenome | isolation source: saline water (ENVO:00002010), including | reverse complement strand
TGATCAGTCCCGCACTGGCCCGCTGTGCATAGTAAGAGGCCATTAGTGCAGTTGGAACATCTCCCTTTCCCGCCCTCGAGCGTGTCATAGGGGGCATTGCGATACGGTTTCTTAATCTTTGGTTCCCGAGCCTATGAGGTTCGGACAGTATGCTTTCATCTTTCATAATAAAGTGTTTAATGATCTGAGCTAACAATTGGATGCTGCCACCTTTCTGTTCCGTTGGATGAACAACAAGGAAATAATGACACCGATGATGCCCATGATGGCACCGACCCAAACGGGTGATGTATAGCCATACCCCAATTCTATCGGGATTCCCCCTAGAAATGCACCAAGGGCATTGGCTATGTTAAAACATGAGGGCCCCAAGGAGGCGACAAGCATTTTGGCATCACTTTGGACACTGTTGATGAGTTGTACCTGTAATGGAGGAACGATAGCAAAGGTGGCCGCTCCGGTCAAAAATGTCATAAGGATTGACATACCCGTGTGGGCTGCCGTAAAATAAATGACGAGCATACAGATGACTTGGAATACCAAGGCGAGAATGATGGTGGTGGAAGGCCCCAATTTATCGGACATTTTACCGCCGATCAGGTTGCCGACCACCATCCCAAGACCCGCCAAAACCATGATATAGGGCATATTACTCTGAGCTATACCCGATACTTCGGTCATTAAAGGAGCGATATAGCTGATCCATGCAAACAGCGCTCCGGGTGCTATGGAAATGATCAGGACCATGAACCAAATGTTCGGTTCCTTGAAGATCCCAAAATCCCTCCACGGGCTTCCGATGAGTTTTCGGGCAGCCATTTTCGGGACCCAGAGATGGAGCACCAAAACAGTCAGCCCTCCGATCAGGGCAATCAATAAAAAGGTATAGCGCCAAGAGAAGGCATGACCGATATAGGTCCCGATGGGTACCCCCAAAAGATTGGCAATGGTCAGCCCCGAGAACATGAAGGCCACGGCCTGCGCCTCTTTTCCCTTATCGGCCAATTGGCTGGCCACTACGGCCCCGACGCCAAAAAAGGCACCATGTGGCAATCCCGAGACAAATCGGGAAACCATCAATGATCCATAAGAGGGGGCTATAATGGAAAGTGCGTTGAAAATGGTAAAGAGCACCATAAGTACCATCAAGGTCCTATTGGGGGACATTCTGGCCATACCCGTTACAAACAATGGCGCCCCGATAACCACCCCAATGGCATAGGCCGAGATTAAATGCCCCGCCTGGGGAATACTGATGCCAAGATCAAGGGCGACGTCCGGGAGCATGCCCATCATGGTAAACTCCGCTACCCCTATACCCAATCCGCCAAGGGCCAATGCAACCAAACTTTTTTTCATATCATGATTTTGTTTGGTACAAAAGTATTGGGTGTCGAAATATTATAAAAATAATATAAATCATACATTTGTATAATAATTATAATGATTCGATATGGTCAATTTGGAATGGTTCAGAACGTTTATCGCCATCTATGAAACGGGTACACTTACCGGGGCTGCCCAATCGCTGTATGTTTCTCAGCCGGGGGTCAGCCTGCACCTGGGAGCTTTGGAGACCTATACCGGTTATAAGCTATTTGATAGGTCATCTAGACGGATGGTGCCTACGGAAAGGGGCAAGGTGCTGTACAACCATGTGAAGGACGCCATCACAAAACTTGAGGATGCAGAGCAATGTTTTAAGAAAAATGCCCTGAACAATACACCAACTATCCATGTGGGCATGTGTATGGAAACCTTCCAATATACCTTGGAACCTTATATCTCCAGCCTGCCCTTTGATATCGTTGTGAAGTTTGTGGAATATACCGAGGCCCTTACCGATTTGGAGAAGGGCATCCTAGATCTGGTGATAAGTTCCCAAAAGGGAAGTGAAAAGAACATTGACTATCGTGCATTTTCCAAGGAAAGGATCGTATTGGTGGCCGGAAGGGATACCGACACCTCCGCCTTTGACGAAATACTTGCAAGAAAGGATAAACAAGAAATGCTCCAGTGGCTCAAACAACAGATTTGGTATGGCACTACAGGGGATATGGAACATTTGCGCAAGTTTTGGCAGACCAATTTTAAAAAACATCCGGATTTTAAGTGCAATTACATCGTTCCCAACAAGACTTCGATCGTACGCTGCCTTAGAAATGCCAGTGGGGTTTCCGTTCTTCCCGATTTTCTGTGCAGGGAAGAAATGTACAAGGGGAATATAAAGTTGCTTTGGGAGGGCTTCAACGTCTTGGAGAACAACCTCTACTTCGCTATGCGCAAGAACACCCTATACTCCGATGAGATCGGACAAATACAACGGATTTTTGAGCATAAAATGACGGTTGCCGAAGTATAACCATGGATACATGCCAGTCGCTATCCCTCAGTTGATGGACTTTGATGGCAACCGTTGTCCAAAGATGGTTCGGGGTAACCATGGGGTGGAAATTTTAGATTCCCGCCCGCAGGATTACTTGTTATTCTTGTAAGGCTTTGGTTTTTGAGTGTTTCACTTACCGGTAATAATTTGCTTGTAGGTGCTACCAGAATTTTTCCCAAGTTGGTACCAACTTGGGAATTTTGGTTTTCGGGCGTTTCGAGGCCTCATTTTTCTCATTTTCATGACATGCTGAGGCTTTCAAGAGTCCAAAACACACCAAAACCATTTAAATTTTATGTAAAAAAAATCGTTCCCAAGTTGGTACCAACTTGGGACTTTTTTCCAAAAAGCTTTTTCAGATTTGTGGTCGAACCCGGATAGCGAGCACATAACTTAGTTGGTAGGCGCCTATCCCCAAAACCATAGTAAAATGGCGGCAACGATCATTACCACCGAGGGTCTCAAAGCGTTCAAAGAGGAACTCCTCAAGGAATTCAAGAGCTTGATGTTGGAACACACCCATCCCCAAACCAAAAACTGGCTGCGCTCCAGTGACGTACTGAAGCGATTGGAAATCAGCTACGGCACGCTACAAGGCCTCCGCAATAAAAATATCATTCCCAGTTACAAAGTTGAAGGCATTCTTTTCTACGATGCCGAGGAAATCGACAAGATTATCTTGGAGAACAAGGTGGGGTTTACGGAAGGGACGGTATGAACTATATCAAGCATCTCAATACCGTGTTTGTAGAGATTTATGGGGACGAACGTTTGGTCCCGGGACATATCAGTCTATATCTGGCCCTATTTTTCTATTGGAACCTGTATCGGTTTCCAAAGGATTTTCCGGTCAATCGCAAGGAACTGATGAAGATGGGCAAAATCGGTTCCAAATCCACATATCACCGTTTGTTGAAACAACTCGATCAGATGGGGTACATCACCTACACTCCCTCACATAGTCCGATCCGATGCAGTAGGATCGGACTGACCCAAAACTGGGACAAGAGCGGTACGGTGATGGAACGCAGCCGTTCCATTTTTGGGACCTACTGTCCCAACCGTGTACCGGACACCTTATATAAGAAAACAGACCAAACCGATAAACGTTCTGGAGTAGCAAAGCCCAAAAGTCAATTGGAGGTTTTCAATTTTTTTAAGGAGAAAGCTTATGGAAAAGAAGAGGCGCAAAAATTCTTTAACCATTATCAGGCCATTGGTTGGAAGATCGGGGGCAAGATTCCCATAGTGGACTGGAAGGCTGCCGCACATAACTGGATGCTCAAGGCCGATGAAATAAAAAAGGCCAATGACAAATCCGTTATCAACACAAGAGACCGGGACCATTTGATGGTCGAAACCCAAAAAGACTATGGACAACCCCTCTAAGATAAGGGAAGGGAGCGTAATCTATTCCCTGGGCGAGTTCGATGGGAAACAGGTGGAATATGATTTTTCCAAAGTACTGACCTATCTGGATGCCAAAGGAAAAATGCTTTTTGGACGGAATTTCAGGCTTTTTCCTGAAGACCATAAGGTACTCTTAAAACTCTGTAATTACATGGTCCGTGATCGTACGGGCTGTCAAAAAATGGGCATTGATCCAGATAAGGGAATCCTGCTTTCCGGTCCTGTAGGCTGCGGGAAGACCACCTTGATGAAGCTCATCAGGCATATTGTTCCACATTATCGCCCTTATGAGGTCATTCCGGCCCGGAACATTGTCTTTGGGTTCAATCATGTAGGACATCGAATCATCGAGGACTATGGCAACGGCCGGTATTTCTGTTTTGATGATATCGGGGTGGAACAGATGGGCAGGCATTTTGGGAAGGACTGCAATGTCTTGGGGGAAATATTATTGTCCCGCCATGAATTGTTTTTGGAATCGGGCCTCCAAACCCATGCCACTACCAACTTGAACGCGGCCGAACTGGAGGAGCGTTATGGCAATCGGGTACGAAGCCGTATGCGGGAACTGTTCAACTTGGTCGCCTTCGACCAAAGTGCACGGGATAAACGTGGAATCATAACCGAGAATAAAAAATAACATCAAAAAACGAGAATCATGAGAATAGCTACAATGAACATCCAAAACCTTTTTTATAGGGACTTATCCTTCCTCAAGCAAAATGCTTCCAAAAACCTTCAGGACTGGATGGAAGAATTCCATGTCCTATTGAAAAATCCCAAAAAAGAGCACCAAGATTTGGGACGTATGCGGGAACTGGCCTTTTTGATGGGCTTCAGTCCACAGACCACGGAACCTTTTCTCACCCTTCGCAGGAGGGGAGGACATCTTTATGTAAAACCTTTGGGAGGGGAACGTCAGGTAAAGGCATCGGAGCGGGTGGGATGGAACGGCTGGGTGGAACTCAGAAGTTATCCTTTGGATGAAAAGCATCGAGAGGCAAAAGTAAGTTCCATTGTACAGGCAAACCCAGATATTTTGGTTTTACAAGAAGTAGAGGATAGGGCCTCCCTATCGGATTTCAATAGGGACTATTTGGCCCCCAAACTGGATGGGGCCTTTGAACAATGGCTTTTCACGGAAGGCAATGACAACAGGGGACTGGGCCATGCGATACTCACTAGGAACGGGTATCGTATCACTGGGTTCCAGCCCCATGCCCACGAGAAGGACAAAGAGGGCCGTGACCTTTTTGGGATGGACTGCCCAGAATATACCGTCGTGACCCCGGAAGGGAAGGAGTTGACGATCATTAGTGCCAGGTTCCAGGAAGATCACAAGGATTTGGATTTGCATACAAAAAGAAAGCAACAAGCACAAAGGGTTCGGTCTTTCTGCAATCAATTGATTTCCCAAAGTAGGGACAAAATTATGGTTTGTGGAACCTTGGGCGAGGTTTCCTATGGGGATTGTTTAACTCCTTTACTGGGTGATGGAACATTAAGTGACTTTCACGGTCGGTCCTTAGGTAAAACAAGAAAGGGGAAAGAAGGGGACTGGTTGGCCAAACACGATTATTTATTGTACTCAAAGGCCATGGCTTCCTGCATAAATGGGTCTGGGGTTCTATTTCCATTGGAATCAAAGGCATCGGATGGTGGGAAATGCCGATTTGTGGGCAAGAACAACAGGGCTGTTGTCCCCCCATTGATATGGGGTGAATTTGATTTCTAATCATTCCTTTTGCTCCTCCAATGGTGTAGCCTTCCCTAAAAAAGTGTAGATGGAGAATGACCGAAATTAAAAGTAAGTTTAGAGGGAGCCGGCAAGGAGGTGGTTATAGCTCCTAAGTACCTCCTCATTTATACGTCCATTGGCCTACCCCGGTATTCCATTCAGCATTGCTGATAATGGATGGTCTTAATTGATTAACCATATGAATTAAGCACTATTTGAAATGATATGTCTAGTGTAAAAACAAATATTTCTCCAGGGCATCATTTGTAATATCAAGTTAGAAAAGTTTTACAACAAGTTTTACTTAAAAGACAACAAAAGTAGGAAAGCACCTCATAAGTATATATATGTTTGAACAATAATCAACTAATAAACAGCATGCAAACGAAAAAATCGACCCTACTTTCGATTTTTCCTCAAATCGACAATTCCCACCGAATTAATTACCAATGTATTTTCCAAGAATCATTTTTCTTGAATAAAGACCAAAGCTCGTAGGGAAGTTGGAAAAAAATTGCACTCCTATCAAAACATAAATTAAGAATTTACATGGCAAGAGTACCCATGTTTTGCTCACACATTCAAGATGTCAACACCAAAAACCAGCCTCATGAAAAAAATTATATTCTTACTTGCACTTAATTGTTTTCTTTTCCATCAAACCTCCTTTTCTCAAGGTTTGTCAGGCTCTAATGTTGAATTTGTAGAACTTACTTCATCAACAAGTGTAAATAATTCTGATGATGAACTGGATGCTACTCCTGCACAGGCTGACTATAACGTAGAATTTGAAATAGGTAGTACATCTAATATGTATGTGGATGTAGACGGAAATAAAATAGTATTTGGAGCTAGAAATGGTACTACTCTAACTGTTGATGAGATAACATTTAATTTTTCTGGAGGGACCTTTGGAGGTATTATTGGTGCTTCATTCAATTCGGGTGCATCTACAGGGACAAATACGTCGGGGGTTTCCGTATCCTTTACGGCAACAAGCGTCACATTATCGGGGTTACAGGACACAGATTTTTCCCAGGGATTTGGCTTGGGTCAAATGGGTACTTTGGTTTTTGATATAACAACAGTTGGAGCTGGCTGCTCCGCTCCATCTGATGCAGCCACAAGTGCAGTATTTGGAACTGAAACAGCGTCTAGCCTGACATTATCAAGTTTTACGGCACCGGCTGGTGGTGCAGATGGTTATGCAATTTATATGAATAGTACCAATTCTTTCATAGCACCAAGTGATGGCGATCAACCAGTAGCGGATATCACTTGGAATGGTGCGGGACAACAACCTATTTATTTTGGCACTTCAGCTTCACCAAATGTTACGGTTTCAGGCTTGGACGGAAACACAACGTATTTCTTTAGGGTATATGCTTATAACGATTGCTCGGGTACAGATACTTATGAAACCACAGGGTTAAATGCAAACGATACAACGGCAAACTCCGCCCCAACTCAAAACGCTAATACAGGTTCCTCTCTTAATGAAGGTGGTACAGCTATCATTTCCAGTACCGAATTAGATTTTGATGATGCGGAAGAAGCGGATACTGATATTACTTATACACTCGATAATACCCCTTCTAATGGTACACTTAGAAATAACACCACACCGTTATCAGTTGGAGGTACTTTTACACAAGACGATTTGAATAGCAACAGGATTGACTATGTACATAATGGAGGTAACACAACTTCGGATAGTTTTCAATTCGATGTCAGTGATGGTCAAGGAGGTTCAGTAAATAATCAAACCTTCAGTTTTACGATCGCAGCAGTTAATGACGACCCAACACTTACAGGGCTTCCTGCGAGTATTACTGTAACCGAGGATGTAGGGAGCAATGTAGATTTATCTGCTGCCACTTTTGCCGATGAGGATGCGGCCACGGGGAATGTAAGTTTAACAATTACGGCTGCGGCAGGTACACTCTCTGCCTCATCAGGAGGTGGAGTGACCATTAGCAACTCAGGTACAGCCACAATTACCTTATTGGGTACAGTTGCCAATATTGACACTTATTTGAATACAGTTAGTAATATTCAATATACAACTGCGAACAATAGTACCACATCAACAAGCCTTTCTTTTACGGCAAATGATGGAGGGAATACTGGAACAGGCGGAGGATCAACTATTACTGTTGGTTCCTCTGTAACCGTTAATATTACTGCAGTTAATGATGCGCCTACAGTTTCCTCGGTAAGTTTTTTAGGAAACCTTACAGTAGGCCAGACCTTGACGGGGAGCTATGCCTATGACGACCAAGAGGGCGATGCCGAAAGCGGTACCACCTATCAATGGTACCGCTCCGATGACGGAGCAGGTACCAACAAGGCGGCCATTTTCGGGGCCACCAATGACACCTATGTATTGGTAAATGATGATTTGGCCAAATACATCAGTTTTGAAGTGACCCCTAGTGATGGTTCAGATTCGGGCGGCCCCGAAGAAAGTGCTTTGGACGGACCGATCGCTGCCCCGCCCAATAATTCCCCGACCGTAACATCCACGTCAATCACATCAGCAACAGCGCAATCACTTTATTACTATGACATTAAAGCATCAGATGCCGATAACGATGTGATCACTTGGACAGCAAATACCGTTCCTGCTTGGTTGACCTTTACCAGTGGTACACTGCAAACCAGTTTTGTAGGTACTGGTGCAACGCCAACCAATACAGGGGATGGGGTGAATCAGTCGCCAGATGGGACCACTGCTTCCAGTGCGGTTATTCGAACGGGCACTGCCGCCCATGGCGATAATAAACTGTTCTTCACCGATACCGAAGAGTATGGGGTTCGTTATGTTGATGAGAGCGGAAATGTGCAAACCTGGTATCAAGGGGATGGCACTTATACAAATCTAAATCCAGTAGGGATTGCCTATGATGTGGTCAATGATGCGGTGTATGTCGGAGATTATGCCAAATCGGATATCGTGAAAATTGATCATACGGGTACTAGAACCCTTCTTTCTGATTTGCCGGAACCGTTTATGTTGAGACTACTCGTCAATTCAAACGGTTCCAAACTGTATGCGTCCGCGCGAGGAGGTATTTATGAAATTGACCTTGCCAATAATGACCCAGCTACGAACTGGACGCGTGTAGTGGGTACGGGAACAATGGGTTATAGCGATACGGGAACGGCGTCAACCTCACAAGTTTCTCAACCGCACGGTATGGCGTTTGACAGTGCAGGGCGTTTGGTTTTTACCGACCGATTTAACGACATCATCAGGAGGGTTGATTTAGCGACGGACACCATTGAAACCATAGCGGGTACGCAAGGAGCAGGAACAGAAGCTGGCGATGGCGGTCCTGCAGTCAATGCGACTTTTAACGACCCCTCGGGATTGGTCATTAACGAGCACGATGAAATTTTCATCTCCGAGAGATTAAGCAAGCGGATACGAAAAATTGATATCAACGGTGATATTGATACATTTTTCACAGTTTCTGCGGGCGGTTTTGCAGACGACTTAGTGATATCCGATGCGGGTGAGCTGTATTTAGTGACAACCACACTTATTGCACAGGTAGCGACCAAAGCTGAATTGACCGGTACGCCAACCAATGCCGATGCAGGTGTACATGATGTAGCACTTATACTGAGTGATGGTATAGCTAATGTGCCTTATAATTTCCAAATTACGGTTCAACCGATTAACATTGCTCCAACCGATATTACGCTGGATAATAACAGCATCGGCCAGAGTGCTACAGGTGTAGACTCCACGGTAGGTACGTTATCCACTACCGATGCCGATTCTAGCGATTCCCATACCTACACGCTGGTATCGGGAACTGGTGATACGGATAACTCCAGTTTTAATATCAGTGGAAGCATAGTTAGGACCAATAGCTCATTAGCGGTAGGTAGCTATAGTGTCAGAATCAATACCAATGATGGTACGGATGATTTTGCCAAGGAACTTACCGTTAACGTTACCGATGATGTTGCACCTGAAGGCTATACGGTAACCATTGACCAAGATCCCATAAGTAGTTCAAACCAAACTACGATCAGTTTTACTTTTGCCGGTGCCGGAATAGGTACGGACTACGATTATACCTTCAGTAGTGACGGTGGCGGGACAAACGTTACCGGCTCAGGAACCATTGCCACGGCAACCGATCAAATAACAGGTATTGACCTTAGCGGTCTTGGTGATGGAAACATCACGTTGTCTGTGACGCTTACCGATACCAATGGCAACGAAGGGGTTCCGGCCACGGATAGCAAGACAAAGGATGTTGTGGAGCCAGTTCCTAATTTGGTGATTGCAGAATCCCTATACTTTGGCCCTTTCACAATTCGATTACAGTTTTCAGAACCTGTTCTTGATCTGGCCCCCAACCCAGTGTTGATCGCACCAGGGCCAGGCGGGGAACAAATGGCGACCTTGGGTCCACTTCAAGAGGTGACCGCTGGATTGCTTTATGATATTCAGGTTACCCCATTGGTGCCAGGTGAAATCGTATTCTACAATGATCTTTATGGTATGGCAAGGGATGAAGCTGGAAACTATACCATACCGTTAGGATTTGTGAACGGTACCTATTATGATTTGGATACGGACAATGATGGTATTGGGAATAGTACGGATACCGATGACGACAACGACGGTACACCGGACCAGGAGGATGCCTTTCCATTAGATGAAAATGAGGATACCGATACCGATGGTGACGGAACGGGCGACAATGCCGATGAGGACGATGACAACGACGGCACACCCGACGATGAGGATGCCTTCCCGTTTGATGCAACCGAGGACACCGACACCGATGGAGACGGAATAGGCGATAATGCCGATACAGATGATGATGGTGATGGCTACACGGATGACGAGGAGGAGGACCAAGGAACAGATCCCAAAGATGATACCAGTGTTCCAGAGGATGTAGATGATATTGATGACGACACGCCGGACGATACAGAGGCCACGCCCGCATTGGTCCCTGCTCAAGCTTTTACCCCTAACGGTGACGGTAACAACGATACTTGGATCGTTCCCGGCATAAATGATTACCCGAACAATGTGGTACGGGTATACAACCGCTGGGGACATGAGGTATTTGCCACCCAGTCCTACCGTAACGATTGGGGCGGATTTTATAAGGACAATAGGAAACTATTGCCCGCGGGCTCCTACCTATATGTGATCGACTTGGGCAATGGACAACCCCCGTTACAGGGCTGGATATTCATCAACTATTAGAAATCAACAACAAACAACCTATGAAAACCTCAATTCGCATCTGCCTTTTGTTCATATTACTTCTTTCAGGCACTGTACAAGGACAGCAAGACCCGAACTTTACCTTTTACAGGTACAACATGAACATCATTAACCCCGCCTTTGCCGGTAGTACGGAAATGGCCGAGCTTACCCTTGGACTCAGAAGTCAATGGGCTGGGGTGGAGGGAGCACCGGAGAGCCAGAGTGCCATCTTTGGAATGCCAATTGGCAAGAACGTGGGCCTTGGAGTGTCCATATTGAACGACCGTACCTTCATAGAAACCCAGACCTGGATGGCCATCGATGTTTCCTATCACATCCGCCTGAACGATGCCAACCTACTGTATTTTGGACTGAAGGGAAGTGCCAATTCCTATGATGCCAATACCCAGGGCCTGGTCACTTATGGTATGGGACAGGACGGTGCGCTGATGGATTATGAGAGTCGGTTCACTCCAAACGTAGGGGCCGGGGTTTATTTGAAGAACGAGAAATACTTTCTTTCACTTTCCGTACCCAAGGTATTGACACCTGACCGTTTGCAGGAAAACAACGGTAACGCTTTCCTTGGAACGGACAAGCTCCACGGATACCTTTCAGGAGGGTATGAGTTTACCCTATCCAAGAGGATGAAGCTACAGGCGACGGGCCTGTTGCGCTATGTGGAGGCGTCCCCCATATCGATGGAGGTAACGGGGATATTGGACTTCGGGAGCCGTTTCAGTTTTGGGACGAGCTATCGACATAACGAGAGCTTCAGTGGGCTCTTTCTGTTCAATGTTGGCCAAGGCTTTGATTTTGGGTACGCCTATGAGAGTGCGACCCAGCAGTCCATTAACGGCATTGACAATGCCACCCATGAGTTGTTCATGCGGTTGGCACTGTAAATTAAATCTCTGTTAATTAAAGAAATAATTTTATGAAGTTAGCGATATCCTAAAATGGGGATGGCGATCAAAGGGGTAAGGCTACACAATTCTTGAGAATAATAAAGAAAGTATTTATTATTCGGTGTCACACGGGGAGAGCATTGCGAAAAACTATATTAGGTCAGAAATAGGCTATCCAGTTCATTGGTATTCATGTAGCGTACGTACCCCTACGTAAATTATGTACATGGGTGCGTATTTTATTTGATTTTACATCGATATAACTTGCGGCGTGAAAGTATAAAGACCTTTTCACATGCCCAAATCAACGCTTCAATCCCTATCGATTACACTAGTCTTCTTGATTTTAGGTTCAACGAGCCTGTTCGGACAAACCGTAAGTCGACCCCATACCTTAATAGGAGACTTGAACAATAGCGAATGGACTCCTTTG
>CEQG01276067.1_pt1 | contig 12151 bp, 6 predicted proteins | sample 350301 | NCBI WGS metagenome assembly CEQG01 (sample SAMEA2621242, study PRJEB7988) | marine metagenome | isolation source: saline water (ENVO:00002010), including | reverse complement strand
TATGTGGATTCCTCGATGCTGGATGATGAAGGAAATATTGTAGATACCAATTTTAACTGGTGGGATGCAGGAACACAAGTAGGCTTTATCAATGAACAAAAAATAAGCGTATCGGGCGGTGGCAAAAATGTTCGCTATTTAATTTCCCTAGATCATACTGATCAAGAAGGTTTTATAAAAAATGATATATTTCAGCGTAAAGGAGCTAGAATAAACCTAACTACCGATGCAACTGATTGGTGGGAAGTAGGGGTGCAGACATTTGCTTCTTTTGTAAAGAAAGATGGTTCTGAACCTAATATTACAGATTTAGTCAGGACTTCCCCATTATTAAAACCCTTTGATGATGATGGTAATTTTATTACGAATCCTGCAAATTCAGCAGTTTCAAATCCATTTTTGGGGTATTATGTAGATGATTACGAGCGACATGATTATTTCTTTGCAAATTTTTATTCGCAGATAAATTTTCCATTTCTAGAAGGGTTGTCATATCGGATAAACTTTGGGAATAACTATAGGATAAATAAAAATTATGGATCTAGTGAATACGGTTCTGGCTTAATAGGTTCAGCATATAAAAACCACGATTTCTATTATGATTACAACTTGGATAATATTGTCAACTACACTAGATCTTTTGGAAAACATAATGTTGATTTAACGCTTTTGTATGGTGCCATTGAAAGAAAATTTGAATACACGGGGGCAAATGCAAATGATTATGCGAGGATTGACCTAGGCTATAATAGCCTGGAACAAGGAGTAAATCAATTTGTCAATTCTGATGCATGGAGGGAAGCACTTGCATATCAAATGGCGAGAATCAATTATAAATTTGATGACAGGTACTTGATTACAGGTACCATAAGAAGGGATGGGTTTTCTGGATTTGCGGCCAACAATAAATATGGCTATTTCCCTTCGGTTGCAGCAGCCTGGAACATTAATAATGAATCCTTTTTTAAAGCTGACTGGGTAAATAACCTAAAAATAAGGGTAGGTTATGGTACAAGTAGTAATCAAACAAGTAGGTATAGTTCTCTCGCAGGGGTAACTACCCGTGCGGCCTATGTGTTTGGAGATGGAGGCTCTACCGTATTTGGGCAGCAACTCACGTCACTTGCAAATCCTAATTTAAGATGGGAAAGAACAACAGGTATCAACGTGGGGTTAGAATATGGGTTTTTCAACTCACGGATTAATGGTAGTATTGAATACTATCATACAAATACAAATGATTTGCTTTTTGATGTGGCGATCCCAGATATTACAGGTTTTGAAACAATACGTACCAACATCGGGGAAATTGAAAATAAAGGAGTTGAATTTTCTATTTTAAGCCATAACATTAAAAGTGAAAATTTTAATTGGAACTCTACAATAAATTTCTCGACCACGGCAACAAAAGTCTTAAAGTTGATTGGCCGGGATAATGATGCTGATGGTGTTGAGGACGACCTTATTGCAAGTAATTTGTTTATAGGAGAACCTCTGGGAGTGATTTATGATTATGAAACAGATGGTATTTATCAAATAGGTGATGAGGATATCCCTGATGGATATTTCCCAGGAAGCTATAGGATTGTTGATCAAAATGGGGATGGAGAAATAAAACCGGCTGATGATAGGGTTATTCGTGGCCACTCAAATCCTGGATATAGGTTTAGCGTTCTTAATACGTTCAAGTATAAAGGACTTGCTTTGAGGGTTTTCATAAACTCAATACAAGGAGGTAAGGATGGCTATATGCAAAACAACATATACCCCATCACGCTGGATGACAACAATATAAGATGGAATTATTTAAGTGGTAGGGATTTATGGCAACCTAACAATCCAAATGGAGTTGATCCCGTATTTCTGGGAAAAAACCCACCCGTTTCCCCGGCTGTATATGAAGACCGTAGTTTTATAAGGTTACAAGATGTCAGTTTGACCTATGATTTTGATTCAGACCTTATTGAAAAACTTCATTTGCAAAATTTACAGGTTTTTGTTAGTGGTAAAAATTTGGCAACATGGACTAAGTGGCGTGGTTGGGATCCAGAAACTGGTACAGGATTAGGTTCTGGAGGAAGGCCAGTCTTAAGAAGTTATTCTCTAGGACTAAACGTAACATTTTAAAAAAAGAGAAATGAAAAAATTACTATTAATATTTGCAGCTATTCTAATGGTGACAACTTCATGTAAGGATGACTTCCTGGATGAGAAACCTTTGGATTTTTTAAGCAACGTCAATGCATACAACACTTATGAAGGTTTAAATGCTACGGTTAACAACCTCTATTGGTTTTCTAGAAGAATATTCTTCGATAGGGATGAAAGTAGACCATTTGATTTCATTTTTGGTACTGACCTTGTGTACGATGGACAATCCAGTACAAATAGGCATACCAACATGGTCGCGGCCTATGACCCTACAAGTAGTATACCGGCAACCCATTGGGATAATCTTTATTCAATGGTGGTAGAGTCAAATATAGTAATCAGTAGGACTGCAACAGCAGATGCTTCTGAGGAACAAAAAAAAGAACTATTGGCTCAAGGTAGATTCTTTAGGGCTTTTGCATATAGGGCCTTGGTATATATGTGGGGTGGTGTTCCACTGGTTACCGAAGAGATAACCACACCTCGCACAGATTTTGTAAGAGCTTCAAAAGAAGAATGTTTAAATCAAATAATTGAAGACTTGACCTATGCTGCTGAAAATCTACCTGATATAAAAGATGCCAGGGATGGTAAGTTAAGCAATGTTGCTGCGCAACATTTGCTTGCAGAGGTTTATTTAGCCGCAGGTCGTTTTCAAGATGCGGTAGATGCTGCCACGGCAGTAATTGATAACCCAAATATGGCGCTGATGCAAAATAGGTTTGGATCCCGTTCAAGCGAAACACCTGGAGATGTATATTGGGATTTATTTAGAATGAATAATCAAAACCGTTCTTCTGGAAATACCGAGGCTATATGGGTTATTCAGTTTGAAACAGATGTTCTGGGAGGTAGTACAGTATCTGGTACGAGAAACGGTTCTTATATGTTAGAAAGACAACACGCTCCATTTATTCGTAATGTGAGGATAAATGGTGAGGCACCATTCCTTTGGCCCAGAAGTGGATATACGGGAGGGCGTGGAATAGGCTGGGCAGTCTCCACTTACCATTTTACAAATGAAATATGGGAGAGCGATTTTGATAATGATATGCGTAATGCAAATCATAATTTCGTGAGAGAATTTACTGCCGATAATCCAAACTCTTCTGTATATGGTCAGATTTTTTCAACTGAAGAAGTTTATCCTGGTGTTGATACCACCCGTGATTTCTATGCTTATCAATCTAAAGTTACAACACCCTTTAATCATCCTGATGGTCTTTATGACAATAAAGAATTAGGGACACTTAAAAGTTCAGCTGGAGCAACTTATACTGACCAATACATGTTTAGACTTGCAGAAACTTACCTTATAAGGGCAGAAGCATATATGGATTTAAACAACCTTCAGGCAGCCGCTGATGATATAAATGTGGTAAGGGGGCGAGCGCACGCTACACCTGTTGCTCCTGGTGATGTAGACATTGATTATATTCTTGACGAAAGGATGCGTGAACTGGGTGTTGAAGAAAAAAGGCGACTTACCCTCATGAGATTGGGTCTTTTATATGACCGTGTCAATGAGTACAACCCATATTATGCTGATGAAATTTTGCCAAAATATAATCTGTGGCCCATTCCAGCAGCTGAAATCGAGAGAAATATCGATGCTGTTTTAGAACAAAACCCCGGATATTAATCAATTTGAATGCCATTCCGTTTTCACGGAAAGTTGAACATAGTGAGACAGGTTATGAGTAGGTTTATCATAAGGATATTGATACTTTTCACAGGCCTGTCCTGCTATGCTCAACAATCAAAACCTCCCAACATCCTTTTTGTTATAAGCGATGATCAATCATTTGCCCACACCAGTTTTGCGGGCAGCACGTTTGTGAACACGCCCGCCTTTGACAGGGTGGCAAAAAACGGAATTTACTTTGAAAACTGCATTGCAGGTTCCCCAGGATGCGCGCCTTCTAGGAGCTCCATTGTTACGGGGCGATACCCGTGGCAAAATGAACAATCCGGTCAACATGGTTCTTCCTGGATGAAAAAGTACATTCCCTTTGTGGATGTATTGGAAGATGTGGGCTATAAAGTGGGCAGGACTGGCAAGGGTGTAGATCCTTTTCAATACGCCAGGAATGCACAGGATTCGCTTTGGCGAAAGCCAAATGCAGCTGGACCTCAATATTCTAACATAAGGTTTAAGGATGCCGAATTAAAGCAAATGCCAGGGTATGCTAAAGGTATTGATAAAGCTGACCATGTGGCAAACTTTAAATACTTCATTGAAAAGGAAAAAGGGGATAAGCCATTTTTCTTTTGGTTTGGTTCTCATGAACCGCACAGACCGTATGAAAAGGATTCATACAAAAGGATGGGCAAGAAGCTAGAAGATGTCAAGGTTCCTGGATTTTTACCTGATAATGATGTGATTCGTGGAGATATGCTGGATTATGCGGTAGAGATTGAGTGGTTTGACCATCAACTGGGGAAAATGCTGGACTATCTGGAGGAAATTGGCGAGCTTGAAAATACCATTGTGATTGTCACGGCTGATAATGGTAAACCCTTTCCCGGTGCCAAGGCAAACGCCTATGAATATGGTATCCACGTGCCCATGGCGATTAGTTTCCCTAAGGAATTTCAGTCTGGCATTAGGGTTGAAGACCCAGTTTCTTTTGTGTCTTTAGCACCTACTATCCTTGAGATTGCGGGAGGTATGGCTGTAGCCAAAGAAAAAATGATGCCCATGACGGGCAAGAGTTTTTTAAAACTTCTAAAATCAAAAAAAATGCACGGGACGGGCGATGTTGAAGAATATGTTTTTTCTGGAAGGGAGCGCCATTCTTCATCACGATATAAAAATTGGGGGTATCCGCAACGCGCAATTAGGAGCAAGGATTTTTTGATGATCTGGAACATGAAACCTGAACGGTGGCCAGCGGGAGCACCCCAAAAGTTCTCTGATAGGGATACAGCACAACTATTGCCATATAATGGCGTAACTGATGCAGGTTACCAAGGTGGTATCGCATTTAACGACATCGATGAAAGTCCATCAAAAGAATACCTCATGCTACATGCTGATGACAAGGATGTTAAACCTTTTTATACTTTGGCCGTGGGCAAGCGACCGGAGTATGAGCTTTTTGACATTCATAATGACCCATATTGTTTACATAACCTTTCGGGGAAACCTGCATATTCAAAAAAAGAAGAAAAGCTAAAAAAAGCACTCCAGGATGAACTTGAAATAACCAAAGACCCACGGGTTGTAGGGCCTGATAAAGAAGTTTTTGATGGTTATGAAAGGTATATGAATATCAGGAGATTTCCTGAACCCAGCTCAACACAAAAGCTGAACAATAAAGGACATAAGTTTTTGGACAATTAATTAAACCAGAAGGAATAGCGTGTGTCTTAAAAATAAACAAATTAGTTTTTCCATCAATTATTTGTTATGTGTTTCCCCGGGATTTAAGGGGAAACACTTTTTTTTAAAAAGAAAAAAATGAACATTAAACATTTCACATACATTTTGCTGTTTTTTGGTTTGTACCTTCAGGCACAAGTTGAAAAGCGACCTAATGTGCTTTTCATATTTGTGGATGACCTTAGGCCAGATCTGGGCTGTTATGGCAATGAAATCATAAAAACCCCCAACATTGATAAACTAGCAGGGCAGGGTACGTTGTTTACCAAGCATTATGTGCAGGTCCCCACGTGTGGGGCCTCGCGGTATTCCTTGCTTACAGGCACCATTCCGCAACATATGGACCAGATTAGCAACGAGGCCATCCGCACTTATATTTCGGGGAAACCCGAAGGAGAAAAACCTGAAACCTTTATCCATCAGCTTCGCAGGAACGGGTATTATACGGTGGGTATCGGTAAGGTTAGCCATTACATTGATGGTCTTTATGGTTATGGCGAAGACAGTAAAAATGCTCCTCCTGAGCTACCCCACAGTTGGGACAAGAATATATTCAATGCTGGTCAGTGGAAAGATGGTTGGGATGCTTTTTTCGCTTACGCGGATGGAAGCAGCAGGATTACAAAACAGCGTGAGGTAAAACCTTATGAAGCAGGAGATGTAGGAGACACGGGATATCCTGATGGCCTTTCGGCAGAACTGGCCCTTGGGCAACTGGATTCTTTGGCGCAAAGCCAAAAACCCTTTTTTCTGGGCGTGGGGTTCTTTAAGCCACACCTTCCATTCAATGCCCCAAAAAAATACTGGGATATGTATGATGAGTCTCAAATACCACTGACGGCATCGCCAGGAATCCCAGAAAACGTAAATTTAGCTAGCTTGCATGACAGTCCCGAGTTCAACAGGTATAAACTGGGCGAGGAGCATCCTGTTTTAAATCACCCAGCCTCTGATGCTTATGCCCGTAAGATAAAGCACGCCTATTATGCTGCGGTAAGTTATACAGATGCCCAGATAGGCAAATTGCTCGATAAGCTGAAAGAGAAAGGACTTGATAAGAATACAATAGTTGTTCTCTGGGGAGACCACGGGTGGCAACTGGGCGACCATCAAGTGTGGGGCAAGCACACGTTGTTTGAAAAAGCATTGAGGAGCCCATTGATTGTCAAGAACCCGTTGTTGAACAATCAGAAGAAAAAGATAGATAAGATAGTCAGCAGTGTTGACATTTACCCCACGCTTATGGACATGTGCGGCATTAAGATGCCCTACAAGACCCCCGGTAGGAGCATGGTAGGGTTAGTACAGGGAAATGACAGGGCTACAAAAAAATGGAAAGAGGCAGCATATAGTTATTTTAAAACAGGAATGACGGTCAGGGTGCCCAGGTATCGATATACAAAGTATTTTAGAAAAGAAGAACCCCTTGTGGAAATGTATGACCACCTAAAAGACCCTGAGGAGAATATGAACGTGGCTAAGAGAAACCCACAATTGATAAAAAAACTTGATAAAATTTTACAGAAGCAGGATACAGGTCTTTTTGATAACAATAATTAACTTGCTTATATGTAGAGATTTGTCAATTATTTAAAATTTAGTACGGAAATTTCAGGTCAAATATCTATATTGCGTGTACGAACACACATATCTATAATTTCTTTTATAAACCTGTTTAAATAATCAAAATAATGAAATTAAGAACTTCAATCGGCAGGGCCCTCATGGTTGGCGCTATTTCGGTATCTGTCCTAGCTTGTGCTCAAAAGGCAGAAGAAAAAGAACCAGGAACCGCCATGTTCAATGGAAAGGATTTTTCTGGCTGGAGCCAAAAAAACGGTAAAGCAGACTATGAGTTCAAGGACGGCATGGTCGTGGGTACCACGGTTTCAAACACACCTAACTCGTTTATGACAAGTGATGAGGTGTATGGTGATTTTATCCTAGAACTGGATTTTAAGGCTGATCCCAGCATGAATTCAGGAATACAAATACGCAGTTTGAGCACACCTGAGTATCAAAACAACCGGGTACATGGTTACCAGGTTGAGATTGACCCTTCTGACCGTGCATGGAGCGGTGGCATATATGATGAGGGCAGGCGTGGATGGTTATATCCACTAACGCTCAATCCTGCTGGGCAAAGCGCCTATAAAAAAGACGACTGGAATCATTATCGCATCGAGGCCATAGGTGATACCATCCAGACCTGGGTAAACGGGGTAGCTGCGGCAAACCTTGTTGATGACATGACCAGCGAGGGCTTCATTGCCCTTCAAGTGCATGCCATAGGCAAAGATGATGAGCCGGGCAAGCAGATCATGTGGAAGAACGTGCGCATCATTACAGATGACCTTGACCAGTACAACATGAAAAGTGATGCTCCTGTCTTCAATACTAAAAACCAGCTTACAGATGCAGAAAAGAAAGATGGCTGGAAGCTGCTCTGGGACGGTAAGACCATGAATGGATGGCGTGGGGCAAAGCTTGACAAATTCCCTGAAAAGGGATGGGTAATTGAAAACGGAAACCTGGTGGTGCTTGCATCTGGCGGTGCAGAATCTGCTGCGGGAGGTGATATTGTGACCACGGCCAATTATTCAGATTTTGACCTTAAGGTGGATTTTAAAATAACAAAAGGGGCCAATAGCGGTATTAAATATTTTGTTGACCCCAGCCTCAATAAGGGCGAAGGTTCTGCCATAGGCCTGGAATATCAAATCCTGGATGATGAGAATCACCCTGATGCAAAACTGGGCAATCATGATGGTAGCCGCACGGTTTCATCTTTATATGACCTGATTCAGGCTGACCCTAACAAACCCATCAATCCCATTGGAGAATGGAACACGGCCAGGATTGTTTCAAAAAACAACCATATTGAGCACTGGCTCAACGGCGTTAAGGTTTTGGAATATGAAAGAAAAAGCCCCGAATACCGCAAGCTGGTCTCAGAAAGTAAGTATAAAAAATGGCCAAACTTCGGTGAATGGGATGAAGGACCCATCCTGTTGCAAGATCACGGTAACCGTGTTGAATTTAAAAATATAAAAATCAAAACCCTTAAATAGCATAGCCATGACCACGAGAAGAGATTTTATTACAAAAGCAGCATTGGGTGGAGCAGCGGTGACCATTGGTGGTTCGGCAATGGCAATGCCTGCAAGAAGCTACAGGAATATCATTGGCGCAAATGACCGTCTGCACATAGGTATCGCTGGACTGGGCAGGAGATGGGGCGGTTATATTGAACCCATCCTTAAAAAAGAGGCTAATGTAAAACTGCAATACCTGTGTGATGTCATGCCCAGTCAAAGGGAAAAGGCACTGGCCAATTTTTCTGAAAAGGCCGGGTATAAGCCAGAACTTATCAATGACATGAACAAGATTCTGGATGATAAGAAGATTGATGTTTTTATCAATTCTACTCCAGACCACTGGCATACCCCAGGTTCCATCATGGCCATGAAGGCTGATAAGCATGTATATGTCGAGAAACCCTGTAGCCATAACATGTGGGAAAATGAACTCATAGTTGAGGCTGCAAAAAAGTATGATAAAGTAGTGCAAATGGGTAACCAGCAGCGTTCTTCGACCCTGTCTCAAGAAATAATTAAGGAAATCCACAACGGGGTAATAGGAAAACCCTACAAAGCCGTTGCCTTTTATACAAATAGTAGGGGAGAAGTTCCTCATCAAAAGAAGGCCACACCTCCAGGAGGTTTGGACTGGGATTTGTTTCAGGGACCCGCTCCCAGACGGGAGTATACTGACAATACCTGGGATTACAACTGGCACTGGTATGGTTGGGACTACGGTACGGCAGAGATGGGTAACAATGCAACGCATGAGTTGGATATCGCCCGCTGGGCACTGGGTGTTGAATATCCATTGCACGCTGATGTTTGGGCAGAGAAGTTGCAGTTTGTTGATGACGGTTGGGAAATGTATGACACCATGCAGGCCACCTTTAAATTCCCCGAAGGGAAAATCATAGAATGGGATGGCAAGAGCCGCAACGGGTATGATACCTATGGCGCTGGCCGCGGAACGATTATCTACGGCAGCGAAGGTTCGGTTTTTGTTGACCGCGGAGGTTATAGACTATATGATAGGGTCGGTAAAATTGTCAAGGATTCTTCTTCGGCTACAGCCGAAGCAGGAACGGCACTGGGTGGCGGTGGCGGCCTTACCACGGCACACATGATGAACTTTTTTGACGCTGTGCGCGGAAAAACCGAACTTACAGCTCCCATTGATGATGCCACAGTGAGTATGGCCATGGTACATTATGCAAACTTAGCGTATAGAACAGGAAAAGGTTTTGACATTGATGATAAGACCGGAAAGATTTATGATAGGGATGCCATGAAATTGTGGAGTCGTGAATATGAGAATGGGTGGAAACCACAAATCTAAACTATGAACAGAAGGGATTTTGTTGTAAAAAGCAGTTTGGCAGGAGCGGCCTTGGCCAGTTCTGGCCCACTGCTGGGCAACATTTTGAATGCAAATGAAACCATCAATGTTGGTGTAATAGGAACAGGTGACCGTGGAGGGGGTATTATCTCGCTTATCAATCAAGTGCCTAACCTCAATGTGATCGCATGCTGCGATATTTTGCCGTTCAGGCTAGAAAATGGACTCAAGCGCGCTGGCATAAAGCAGGGTTATAAGGAATATAAAAAAATGTTGGCCAATAAGGATATCGATGCCGTAGTGGTCGCGACACCTTTTAGTACACACTCGGCCATTGAGCGCGATGCCATAGCCGCAGGCAAGCATGTGTATGGTGAGAAGACCATGGCAAAAGGCTTTGACGGCATCCATAAACTGCTTGAAGCAAAAGACCCTAACCTTATTTTTCAAACCGGGCACCAGTACCACAGTTCACGATTATATACTCATGTCGTAGACATGATTCGCGAGGGTAAAGTGGGCAAGATCACCGCTTTTGAATGTCAATGGAACCGTAATGGTGACTGGCGAAGACCAGTGCCCAGCCCAAAATACGAGAAGCTCATCAACTGGCGCATGTACAAGGAATATTCTGGCGGCCTTACGGCAGAATTGTGCTCACATCAGATTGATTTTGTGAATTGGGTAACCGGTAATATACCGCTTCAGGTTTTTGGCTCTGGCGGAATCGATTACTGGAAGGACGGTCGTGAGACCTATGACAACGTACACCACATCTATGACTATCCTGAGGGGATACGGGCCAAATTCACTTGCTTGACCTCAAATGCCATGGGCGACTATCAAATCAAGGTTATGGGCGACAAGGGCACCATTATCCTGGATTACTCTAAAGCCTGGTTTTATCCTGAAGGAAAGGAAAACAAAGTGATTGGTGAAGTGGATGGTGTTGCCGGGGCAACCGTAACCTGGGAGGCCGGTAAGGGAATCCCCATTACCATTGACCATCAAGACCCCACAAAGCAGGCCTTGATGGATTTTAGGGATTCAATAAAGAACAACAAAGAGCCCGAAAGCAGTATGCAGACGGGCGCCAAAGCCGCCATGTGCGTGCAGATGGCACTGGACTCTATGTACAACAACAAGATTGTTAAGTGGGAAGACAAACATAGCAAATGGCTTAATGTATAACCTTACAAGACAATCACTAACCGAGACAAGAACGATGAAGAATCGTCCTTTTATAACTGATAACTTCTTGTTGCAAAACCCCTTTGCTGAAGAATTATATCATGATTATGCGGCGCCGCAGCCCATTATTGATTACCACAATCACCTGTCACCGCAATGTATTGCACAGAACAGGCCATTTGCAAACTTGACCAAGGCGTGGATAGAAGGTGACCATTATAAATGGCGCGCCATGCGTGCCCTTAAGGTGGATGAAAAATACCTTACGGGCAATGCAGGTGATAGGGATAAGTTTTTGGCTTTCGCCAAAACGGTTCCGTTCACGGTACGCAATCCCTTGTTTCACTGGACGCACCTGGAGCTCAAGCGTTACTTTGATGTTGATGAACTTCTGACGGAAAAAAATGCTGGTGAAATTTATGATTTGGCCACAGCCAAATTGCAACAGGATTCACACACCCCGCAAGGGCTATTGAATCAAATGCATGTAAAGTTTGTTTGCACCACAGACGACCCAGTAGATGATTTAAAGTATCATCACGATATTGCATGTCAGGGAATTACACTTAAAGTAGGCATGGCATTCAGGCCAGATAAAGCACTTAAAATCAATGAAAATGATTTTGATATCTATATCAAGAAACTCTCAGTAGCTGCTGGTATTGAAATTGCTTCTTTTGAAAAATTGCAACAGGCCCTGCTCTCGCGCATTGATTATTTCCATGCAAATGGATGTAGGATTTGCGACCATAGTTTAGACAGCATGCCGGTGGCAGATGCCACTTCTACAGAAGTGAACGCAATCTTTAAAAGGCGACTGAAAGGTGAAGCCATTACTGCGCTTGAAGCGGAAAAATTCACCAATGTTTTGCTCAGCTTTTTATGTGAAGAATATCATGACCGCGGCTGGGTACAACAGTTTCATCTAGGCCCACTACGGAATAATAATACCCGAATGCTGCGTGAACTGGGCCCTGACACAGGTTGGGATTCTATTGGTGATTT
>CEQG01090097.1_pt1 | contig 12200 bp, 18 predicted proteins | sample 350301 | NCBI WGS metagenome assembly CEQG01 (sample SAMEA2621242, study PRJEB7988) | marine metagenome | isolation source: saline water (ENVO:00002010), including | reverse complement strand
TCGGCTGCAGCCTGATCGGCTGATCGACACATCGGGGCGCGCAAAGCGTCCTGACCCAATCAAGCACCCCGGATAGCGACATCCGGGGTGCTTTGCGTTTCAGGAGGAACCTCGGGATCAGTCGGCCGATCACGCGCTCCAAAAGCACGACGATGACGCCGGAAGGCGTCAAAGAACTGCAAGTCTGAAGGAAAAATCAGGGGGAAAGAAATGGTCGGAGCGGCGGGATTCGAACCCACGACCCCTTGACCCCCAGTCAAGTGCGCTACCTGGCTGCGCTACGCTCCGAACCGAGAAAAGGCTTTAAATCATAGGCTTTTGCAGTGCAAGGCTGAAATCTGGAAAAAGCACGGAATGCGAACAGAGCGCGTCGTGTGGCAGTGATGTGACCGAAAGTGCCACGCAAAGTGCCACGGATGTTCAACGAATGTTCCTTGATTTGTGAGCCACTCGTTGAGAATTCACCCTTCAACTCGTGCGCCGTTCGTTCAACACTCCAAGGCCAAGCCAGACAACGATAAGGGCGCCGTGCGCGCCGTTATCCCGGGGGCAGCATCTGCGGATTCCAGACGATTTCCCATAGGTGTCCGTCCGGGTCGGTAAAATAGCCTGCATAGCCGCCGTAGAAAGTGTCTTGCGGCGCTTTGATAATATTTGCCCCTGCACGCTCGGCTAAGCTGATGATGTCATCAACATCGCCACGCTGCAAAACGTTGTGTCCGATGCTGATGGCGGTGGTGCAAATTGGTTTTTTGGGCAATCCGGTATCATGCGCTAGATCGTCCTGCGCCCATATGGCGAGTTTCAATCCACCTGAGAGATCGAAGAATGCGACTGCGCCATGCTCAAACTCCTGGCCAACGATCCCGTCAGTCGGCAAACCAAGCCCATCGCGATAAAAAGAAAGCGAGCCTTCCAGATCCGAGACGGCAAGCGTAAGAACAGAGATACGTGGCTGCATGTCTATGACCTTCCTATCGGCGTCTGCACTATGCGAAAGCTTTGACAGTCTTGGGCCGTCACATTGTGACAGAAGGACCCGCATAGCGAGGGCCGGGCCAACCTTCCCGAACCTTACCCGTTTTAGACCATGCTACGATGACGATAGCGTTCACTCACGACGCGATCGGGCTCTGATCCAGTTGAAGTTCTTGAGTGCCACAGTCCCTCTAGAGCGGTCGAACTCGATTCACACAGCCTTAACCTACGACAACCTTCTTCTCAATTTTTCCGGTTGAATCCGTTCCGGGAGGATCTCCTGCAGTCGCTCGTAGACAACCTCGGCGCTGAAGGGTTTTCGGACGAAAACGGCCCCATCCGGCAAATCACCGGGTCCCGGTTGGATCATGCCGGATGCGACAAGAACCCTGATGTGCGGCCAGTTGTCAGCGCATTTTTGCGCGAGATGAAATCCATTCAGTTTGCCAGGGGGCATCTGCACATCGGTAAAAAGAAGCTGTACCACTTCAGCGCTATCCGTAAGAATCGCCACCGCCTGCTCATATCCATTTGCCTCATACACCCGAAAGCCGGCATCCTGAAGAATGTCGGCTGCGTCCATGCGGATCAACGGATCGTCATCGGCGACCAAGGCAAACGGCGTAAAACTGTCGGTCAAATAATCTCTCCCAGTCAATTTCATCATTTAACGCATTCGACTGCCTTTAGCTCCGATGTGTATGACTTTTTTCGAGATTGTGGCCACTCTCGCGGTGATCAGCCCTCGGAGGTGTGGTTGGTATTCGGCATTCGCCCCGGCCCTATTCGAACCCACGGCGCCTCTTCCCCCGTAATCTCAAGCAAGGCAACACCGATCGCATCGTGCAGCGCCAGGAGACCGCAGTAATGCCGATCCTGCGGTCTGAGGTGTCTTAGTGTCTGAGTTATCTGATTATGCGCTCTCTGTGCTTCTGAAAGCAGTGTCGCGATCTCACGGTCCCTGAGTTCAGACCTGCGCTTGTGTCGTCGTGTCATCGGCAACTCCCACCGTTGGAATCACCGTCCCCGCCACGACGTTACCAGTTTACGTGCTGGACGCCCATTAAAGACTCGTGTGAGATTGTAGATGCGGAGCATAACTACCATAAGTTTTCAGGAGCAGAAATAATGGCCGAGACGTCTGCGGAAGACAGGATCAATGTGAACTTGCGCATTTTACACGCCAAGGCGGATGCCGCGCTCAGACTAGCGGAAAAGGTCTCCGAGTTCGTCCAGATGGCGGGGATACCAATCGAGAACTTCCAGTCGATGGCACGCTCCATCGTTAACGGACGTGGCGGGGACCCGGCATTTGTATTTGCGCTGGCTGACTACACCCACGAGCCCAACGACGCCGCTACCGTTCGGAAAAGGGCGGAGAAACTGATGTTTGATGACCTGGATCGGAAAAAGGAGATCAGCGTAGCCACATAGGCGCTTTGAGCGCCCCTTTTTGCAACCCGACAAAAACTACGGGTTGCACACTTTGCAGAGACCGAATGTTATTGCATTCCCGCCAAGCGCAATTGCGGCGCAAATCGCTTTACCGGGAACCCGGGGAGGCCAGACCAAACTGGCCTCCCCGGCGATCTAGCTGCAGCATCTTCGGAAACCGTCGGATCGGCTATGCGGCCTTTGCGTACTCCACTCGGTTTCTGCCTGCGACCTTGGCGCGGTAAAGCGCCGCGTCTGCCTTCTGAACGGAATCAAGCAAACTGATATCCGTGTCAGAGATAACACAAGCACCGATGCTGACCGTGACCCTAATTTTTTCCCCGCGAATTTCGTGCTCAGCTGCGGCGAGCACCGCGCAAATCCGGCGGGTTACCTGGCGCACCTCAACTTCGCTGGTGTTCTTCAAGACGGCAACGAACTCTTCCCCTCCATAGCGCGCCAGGAGATCGTCCGAACGCAGCTGCGATTCGAGAAGTTCCGCCACCTGTATGAGCACTGCGTCACCGGCCGTGTGGCCAAAGGTATCGTTGATGCGCTTGAAATGATCGATGTCGATAATGAGCAGGCATGCCTGTCTACTGTTTAAAAGCGATGTCCGGATGAGATGCGGAGCATCGGACTCGAATCTCAATCGATTGGCGACACCAGTCAGTCTGTCCGTAAGCGCCCATCGGCGCAGCTCGATTTCGCGTTGGTACTGCCCTTCCCGTTTCATAAGGAGCCCCAGCAGCACGACCACACCGAGGAAATTGCCGATAACGAAAGCCGGGCCGATCTGCTTCAGAACGAGTATCGCCATCTCCATTGGCAATACAAACAAACTAATTAGAGAAAGTGAGGGCAAGAGGCCAAGCACGACGATACGGGATGGCGCACGTTCTGGTAGCCTGCAGACACCAAAGCAAACCAGGCCCGCCGAGACAGAGATGGCGCCCCCTACAAGTCCAGCCCCAAGACCCGCGCCCCCATGCCATATACGGAAGGCGGAGGTGGCCACTAACGTTACTATGGCGGCCGGGACACCGCCATAACTTGCCGATAGAACGATGAAAACGTGCCGGAGATCGAAGAACATGCCGTCAGTCAATCGCACCGGCATGGACATTGAACCAACCGCCGCGCACGCGAAAAGCAGCGACACAAGAGACGCTCTTACATGACCTGCGATCTGCCACCGCAAAAGCATTTCATAGCTGATCGAGACAATCGCTGCGATACCGAGACTCTGCAGAAACGCAGCGATGAGCAACGACATATGCATGGAAGGCACCTCAATTCACCCGGCCAATGCTAGGCGAAACTCACTAACGAGCGATGAAATCAGAGCCTCAAATTTTAAGTAAACGCTTGGTTACATCCAGTTCACAACACGCCATTCAGGGTGTAGTCGCCAACGGACCAGTGCGACGAGGATCGTTGTTGAGATGACTGTGGCACTCAAGTTCCGACGAACAGGGCTGGAATAATCACCCCTGATTGCGTTCGCGGCTCGCCATATCGAGCGCCTCCATGTACGCCATGTCTAGCAGGTAGCGTAACATTGCCGCTTGCCCGCCCAACTTGCGATCGACCTCGCCCGCAAGAACGCGCAAATTCTCGGCAATGCGATCAGCCTCGCTCTTCTGCTCGTCTTCCATGCCATACCCCCAGCTATGACGCGGTGTCTGTCAATATACATCTAAAGCGCGAATACATCCAGGAAACTTGATGATGGCGCTTTCAGAACACGGGGGCATTAGATGCCAAAACGTCATCGTGAGGAATTAGAGAGGTTGAACAACTGTTGAAGCGGCAGCCTGAAAGCGCTTACGGCAGCTTCCTCGGACGCATCTTCAGCAATCCGCTGGACAAAGCTGGTCAGTGGAGAAGCCTGCCCGTTTGCCAGATCCTCCGCTTCCAACTTGGCGATTTCCAGCTGATAACTCAGCATCGCTCCATAGCGTCCAAGCTTTTCATCGACTTCTTGGATTAGCTCTTCCAATGCCGATGTGATGTGTTTGGCAACTGCCCGTTTCAGCATGACAAACCCGCTCTTCGATATGTGAACGAATCGAACGCCTCAAACTGGATTCATCGCAAAATTAGCACGGGAGGCAGTGCCGAATAATTGGCATATTTGCTCACCTAAATTTGGCTATCTTGCAAACAAACCGTCGAATAAAGCGATTTGACTCCCGCTGGTCCTCGCGGCGAAAGGAGGCGGGAGCCGCGTGGCTGATACTTTCTCAGCTACAACTATTGATATACACCACTTCATCTATCCTGGCATCCAAAGAATGTTCATATTCTACAAACGCAGATCGCGACATATCCTTTAACGCGAATGAGACGCCCGGATTTGCTTGTCGAGGCACTATCGGAATCTTTTGTTCTTGGTGAGAGTTTTAAAACAAACTCAAAACCGCACGCGCCATCGGGCAAGGGGTGCAATAATCCCCTCTTTCCACCCGGGAGCCTTATTCACGATGACGACCTCACAGTATGCTCAGGAGCTAATAGGGTTAGTGCATCAGCACGTTCAGTACAGGAAATCACCTACCACCGGACTGTTGTTAAATCAGAAAAACGCGATGTATTGAAGATAGCCGATTGGAGGGTGGGGTATGAAAACACTGAAAATCTTGAAAGAGCTCGAGCAATCTGCGACCCGGATTCTCGATCGTACCGATGAGGGCGACATCAGGGCAATTCGCCATGACATCGCAAATCTCGTATCAATGGTTGGCGCGGCTCGCCGTTTGCATGAACGCGACATGCTGGCCGGCGGGTTGATCGATCTCCAGGAAAATCTCGGTCAGTACCGATCTCTCGACGCCACGACGACATCCCAGCAACTTACGACGACGCGAGAGTAAAGCAGGCTGACGAAGCGCACTGAGGATCAGAGCGCGGCCAGCACCATAAGCTCCTCATCGGGCAGCGGCCGCTGCAGGTCCTTGGCCTCGCTCCAGGGCGCGTTGAGCCAGATGTCGATCTCTTCGGCCGTAGTCAGGATCACCGGCATGGCCTTCTTGTGGATCGGCTCGACCACCGCGTTCGGCTGGGTGGTCAGGAAAGCGAAGATGTCGGCCTCGACCTCACCTTCCTTGAGCTTGCGCACGCTGGTCCAGCGCGTCCAGATGCCGGCGAAGACGAAGAGTGGTCGCTCCTCATTGAGCGCGAACCAGTGCAGCGGCAGCTTGCCGTCCGGGCCGCGCTTCGAGCTGTATTCGGAGAACTCGGTCGCTGGTACCACACACCGGCTTTCCTCGCCCAGCCAGCGGCGCCAGTGCGGCGAGCCGACGTTCCGCACATTGGTCACGCCGGAATCGGTCTTCTTGCCCTCGAGGAATTTTGGCGGTGTCGGCATGCCCCAGCGTGCGTTAACCAGTTCGCGCTCGCCCTGATTGACCCGGACGATCGGTGCGGCATAATCCGGGTAGACCTTCCCCGGCTCCAGATTGCCAACCCTGCTGGTCATCGCTCGCGTGAATGCGAGGATGGCCTGCGGGCCTTTTGTGATGTTGTAGAGGTTGCACATTGCCTAACGCGAGATTACCCGGCGCCCTCTGACGCATCTTCCATAAATGGCGCGCCACTCCATTCTGTGAATATCCCCCGCTCTAGAAAGACATTCAGTAAATCGCCCCTAGCGGCCAAGCGATCATTTCTCTTGTCATTTTCAATGCAGGAGTATCCGACATGCGCATGCGCTGCAAAATCTGGCACCGTCTCGTCAATAAGACAGAAGGCTCTACATTTTAAGTGTGCCAACAGGATTGCTCTAATTTCTTGGCCGAGAGCATACATGTAACCGCGATCTTGGCGAGCGGGATCTTTTTGCAGCAACCGTTCTACGGTATTGGCGTGAGCGTTTTCTCCGGAGCTGTATTTTGCACGCACAACACTCAGCTGTTGCTTTTTGAGCCTTGTGTGGTTCAACCCCCGAATACTTCCGTCCTTATAGTCGTCAGGATATATCAAAGCCAAAACAATTGGTTCGTCATCCGCAACGATCCCAGGAGAATCCGCGCTTTGGATTGTGTACTCTCGTTTACATAGACAGTTCGTCATGCAACCAAGTAAGCGACCAGATCCTCAGGAATTTCCGACACCGACGGGCCTTCAGTTAGACCTGGAACGAAGCCCCCCTCACGATACATTGCATATGCAAAGGTGCCGTCGCCCTCAATACTAACAATGGCGTGCTTTCCGTCGGTTATCCATTCGAATACTGCTTCGCCGTCGTCCACCCAACTCTCAGGCTGCCAAACCAAAGAGCTAATCGTATGCGAGAAAGCTAACGCATCCCGTTCGATCAGCTCGGGATCGCCTAAATCGGTGTCGGACGATGCCTCTGCAGGCTGGGATTCATGCTCTGAGACCTTCTTCGCGTACAATGTGTCAGCAGCACAGAAGGTAGGGCGTGTGTCTGCAGCATAACCATGCGGAGAAAACGCAAACGTTGCAGCGACCATAGCGCCAGCCAGACTCGACATTCGAGGGTATATAGCCATTCCATGCTGTCGCGCGATTTGCTCCGAAGCAGCGTCCAAGGGCGAATGGACATCCTTGGTTCGTGATGTGCGTACGCGTCGAGATTCTTTGCTTCCAGACCGGCCAGAATCGATAAACTCATCTTGCCAGTCATCGGAATAATGGTTTGCCGTGGCAGCGACAAACTCTCGCTCTCGTGCAGCCAACACCATTTACTCCTCTGAACCAAGTCCGATTCTTTGTAACATATTATCGGTTAAAACTTCTCGCAACAACTTTTGGTTGTTGTCGTGCGCCAGCTCCATCAGCTTGGACACCGGGCTATCGTTTATATGGGTAAATCGTCGATAATCATCAAGCTGCCCTGGACGTTGCCGGCGAAGAAGCGAAGCGTGCGTGATCGAAACGATTGGCAAATTCTTCGGCGGCTGCTCAACAGCATCTACGTTCAGTTGCTGCAAGACAGCAATTTTCAAATGTTCGGATGGCTCAAACCACCCGGTGTAGTTATGCCATCGTGTACCACCTCGTAGAACCTGAGGGGCGATATGCGGATTATCCGGACGGATTAGCATTGAAACGTCATAATCCGCTGGATCGCCATTGAAATCAAAGCGATCAATATATCTAAGCCCGACATTTACCAATGGCAGCGGGTGGTCATCACATGCGCGGAAAATGGGCCCTAATATGTCGTAGGCAATTGGCCAGACCTCACTCCATCGAGTGTAATCCGTGCAGTGTACCGACACGGAGTTCGTAGTGAGCCGTGCTAGCCAATCGAGATATCCGTCTGGCTTAAAGTGCTTCCACTCCGCGCCGGGAACTTGGTTCATGGAGAAACCAGCGCTTGACTGCTCGAAAACCATGCCCGGCATTTCCTCGTTTCGAGGCAAGATTTCTGCCACACGCGGGTATGATTTGAGCATCGCATTCAAGGTGTTCGCCGGAACGTTCTCAAACTCGAAAAAGAAGATTGCCTCTGAGATCGCGTGGCCTTTGTTCAAAGGTTCGAACATTCTGGTCTCCGTTGTCCTTTCGAAGATCATACTCAGGGGACTTGCGCGGGCATGACTCCCACGCATTTTATCGCCGTGTAATAGTCGGGCTGCAATCGGAACGCAACGGTCCGGCCACACCGTAGTTTGACGATACTGAAAATTCATCCCCCACGACACTCGGCTCTATTATTGGACCCAAAGGCCAAAACAAAAAAGCCCCGCCACCGTTTCCGGCAGCGGGGCAATCTGGTGCTCGGGGGAAACAGAACACTTTCACGAGTTGCAAGCATGAGCCTGCGAGGTGCCGGTAGTCCGACCGGCAGCGGATCTGCCCGGAACGGGCCGATGGCATCGCCGCTATCCCCGCGGAAAATTCACCTCCCCCGCGCTCGCCTGATCCATAATCACCACCTCCTTGGCCACTACGCCCTCGCCGCCTGAAACCGAGTAAGTCAGCGAAACGTCGGCAAACGCAAAAGCGGCGAAGCAAGACCGCACACCCGGTGTATCGTTGAGAGAGAGAAGAAAGCGGCCTTTAATGCCAGCCAGCCGCTCCGCCAACTCGGCAAAATCCGCTTGGCTGAATACGTCAGGCCCGTAATCGCTCTCGCAGCCCCAGTAAGGCGGATCGAGATAGAACAGCGTTTCCGGCCTGTCATAGCGGGTGATGAAGTTGCGCCAGTCGAGGTTTTCAATGGTGACGCCGGCGAGCCGCTCGTGCACCTCCTGCAGGATGATTGCCAGGCGACCGAGGTTGAAGCGAGAGCCACCGGTGTAATCAACGCCGAAGTTGCGGCCAGAAACCTTACCGCCAAAGGCCAGGCGCTGCAGGTAAATGAAACGCGCGGCGCGCTCGAGGTCGGTGAGCGTCGTCGGGTCGGAACGACTGAGACGATCGAAGTCTGCCCGGCTGGTGATCTGATACTTGAGCGTCTCCATGAACTGCGGGTAATGCCGCTGCAGGATCCGGAAGAGTGTCACCACGTCGCCCGAGATGTCATTGACGACTTCGGATCGCGGAATCAGCTTGCGCCTGAAGAACACGCCGCCCATGCCCACGAAAGGCTCGGCGTAGATGGTGTGAGGGATTTGCTCGATCAGTGACGCCACGCGTGAGGCAAGCTGCTTCTTGCCGCCGATATAGGCGGCGGGCGGCGAGACCGGACGGACTTCGCTCATCGAAAAAAGATTGGTCATTGTCATGAGATCCACAAAATGCCATCCAGCGTTGCCCGCGAGGGCCCGGATGCGGCGGTATCTCACCCTAACGTCGAGCGGGAGCTTGCGCCAACTTGCGCCCGCTGTCATCGACCCTTGCCGGGGTCATGGCCATCCGGGAACGGACGGCCGGTAAAGTCGCTATTTCATCATCGCTCAGCTCATCTCACTGGCTGGCAGTGTGCTTGCTCGCTCCATTGTCGGCCCCATCACGGCGGCGGGCGTCCTGTCAGCCAAGTGTAGAAGCCGACGAGCGCCACGGCGGCACTTATCACCCAGCCGCCGAGGCCGATCAGCCACCGACCCAGCGTGCCCGCGCCTTCCGCCTTCGTTCGCAAGGTCTTCACCTCGACGGTGACCTGCTCCATTGCCTCGATCTTCTCTTTCGTGGCGTGAAACTCGTTTTCGATCTTCACCGTCCGCTCGACGAGTTCATCGACGCGGGTGTGAAGCACGGCCCGACTGGCGTCCTGCCGGTCGAGCCGTTCACCGATCCCCTCCAGTTTCCCTATTACCGTGCCCAGAAGTACCTGCACGCTTTGCGCCATGCCGTTTATTCCCCAATCAGAATGCAAGAAGGCCGGCGAGCAGCACGGCGAGAATCAACGCAAGCGCGAGCCGGAAGGTCGGGTCGCGCCAGGGCGAACCGGGCTCGGGTGGCGGCCACGGAAGGCGGTGCACCGGTCAGTCCGCGGCGAGGTGGTCGAACACGCCCTGCGCATGGTCGGCGCAGCGCAGCGTGCGGGCGTTCTGGCGGTCGAGCGCCGCCCGCTCCCGCGCCAGCACGGAGACGGTCTCTGTGCCCACGACAAGCGGCGCGTGCGCCTCGGTCGTTCGACAATCATCCGGCACCAGATAGCGCGGCGCCGCTGCCTCGGTTTGCGCCTTGGCGATTGAAGCGGCGCGATAGCGCTCGCGATCAGTGGCGGCGCAGGAACTCAATATCGGAATCAGCAAGACCGCACTTGCGGCCCATCGTATCGAGCTCGGCCTCATGGGTCGCGATCTCCTGTTCGAGTTGTTCGGTGGCTACGGCCTGTTCGCCGCGCACCTCGGCCAGCACGGCGGCATAGTTTTCCGCGGCGCGCGTCAGCAGTTCGTTGCGGCGGCGCAGCTGATCATTGACGGCCTTGGCCGCGTCCAGTTCGGAGCCCGCCACCATCTCGGTCACGCGCTCCTCGACGGCCCGAACGATCGCCCCTTCCCGGTTGAGCCACCAGAAGGCAGCGACAGCGAGCAGAACGAAAAGCGGAACGGGGATGGCCGCCATCAGGAACCGCCGCGCCGGCGGAAACCCTGCCGAGAGCACGAAGGGCGCGGCAAGAATGAGCGCTGGTACGCCCCATTGCAGGAAAGTGAGGAGCGTGAGCATCACTTGATCCCCGAAAGACAAAGTTCCGCTTCGCCTATGCGGCGTGCGTCACCCATCTCGCGGCGGTTGACAAGGCCGCGGCGCACCTGTCCACCAGCCCTGTTCCAGGCCGTTTGCGCGGCGCAGGCCTGCTTCCAGCGTCCGGCGCGCACATGCCGCGCGGCTGTCGAGCCGCACCAACCGCGTGTCCCGAAATTGTAGGCGCCGGAGATCATGGACGCCTGGACGCTGATCGGCGCTTCGGTGAAGTTCGCCGCGCAACGGGTCAGCGGCAGGTAGAAATCGGCATAGACGCGGCTGTAAAGCATTTCGGTGCACTCTTCCGGTGTCTTGGTCACTCCCGGGCCGATGTCCTTGGTCTCGCCGTAACAGATGTCCCAGCGCTTGCCGTAGCGGTCCCAATGGGACTCGAGCACCAGCCCCTCCCACGGCTTGATCAGGTCATCGGTGGCGAGGATCACCGCAGCGGGATAGCGCCGCCCGTCATCGGTCGTGGCGTAGAACATGCCGCCGAGCGAGACGGCGGCAGCCATGACGGCAGCGATTGCCGCCTTGGCGCGCTTGGTGGCGTAGGGCCTGTTAATCGGCATCGTCGAATTCCTTCTGTGCGAGGATGCGGAAGATGAAGGCGAGTGCGGTGCACGCTGCCGAGAGCGCCGCGAACACACCGCGCGGCACAGGCAGCACGCCCTCGAGGAATGGCAGTGCCACTTCGAGGGCGGAAAAGAGTGCTGCGAACGCGATCGCGCGGACGCTCCAGGCACGCCGGAGCACCCGGCGCCAGTCGGCGACGAGTTGCATGAGGTTCTCCTGTCGTGAGCGTCAGGGCGTTACGTATTGTCGGTGCTGGTCAGGCTCGTCATCAGGCCGTAAGCGTCGGTTGCGTTGGACTGTCGGTTGTGTGCCGCAGAACCTGTGTAGGCAGCGGCGGTATTGATCGCGTAGCGATTGGCACCCGTTGCCGCGTTAAAATCGAACTCGTTATCCCGGATAAACATCCGGTTGTTGATGGAGGCCCCGACAGCAGCGATGCCCTGACATGTCGGTTTCGACCCATGCGCCAGCCAATAGCCCTCGGTGATACGAGTGTTGCCGTAATTCGACAGATAGACGGCGATCTCGTCGAAATAGGCATGGCACCCTGTAATTCTGGACCATTCGCCGAACCCTTCCGGCCCCCCTTCCAGGTCCCATCCACGGGACACGCCAAGCGCCTGACACCCATCCCAATGGTGCCCCTGCGCATCATCATAGGCAGTGCTGCCGGGTGCGGCTTTGAGCTTGTAGGCCGTATGGACGTGCTCAACCCTGCCTCCGTACGTGTTGATCTCCACCGGAGCGCCGCCTTCAAGAGGTGTATGAACGATGCCCTGCCCCTGCTTGGCACCGTATCGCCCGGCCACGCTGACATTGAACAGCGAGCCCTGACGGATGTTCACCAGCTCCAGTTGGGCGGCTGTGCCACCGTTCGACGTCGATGTCGGCTTCACGTTGACATTCGACATGTGGATGCCCGGCGAATGGGACCCGCTATCCCCTGCGGCGGCCGACAGCGTTAGTGGAACATTCCCGCTGTTGTAATCGACGAAGATCGTGAGGTTCTGCAGACAGTATTGGTCCAACTGCCAGCCGATCGGGTTATCCGGGTTCATGCCAGCCAGAGAAACGCGACCACCGGCCTTGAGAACGAGCCCGCTTCG
>CEQG01148140.1_pt1 | contig 12227 bp, 7 predicted proteins | sample 350301 | NCBI WGS metagenome assembly CEQG01 (sample SAMEA2621242, study PRJEB7988) | marine metagenome | isolation source: saline water (ENVO:00002010), including | reverse complement strand
CTACAGTGGACCTAATGCGCTTGATGGAGAGACTACAAACACCACGGCTTCAAATCCATTTCCGTTAGGCACTTATACCACCACGGCAAGTGCCGAACCTAGCCTGACACTTTTATCTCCATCTGATGGTGATGTTCTTGCTCCATTCTCTACGGCAGTTGATGTAGAGTTCAGCACCATGAATGTAGATTTTGACGCTGCCGGAAATCAGGTTGACATTACTGTGAACGGCACATTATATGAAGATGTCACAAGTCCATTTAATGCGGGTGTGACTGAAGGCAGTAACACTATCCTTATTAAACTTCTGGTAGGAGGTACTGTCGTTGAAAGTGAAACCGAATCTCTTACCGTTACCGTTCCCACCGTAACCAATGTAGGCAATATTGCCGCACTACGCGCTGGCAATAATGATGGCACCTATTACAACCTTACCGGTGAAGCCATAGTGACATTTACACAATCTTACAGGAATCAAAAATATATAGAAGATGCCACGGCAGCCATTGTAATAGATGATGCTGCAGGTGTAATCACAACAGACTATACCATAGGCGATGGTGTTACGGGAATCGTGGGAACATTAAGCGAGTTCAGGGGCCTACTTCAATTTTTACCCGTACTGGACCCCGGTGCTGCTTCTTCCACAGGTAACAACATAACACCTCAAGAAGTTACCTTTACAGACCTCAGCGCTAACCCAGAATCCTATGAAGCTGAGGTCGTTAAAATCATGGGAGTAACTTTTGATGACAATACAGGTGTTTTTGAAACCAACAAAGTATACGCATTAAGTGATGGTTCAGGAGCTTTTGAAATGTGGACCACATTTTATGGCGCAGATTATATAGGGGAAGAAATCCCTGATACAAGCCTTGACCCTGTGGGCGTCATTGTACAATATGACCATGATACTTTTGATGGTGATGACACTGATATGGATTATTACTTTACTCCCCGCAGTGCAGATGATTTGGGTATCACCCTGGGCGTTGAAAATTTTATAGTTGAGGCGGGAAGCAGGGTTTACCCCAATCCAGTTTCAGGAGGTATTGCATATTTTAAGAAACCGGTAACCTATGCCATGTATGACATGCAGGGACGCAAGGTTTCAGGCGGTATAGAGACCCGTGAGGTCAAAACGGCCAACCTTAATCCCGGTGTGTATGTGATAACCCTGGCAAGTGGGGCTTCACAAAGATTGATAGTGCGCTAGTTTTAAGCCCATAGTGCCATAAATTACAAGAGGTCCTTTGGCTGCAGCCAAAGGACTTTTTTTTGCCTTTCTTTTTTCTCACCTTTACAGTAAGCACTTTTGCAAAAGCATATGGAAAACTTTCCATTTTTTAACCATCCCAGAAGAAGACAGTTCCTAAAGCGGGGCACCTTCATCTTTATCTCCTGGGTCGTGATTGCCAACCTGTTTTTCTTTTATGAGTACCTGTTGCTCAGAAACAATAATGTGCTTACATCTGGGTATGATTTTCATTCCATGTTTGTGGCCAACAACCTCATGGGCATCGCGGCGGGCCTGCTGGGTGGGTTCTACACTATCAACCTGATGGAAAAATGGTTGCGCAACAGTCCATATGGCAAGGCACTCTTCAATATTTTTATCGCATATACCATCGCGGCATTTTTAATTACCCTCATCAGCGTGGGCTACCTCCGTGCCACTGAACTTGACCTGGGGGTCTTTGACCCGCAGCTATGGCATGAACTGTATGTTTTTTACGGTACGCTTTACTTTTGGCGCAATTACATGTTATGGCTTGTGGTCGTGATAACCACCCTTATCATCTTGATGGTTAATGATAAGTATGGCCCCGGGGTTTTTGTTGATTTTTTGCTGGGCAAGTATTTTCAGCCTAAAAAAGAGCGCCGCATCTTCATGTTTATAGATATACGCAGCGCGACAACAATTGCAGAGAAAATAGGAGAAGAACGCTATTTTCACTTCCTCAAGGATTTCTTCAACGATATTACCCCCGCCATTATCTTTACCCGGGGTGAAATTTACCAGTATGTGGGCGATGAGGTCGTGGTAAGCTGGAAAGAAAAAAAAGGCCTCTACAAGACCAATGTGCTCAGGTGCTTTTTTGAAATGAAGAAGATCATACAGCAACGTGGACATTATTACCTGAGCCAGTACTATGCCGTGCCAGATTTTAAGGTGGGCATACACCTGGGCAATGTCATGACGGGAGAAGTGGGTGTAATCAAAAGGGAAATTGCATTTTCGGGAGATACCTTGAACACCGCTGCAAGAATACAGGCACAATGCAATGATTGTGATGTGGACATCCTTGCTTCATCTGATTATAAAAATGCCATGCCCTACATCCCAAAAAACATCCAGACCAAGAGCCTGGGGGAATATGAGCTCAAGGGCAAATCAGAAAACATTGAGCTCTTTACCTTTTCGCTTGACGAAAATCAATCTTCCTGAGCGATAATCTTGTTTTTCTTAAACGGCCTCACGATCAATCTTGCGGCCTTGTCATAGTTCATGTAACTATAGGTCCAGTTAAAAAACGTCACGACCCTGTTCCTGAAACCCACCAGGAACCACAGGTGTATGAACATCCAGATAAACCAGGCAAAAAATCCACCAAAGTGCAACCTCTTCATATCTACCACGGCCTTGTTGCGGCCCACAGTGGCCATGTTGCCCTTATCAAAATATTCAAAAGGCTGCATGGCTTTATCCCTGGCCAGTAGCTTAAAGTTCTTGGCAAGTTGTTTACCCTGTTGTATGGCCGGCTGTGCGACCTGTGGATGTCCTTTTGGGAATTTTTCGGTCTCCATATAGGCGATATCACCTATGGCAAAAACATCTTTGAAACCATAGATCCTGTTAAACTTATCCACCCGGTACCTATTGAGCTTTTCTACCAGGGCATTACCGTCAAAACCCTCCACCTTGGCTCCCGTGACCCCGGCTGACCATATAAATGTCGCGGTTTCATAATCAGGTCCATCCTTAGTGGTTACCACACCATTTTCATAGCCTTGTACCATAGTATTGAGGTGTATCTTGACCCCCATGCGCTCAAGGAATTTCTTTGCCTTTTTTTGAGATTTTTCGCTAAAGGGCGGCAAGACCTTGTCAAGCCCCTCAAGTAGGTGAATCTCGATTTCATCAGTATCCATGTCAGGATAATCCTTTTGTAGCACGTGAGCCCTTAATTCAGCAAGCGCGCCGCATAATTCAACACCTGTGGGGCCCGCACCGGCAATAACAAAGCGCAAAAGCTTTTTTCTTTCAAGCTCGTCCTCTTCCCGGTTTGCCTTTTCCAGGTTTTCAAACATCAAGCTACGTATGTTGAGTGCCTGCGGCAGGCTCTTCATCCATACTGCATTTTCCTCAATGCTGTCATTGCCAAAGAAATTGGTCTTGGTACCTGTTGCCAGGACGAGATAATCATATTCAAGGACACCTATATCCATGATAACCTGTCTTGCATGGGTATCTATACGTTGTACTTCAGCCATCCTAAAGTGCATGGTCTTGCCCCGTTTTATGATCTTGCGCAACGGGTATGCTATGGAGTCTGCCTCAAGGCCAGAAGTGGATACCTGGTAAAGCAACGGTTGAAAGGTGTGATAGTTCCTCTTGTCTATCAGGACCGTCTGGTACGGTTGGTCTATGAGTTTTTTAGCGAGGTTCATTCCTGCAAAACCTCCGCCTATTATCACGATGCGGGGGAGACTGGTTTTTGGAATATTCATGGTGGGTTATTTGCTATAGTAAAGTTACGGCATGCGGTACCGTACCAGAAATCTTTATCATAATTTTATCACGGTTATGTAACAAAAGTTAACCTGACCATACATATAATAAAACCAAACCATCAATCAGTTTTGAATCAGTCGCTCGAAAACAAATTTGTTGAGCTCCTAGAAGAAAATCAAAATATCGTGCACAAGATCTGTAGGCTTTATACCCATGATCAAGAGTCGCACAATGACCTTTTTCAGGAAGTCACAATACAATTATGGAAAGCATACCCCAAGTTTAGGGGAGATTCAAAATTTAGTACATGGATGTATAGGGTTGCCCTTAACACGGCAATCACACTCTACCGGAAGTCCAAGAAAAAAGTAAAGACCCAGGACTATGAGAGTGTAATGTACAGGATACCCAGTACAGATTATGACGATACTATTGAAGAGCAACTTAAACTAATGTACAGCGCAATAAAACAGCTCAATGATATAGACAAGGCCCTTGTTTTCCTCTATCTAGAAGATAAGCCATACAGCGAAATAAGTGAAATGCTGGGGATTAGTGAGGTTAACGCCCGTGTCAAGATGAACAGGGTGAAAGGGAAATTAAAAGAACTATTAAACGTGTAGTACAATGAAAGAGCTTGAGCTACTCAAAAAAGACTGGAAAAAGCAGGAGGTAAACCTACCCCGGCTTGACACCTCTGCCATCAAGAACATGGTACAGAGCAGGTCATCATCACTCACAAAGTGGATCTTGATCATCGCCATCCTGGAATTTTTATTCTGGACGGTGCTGGGCATCATCACCTCAAATGACGACAATTTTCAAAAATTCAAGGACCTCCACATCTATGAACTCAACATTGTACTCTCCGTGGTGCAATACACGGTCACCCTGGGTTTCATATATTTCTTTTTTAGAAACTATAAATTGATAAGCACCCAGGACAGTACCCGCGCATTGATGAAGAACATATTGCGCGTGCGCCGCACGGTCAATGCCTATGTGGTCTTCAACCTGGTCTTTATTTTTGTCATTACGTGCATGGTTGTTGCGGCCACCCTCATGTACCACCCAGATTTTGAATCATTCAGGCACCCCACGGGCGAGGAGACCGCAAACTTTTGGGTCGTGCTTGCAATCATGGCCGGGTTCATCATTGTTATCCTTGCGGTTTTCTGGGGCTTTTACAAGCTACTGTACGGCATCCTCCTCAGGAGGTTGCGCCTCAATTATAAAGAACTGAGCAAGCTGGAGTTCAAAAATCAAAAATAAGGTGTGTTAATATGCCTTTCGGCGAAAGCCACGTAAACAAGATCAAACTAATGTTTCTTTAAGGAAACACTACAATTTTTTTAGCATGCTTTAACATTGTTTGCACTTACATTTGTTGCAAACCATCTAACATGCAAAGAAAGCTACTCACTACCCTACTTTTAGCTATACTGGTCAACTTACCCCTTACAGCGCAGGAATTCACCACCGCACAGATAAAAAAGCAGATTGAAGATTTTAAGAAAGACCCGCGCGGGCCTTACCAGCGCATCCGCTGGTTTTGTGATGATGGCACCATGCGCGAGCCCAAAGACCCATGCCCAGATGCCGTGGGAGGCGTGCAGCACGCCAGTTACAAGCAGGTCACAGAGGAGCTGGCCGCCAGGAACCGGTTATATTTTGGAGAAATCCTGGCCGCGGCAAAAAAATCCTTCTTTTGGGATGATGCCCATGATCAAGATAGGTTAAAACAGTACCAGCTGGGCAAGTACCTGGCCAATGTTGATGATGGGTGGGTACTTGAAAAAGCACAATATTACAGGGGCGCCATACAGAGCGAGGATGAGCAGGCCTGGGGCATTGAGTTCTATGAATGGTTGTTGAGCAGTGATGCCCGCCTCAAAGAACACTATTACCTCATCAGGCAATCGCTACGCGACATTCCACATGCCGGCGACGGCAACCTCGCCCAGAAGGTGCGCAGTGAATCTAAGGTACTTGCTGAAGATTTTCCTGAGTTTATGGACCTGCGTGTCAAGATCCATGGCCAGCCAGACCAGGGCGATATAAAACTGGTTCAAGACTTTAAGAAAAAACATGCCGGTGAGCTCTCTCAAGAACTCAAGGCAGATTTTGACCAGTTGATCGAATCCATGCAGGAATTCTATGCCCCCATTGATTTTAATGCGGTTGCCAACCAGGTCAAATCAATAAAGAGCAATCCTGAAATAAAGACCCAACTACTGGATTTTGCAACACATACCCCCCAGGACACTTCCCCAGCAGAAGTAATACCTCAATTGAGCGAGATGTTGTGCAACATACGCATGCAAGTGGACCAAGTCTCCAGTCCACTGGACAGGCTTGAACTTCTTGACGTTTCCATAAAACTTGAAGACATGCTCCTCAGGGAAAGTCAGGAATGGGAACCAGAGAACCTGGGCGGCCTGCTTGACAAGATTTATCAACTAAGTTATGCCGCCGCGGGCACGGGCCTTCTTGAAGTATGGGAGTGGGATGCCGTGGCTCCCACCCTCACCCCCAGGAATTTTGCTGACATATCAGTAAAAGAACTCAACCAGGTGCTGGGCACTGCAAGAAATGTGGTGCAGTGGAGCGCATCCATGGCAAAGGCCACATACGATTCTACCATAGAACGCTATGAAGCTTTTGAGCCCTTAGCAGACGGCTTTATTGATGACCGGGTGAGGTCATCAATCTCATTGCCACTAGGCAAGGCCGTGAGTGAACTTGCTAATTTTGCCACAGAAGAAAATGATGTGGAAAATGACGTGCTGGGCATAAACGATGCAGGTACCATAAGGGGATTGAATCCCGGTTATGCCCTGGGCGAGCTTGTAGTGGTCGAGGGAAATCCTGAAGCTGTCGAGGTGAGCAGCAATAAAATCTATGTATTTAAAAGACCCCCCAGTGATTTAAAACCCGTGGCAGGAATTGCCACCGTTGATGAGGGCAACCTTGTCTCGCATGTTCAATTGCTTGCGCGAAACCTGGGCATACCCAATGCCGCCGTGACAGATGAACACCTGGCAAAACTCGCAAAGTACAATGGCGAGAAGGTTTTTTATGCCGTTTCAAACTCTGGAACGGTAATCATCAAGGAGGCTGATGACATGACCCCTCAAGAAAAGAAACTCTTTGATGAGACTGAGCGCAGCCGTAAAAAAATTGCCGTGCCCATTGAGCAGATAAGACTTGATCAAAAAGAAATCCTCAACATGAGGGATATTGATGCCTCTGCCAGCGGAAAACTTGCAGGCCCCAAGGCCGCAAACCTGGGCCAGCTCAAGAAGATGTTTCCAGATGAGGTTGTCGAGGGGCTTGTGATTCCCTTTGGGATATTCAGGGAACATATGGATCTGCCCATGCCCGGAGAAGGCAAGACCTATTGGGAATTTTTAAAAGAAACTTTTACTACAGCTGAAAACATGCGCCAAGGAGGCAGTGAAGAACCCAAGGTGGAGGAATATCAACTGGGCAGGTTGTCAAAATTGCGCGAGGCCATCAAGAACATGCAGCTCAAGGCTGGTTTTGTAGAAAGCCTGAAGAGCGAGTTTCAAAGTGTTTTTGGCAAACCCATGGGAGAAACCCCTGTTTTCTTGCGCAGTGACACAAACATGGAGGACCTTAAGGAATTTACCGGCGCGGGGCTTAACCTAACATTGTTTAATGTGGTGGACAGTAACATGATCCTTAAGGGAATCAAGGATGTATGGGCATCGCCATATACTGAGCGTAGCTTTAAATGGCGTCAAAAGTACCTGAGCAATCCCGAGAACGTTTTTCCCTCCATACTTGTCATACCCAGCGTTGATGTTGATTATAGCGGCGTGATGATAACAAAGGGTATCAATGAGGGTACTGATGAGGACCTCACCGTGGCCTTTAGCCGTGGTGCGGGTGGCGCCGTGGATGGGCAAGCGGCAGAGACCAGGTTGATCACTCCCACCGAGGCAAAACTACTTGCCCCTGCCCGTGAACCTGATTATATAAGGCTCCCCACTAATGGAGGTGTAAAAAACTATAGCACTACCTTTCAAGCCCCCATCCTCAATAAACAGAACGTGGAGCAACTGAGAAAGATTGCCCAGGAAATAAGGACCAAAATCCCCAAGGAGACCGGCTCGGATTATCATGGAGCTTACGATGTTGAACTGGGTTTCAAAGATGATAAACTGTACCTGTTTCAGATACGTCCTTTTGTTGAAAACAAGAACGCCCTTAGCTCTGAGTATCTAGAGTCCATTTCGCCTAAGCGAAATGAAACAAAATTCATTGAACTGTCCACCACACTTTAAAACCTGAACATGAAGAACAAACTATATACCATTCCATTTTTATTGCTTGCCGTTGCCATCATCACAACTGCATTTTATCCCATTGATGGTTATGAACGTACGGGCATTGACAGACTGGCCTACCTAGAAAAAATAGTGCGAGACAGTATCCCGTACAACAGGATACCTCCCGGGGCCTACGCCAAGACCCAGGATATCAAGTTAAGGCTTACGGGCCTTAAGGATAGTGCGGTAACCTATATGCATGATGACCCAGCGCTGCAAGAAAAGATATCTGGCCTTTTTTATGGTCTGGACCAGAGTTACTCACTTACAGTGGTGGATATGACAGATTCACTAGACCTTAAATATGCGTCGCGCAACGAGACCCGTGGCTATCAACCAGGGAGTGTGGGCAAACTGGCCATCTTGATCGCGCTTTTTGACCAGTTGCGCAATATATGTCCTGATGACTGGCCGGCACGTTTAAACCTCTTGCGCTATAAAAATGTAAAGGGCGGGCCCTTTGCTGTTTATGACCATCACACCATCCCCATCTATGATATAGAAAATGACCGGTTAACAAAAAGGCAAACCAGGACTGATGATGTTTTCTCATTGTATGAATGGGTGGACCATATGGTCTCTGTAAGTAACAATGGGGCAGCTAGCGTTGTATATAGGGAGGCCTTGCTCATGAAGGTTTTTGGTAATGATTATTTTGACCTTACTGACGAGGAGGCCATGAAATGGTTTGAAGAAACTGACAGGTCAGAAGTAACCGACCTTGCCAATGAAGTCGTGAACGAGCCCCTGCGCAAACTGGGGATCACCGAGGACGAATGGCGCCTGGGAGGTTTTTTTACTAACGGTGGAGAACGTTATGTGGGCCGTAAGGGTGGTAGCATAGGTTCGCCCAAGGGGTTGATGAAATTTCTTATTTCATTAGAGCAAGGTAAGGTCATAGATTCCCTCAGCAGCCTAGAGATGAAGCGCTTGATGTACATGACAGACCGCCGCATACGTTATGCTCATAGTAGCAGGCTGGATTCTGCAAGGGTCTATTTTAAGTCTGGTAGTTTTTATAAATGTGACCCCTCAAAAGGCGCCTGTGGCGATTATGCCGGCAATGTATTCAATTATATGAACAGTGTCATTATCGTGGAGCATCCTGGTGATGGCCCAAAATATATGGTCTGTCTTATGACCAATGTATTAAGAAAGAACTCGGCATCTGACCACATGTACCTTGCCAGCCGTATTGACAAGGCATTAAGTGACCCGGTTGACCAATAAGGGCTTAAGTTTTTTAAGGGCGTGATCAGTAAAAGTGATTACGTCCTTGTTTTTTGCTGTAGCCTTAAGGTTGCGCAAGGGTGCTAAAAACACCTCGTCCCCCAAGTACTGTATGAGATAGATAACCGGTAGTCGCATCCTGGCATCCCCCTCGCTCAATAGGTACAATAATGCATCATTAAAAGAAACACTACTCGGGTTGAGCAGTTCATTATCAGCACGGTGGTGTTCTTCAACAATATCAGTCTCTATTATGGAGAGCAGACTACTTCTTAGCTGTGGCGAAAGTATGTTATCAAGAAACTCAATTGCATTTTGCCTGGTATCGTGAACAGGGCTGTTGATACCGCCATAGGCAATGGACATGTCCTTCCTGCTGTAATACACGCCCAGCAACAAGAAAATGGTTTCAAGGCGCTGTGATAATTGCTCGTTCAACACATCCAGCAAGGCCTCTCGCGCCAGGTTGAGTTCGGTGAGGTCATCCTGTGGCAGGCCGTCATATTTACTGGACACAAAATCATGCTGAATAACCTCGCGCATCTGCAAAACCTCCCTATACTCATTGCAATATTGTAATATTATCCTATAAATAGCCTTGGGGAAGTAATTCAGTTTAGGGGCTTTGCCTTTTACCTTGTTCAGTGATTTTGCTGCTGCATGCCGTATCTGGATATCCTTACTGTTAAGCAACTTTATCAATACCCTTACCGAAGGTTGTGTCTTGAATTTTTCTATTACCCGCGGTATATATTTCTTTACGTTACCCTTTAATTGTTTTTCTGCCTCGCGTTGCAGGAGTTCACTGCTTATGGATTCACCATAAGATTTGAGGGCATCAATGGCCTGTGCCCTGTAAGTTTTTACCGTGAGGAAATCTATAAGGGCATCTATGAACATGGGGTCTTTTGTGATTCCTGCGGCTTCAATTGCATGCATCACAATCTCATTGTCCCTGTTGTTGAAGTTTGCCGAGATAAAAGAATAAAACTGCGGCAATGAAGCGAAGCCTATTGTGTTGAGCAAAAAGGCCATCTCCTCTACCCTATGCTCACTATCTGGCAGTTCCAGCTCGGCGAGCCAAAGCTCTATCCTAAGTTCCAGGTTATATCGTGAGGCCATGATGGGGTCATGGGCCGCTTCTTTGGCAAGGCACAGCAATGCGGCATGTGCAATATAATCGCTGCTATGGTTAAGGTAAGAGTCAAAAATGCGGTCATCACTCAAATCAGTATGCACAATAAGATAGTTCATGGCGGCATAGACCACATCATCATCCTTGACATGCACCAGGCGGCGTACTTCATCTAGCGCTGCACTCTTGGGATATTTGTACAGTTGTGAAATCGCTGCCACCTTGACTTCATTAGAAGGATGTTTCAATAGGGTAAGCACCTCGTTTCTCAGGGATTTTGCATGCACTGAGGTAAGGTTATGCACATATTTCACGATTTCTTCCGGTTTGCCGTGGTTCAAGATCATGCGGCCCACCTGCAAACTTGATTTTTTCCGCTTTAGGGGTACGCCCTCAGCATTTTCTATTGCGGCCTGTAAGCTTTCGCGAAAGCTTTTAAAATAGGAGTCTCTTACCTTAAAGATACCCACCAGCCATACAAAAATCAACAACAGGATTATGACGGTCACATAGGTACTGGGGAGGTTGAGCCCCTTGATCACAAAAATGAGCAGGCAACCTGCAAAACCCGTGGCCACGCTATCTACCACCACGTCTATAAAAGATTTTGTCCTGTTCTTGATGGCGAGTGGCACGGGCACCATCGCCAGTTCTGTCGCCGCCTTGTTGACTGATTGTTTTAAACTGCCGTCTATGCCTTTTATGATCACGAGTACCCATAGTTCTGGATAGGTAAGAAAGAGCAATGAACCCAGCGCAATGCCCAGGGGCAAGATGAGCAGGGAACTGTTCACACCTATTTTTTCAACCACCCGGTTGGTGAGAAAAAGCTGAATAAACAATGAGATGAGGTTAAAGGTCGAAAACCAAAATCCAAAAAAGGATGCCAGGTTATCTGAATCTGGGATGGCGCGGCTGGCAAAATCACTAAACTGGAAATCAACAAGTTTTGCAACAATCACCCCCAGGCCTATGATCAATGCAAGAAATGTGAGGTGCTTTGATTTGATCAACAACCTGAATGCAGGTTCATCAAGCACGCCCTCTGAACCGCTCAAGCGTTGTGACCGGCTCACCTTACCTTCTGCATAAATCTTGAGCAGAATGGGTATACAGCACAGTATCAAGAATGCAGCAACGACCAGTAGATAGGCATTGCCTATAAGGGGGGCCAGGATGTTGGTCAAATACCCCCCAAAGATACCCCCGGCAATACCCCCGGCACCTATGAACCCAAATAGACGTTTTGCTTCGCGGGCATTGAATACCATGTTTGCCAAAAGCCAGAACTGGCTTGCGGTAAGGACCGCAAATATGCCTGCGACCACATAAAAAACATAGAGCAGCCAGCTGCCCAGCCAGCCCATGAGAAGGAGTGCCCCCAGAAGGATAAATGACGTTGAGAAAAATATAAGGGTGCTGATTATAATTCGCTTAAGCGAAAAAAACTTTACGGCCCTACTATAAAAATAAGATGAGATTATGGCCGTGGCGGCTATGAATATAAAACCAAAGGCCAGGTTATCAGCACCCAGCCTGTTGAGGAACAATGCATTTACTGTAGGTTTTACGATAAGGAGTACCGTAATGATCAAAAAAACATACAGCTGCATGTAAAAAGAGATGGTTATTTCACCATCTCTTAAATTGAATGTTTTTTTAAGAAATGTCCTAATCACTTGAGTTGCCAGCGTGGTCTATACTAGCAATCAAAGTACGAGAATTTTCTAGAGCTTTCTCTACAGGAAATACTAAATTTCTTATAATTTGT
>CEQG01143679.1_pt1 | contig 12246 bp, 11 predicted proteins | sample 350301 | NCBI WGS metagenome assembly CEQG01 (sample SAMEA2621242, study PRJEB7988) | marine metagenome | isolation source: saline water (ENVO:00002010), including | reverse complement strand
CGAGCAGCGAGGGCCGTCTGACGGCCCGAGCGAGCGTCGAGACCACCTACCCCAACGACATGCCGAGCGCCACCGGAGGTCCCAGCGGGCTCGACCACCCACTCCCTGGGCCCGCGCACGGACGCCGACACTCCAAGTGGCGTCACCGCGACGGAGACGGTGGTGGCCGGGTCGCCCACCGATCTCCCGGCATACACGGCGAGTTCCGGGTGCCGCGCCGCCAGTGCAGGCTCCATTACCTCGACCGGCTGGACTTCGAACTCCACGACGTCACCGCCGGGAGCCGGAAGCTCGAGCACGTCCCGCCCCAGCGCCCGCTTCACCGCCCTTCTATCGACCCGCACGACCTCAGCGCCCCGCTGGTCGAGTTGCGACCGCAGCGAGCGACGAGACGCAACCTCAACCCCAGCTGGTCGAGCAGCGAAGGCCGCCAAGGCCTGAGCGTCGTCGAGACCGGGCGACGTAGGCAGTGCCTCAACCACCTGCGCCCCCAGAAGCGACGCGGCGATGACAGCGACAACAAGTCGCCGCATGCTCAGCCCCCGAGCGCCCAGCGCCCGAAGAGCGTGCCGGAGTCCTCCAGCAGCATGGTCAGCTCGAGCGGCACGTTGATCGGAGCACCCTCCGTGGTCCGCGGGTACGCGCCGGCAACAAGCCGCGGCACCGTGGTCGCGGCGACCTCGTCGACGCATCCCTGAAAGACCATGTCGCGCGACAGGTGGGGTCCGCCCTCACACAACTGGGACGTCCAACCGCGCTCGGCGAGCGTCGCCTTGAGCTGGGGCAGGTCGACCCGGTGGGAGCCGAGCTCGAGGATGTGCTCGTCACCCAGGACCTCCCGTGCCGCCGGCAGACCGTCGGAGCGCGAACACGTAGCGAGGTAGACCGACCCGGCCGGCGCTCCCTGGAGCGACTCAGGCACCTGTGCCTTGCGGGACACCAGCACGATCGGCACCTCGCCCGGCGCGTACTTCTCGGCCTTAGCGGTGCCGGCGCCCACGATGATCACGTCAGCAAGATGGCGCAGCGTCTGGAACACGCGCTGGTCGGCGGCGTTGTTGATCGAGGCGGTGCGTGCGTCGTCGCCTGTGGCGGAGCCGTCCACGGTGCTGACCATACCGACCCTCAGCCACGGCTGCCCTGCCGGCGGAGCGTAGAGCTGAGCCAGGTCGGCGTCGGTGATGTTCTCGTTCGGCGCTGCGCCAGTCAGGACTCGCATCGTTACCTCGTCACCCGGTTGAAGACGGCGGGGTCTCCCGCTGGCTCCTAGGGTCGCACCCCGGCGGCACGCGCCGCGGCACCACCCCCGGTCGAGGCGGTACAGACCAGCCGACAGGTCCGCCAGAGGCACGAGGAACCCAGTGAAGTCAGGGCTCCTGGTCCTGCCCGCTCAGTGTTCAACCGCGCGTAACACAGAAGAGATGCACTGCCAGGTGAAGAGAAGTAAAGTCGTGTGTCGCGTCCGGTCGGGCGGATCGCGATCCAGCCCCTCACTGTCGAGGGGGTAGCAACACCACGCCGCACGCGCGGAAGCATGGGACGAGCAGCGATGACCCTTCTGGCGGAGACCACCAGCCGGTGGTCTGGCGCTCGCAGCCGCTACCTCCGTGCCCTGCCGCTAACGGCTCTAGCCATCGACGTCGCCCTCATGATCGGTATCGGGTTCGTTGCAATCGTCGGCCGCCGCGAGTTGGACATCTTCACCTCCTCGGCCAGCGTCGAGAGCAACGCTAGCGTCGCCGGACCGCTCATCATCGCGGGCTGGATCGCCACGATTGCCCTGACTGGCGGCTACAAGAAAGACGTCTTCGGCGCGGGCACCGATGAATACCGTCGCGTCTTCAACGCGAGCATCATCGCCGCGGGGCTGTCCGGCGTCGGTTGCTACCTTGCGAAGTACGACCTCTCCCGGGGCTTCTTCCTGCTCGCCTTCGGTGCGGGAATCCCTGCTCTGCTCGTCGGTCGGCTACTACTGCGGCGCGCGGTCCAACAAGCGCGCAAGCATGGATCCCTCCGCCAACGCGTGCTGATCGCCGGCAGTCGCTCGCACGTGGACGAGATCGCCGCAGTGCTGCGCCGGGAAAGCTGGCTTGGCTACGAGGTCGTCGGCGCCTTGACGCCGGAGTACGACCTCGCCGAAGAGACGTCATCGGGGGTTCCAGTCCTTGGCAACACCACGGACGCCACTCAACTGGTCGTCGCCGCTCGAGCCGACGTCATCTTCTTCGCCGGTGGCTCCGTCGGAGCGTCCAGCCAGTTCCGCAACTCGCTCTGGGAGCTCGAACGACACGACGTCCAAGTAGTCGTCGCCCCTAGCGTCACCGACATCTCTGGCGAGCGCATCAAGATCCGACCCGTCGCCGGCCTGCCGCTGATTCACATCGACCCGCCAACTTGGTCAGACGCCTCACGGTGGGGCAAGCGAGCCTTCGATCTGATCGGGTCGACCTTCTTGCTGCTCTGCTTCGTACCACTGCTGTCCTTCATCGCTGCTCAGGTCAAGTTCTACGATCGCGGGCCGGTCCTCTTCCGGCAGATTCGCACCGGCAAGGACGGCCGGGAGTTCTCTTGTCTGAAATTCCGAACAATGGTTGTCGACGCAGAAGCGAGACTACTAGCACTGCAGCAGGAGATCGGATACACTGGCGGGCTTTTCAAAATCCAGGACGATCCACGGGTCACGTCACCTGGCAGGTGGCTGCGGCGCTTCTCTCTCGATGAACTGCCCCAATTGATCAATGTACTCCGTGGGGAAATGAGCCTTGTCGGCCCCCGACCTCCACTGCCACACGAGGTCGAAACGTATGATGATCGCACATCTCGTCGCCTGCACGTTCGCCCCGGCATGACAGGCCTTTGGCAGGTGTCCGGCAGATCGGACCTGACTTGGGCCGAGACAGTGCGACTCGATCTTTACTACGTAGACAATTGGTCCATGCTTCAGGATATCGCGATACTTTTCAGAACCTTTGGAGCGGTAGCTGGCAGCAGAGGCGCCTACTAGCGATCCAATCTCGTGCCTAGCGTCATGCTTCTAGCCCCCACTTCAACCTATCAAGCGCAACCAAAGGACTTCTTGTGACCATCTCAGCGGTCATCCGCGCCTACAACGAGGGCGAACACCTCGGTCGACTCCTCACCGGTTTGGAGCGTCAGACCGTCGCCGTGGACGAAGTCGTCGTCGTCGACTCCGGTTCCTCGGACGACACCGTCGCCATCGCTAGGGCCCATGGGTGTCGTGTGGTGCCGATAGCCAAGGAGGAGTTCACATTTGGGCGCTCGCTGAACTTCGGGTGTGACGCAGCTAAAGGCGACCTTCTTTTGATCGTCTCAGCGCACGTTTATCCAGTGTACGAAACGTACGTGCAGCACATGATCTCTCCATTCGATGATCGGGATACGGCGATCGCATACGGACGCCAAGTTGGCGACCACCGCACGAAGTTCTCCGAGACTCGCATCATGCGCAAGTGGTTTCCCGAACAGAGTATTCGCAATCAAAGTCACCCCTTTAGCAACAACGCGAACGCAATCATCAGAAAAGACGTTTGGTCGCAACTCCGCTACGACGAGCAACTGACTGGACTCGAAGACCTCGACCTTGCCAAGCGCGCTCTTTCGCTCGGAATGCGCTTGGACTACGTCGCCGAGGCTCCCGTCGTCCACGTCCACGAAGAGACGTGGAGCACCATTCGTAATCGATATCGACGGGAGGCAATCGCATACAAGCGCATCATGAATGAGGAGCAGTTCTCGGCGAGAGAAGCAGTTTTTCTCGCAGGCGTTAACATTATGAGCGACTACTACCATGCTGTTCGGCACGGTGAGCTTCTGGGGCACCTCATCGACATCCCGAGTTTCCGAGTCGCCCAATTCTTGGGAGCGGTCGAGGGATTCCGCACTGATCCGACTATGAGCCAAAGTCTGCTTCGCCGCTTCTACTATCCGGACCTGCGTCGTCCTCGCTCTACTGCCGACCTCGGGACGCCGATTGACTACGCTGATTCCACCGGGTCTAACCTCTAGACCATGCCTAAGCACGAGTCCGTCACCGCCATCGTCCCCATGCGCCACTCGAGCGAACGCGTCCCGGGCAAGAACTACCGAGATCTGGGTGGGCGTCCGCTCTACCACCATGTGGTACAGGCCCTCCTGAAGGCGCCCAGCATCACGCAAGTCATCATCGATACCGATAGCGACTTCATCCTCAGCGACGCACGATCGGCGTTCCCTGAGGTCGACCTCGTGCTTCGGCCGGAACATCTCCGAGACGGACACCTGGCAATGAATACGGTCCTGGCCAACACCCTAAAGCACACGTCATCGCAAGTCATTATGCAGACTCACTCGACCAACCCCTTCGTATCAGCGGATACCTTCGAAAGAGCCGTACAGGCATTCCTTGAAGATAGCGATTGCGATTCAGTCTTTGGCGTGACTCGAATTCAGGGAAGACTGTGGACTGATAAGACCGCACCAGTGAACCACGACCCTGCCGTGTTAGCCCGAACTCAGGATCTCGATCCGATATATCTCGAAAACTCTTGCTTCTACGTATTCTCACGCGATGCCTTCGAGGCGACGGGCAACCGTCTGGGAAGTCGTCCCAGGATGGTGGAGGTGGGAGGAATCGAGGCGATTGACATCGACGAAGAAGTCGATTTCAAGCTTGCGGAGGCTGTCCAGGCGTCCGGGATCGCTGGCGCCAGATGAGCAGGACGGTCTTGATCACTTGCGTCCAGATGCAGCGAGAGCTCGACGCACATCGCAAACGCATCATCGATGCTGGGTACGACGTGTTGTCCCCTCAGGTTCCCGGACAGCATTTTTCCTCCGCCGAACTCTCCGACATGATGGGCGGGGTGGCGGGTTTGATCGCGGGAGACGACGAACTCGACCGACGTTTCTTCGAGTGCAGCCCCGACCTGCGTGTACTCATCCGGTGGGGCATCGGAATGGACTCGGTCGATCACCAGGCGGCGGCAGAACACGGTGTCACCGTTCGGAACACGCCGGGTGTCTTCGGCGGCGAGGTCGCTGACAGTGCCATGGGCTACATCCTGCTGCTGGCACGAGGGCATCACCTCGTTGATCGAGATATCCGTGCCGGACGCTGGCCCAAGTTTGAAGGCACTTCGCTGAGTGGGGCCACGATTGGTGTCGTGGGACTGGGCGACATCGGAATGGCCGTCACCTCACGTGCCCTCGGGTTCGGTATGAAGGTGCTCGCGTTCGACCCCTACGTGGGGCGCGACCGCATTCCTCCAAACGTCCGCATGGCGCAAGATGTAACTTCAATGGTGGCCACTGCCCGTTTCGTCGTCCTGACTTGTCCATTGACGGCCGAAACGATGCACCTCATCGACGAGTCCGTACTACGCGCGATGCGGAGCGATGCGTTCTTGGTGAACGTGGCACGCGGGCCAGTCGTCGATGAGAATGCACTTATCGCCGCCCTCGAGACTGGCCAGATCGCAGGTGCCGGCTTGGACGTCTTCGAGCACGAGCCACTTGCCTTGGATAGTCCGCTGCGAAACCTGCCCAATGTGGTGCTCGGGGCACACAATGGCTCGAACACACGAGAAGGTGTCGCGCGCGCCAGTACCCGCGCGGTCGACTTTCTCTTGGCGGAGTTGGCAGGCCCGTGATCAAGACCGCCGTCATCACCGGCGCGGCCGGTGGCATCGGACATGCCCTCTGTCAGAGGTTTCGCGACGACGGGCACCACGTCGTAGGTATCGACAGGCGAGAGGCCAGTTCCGCGGACGAGTGGCTTTCTATCGACCTGACCGACTTGCCATCACTGCTCGATGGACTAACGACCATTGGGAAGAGGCACGCAGTCACAAGCGTCGTACACAACGCCGCCATTCAGCCATTGGCTGGTGCTGGAGACACCGAACCGCAGGACTTTCTGGAGGCCATGAAGGTCAACGTCTTGGCCGCGGATTGCCTGACATCTGCGCTCGGCGACGAACTCAGAGCCCATCATGGCTCGATCGTGGTCGTCAGCAGCGTTCACGCCATGGCGACGACTCAGGGCATCGCGGCCTACGCGACGTCGAAGGCGGCGTTGGAGGGTTGGGTCCGGGCTGCGGCACTAGATCTGTCGCCCTCGATCCGCGTAAATGCGGTTCGACCGGGAGCTATCAACACGCCCAAACTGCGTGAGGGCTTCGCACGCTGGGGAGAGAACGCCGCCAACGAACGGCTTGGCGTCCTGCGCAGCCGCACCCCATTGGGTCGAGTGGGCACACCGGAGGAAGTCGCTGCAGCAGTGTCGTTCCTCGCTGGGCCCCAGGCCAGTTTTATCACCGGTGCCACCATCGTTGTTGATGGCGGCGCCAGCGTGCGCTTGGGGAGCGAATGATGTCCGCCCACACGCACCAGTGTTGGCGTGAGGCTCCAACCGCGCCGGGCCTGTTGTACGAAGGCCCTCGATGGATCCCTGAGCGAGATCTGTTCCAGTGGGTCGACATCCTCGGACATTCCATTCTCCGATGGAACCCCTATACATCGAGCCCAGTCGAACGTCGCGAACTCCCCTTGGAATTCGTCTCTGTAGCACTGCCCATGTCGCCATCGCAGAGCATCGTCGCATCGCGCAACACGCTGCATCTCTATGACTGGGACACCGAGGCGCTCTCGCAAATTGCAGAACTCGAGTTCGCGGACGACATCCGGTTTAATGACGGCGGCATCTCACCAACAGGTGACGTTTACATCGGAACCATGTCCATTGATGGCCGACCGGCCGCTGGCACTCTCTACAAACTCGCCAAAGCTGGGGATCTAGAACCGATATTGGCGGGTGTGACTATTTCGAATGGTCTCGCCTGGCGTTCAAGCGATTCAGCGTTCTACGTAGACTCTGCACTCCCACAAATACAGCTACTGACCTGGCCCGAAGCTCACGGCGATCGGCCCCCACAAAGGTCGGTATTCGTGGATCTCAATGGGGAAGATGAGCCAGACGGACTAACGGTGACCCCAGATGGTGATCTCTTGGTAGCCATCTGGCAAGGGTCCGTCATCCGGCGATTCTCCTCGCAAGGCGAACACGTGGACGATTATCCGGTGCCCGCCACCTTTCCGACATCTGTTGCAATCGGTGGTCGAAACAAAGAGTTCACCTTTATTACGACTGCCCAGCACGCTGAGCCGGGCCTTCCGCCTCGATACGGCGACGGCCGAGCTTACTACTGCGATGTGCGCAGCCACGAGAACGGCTGACCATGACCACGCCTTGACATCTCTTAGGCTTGTTGCTGGCGACGCCAGCCAGCCATTACGTCACCCTTCCGCAACAGCATAGTCATGCATGTGGCAAGCGAAAAAGTCGAGATTAACCATCCCTCTCGCGACGCCGGCGGCGTGAGTAGCAAGATCGTCGCCAAAGGAACAAGAACCAACCCGTACTTAGCGGCGTCGAGAATCGCATTGAGAGCGCCCACTTCCGCGGGGAAGCTGCCATTATGTACTGCCAGTAGCCAAGCAGCACTAGCCATGCCTGCGAAGCCCAGGGATGAGGCCACGGCAGCAACCTCCAGTGAGTCGAGCTTGATCGCCACGACAATAGTGGCTGTAGTAATACCAGCACCGAACGCGGACGCCACCGAGCTGAGCCCTGGACGACCCGACCTATGAATTACGAAATTCATGGGGATCACATACAGTCCGTAAAGACACTGGCCCGCCAGCATCCCCGCCATAAGGGGTAGTGAAGGCTGGAATGAAGGTCCCAGGAGCAGGGGTGCGAAACACCACGTCCCTATCGCTCCGAGCACAGGAACCACCACCAGTGCAGTCGCCTGCAATCGCACGGCGCCGATGCTCGCATCGACGAGCCCCTCCTCGGCATCCTGAGCGTAACTGACCAGCATGGCGTTGTTGAGTTCGCTGAGGACTAGCGTCGCCACTGTTGCGAGCGAAAAGGCCATGGCGTAGAGACCAGCGTCGCTCGGCGCGAATCCGAGTGCGACAAGAGGTCGGCTGAAAGATGCGAGAGCCCAGAAACTCAACCGGTGCGGAACTAGTGCGACCGCGGCCCGCATGGTGTAGCGCCATGCAGACGATCCCAATTCGTCTCGTCTCCTGCCTGGGACAACAGCAAACTGTACAACCAGCCAAGCCATCGCGGCGGAAATGAGGTCAGAAAGAATCCATCCAGCCGGCCCCAGTTCTAGCACAAAGACCAGAACCACTTTCAAGAACACCAGCGACGTCATGGACGTCAAACTCACGACTGCGAACTTGGCCAAGTGGTCCTGGGCACGAGACACCGTCAAACCATACGAAGACACGCCCGCCAGCAATGACGCCGCCATCAACTCCATCACCCAAAGTTGAGCAATTTCTGCTGGCCCAGCATAAATTAGCCAAAAGATTGAGCACATTGCCGCCATACAGAGTGGCAATATGTAGCAAAGAAATCTGCGCGCCGTGCGCTCCACTCCGTTAAACTCATTCCGGCGCGAAAGGACGCTTCGAAAAAGGCCAATCTCCAGTGGCCCCGCAAGCAGGACATTGAAGATCGACGAGGTGACCACCACAGTGGCTACTACCCCGTACTCCGAAGGAGTTAGAGCCCGACTTACCAGGGGTAGGAGTAGAAGGGCTAGCGAACGTTGCATGAGTCCGAGGAAGACGTACAGCAAGGCTGCTCTTCTTGCTCGACCGCTCATTCCGCGCTCACCGTCTCCCGCGATCAGGTCCCACCCCAATCTACGAGCAGGCATTCTCTAGCTTCTACGTCTACACCGCGAACGGATCCTTCCTACCAACATCGGGTCCCGTCGGTCGCCAAGAGCTCAAGATCTACCCCACTACCGATTCGCCTCGATTCGCGCCAGATCGCGACCCATGACTCTGGTTAGACCTAACCGCGGTAACGTCATCCGCAGTATGGCCCCCGCCCCCACCCGCAGACATTGGAGGGCAGTCCAACCCGCATCAATGGCACTTGGCAGAGCACCCGGGACACCGCGTCGCGCTCGATGTCGACGCCAGAGCTGCCGATACACATCCTTTTCCGAGACGCCTCCTGACTCGTAGCAGACCGTCGTTTCGCGCCAAGTCACTGGGTCACTATGTGAGGCGGCCCTGATGAGGAGCGCGTAGTCACTAGCCCATCCGAACTTGGCAAACTGGAAGCCTCCGAGTTGCCCAATGAAGTCGCCCCTCATAAGCACGGCCTGGTGACAGATGGTGGCAAACCCATAGAGGTGGTGCCATCGCGAATACGGCACCCGGCCCACGTTCGGCCGGACAACAACGCCTGCGGAGTCGACAATCTGAGCGACACCGTAACCCCACTGAGCATGGCGTTCCACCACTTTTGCCAAACCGGCTGTGAGCGCCTGCGGGTCCGCAAGAACATCCCCGGCGTTCAGGAAGAGGATGAACTCTGCTTCGACTAGGCCCACACCCTTATTCATAGCGTCAAATATTCCGTCATCCCGCTCAGAGATGAAGCGACGGCCACTGCCCTGTTCCGCCCACCTATCGCCCCACGCGCGTGTCCCGTCGTCAGAACCGCCGTCCACGATGATGTGCTCGATCTGCACTTGGTCGCGACACGCGTCCACGGAGGCTGTCGTGCGTCGCAGTCTTTCGAGGTCGTTGTAACAGACCGTCACGATGGAGGCGTCGAGGTAACCAGCCGGACGGGTCACGCCAACTCTTCGCGAAGATGGCTCTTACGGAAGACGTTCAACGCGCCGCCGACCGTACAATCAACGATCTCGCGGCCCGCGGTCTCATAGTTCTTCTTCGCCAAGGCGTAGGCGATCTCCGACGTCTGCAAGTCTGGCAATTGCCACTTGAATCCGGGCCCAAAGTAGTTTGGGTCAAAGTGATTCAAGTCGGGTCCTCGCGATTCGACCAGCTTATGCGCAGGTCCCTGATCCACGAACCTGTGGTCTACACCGACTAGAAGAACCTTCGCATATCCCATATGAAAGGCAAGTTGCATCGCAACATAGGTAACTGTGGCGCCTTCCCAAACGCGCTGGCTGAGGACGTCCTGAGCGAAGTTTGGAATTGGGGTTGTGGAAAGGAATCCTGTATCTCCTCCGCGGGAGCGAAGACTCTTTCGGTTCTTCCATGTGGTGAACAAAGGAGCGTTGATCTCAGCGAAGTCTTCCCGACGTTGTTCAACCACGTGCGAATTCACCACGACATGGTACGTGGTTTCAAAACCCAACTTATCGTACATCAAGTAGATGCGATTCAGCCCGAAAGTAGGTATGCCTTGAAGGAGCTCTAGCGGCGTTTCATTCAGACTCGGCCCATTGCCAATGATGACGCAGGTTTCTCCGGCGTGACGTCCGCGAGTTCTCTCAAGAAGATCGCCGCTTCTCCTCCCCTGCGCAGACCGTCTGTGCGTCCAGTCGATGGCACTCCGGCGCGCATTCAATAGCGACGACGTCGCTCGCGGCCCCAAGAAACTAGTCGAGGTGCTCTTGAGGAGCTCCTTTGCGGAAACGCGCTGCTTTGGTTCGCTGCTCAAAGTTTACCCACCCAGAATCATGCCAGCGCCCACAGTAACGCCGGTAGCTTCATCGATCAGAATGAATGAACCGGTGGTCCGGTTCTTCGCATAGGCATCACACAACAGCGGAACCGTGGTCCTCAGTTGAACTCGACCGATCTCGTTAACACTGAGTTCACCGGCTTCTTGGTCTCGATGGAGGCTGTTCACATCCAGGCGATACTGAATGTTCTTGACAAGCGCCCGCGCCGTGCGCGTCGTGTGCTTGATAGCCAGTTTCTGGCGCGGCTTGAGAGGTGCGGTCGTCATCCAGCAGACCATGGCGTCGATGTCCTGACTGGGCTGCGGCGCGTTCTTGACTCGTGCGATCATGTCACCCCGGGAGACGTCAACGTCATCCGCGAGACTGACTGTGACGGACATTGGCGGGAACGCCTCAGGGATCTCCTGATCGAACAGTTCGATCTTGGAGATCGTCGAGGTCATTCCCGACGGCAGAACGACAACCCCATCGCCCGGCTTCAACACGCCGCCTGCCACCTGTCCAGCGTAACCGCGGTAGTCGTGGAACTCGTCCGACTTCGGGCGGACCACGTACTGCACGGGGAATCGCGCATCGATTAAATCGCGGTCGGAGGCGACGTGGACGTGCTCGAGGTGGTGCATCAGCGTCGGGCCGGAATACCACGGCATGTTTTCGCTGCGGTTGACCACGTTGTCGCCCTGGAGCGCCGAGATCGGGATGACCTCGAGGTCGGGGATCGACAACTTGGTCGCGAACTGTGTGAACTCGTCGTGGATCTTCTCGTAGATCTTCTCGTCGAAGTCCACGAGATCCATCTTGTTGATGGCGAGCACCAGGTGCGGGACACGAAGCAGGGAGAGGATCACCGCGTGGCGGCGAGACTGCTCGGTCAGGCCCTGGCGGGCGTCCACCAACACCAGGCCGAGGTCGGCGGTGGAGGCGCCGGTCACCATGTTGCGGGTGTACTGCACGTGGCCTGGGGTGTCGGCGATGATGAACTTGCGGTTCGGGGTCGCGAAGTATCGGTAGGCCACGTCGATCGTGATGCCCTGCTCGCGCTCCGATCGGAGACCGTCGGTCAGCAGGGCCAGGTCGGTGTAGTCATAGCCCTTGCCCTTTGAGGTCGCCTCGACGGCCTCGAGCTGATCCTCGAAGATCGACTTGGAGTCCAGCAGGAGACGACCGATCAGGGTCGACTTGCCGTCATCGACGGAGCCAGCGGTCGCGAAACGCAGCAGGTCCATGTTGGTGGTGACGTTGTCGACGGCCTGCTCGCCGGCGGTGATCTCGGTGGCCATCAGAAGTAGCCCTCCTTCTTGCGGTCTTCCATGGCGGCCTCGGAGAACTTGTCGTCACCGCGGGTGGCGCCACGCTCGGTGACGCGGGCGACGGCGATCTCCTCGATGATCTCCTCCACCGTGCTGGCCGTGGACTCCACGCAGCCGGTGAGGGTGATGTCGCCGCAGGTGCGGAAACGGACGGTGCGCTCCTCGGCGACCTCCCCGTCCTTGCACGGGTTGAGCGGCGTCTCGGTCATCAACATGCCGCCGCGCTCGAAGACCCGGCGCTGGTGGGAGAAGTAGATCGAGGGGATCTCGATGCCCTCGCGGGCGATGTAGGACCACACGTCGAGCTCGGTCCAGTTCGAGATCGGGAAGATCCGCATGTGCTCGCCCTCGTGGAGACGGCCGTTGTAGAGGTTCCAGAGCTCGGGGCGCTGGTTCTTCGG
>CEQG01040714.1_pt1 | contig 12281 bp, 8 predicted proteins | sample 350301 | NCBI WGS metagenome assembly CEQG01 (sample SAMEA2621242, study PRJEB7988) | marine metagenome | isolation source: saline water (ENVO:00002010), including | reverse complement strand
GCTTGCGCACCTTGATGTTGCGATACAGCTCGTAGCTTTGCGTGGGGCTGACGCGCGTGTCTTCCGCGCCGTGCATGATCAGGATCGGCGTTTCGGCCTTGCCCACGTGGTAGATCGGGCTGCGTTCGAGCAGGTGATCCCATTCCTCCCACGGCCACTTGCGTTCGTGGACGAGGTACATCTCGTTGGGGATGTCCGTGGTTCCGAACTTGCTGAGATTGTTCGAAATTCCGACGAACATCACGCTCGCGGCGTATTCGTCCGAATAATAGGTCGCGCCCCAGGCGCTGGCGAACCCGCCGTATGACCCGCCGGTGATGCCGGTGCGGTCCGGATCGGTAATCCCCGCCTTCACCAGCGCGCGCTTGCCATCGACGATGTCGTCGAATTCCTTGCCCGCATAGTCGCCCTGGTGCTGCTTGGAGAACGCGGTGCCGTAGCCGGTCGAGCCGCGATAGTTCGGGTGGAACACGGCATAGCCCTGACCCGCGCCGACCTGGCCGGGCATCGAATAGCCGGTCAGCCAGCCATTGGTATAGTGCGCTTCCGGCCCGCCATGGACCATCATGATGGTCGGCGCGCCGCCCTTGGGCACACCGCCGACCGGTTCGATCAGAATGCCCTCGATCTGCTGCCCGTCGCGCGCGGTGTAGGTCATCGTGCGCTGGGTGCCGAAGTCGATTTCGGCGAGCCACGGGTTGTGGCTGGTCCAGCGGGTGAGGGTGGTGCCGTTCAGCGCGAACAGCTCACCGGGATGGCGCGGGCTGTCGGCACGCACGAACAGAGAATCGCTACCGCCGTTCTCCAGACTGGTCGGCACCAGCTCGCCGGGGTCGATTTCCTGCGCCACGCTGCCATCGGCATTGTACATGCGCAGGATCGTATCCGCGCCCTTGTCCACGATCGCGGCAAGCTGGCCATTGGCGAGCCATTCGGTATCGCCGACCGCTTCCGCCGCGCCCTGGTTGAGCGCGCGGTATGCACCGCTGGCGACATCGACCAGATGCAGCGTGGTCGCGGCGGGATCGTGCTGGTCGATCCCGGCGACCAGCGAGAGTTGCCTGCCGTCGGGCGAGACTTCCAGATCGCCCAGCTTGCCCGGCGTTTCGACCTCGCGCAGCACGCGGCCCGTGCCCAGATCGATGATGTTGACCCGGCTGGCGGTATAGGTGTCGTCGATCCGCGGCGTCGGCTGGCTTTCGACAATGCCGAGCTTGCCGTCGGGCGTCAGCTTGAACGAGGTGACGTAGTCGGACACGGCGATCTCGCGCGGCTTGGCGTCGATTTCCTCGCCCCCGGCCTGCGCCGCAAACAGGCGGTTGAACCGCTCTTCCTCTTCATAGACCACCGCGTTGAAGCCTTTCTTGGCCTCTGCCTTGCGGTCCTTGTCGGGGGCGGCGCTCGCCAGCAGATAGAGCGTCGCGCCATCGGGCGCCCATGCGTAGCTGCGCACGCTGGCATCCTTGACCTCGGCGAGCTTCATCTGCGCGCCACCATCGACCGGAATGCCCCAGACCGCGCGATCCTCGTCGTCCTTGCTCCACAGGAAGGTGACCATCCGCCCGTCGGGCGAGAATTCGACCGTCGAGACGGATACGTCCTCGGGCAGGAAGACCCGGGTGTTGTCAGGCCCGTAGGCCATTTTCAGCTGCTGCTGCGTGCTGCCATTATCCTCGCCCGCAACCACGTCGGGCAGGCTGGCGGTGGTGTAGGCGACGCGGCTGCCATCGGGCGAGACGGCGATTGCGCCCACGCTTTCCAGCTGTGCCACATCCTGCGGCGTCATCGGGCGCGCCTGGGCGGTCGCGGCGAGCGACACCCCGGCGAGCAGGCTGGCGGCGGTCAGGGCAGTGCGGGTGGCGTGGTGCATCTTCTGGTGGTCCTCTCGTATTGTTTCGGTTGTTTTTGCCAAACTGTGCGGCAGGTTATAGCCAGCCATCAGGTGTGCGCAAACGTGCGACCGGGCAAAAGGGGGAATAGGACGATGCGGGTACTGGTCTGGATGATGGCGGCGATTGCTGCGCTGCTGGGTACGCCTGCACTGGCGCAGGTGACGGTGATCCATGCCGGATCGGTGATCCGCGATGCCGACGGCGAGCCGAGCGGCCCCGCCACCATCACGATCGAGGATGGCCGGATCGTCTCGATCGTCGACGGGCTCCAGACGCCGGGTGGCGAGGCGCAGGTGATCGACCTTGCCGACAAGACCGTGCTGCCCGGGCTGATCGACCTGCATGTCCACCTGACCGGCGATCCCGGCGGCGATTTCTGGAAGGAAGCGGTCGAGCCGGACGAGTGGGGCGTGGTCGTGGGCGCGAAGAACGCGCGGATCACCGCACTGGCGGGGTTCACCACCGTGCGCGAGGCGGGCAGCGGGCCCGAAACCGCCTTCGCCCTGCGGCGCGGAACGGCCGAGGGGCTGATCCCAGGCCCGCGGATCGTCGCGGCGGGCGTGCCGCTGGCGATCATCGGCGGGCACGGCGACGTCAACGGCTTCCGGCCCGAGGTCAACGAACTGCTCGACACTGGCTTCACCTGCACCGGCCCGGTCGAATGTGCCGCCAAGGTGCGGCTGGCGAGCCAGAACGGCTCCGACGTGATCAAGATCACCGCCACCGGCGGCGTGCTCAGCCAGCAGGGGCGCGGGCTGGAGGCGCATTTCAGCGATGCAGAGATGAAGGCGATTGCCGAGACCGCCCACTCGCTCGGCCTCAAGGTGATGGCCCATGCGCATGGCGCGCGCGGGATCGAGGCGGCGAGCCGCGCCGGGATCGATACGATCGAGCACGGCACCTATCTGGATGAGGCGGCGGCGCGCGCGATGCGCGAGAACGGCACCGTGCTGGTCCCCACGCTGATGGCGTTCCAGGGCGTGACCGAGCGTCTGGGCAAGGGCATCTACACCCCCGTGGTGGAGGACAAGATCCGCGCCGTGGCCGAAACCGCGCGCGTCTTCATGGGCAAGGCGCTGGGCTGGAACGTGCCGATCGCCTTCGGCACCGATGCGGGCGTGTTCGCGCATGGCCGCAATGCGGGCGAATTCGCGCTCATGCGCGCACAGGGCATGACCGCCCGGCAAGCCCTTGCCAGCGCCACGACGGTCGCCGCGAAGGTGCTGGAAATGGACGACCAGATCGGCCGCCTCGCGCCCGGCTATTCGGCAGACATCATCGCGGTCGACGGCAATCCGCTGGACGATGTGACGGTGCTGGAGAAGGTCGACTTCGCAATGGTGCGCGGGCGCGTGATCGAATAGCCGACGTTCGTCGATTGGCCGCTGGCCTTTGCAGAAGGCAATTGGCCGGCGTCCTGGCCCGGCCTACCGTCGCGCGATTATATTTTCTGGGGGAGACTACCGACATGACCATCCGCCGCCTGCTGACCGGCGCCGCCGCGCTTGCCATCCTGACCGCGCCGGGCAGTGCCTTCGCGCAAAACAACTCGGAGGCTGCAAGGGCGGACGCGGAGGCCAATTGGGACGCTGCCAATTTCGAGACTGCGCAGGCCGAACACGACAAGCTGTTCGCGCTGTTCGCCGATTCCGATGCGCGCAGCCTGGAACTCAATCCGCTCAGCCGCCTGTTTCGCGGCGACGACACCAATGCGGACCGGCTGGGCGACTACCTGACCGATGCGAGCTATTACGCCTCGCTGCGCGACACGCAGCTCAACGTCGCGCTGCTCGACCAGATCGACCGCGCCAAGCTCTCGCCGACCGACCAGCTCGCCTACGACGTGTTCAAGTACAACCAGGATGAATCGCTCAAAGGCTCAACCCCGGAAATCCGCGCGCTGACTGAGGTGCGCCCGGTCAACCACTTCAGCGGCTTCCACACCTTCTACCCCAATTTCGCGAGCGGTACCGGCGCGGCACCGTTCAAGACCATCGCGAACTACGAAGACAACCTCAGCCGCCACGACGACTATATCGACATCACCGACCGCTCGATCGAGAAGTTCCGTGAAGGGATGGAAACGGGCGTGGTCGAGACCAAGCTGACGATCGGCAACGTGATTTCGCAGCTCGACACGCAGCTGGCGATCCCGATTGCGGAATCGCAGTTCATGGGCCCGACGACCATGTTTCCCGAGGATTTCTCGGACGCGGACAAGGCCCGGCTGACCGCCGCCTACGAAGCCAAAACCCGCGAAATCTACGCCGCGCACGAACGGCTGCGCGATTTCCTGCGCGACGAATATCTTGCCGCCGCGCGCGAGGAAGTGGGCCTGAGCCAGATGAAGGGCGGGGCGAAGCTGTACGAACAGCTGATCGAGAGCACCACGACCCTGCCGCTCAAAGCCGACTACATCCACCAGCTGGGCCTCTCCGAGGTCGAGCGGATCAAGGGCGAGCTGGAGGCGTTGAAGGAAGAGGTCGGCTACGAGGGCACGCTGGGCGAGTTCTTCGACTACGTGCGCACCGATCCCAAGTTCAAGCCGGAGAGCCGCGAGGCGCTGACCCAGACCTATTACGATATCGGCAAGCAGGTCGATGCGAAGATCGGTGAGCTCTTTAGCCTGGTCCCCAAGTCCGAGCTCAAGATCGAACCCTACGACCCCTCGATCGAGCAGTTCAGCGCGGGCGGGTCTTACCAGTCGGGTACGCCCGACGGATCGCGTCCGGGCACGTTCTTCTTCAACGCCTACGACCTGCCCAGCCGCCTGACGACGGGCAATGTGACGCTCTATCTGCACGAAGGTGCGCCGGGGCACCATTTCCAGATCAGTCTGGCGCAGGAGAACGAGGATCTGCCCGCCTTCATGCGCTTCGGCGGGACGACCTCCTTCGTCGAAGGCTGGGCGCTCTATTCGGAGACGCTGGGCTACGACATGGGCTTCTACGACGATCCCTGGGCCCGCTACGGCACGTTGCAGGACGAGCAGCTGCGCGCGATGCGGCTGGTGGTCGATACCGGGCTTCATTCGAAGGGCTGGACGCGCGATCAGGCGATCGACTTCATGCTCGAAAATTCGGGCATGACCCGCACCGAAGTGGTCGCCGAGGTCGAACGCTACATCGCCATCCCCAGCCAGGCGCTCGCCTACAAGATCGGCGCGCTCAAGATCCAGGAACTGCGCGACCGCGCGCGGGCGAAGCTGGGCGACGCATTCGATATCAAGGATTTCCACGCGCAGGTGCTGAACACCGGCGGACTGCCGCTGCCCGTGCTGGAAGAAAAGATCGACCGGTGGATCGCCAATGGCGGCGGTTAGGTTCGTCCGCGCGGGGCTGATCGCGGCCTCGTCTTGCGCGCTCGCCGCGTGCGCCACTGTGCCCTCGACAGATGATCGGCTGCCGCCCGATCCGGTGGCGGCCGAACTTGCCGTGCCCGACGGCGGCGATGTCGAACTTCGCTACCGGCTGGCGGAGCCGACTTCCGCGCTGCATTTCGCCGACCGGACGGGCGACTACCGCGAGACCGCGTGGCATCCGCTCGACCCGACATTCCGCTGGGTCGCAGAAGGCGATGGCGAGCGGCTGGAGCGCGCCGACGGGCGGGCTTTCGATAGCGTCGCACTCACGGTGACGCCGCGTTACCGCTCGCTGGTCAAGGCCTACGGGCCGTTCTCCCCGTTCAGCGATGGCAGCCTGCTCGTCTACTCGGGCCAGTTCCATGCCTGCGCCGATCTGCCGTGCGACGGCGACGAGCCGCTGCCGCTCACCATCGACGCGCCCGGCCGCGGCATCGCGACGCCGGGAGAGAGGTCGCACGACCATGCCCGCTTCGTCAGCGAGGGGTCGGGAAGCAATGTCTTCGTCGGCAACCTTGCTCCCGTGGCGGCGGACGGCTTCAATGCGATCGTCGATCCAGGATTGCCCGAAGCGATGCGCGCCCGCCTCGCCACCGGCCTGCCCGATGCGATGCGGCGGCTGGCCGATGCCTATGGCCCGCTGAGCACCGCGCCCGAGCTCTACGTCTCGATCGACCGGCGCGCGCAGCCCGATGGCAATGTCTCGATCCAGGGCGGCACCTTGCCCAACCAGATCTTCATGCATTTCGATGGCGAGGGGATCGACCAGAAACTGGCGGGGCCGACCGACTGGATCGACTGGTTCTTCGCGCACGAGGCGGGGCACCTCTACCAGCAGGAACTGGCCGGAAGCCTGCTGGGTGACGACCGGATCGCGTGGATCCACGAGGGCGGGGCCGATGCGCTGGCCGCGCTGGTCTTCACCGCAGAAGGGCGCGACGCCTATGTGCGGCAGCGCACTACCGAGGCGCGCGATGCCTGCAGGCAGGGCCTTGAACAAAGGCCGCTGACGCAGGCCGCGGCAAGCGGCGCGTTCGACATGCACTATGCCTGCGGAATGATCCTGGCGCTCGCGCTCGATCGCGAATTGCGCGCGCAGGGATCGGACCTGCACGCTTTTGACCGGCGCCTTTTCGGATCGGTCAAGGCGGGCGCGTCGTGGACCGCCGACCACTGGTTTGCGACCGCCAGAGAACTTGGTGCGAGCGGAGCCTTCGTGGCGCAGGCGCGGGCGCTGGTCGGGGCGGACAGTACGGCGGCGCTCGCCGCGCTGGCGCAGCTTGCTCCGCAGAACTCCACCTCCGAGAGGTAGCGATTGAGCGCCCGTCTGTAGCAATTCGGGGCGGGCCCGATTCACCATCGCGGGGCGCGCTTGCACGCGCCCCGTCGATCCTTCATGAAAACAATTGTTAACTCCGATTCCGGCTGCTGGTCACACGCACATCATCTGGCGGTGACACGGGCGGGATGGCGGCCCCGATGCCGGCCTCGTCCGGCTGAGCGGGTGCCTTCTTCCCGTATCGCGTCTCGCCCACGCGGTCGGCACGATCGGGACGCAATCGAGCTTAAGGATCATTTGCCGCGCCATGGCCACTGCCGACACCATCCCCGCCTGGATCACCCTGTTCCTGGGCATCTATTCCTTCGCCGCCGCAATGGGCGAGCTGCGGATGCCGGGTACCTGGAAAGGCATGATGCACGACCTGGAACAGTCGCCGGGCATGCGCTTCATCGCCGGGCTCTTCACCCTGTCGCTGGGCGCAGTCATCTATCTCGTCACACCTTGGCGGCCCGACGACTGGCTGTTCATCGCGGTCGCCGCGCTTGGCGGCCTGCTGACGGTCGAAGGCATCCTGTTCCTTGCTGCCGGCGAGCGCTTCGTGACCACCGGCAAGTGGCTGATCGGCAGCGCGAGCGAGGTGTGGGCTGGCGTTTCGGCAGTGCTGGGCGCGGGCTTCATCTTCGTCGCACTCTCGCGGCTGGATACGTTCTAGCGAACCGGGAGGGCAGGGCAGACGCCTAGGCCCCTTCCAGGAACATGTTGATCGTCAGGCGGCCCTTCACGGGATCGACGGAGAGCTTGTCCGGCTCGGGGATCACGCCCGAGTGGAGCAGCCGCCCGCGATAGAGGATCAGCCGGTCGGGCTTCGCCTCGATCTCCCCGATCATCTCGTACCGGTCGCTGTCGCCATAATGATACCCTGCCGGCGGCGCGCCGTATGCGCGGTCGTCTGCCGCCAGCGCCGCGTGATAGGCGGGGCTGCGATCAAGAGTGACCGTTTCGAACCCGGTGCGCCGATGGCGATAAAAGGCGGTTCCCCCGCTGCCGGGCCCGAGCAGGTAGTGCATCACCGCGATGATCCCCGGCCCGGTGTCGTCGTAATGCGGCAGGCGCTGCGATGGGGAGAGGCCCTCCGGGGCCAGCGTCACGAGCGAGAACGCTGCCGCCTCGCATCTGAGCGACTGGCCGAAGCCGAACACCCGCCGCATCACCTCTGCCAGCAGCGGGTTGCGCGGGACGAGGTAGTCGGGCGTCGCGGGCGCGCGCAGGCCCGGATAATGCGCGCCTGCCGGGGCATAGTCGGCCGCGCGCCCCCTTTCGAGCAGCGCATCTACCTGCCCGCTGAACCCGTCGATCTGCACCACCGGCTCGCGCTCTTGCCCGAAGCGGTGGAGCGTGATCTGCGCTTCGGGGAGTTGGGTGGCTTGCGTCATTTCCGATCAAGGGTGCGGGTGTGAGCGGCGTCCGTCAATCGCTGTGGCGGGCGGCGACCATGTTAGGGCGCGTTGGCAGTCGCGCCGAATCATGGTAGCGCTATCACCCAAGGGATGAGGAAAAACGATATGTGGCGCAAGTCCGCAGGTAAACGTTCGTTCGCGATGCTTCTTGGCACCGCGATGGCACTGTCGCTGGCGGCATGCGGTGGCGACAGTTCGGGCAGCTCGCCCGCACCGGTGGCGACCGGAGCCCCGGCCCCCGCGCCAACACCGCCCCCGTCACCGACCCCGTCGCCCACGCCTTCCGCGCTCACGCAGGCCGACGCGGAGCTGGGCGCGTGCGTCAACCTCGCCAACTATCTCGAAGCCCCGAACGAGGGAGAGTGGGGGCCCGCGCTGCGCGACAGCGACATCGTCGACATCGCCGCCAAGGGCTTCACGACCGTGCGCTTTCCCGCGCGCTTCGCGGGGCACCAGCAGCTGACCGCGCCGTACACGATCGACCCAGCCTTCCTCGACCGGGCCGAGCATATCGTCGACCTCGCCCGCGCCGAGGGGCTGCGGGTGATCCTCGACAACCACAATTACGACGAGCTAATGGCAAATCCCGCCGCCGAGCACGACCGCTTCGTGGCGCTGTGGAAGCAGGTGGCCGAGCGGTTCGAGGACAAGGACGCAGACGTCTGGTTCGAACTGATGAACGAGCCCTACGGCAACCTGACCAATGCGCAGCTGACCGGCCTCTATGCCGACGCGCTGGCGGAAATCCGTCTGACCAACCCGACGCGGGCCGTGGTGGTCGGCGGGCAATCCTACAGCGGGATCAACTCGCTCGCGACCTTCGAGGTGCCCGACGATCCCAACCTGATCGCGACCTTCCACTATTACGACCCGTTCAACTTCACCCACCAGGGCGCGCCGTGGATCGACCCGGTGATGCCCACCGGCGTCACCTACGGCAGCGCCGCCGACGCGAGCCAGCTCGCCGCCGATGTACAGAAGGCGCGCGACTACATGGCGCGCACGGGCCGTCCGCTCTTCCTCGGCGAATACGGCGTGTACGAAGGCGTCCCGCTCGCCCAGCGCGCGGCCTATTACGAGGCGGTAACCGACGCCTTCCACGCCGCCGATATCGACGGCTGTGTATGGGGCTACCAGAACACGATGCCGTTCCGCGATTACGCGACGGGCGACTGGTACGAGACGCTGCTGGACGCGATCGGGTTGTGAGGGGCTGGGCTAGTCGAACCAGCCCTTCTTCTTCTTGTTGCCGAACCAGTCGGTTTCTTCCTTCGGGGCAAGCCAGCTGCTGGCTGCCTTCTCGTCCTTGCCCTTCGATGAAATGCGGAATCCGGCGACTTCGGTGCTGATCTGGCCATCGCTGCGGACGTCGATGCCACCCATGCTGACCGTGTGCTTGCCGTCCGAGTGAACCGTCACCCCATCGGCCACGCGCACGTTCCAGTTCTTCTTGTTGTCGAAGGAAACGCCGTCCATCAGCTGGGTGGTCGTGGTGCCGTCGCTCGCCACGTTGAAGCCACCGGCGTTCACCGACATGCCACCGCCATGGTTGGGCGCGACCGGGCTTCGCGGATCGGCAAAGCGGGTAAGCCCGGTGGTGTCCGCATGCCCGTACTGGACTGCGGCGGCGAATGCCTTCTCGCGCGCGGTGCGCTGTGCGAATGGAATATCCAGGATCATTTCGGGGAAGAACATCTTGGCAAGCGCATCCGTCGAGATACGCTTCGTATCGTTCGGGTCGATCGCGGATTGCGCATCCTGCGCCTCGCGCTCGAGTCTTTTCCGGCGGACGGAACCGAGCTGTGTCCAGAAGAACCCTATCGCGCCCGCCACCGCGCCGAACGCGGCCTCGTACAGGAAAGCCGACGCGTCGAGGTCCATGGCGAAGTACGAGATCAGCGCCCACCCGATGAAGAGCGCCCCCAGGACGTCGATCCACCTTTTCTCCGGCTTGACCGGCAGGACGCGCATGACTCCGGAGCCGATCGTCGCCGCCAGCATCGCCCAGCACAGCAAGCCCCAGAGCACGCTGCCGCCATACCTTTCGTAGAAGAACAGCGGGATGAACAGCCCAAGCCCGAAAGCGGCTGCGCGGAGCTTGGGGTCGAGGGCAGAGAGTTTCCGATCGATCCGGCTCAGGATGCCCGGCTTGTCCGAAGCAGCCTCCGCTTCGGCCTTCTCGGCATGGTGTTCCGCATCGCTCTGCTGGTACGCCGCGATCTTCGCGACGGAATGCAATGTCGCTTCCCGTCCGGGAGTGCGAAATTCATCGCTCTTCAGCAAGTCCGCGAACCAGGCGCGCTTCATTGCCTGTTCGTAATAGAGGCCGTCCTCGACCTTCAGGCGCGGGGATTGCTGGGCCGCAGGATTGTCTGCCACCCACAGCTCGGCGAGCAGGGCGAGCTTTTCCTTCGCCGCAAGTATCAACTTCGCTTTCTCGAACTGCTCCGGGTCGTGGTCCGCCGACTTTGCCGCCGCGCGCGCCAGCACCACTTCCACGTTGCGGTCGCCAGAGAGGAAGGGATCGACCGCATCGCCCGGCGCCTTCCAGAAGGAGCGGTAGAGCAGCGTCTCACCATGCGCGAGTGCGGCATCGTGATACTCGCGCCGCCATGCCGCATCGATAGCGGCCCATCTCTCGTTGCCGCCGGACACACGTTCATCGGTGAGCACGTTCCAGCGGTACAGCTTGGCTGCGAAGCGCACCAGTTCCGTTGTCGCGACGACGTAATCGTCCTTCAGCAATTGCGGCAGGTATTCGTCGAGGAACTCGGGCTGAACCGGCAAGCCCTCGATCACCGGAGTCCAAGCGGGCGCGTAGCGCAGCGCGAACTCGAAGAAGGCGCGCTCAGGGTCGTTCTCCTCCAGCAGCTTGTCGAGAGCGATGCGGGCATCGTATTCGCGCAACTCGTCCTCGAGCCACTTCTGGATGTACCCGCGCTCGATATGTTCGGCTGCGGTCTCGTTGTTCTCGGCCATGGCTGCGGCAAGGTCCGCAAGGCATGCGCATTCGCGCTCGCCAAGCTTGTAGGGCCGGATCGTGTCGGTCATTTTTCCCCCCGGAATTGTCGAGGGGAACCTAACCTGACCTTTGTTAGCATTTCAAGGCGGGGGGTCCCGGCAGCAGTCGGTGCGCCTTTCGGCTCCCGGAAACCGCCTCTGTCTGGGCGCGCGGCAAGCTGGTACGCACAGTGCCCCGATCAGGCAGCCGATCGGGAACATTCGCTTCCGCTCCCGGTTCGATTTGCATGATCAAACTGGCTCTCATCTGTCTCGTCGTCGCCGCTGTTGCCGCGATCCTTGGGTTTGGCGGGGTTGCCGGTGCCTTCGTCGATATCGCGATCTGGCTGGCCATTATCGCCGCGGTTCTGTTCGTCGTCTTCCTGGTGCTCGGCATTTTCGCAGGCAAGAAGGCGAGCGACGCGCTCGACTAGTGAGGGCGACTGACCCGCGTTGCTTTACGCGGGCCATTGCCTCGCCTACAGTCGCGCCATCCCCGGGGAGCCTGCCGCGCAAACGCAGGTTGAGAGCGGAATACACCGCGACCCGTCGAACCTGATCCCGGTAATACGGGCGGAGGGAGGGAGCGGTTTTCGGAAAAAAACTCCCCGGTCACCGCCCTCGCTCCGATTTTTACGGAGCGTATTTTCATGGCCGACATCAATTCACCCGTCGAAATCGGCGTCACCACCGGGCCCATTCGCGGCAGCCGCAAGGTCCATGTCGCCGCGCGCACCGGTTCCGGCGTGCGGGTCGCGATGCGCGAGATCGACCTCGAAGGCGGCGAGCCTTCGGTGCGCGTTTACGACACCTCAGGCCCCTACACCGATCCGAACGCCGCCATCGACATCAACGCAGGCCTCCCGCAGCTGCGCCGCGAGTGGATCATGGCGCGCGGCGATGTCGAGGAATACGATGCGCGCGAAGTGAAGCCGGAGGATAACGGCCAGCTCGGCCCCGATCGCAGCGGCGGCGTGCCGCAGTTCCCGAGCGCGGTGAAGCGGCCTCTCCGGGCCAAGGCGGGCCACAACGTCAGCCAGATGCACTACGCGCGCAAGGGCATCATCACGCCCGAGATGGAATATGTCGCCGAGCGCGAGAACCTTGGCCGCGAACTGCTCGCCGAGCGCGCGGAAGGCCAAAGCTGGGGCGCGGAGATCCCCCAATTCGTAACGCCCGAATTCGTCCGTGACGAGGTGGCGCGCGGCCGCGCGATCATCCCCAACAACATCAACCACCCCGAGTCCGAACCGATGGCGATCGGGCGCAACTTCCTGGTCAAGATCAAC
>CEQG01009707.1_pt1 | contig 12291 bp, 11 predicted proteins | sample 350301 | NCBI WGS metagenome assembly CEQG01 (sample SAMEA2621242, study PRJEB7988) | marine metagenome | isolation source: saline water (ENVO:00002010), including | reverse complement strand
GCGCGACGGCACGCAGGCCTGACCCGCAGACCTGATTGATCGCAAAGGCGGTACGGTCCACCGGGATGCCGGCAGCGACCGCTGCCTGACGGGCGGGATTCTGGCCCAGCCCTGCGGTCAGGACATGGCCCAGAATGACTTCATCCACCTCCTCGGCCGAAACCCCCGCCTGTTCCAGCGCGGCCTGAATCGCGGTCTGGCCCAGGACATGCGCCGGCGTGCTGCTGAATGCGCCAAGAAAGCTGCCGACAGGCGTGCGCTTCGCGGCGGTGATGACGATGTCTGACAAGGCCTCTATCCTCTTTGATGGTGGATGGGTTTTCGCAGGCGCAATAGCATCAGCCGCCATGGCTGGAAAGCCAGTGGGACAAAGGTTGCCACAGCAGTTCGGGGGCGCGGCTGCCGACTACCATCCCCACATGGCCGAGCGACAGGCTGCGCGCCTCCCGCAGGTGCGGGCTGGCGGCCGCCGGCACGATGCGGTCGGTGGTGGATCGGATCGACAAAGTGGGACAGCTAAGGGCTTGGGGATCGACCGTCATATGTCCTACGCGCCATTGCCCGCGTCCCGGCGCATCGCCAGCATAGAAGGATTCGAACAGGTCGCGTCCCGCAGCATAGGTCAGCGGTGGCCCTTCATTCGCCCAATCCTCGACCGCCAGAAACGCCTGCTCAGCATCCGAACCCGATTCGGCGTCGGCGAAGGCGGCGAACTTGCGGATGGTGCGCGCGGGGTCCATCGCCCAGAAGCCTGACTGCAAGACCTCCATCGGCACATAACCGATCCGCTGGCACATCGCTTTCGCGCCACTCCATAGAGAGGCGATCAATTCCAGATCGGCCGCGGGGAAATGACTGAAGCGCCAAGGGGCCGCAATGGTCGCGACTGCCGCTGTGGGGACGAGCGCCGCCGCTCCCAATGCCAAGCTGCCACCCAGGCAGTAGCCGACAAGAATTGGCGGGCGCGGCAGGGCGGCGAGCAGCGGGAGCAGGCGTTCCGTCACATGCCCGTCGAGGCCAAGCGAGGCATCCGCGCCGTCGGGCGCCCCCCAATCGACCAGATACGCGTCGTGCCCTGCTGCGACCATGTGGCGCAGCAAGGATCGGCGTTCCGATAGATCGAGCACATGCGGAGGGTTGATCAGCGAAGGAATGAAGACCACCGGAAAACGATCGCTTTGTGCGCCATATTGCAGCAAGCGTGCCGATCCGGCGTGGGCAACAGGCCGCCCCGCATCACGCACTGGCGGCCGATCGGCGTTCTGATATTTGCGCAGTCCCGCAAGCGCGCGCTTGCGAAGGTCTGGATCACCCTCTGTCTCGCGCCATAAAATATTGAGAAAAAGGGGCAAAGGCCGGGGGCCATGTTGCGGTGCGGCAACGCCCTGTGCTATTGCGGCATTCGCAGGTGTGGGAGAGGTATCCATGTCCAAATCAAAGGCCGCCAATAGTTCGGAACCGGTCGTCATCAAGAAGTACGCCAACAGGCGGCTCTATAACACCGAAACATCCAGTTACATCACCTTGGACCTGTTGTCGCAGATGACGCGGGAAGGGCGGGAATTTGTCGTGGTCGACGCCAAGACCGGCGAGGATATCACGCATAATGTGCTGACACAGATCATCATGGAAGAGGAACAGCGCGGCAAGAACATGCTGCCGGTCAACTTCCTTCGCCAGTTGATCGCCATGTATGGCGATTCGATGCAGTCGATGGTTCCGCAATATCTGGAAGCGTCAATGGATGCGTTCCGCAAGAACCAGCAGCAATTCCAGGAAGCGATGAAGGGCGCGTTCGGCGGCGGACCGCTGGCCGAGATCGCCAAACGCAACATGCAGATGTTCGAAGCAGCCGCCAGCGCTTTTGGCAATGGCGTACCGGGAATGCCCGGGACGATGCCGGGTGCGCAGCCGACGCCGGGCAGCGTATCGGAAGGCGCGAAGGACGACGAGATCGCTGAACTCAAGGCGCAGCTCTCCGCGCTCAATGCCAAGATCGACAAGCTGAGCTGACCGCGTCGGCAAAGGGTCGACAGGGATGGCGCGTCTGGCCTATGGCGCGCCATTCTCTCAATCGACCAGCCAAGGCCAGCCATCGTGAAGCACGCTCTTTCCGTTTCCCGCGAACAGGATTTCGCCGCCTGGTACCAGGCCGTCATCGCCGAAGCCGACATGGCGGAGGAAAGCGGTGTGCGCGGCTGCATGGTGATCCGCCCCTGGGGCTATGGCATCTGGGAGCGGATGCAGAAGCTGCTCGATGAGCAGATCAAGGCGACCGGCCACGAAAATTGCTATTTCCCGCTGTTCATCCCGCTGTCCTATTTCGAAAAGGAGGCCGAGCATGTCGACGGCTTTGCCAAGGAAATGGCGGTCGTCACCCATCACCGGCTGATTCAGCAGGACGGCAAGCTGGTGCCGGACCCCGAAGCAAAGCTGGAAGAGCCGCTGGTCGTGCGTCCCACATCGGAGACGGTCATCGGCGCGGCGTTCAGCCGCTGGGTGCAGAGCTGGCGCGATCTGCCCGTGCTGATCAACCAGTGGGCCAATGTCGTGCGCTGGGAAATGCGCACGCGCATGTTCCTGCGCACTGCCGAGTTTCTATGGCAGGAAGGGCATACCGCGCACGCGACGGTCGATGAAGCCATGGACGAAACACTCAAGATGCTGGAAGTCTATCGCGCCTTTGCCGAAGAGTGCGTGGCGATGCCGGTGATCGCAGGCGAAAAGCCGGAGAATGAGCGTTTTCCCGGCGCAGTCGCCACCTATTCGATCGAAGCGATGATGCAGGATGGCAAGGCGCTGCAGGCAGGCACCTCACATTTTCTGGGCACGACCTTCAGCCAGGCGCAGAACATCAAGTTCCAGAATGCCGAAGGGCAGCAGGAACTGGCGCAGACGACCAGCTGGGGCGTTTCCACCCGTATGATCGGGGGCCTTATCATGACGCATGGCGATGATGACGGCCTGCGTGTGCCGCCGCGCGTCGCGCCCTATCAGATCGTGATCGTGCCGATGCTGCGCGACACGGAGGAGGACGCGGCGATTGTCGAATATTGCACGGATTTGGTTCATCGTCTGAACCAGCTGGACGCATTCCGCGAACCGGTGCGCGCGCTGCTCGACAAACGGCCCGCGAAGGCCGCGACCAAGCGCTGGGGCTGGGTCAAGAAGGGGGCGCCGATCGTGATTGAGGTCGGTAGCCGCGACGTGGCGGGCGGTAATGTATCCGTCATCCGCCGCGACCGCCTGTACCGCGAGGATGGCAAGCTGGACAGCCGGATCGTCGCCAAGGATGATCTAATCGGGAGCGCGGCGTCGATGCTGGAAGAGGTTCAGGCCGCTCTCTTTGCGGATGCCAAGGCGCGACTGGACGGGGCCATCGATGAGACGATCGCAGACATCGATGCGTTGAAAGCCTATTTCACGGCCAGCAAGAAGCCGGGATGGGCGCTGGTGCAGTGGGCCAAGCCTACCGGCGCTGAACTGGAAAAGGTCGTTCAGTGGCTTAAGGGCGAAAAGCTGACGCTACGCAATGTCCCGAACGATGCGGCGGCGGCCGACGGCGTGTGCATCTTCACCCGCGGCGCTGCGGTCGAGCGCGTGCTTGTAGGCCGCTCCTACTAAAGTTTAGCGATCACTGGCAAAGTCGAAACATGCGTCTCGACTTCGCCAGCATGATATTAGTTACAGCACATATTTGCTAAGGTCGGTATCGCGCGCCACCGCGCTCAGTTGCTTTTCGACATAGGCGGCGTCGATCACCAGCGTTTCGCCGCGCCGATCCTCCGCATCGAAGCTGACATCTTCCAGCAGCTTTTCCATCACCGTCTGAAGGCGGCGGGCACCGATATTCTCGATCTCGCTATTCACTTCTGCGGCAATCTTCGCGACGGCGCGAATGCCCTCGGGCGTCAGGTCGATCGTCACCTCCTCGGTTGCCAGCAGCGCGCGATATTGCGCGACCAGGCTTGCCTTGGTGTCGGACAGGATGGCGACGAAATCCCCTTCGGTCAGCGCCTTCAATTCGACGCGGATCGGTAGCCGGCCCTGCAATTCAGGGAGGAGATCGCTGGGCTTGGCGACATGGAACGCGCCCGACGCGATGAACAGGATGTGATCGGTCTTGAGCGGGCCATATTTGGTGGCCACGGTCGTCCCTTCGATGAGCGGCAGCAGATCGCGCTGCACACCTTCGCGGCTGACCGACCCGCCCCGCACATCGCTGACCGCGATCTTGTCGATTTCGTCCAGGAACACGATGCCATTCTGTTCAGCGCTGCTGATGGCGACGCGGGCGACGTCGTCCTGATCCAGCCTTTTGTCCTGCTCTTCCTCGACCAGCTTGTCCCAGGCATCGGCAACACGCATTTTGCGCCGCTTCTTCTGGGTCTGCCCGAACGCCTTGGACATCATGTCGGACAGGTTGATCATGCCGACCTGACCGCCCATACCGGGTATCTCCATCGGCATGGACGGGCTGTCGGCGACGTCCACCTCCACCTCGACCTCGTTCATCTGGTCATTCTCTATCTTCTGGCGGAACGACAGGCGCGTAGCCTCACTTGCTTCCTTGCCGGTCAACGCATCGAGCAGCCGCGCCATCGCGGCTTCGGACGCCGCTTCGCGCACGGCCTCACGGCGGCGATCCTTTTCCAGACGCACCGCTTCCTCGACCAGATCGCGGACAATTTGCTCGACGTCCCGGCCGACATAGCCGACTTCGGTAAACTTGGTCGCCTCCACCTTAACGAACGGCGCGTCGGCGAGTTTTGCCAGACGGCGGCTAATTTCGGTCTTGCCGCATCCCGTCGGGCCGATCATCAGGATGTTTTTGGGCGTCACCTCGTCGCGCAGATCGGCGGACAGATGCTGGCGGCGCCAGCGGTTGCGCAGCGCAACGGCGACGGCGCGCTTGGCATCCTGCTGTCCGATGATGTGCGCGTCCAACGCAGCGACGATGGCTTTGGGCGTAAGATTGTCGTTCATAATCTCTTCTTGGGAAACTGGAGGTCAGGCGACGCTGTCGAGCGTTTCGATCGTCAATTGGTCATTGGTGTAGACGCAGATGTCGGCGGCGACGGCCATGGCCTTGCGCGCCAGTGCTTCAGCGTCGTGTTCATAATCCATCAGCGCCCGGGCCGCCGCGAGCGCGAAATTACCCCCCGACCCGATCGCTGCGACGCCATTCAATGGTTCGAGGACGTCGCCATTCCCTGTCAGGATCAGCGTCACATCCTTGTCGGCGACGATCATCATCGCCTCCAGGTTGCGCAGATATTTGTCGGTGCGCCAATCCTTGGCCAGTTCAACGGCGGCGCGCATGAGCTGGCCGTTGTGGCGCTCCAGCTTCGCCTCCAGCCGTTCGAACAAGGTGAAAGCATCGGCGGTAGCACCGGCAAAGCCGCCAATCACGCTGCCATCATGCAGGCGGCGGACCTTGCGGGCGTTGGGTTTCATCACGGTCTGGCCCATGGACACCTGACCGTCGCCGGCCACGACGACTTTGCCATTTTTTCGGACGGACATGATGGTGGTGCCGTGCCAGACCGGCATGGAAGATGCGCGAGGTTGATCGTTCATGCCGCGCGATATGGGACGCGAGGAAGAACCGCGCAAGAGACGGCGTTGCGCCGTAGGCTGTGTCATTAATACGACAGATATATTTCAAAGCTGTGCCGGAACCAAACTGGGTCAATTGACATTGTGCAGCGCACAACAAATGATCAGCTATCGGTTTCGACAGGAGCGACGTGGATGACTCTCAAGGCCAAGGCCATGGAAAAGGTCGAGCGCGCGGGGATATCCAACTACAGCTTTGATGAGGATGTGCTGGTCATGTGTGGCATACGCTACACGATCGATGTGTGCGACTGTGGTGAAGCGAATTGCGACGGCGTCAAATTGACCAGACACCTAGCCGCCATCAATCGCAACCTGCAATAGATATGGCATTTGCGGGATAATGTCTCCGGCGCCGCTCGAAAGGGGGCACGGATGCGGCAGGGCGGTCAACTGGCATTCACCAGAGCCATTTTGCTGCCGATCGGCGCGAAGCGGTTGACAGAGCCCGTCGCCAGTGTCAAAGGCCGCCTCCTCCTTTCAGGGGGCGCGTAGCTCAGCGGTAGAGCACACCCTTCACACGGGTGGGGTCACAGGTTCAATCCCTGTCGCGCCCACCATCATCCCGGCGATGATGGCTGGACAGTATATTTCCCGGCATTGATCTTTTCTTGTCCCAGGCGCTAAGCCAGCGCCTTGAAGCGGTGCGTTTGCGCGCCAATCGGAAAGGATCCTCATGCCCCCTTATCTGCAATTCGGCGCGGCCCTTGGCGCATTGATCGCCATCCAGAGCACGCCAGCCCATGCGGCCGACAGCCGCAAACTGACTTTGGAACGCGTTTTCGCCAGTCCGGATCTTGCCGGCCCTCAGCCCCGCGCGCTCAAGCTTTCGCCCGACGGCACGCTGGTCACATTATTGAAGCCGCGCGCTGACGAAAAGGAGCGGCTCGATCTTTGGGCCATCGACACCCGTACCGGGTCGGAGCGAATGCTGGTGGATTCCAAGAAGACCGGTAGCGGCGCGGCCTTAAGCGAAGCGGAAAAGATGCAGCGGGAGCGGGACCGCTCTGTTGCGGGAAGCACCGGCATCACCAGTTATGACTGGTCGCCCGACGGGAAAACGATCCTGGTTCCCGTCGATGGCGACCTGTATCTCGCCGCGCTGGATGGCAAGGTGAAGCGGCTGACCGATACGCCCGGCGGGGAACTCAATGGCGTGGTCAGCCCCAAAGGCGGGTTCGTCTCGTTCGTCCGTGACGGCAATCTGTTCGTCCAGCCTATCGGAGGCGCAGAGCGGCAGGTGACCCAAGGCGCGAGTGACACGGTCAATTGGGGCGTTGCCGAATTCGTCGCGCAGGAAGAAATGGATCGCCGCACCGGCTATTGGTGGTCCCCCGACGATAAGATGATCGCGGTCGCCCGCGTGGATGAAAGCCCGGTCGGGATCGTCACTCGCACGGCGATCGGCGGCGAAGGCACCACGGTCTATCAACAACGCTATCCCGCCGCCGGGACGCCCAACGCCCTTGTGGACCTGTTCGTCATGAAGCCTGACGGTTCGGGGCAGGTTCAGGTCGATCTCGGGCCGGACAAGGACATCTATCTCGCGCGGGTGAATTGGTCCAAGGACGGCCGCACGCTATTCGTCCAGCGGGAAAGCCGGGACCAGAAGCGGCTCGACCTGTTGGCGGTGGACCCGATGACGGGCAAGGCGCGGATCGTACTGACCGAAGAGGCTAAAAGCTGGATCAACCTGTCCAATAATTTCCATCCTTTACGTGACGGCAGCTTTTTGTGGTGGTCGGAACGTTCGGGCCATGGCCATCTGTATCGCGTTACCGGAAAAAAATGGACCGCGCTCACCAATGGCGATTGGGAGGTGCGCGACGTTGTCGGCGTGGATGAGGACAAGGGTCTTGTCTACTTCACGGGAAATCGCGAAACCCCGCTTGAACAACAACTCTACGTCACGTCGCTCGCCACGCCCGGCGCGGCGCGAATGTTGACCAGCGCAGGATGGTGGAATGACGCCGTCATGGACGATGCGGCAAGCCGGGTCGTGGTGTCGCGTCAGAACACGGACCAGCCCAAGCAGGTCTATCTGGCCGATAGCGACGGCAAGCAATTGCAATGGTTGTCGCAGAACGCATTGACTGGGGATCACCCCTACGCGCCCTATGTCGCAAGTCACGCGAAGACACGCTTTGGAACGGTGAAAGCGAAGGATGGCACGACGCTTTATACCAAGATGATGACGCCGCCGCTGGAGCCGGGCAAACGCTATCCGGTCTTCATGATCCATTATGGCGGCCCCGGTGCCGGCCGGCAGGTGACGAATAGCTGGTCGGGCGCGCTCAACCAGTATCTCGTCGATCGCGGTTGGATCGTCTTTGCCATCGACAATCGCGGCACTCCCGATCGCGGCAAGGCGTTCGAGGATCATCTCTATCGCGCGATGGGCACGGTCGAGGTGGAGGATCAGTTGAAGGGCGTCGAATGGCTGAAAAGTCAGCCCTTCGTCGATGCTGACCGGATCGCCACCTATGGCTGGTCCTATGGCGGCTATATGTCGCTCAAATTACTGGAAAAGGCGCCAGGGACCTTTGCAGCCGCTGTGGCAGGCGCCCCGGTGACGAAGTGGCAGTTGTACGACACCCACTATACCGAGCGCTATCTGGGGAAACCCCAGGACAAGCCAAGCGCCTATCCGGCTGCCGGCGCGGTCGAAGAGTCGGTCAAGATCAGCGATCCGCTATTGCTGATCCACGGCATGTCCGATGACAATGTCGTGTTCGACAATGCCACCGCGCTGATGGCGAAGATGCAGGGCGCGGCGGTGCCGTTCGAGATGATGGCCTATCCAGGGCAGACGCATCGCGTCGGCGGGCCGGGCATCAGCGTGCATCTGTGGCGCACGATTGAGAATTTCCTGGCAGACCATGCCGGCGGCCCGAAACGCGAATAGGCGATTGCGCTATCGCCAGGCGTGAAACACCGCCCGGCGATAGCGGTCCTTGCGGCGGAAGGGCATGGCCCATTTGCGCCACCCCCGGTTATCGAGCGCTTCGGGCATGACCGCGAAACGCGTATAGCCAAAACGGCGGCACATTTCGCGCAGCGCCAATATGTTGGGCGCCCAGAAGTTGGTGGGGTCCCTGTCCAGCTCCAGTTCGGTGAACAAACGCATCGCCGGCACTGGTTCATGACGCAGCGCCGTGACCGTTTCCAGCACCAGATGATCCCGGCTCATCGCGGCGGCGGCTTCGAGGATGCGATAGGGGTCGGTGACGTGATAGAGCACACCGAGCAGCAGCACGGTGTCGAAATGGCCCAGTTCCCCGACCCGATGCTGAGTCACGTCGAGGTCGAGCGACCTTACCCTGGATCCGAAGCGCGCATGGGCGTGGTCGAAGCCCCGCTTGTCGCCCCAGCCCTGGCCGGACCAGCAGAAATGATCGGTGGCCAGTACCTCGGCCGCGCCGCGTCTTTCGGCTTCAAAGGAGAAAAATCCGTCCCATGCGCCAATGTCCAATATGCGCCGACCTGCAAGCGGTTGATTGAAAATCTGGTCCGCCTCCTCGCGGAGGGATGCGAGCGGCTTTATGCCTTCGACCCGCTCGCCATCGGGAAATTCGAAACTGTGGAACCAGCGCTGGGGCAGAGGCGGCAACGAACGGGACGACATCAACTGATATTCCGATGACAAAGGGGAAAGGGGGCCGCCGACTATGCCGTGGCGGGAGCGCGCTATGGGATCGAAAAGCCCTTCTTTCTGGACAAACGCCCCAGTATCGCTATGCCGCCCCCACCGCAATATGTGCATCGGAGTGGAGTTTTCAGTCATGGGTTACAAGGTCGTCGTCGTCGGAGCCACCGGAAATGTGGGCCGCGAAATGCTGACCATTCTCTCTGAGCGAGAGTTCCCGATTGACGAGATCGCGGCGGTCGCATCCCCCAGGTCGCACGGCACCGAAATCGAATTCGGTGAAACCGGCAAGATGCTCAAATGCAAGAATATCGAACATTTCGACTTCACCGGATGGGACATCGCCCTGTTCGCCGCGGGTTCTGGTCCAACGGCCGAATATGCGCCCAAGGCGGCGGCCGCGGGCTGCGTCGTGATCGACAATAGCTCACTCTATCGCATGGACCCGGACGTGCCCCTGGTCGTGCCCGAGGTGAACCCGGAAGCGGTCGACGGCTATACGAAGAAGAACATCATCGCCAATCCCAACTGCTCGACCGCGCAGATGGTCGTGGCCTTGAAGCCTCTGCATGACGCCGCGACGATCAAGCGCGTCGTCGTCGCCACCTACCAATCGGTATCGGGCGCCGGAAAGGCGGGCATGGACGAGCTGTTCGAGCAGAGCCGCAACATCTTTGTGGGCGATAGCGCCGAGCCCAAGAAGTTCACCAAACAGATCGCCTTCAACGTGATCCCGCATATCGACGTGTTCCTGGACGATGGGTCGACCAAGGAAGAATGGAAGATGGTCGCGGAAACCAAGAAGATCCTTGACCCGAAGGTCAAGGTCACGGCGACATGCGTGCGCGTGCCGGTGTTCGTTGGCCACAGCGAAGCGCTCAATATCGAGTTTGAGAAGGAGATTTCGGCCAAGGAAGCGCAGGATATCCTGCGCGAAGCGCCGGGCATCATGCTCGTGGACAAGCGGGAAGATGGCGGATACGTCACCCCGGTCGAATGCGTTGGCGACTATGCGACCTTCATCAGCCGCGTGCGGGAGGATTCGACCGTCGAAAACGGCCTGAACATCTGGTGCGTCAGCGATAATCTGCGCAAGGGCGCGGCGCTGAACGCCGTGCAGATCGCCGAACTGCTGGGTCGGCGTCACCTCAAAAAGGGCTGAATGCCCTATGGTTTCCGGCGTTGGCAGGGCGTGGCGCGATGTGCCGCGCCCGCAACGCGGGATGATCCTGCTGTTGCTGGCGGCCATCGCGCTCGCCAATGTAAGGCAGCCCTTTCCCGATCTTGCTCCGCTCCAGCATGGTCCGACGCTGGTCCTCGCGCTCATGGCCCCGGGACTGGTGCGTCGTTGGCCCCTTTCGGATCGGGCCGTTGGCTGCGTCTGGCTCTTCCTGTTGCTGCACACTTTCGCTGCGCGCTGGATTTACAGCTATGTGCCCTATGATGACTGGGCGCGGATGCTGACCGGTCATGACATTTCCAGCTTTATGGGCCTGCGCCGCAATGGGTTCGATCGCCTCGTGCATTGCGCGTTCGGCGCGTTGCTGATGATGCCATTGGCGCAAGTCGCGCTTCGCCATGGTGGGATGTCGCACCGCTGGAGCCTTGCCTTCGCCTTTGCCGCGATCGGGCTTGGCAGCGCGCTCTACGAAATCTTCGAATGGCTTCTTACCGTGTTTGTGGCGGGCAACACGGCAGACTATTATAACGGCCAGCAAGGCGATCCTTGGGATGCGCAAAAAGACATGGGCATCGCTCAGGCCGGCGCGGCGCTGACACTCATCCTGCTGTTGCGCCAGGGCCGCCGACCCCATATCGGCAAATTGGATTTGCCGAATAAGGAATAGCGATGATGACCGACCTGCCGATCGAACGCCGGGATGTCAAAGGGTTCGATGGTCTGCCCATTGCCGTGCATATGGTGGGGCAAGGGCGGGACCTGGTGCTGATCCACGGTTACTTCTCCAACGCCTGGACCAATTGGATCCGCTATGGCCATGCCGCGAAACTTGTAGAGGCGGGATTTCGCCTGATCCTGCCCGACCTGCGCGGACACGGGGAAAGCGCCAAGCCGCATGACGCCGCCGCCTATCCCGCAGACGCGCTGACGGACGACAATCTGGGTTTGATCGAGCAACTGGGCCTGACCGACTATGATCTTGGCGGCTATTCGCTGGGCGCGCGGACGACTGTGCGGATGCTGGCGCGCGGCGCGACGCCCCGCCGCGTGATACTGAGCGGCATGGGCCTGCGCGGCCTTACCCAGACGCTCGACAATGGCGGATATTATACCAATGTGCTCACCAACCTCGGCACCTTCACGCGCGGCACGTCAGAGTGGATGACCGAAGCCTTCCTGAAAACGACCAAGGGCGATCCGGTCGCGCTGCTGCACATTCTCAACACCTTTGTCGATACGCCGGCCGACGTCATCGCCAATTTTCCGCAGCGGGCGGCTGTCATCTGCGGAGCGGATGACGATAGCAACGGGAGCGCCCATGAATTGGCGGACATATTGCGCGACGGGCATTATTTCGAAGTGCCCGGCAATCATATGAACGCTGTGACGCGCAAGGAGCTGGGGCAGGCGATGGTGGATTTCCTCACCGCTTGACTGTGTCGGTGGAGCAAGTCAGTCTCCGGGCATAACGTTCAGGGGACTATCCATGAAAATCGCGATTTCGCTGGCCGCGCTTGCGGCCGCTCTTGTTGCCACGCCGGTGCTGGCGCAGGCCGCGCCTGCCGCTGCGCCGACCGCGGCGGAAGCGGAAGCCTTTCTGACGAAAGCGGAAAAGGCGCTGTTCGACCAGTCGATCATCAGCGGTCGGGCCGCCTGGATCAACGCAACCTATATCACCGACGACACCGACGCGATCGCATCCTATTTCGGCGCAATCGATACGAAACAGCGCGTCGATTTCGCTTTGGAAGCAGCCAAATATGCCACAGCGCCGGGCCTGTCAGCCGAAACCAGACGGCGGCTCAACCTGTTGCAGACCGCGTTGACGCTGCCGGCGCCCACCACT
>CEQG01153602.1_pt1 | contig 12306 bp, 10 predicted proteins | sample 350301 | NCBI WGS metagenome assembly CEQG01 (sample SAMEA2621242, study PRJEB7988) | marine metagenome | isolation source: saline water (ENVO:00002010), including | reverse complement strand
GTCCACTGGCTGGAGCATCACCTGGCACAATACAAGGGTACGGTAATAGCCGTGACGCACGACCGGTACTTTCTGGATAACGTTGCGGGCTGGATCCTGGAACTGGATAGGGGAGAAGGCATCCCCTGGAAAGGAAACTACTCCTCTTGGCTGGATCAGAAGTCAAAGCGTATGGCCCAGGAGCAAAAACAGGCCAGCAAACGTCAAAAAACCCTGGAGCGCGAGCTTGAATGGGTGCGCATGGCACCTAAGGGCCGCCAGGCAAAGCAAAAAGCACGTTTGAGCAACTATGATAAGCTGATGAGACAGGACCAGAAACAGGTAGATGAAAAACTAGAAATCTATATCCCCAATGGACCACGCCTGGGGACTAACGTAATCGAGGCCAAGGGCGTGGCAAAAGCCTTTGGTGATAAGCTGTTGTATGAAGATTTGAACTTTAAGCTGCCACAGGCGGGCATCGTGGGCATCATAGGTCCTAACGGTGCGGGTAAGACCACGATCTTCAAGATGATCATGGGCGAGATTGAACCAGACCAGGGAAGCTTTGAAGTAGGGGATACGGCAAAGATTGCCTATGTTGACCAGTCACATGCTAACATTGACCCCGGTAAATCCATCTGGGAAAACTTTAGCGATGGGCAAGAGCTGGTGATGATGGGTGGCCGCCAGGTAAATTCCCGTGCATACCTCAGCAGGTTTAACTTTAGCGGTAGCGAGCAGAACAAAAAAGTAGAGAAACTCTCTGGGGGTGAGCGCAACCGCCTGCACCTGGCCATGACCTTAAAAGAAGAAGGTAACGTGCTCTTGCTGGATGAGCCCACTAACGACCTTGATGTAAATACCCTGCGTGCGCTTGAGGAAGGCCTGGAGAATTTTGCCGGTTGTGCCGTGGTCATCTCTCACGACCGCTGGTTTCTAGATAGGATATGTACGCACATCCTTGCCTTTGAAGGGGACAGCCAGGTATATTTCTTTGAGGGTGGTTTCTCAGATTATGAAGAAAACAAGAAACAGCGCCTGGGTGGTGACCTGATGCCCAAGCGTATCAAATACAAGAAATTGACACGGTAGATAGATTTCTTGATTAGGTTGTATAGGATAAACCCTCGCATTGACGGGGGTTTTCTTTTGGCTTAAAGCCAAAATATCTCAACGGTTCACCACCACCTTGGTGTTTTGGACACGGTCGTCATCAGTAGTGATCTGTGTGATGTAGGTGCCGGTGGGCAGGCTTGAAACATCCAGGTTTTGCGGCTGGGCTGACATATTCCTGCTCAGGACCTTTTCTCCCAGCATGTTGTAGAGGTTGACCTGTTTGATATTGGGGATATTAAAATGGAGTTGGCCTGAGGCAGGATTGGGATAAACCATGGTACTTGTAGTTGCAAAATCCTCGTTGCTCAGTGATAATGTATTGTATTTATAGATTTTGCCCTGGTTGGTCCCTGCCCATAACATAACCCCCACACGGCCTTTTTCAAGCAGGTTGAAACCGTGGTTGCCCTCAAGTTGAATGTCCTTATCCCAAGTAGAACCTCCATTGCTGGAATGTTTTATATAAAAGTTGTCGGCAGGATTGGGAATGTACCATAGTTCAGATTCATAGGCAAGCACATCTTGATTATGTCCTTGAGAATCATCGGTTGACTGCCAGGTGTTGCCGCCGTCAGTGGTGACATAGATGTAAGGCGAGCTGCCAGCTTCCATCGCTATGCCATGATCTGGGTCTACAAATGAAATATGGGCATTGGTACCAAAGGAAACAAAACCTGAATTTGTGGGCGTTGACCAGGTTTTTCCATAGTCAGGGGAGTAGGCAATACCCACATTTTCCTGCGTTACCCACACGTCATTACCTAGGGCATCAATGTTGCCCTTGCCCGCGGTGTTGAGCACTGCGGCTGGGGGCTGCGTGATGGTCGCGGTACTCCAGGAGTTGCCGCCATCAGTGGTTTTGTATAAAAAACCATTGGAAACCAAAATACCCTCGGCCTCATTTTTCATGGTCACCACGGGCGGAAAACTTGCCTCCCCGGTAAAGACCAGCGTCCAGGAGCTGCCGCCATCAATGGTCTTGTACAAGCTGCTGGAACTACTCTTGAAGGCAGTGTCCTGATCTATCACAAAAATTCCTGAAGGATTGAAGGCCGTATCGCCCGGCGGCAGTTTGATCCAGTTGTTTCCACCATCACTGGTTTTATAGAGGTTGTCAAAATTTGTGACAAACCAGCATATCTTATCATTGGGGGCCGAGAGGGCCTTTACCTCTTCACTGGTCGTTTCGGTGCTATAATTAAGTTCCCAGGACTGTGCACTGGCACTTAGGGCACATAAAAAAAGGAGCGTATAGATGAGTTTCATGAATTCAAGGTTGGTTGTAAGCGGTTAAATTACAACGCCATACAGAATTCATTTTCTAAATATTAGCCAATGTTTTGTTTAGCAAAAGCTAAATAATCCACGGCTCATAAGATTAAAGGGCGGTTTTACCCCTTAAACTGTCTACCGCTAGGGGGCCTAATCCTGAACAAACTTGATACCAGCCGTGATGATGTCTGCCTTGAGGCCCGTGTCACGGGCATAGTGCTGGTATTTTAAATCAATGCTCTTGAGCCCCAGTTCCCAGATGTGGAACTTGGTGAAGATATCGGTATAGCTAACGCCCACGCCAAATTGATTTGCGATGTATTTTGAAAGGTCATAATCAGAGGTGTAAAACTCTTCAGTAGAGAGGTGCGTTTCATAAGGAGCAAAATAGTAGGCAGCCGTCTGGCTATAAAATCTGTAAGAAGGATATACCGTGAACTTGCTGCCCAGTTTTACAGGGACTTCCAGGCTTAACGTATGTGAATTGATCCCCCAGTCATCATGGTAATACCTATAAAAACTGCGCAATACCAGAAACTCGTTGATGTAGTAGTTTAACCGCCCCCCTGCGGCCACCTTAAAACGGGTGCCGGGCAACTGCTCAATGGCATCAGCCAGCTGGAAGCCCTCAATAAAACTGTCTTCAACATCACTAAAGTAAACACGCTGAAAGGGCGTGGAGAGCAGGCCATCCTGCAATACAAAATCCAGTGCTAGGGAGCCTTGTAGCTTTTTAGAAAGGATCTGTGAGAAATTGAGCCCCAGGGAATATGAGTTCCTGCCTTCGTTATCAAATTTTGAGAAATCAGGATTGTAATCAGGGTTGCCATCTACTCCATAAATAGTGAAGAGGAAGTTGTTGAGGCCATCTCCACCCGCGGCAAAAGGACGCAGTTCCATGGGGTAAATGGCATTCCAGGTGTCTAGGTAAACATTGCCCTTAATGCTCAGTTCAGTATTCTTTTTGTTAAAAAGCCGGGTATAGCTTCCGCCAAAACCTATTGAAAAATAATCATACTCCGTGGCCACCGAAGCCTTTGCCGTCCATATCGTGTTGCGGTCGTCCGCACTGTGGCTAAAGGTCCCGTTGAGGTTTGACCATAAGTCTGAGGCTGATGCGCCAGAACTCGCCACAAAAGGATCGGCCGCCCGGCCGCCATCAAAAGGATCTACATTGCTTGATGAAGCAGAGGTATAGGCTGACACCCCACCATCAATGGTCAATACATCATCATCGTTTAAGGGTATGGCCACGACTATGGTTGCCGTGGCATCAGTAAGCTCTTCAGTACCCACGCCGCCACTTACCGCTGCATTGTTGCCATCCTGGCCATAATAGCTGCTCAACAGGTCAACTTCGGTGGTCTCGAGCACGCGTTTTTTATAAGCCTGTACGCCGGTTTCTTCCTGTTGTGCTTTCGCCGAAAGGCAAACCAACAAGGTCACGGCAAGAATTGATGCGCAATTGATTTTTTGAAAGGTCATCCTCATGCTCATTGCTTACTTTTAATTACAGCCGCAGCCGCCACCGGTTTTGCCTCCATTTGCACCACTTGCGGCTTCCCTGTACGAGTGAAAGGTACTTATGTTTCTATCGCAGGGTTTGTCGCTGAGAGCCATATCGGGGTCATTGATGGCTACCTTTTCATATTCCTGTACCGCGACGCAAGAGGTCATGGAGGTGAGTAAAAGGGTGAGTAGGATAAGCTTGATTTTCATAATCTGTCTATTTCTATATGGGCCGATGTAAAAAGGTTACCATCTTCATCAATTATAATGCACTCAATATGGGGCAATTGATTGATGCGGTCGAGGCCCACATCCTTGCCCATCACAAATACTGACGTGGCCAGGGCATCTGCCAGTTCTGCCCTGGGTGCAAATACCGTAACACTCAGTATGCCGCTGGATGGGTAACCCGTGCGGGGGTCAATGATATGGGTATATCGTGTGCCATTAAAAGTTACGAATTTTTCATAGTTGCCGGATGTTACCACCGCACCATTTTTTATGGGGAGGAGACCATAGGCCTTTTTCTTGTCCATGGGGTTGGTGATGGCGACCTTCCAAGTTTCTCCATTGGGCTGCAGGCCCCAGGTGTTCATGTCGCCAGAGGCATTGATGATGCCAGCGGGCACACCCTTGTTCATTAAAAGCTGCTTTGCCCTGTCTGCGGCATAGCCCTTGCCTATGGCGCCAAAACCTATCTTCATTCCCTTTTTTTTAAGGTAGACGGTCCCTGCCGTTGTATCTATACTGATGTTTTCATACCCCACATCCACAACAGATTTTTTGATGGTTTCTGGGCTGGGCATGACGGTCATGGAGCCGTCAAACTTCCATATTTTGTCCATGGAGGCATAGGTGATATCAAAGGCTCCATCAGTAATCTTTGAGATTTCTATGGCGCGTTCAATAAGGTTGATGAGTTCTGGCGCGACACTTACGGGCCGTATGCCCGCATTTTTATTTATGCGGGAGGTTTGTGAATTTTCATCCCATGAGGAGATAAGTTTCTCGATGCGGGTGATTTCGGCAACAGCTAGATTGATGTTTTCCCTGGCGGTAACCGGGTCATTTGCCACCACGGTGATATCAAACCGACTGCCCATCAACTTCAAGGTTTCTTTATACGGTTGCTGAGCCGTTGCCCCAAGTATAATGAAGAAGGTAAATACTATTGTATATAGGGCATTTTTCAATAACTAAGATTTAAATGAGTCAAATAACGCGATGTAATCCTTGGGTTGCTTGTTGTGGTCATAACTTGTGCTTCCCAGGACATTGCCCTCATTATCCAGCATGACTATATAGGGAAAGATGCCGTTGTTGTTGTACCGGGCAGCAAGTGTATTGTTCTTTTCTTGCTGTGCCGGGGAGAGTGCATTTTTTTGCTTGCGCGGAAAATCTGCCTGGAGCATCACATAGTGGTCCTTTGCATAGTTCTTAAAGGTATCTGTACTCCATAGCTCTTTGTCTAGCTTGATGCACGGTGCACACCAGTCAGACCCTTGAAAGACCAGCAGGATGGGTTGATGTCGTGAGGACGCAATTTTTTTGGCCTCAGCCAGATCTTTATGCCATTCTTGACAAGATGCGTGAAGCCCCAAAAAAAGAAAAAGGACACTTATAAGATTCTTCATGATATGTGATTTTATTTTGATAATAAAATGTTGATTAACAAGCATTTGATTTTCATAAAATCAATAACTATGCTAAATTAACTATCCCGGTAAACATCAACAGTTAAGCTAACGCTAAAAACCCGCTTTTGGTTTTTATACCCTGTGGTTTTTTGACAATTGTCTTTAAGGAGATACCATCCTGAACCCTATTGCGTTCTTATATAAAGCCATTTTCAACACGAACCTCACCTAGATTTTACACAATGTTTTTGTATTTCTGGGTGTTCTTCACTATAATGATGGTATATTGGGCTTTTTTCATAACCCGTTCAAACTGAATTTATGAGTTTTACAAATCCACTGGTATATGGAGTTCCCTGTTTTTTGGGATTTATATTGCTGGAACTTACCTATAGCAAAAGATTTGATAGAAAAGACCTCTACCACTGGAAGGACCTGTTCTCCAGCCTTGCGCTGGGGGTGGGGTCTGCGATACTGGGCGCGCTGATCAAAACGGTCGCGACCATACTGATCTTCAATTTTACATATGACCTTTTTAATCCTGAAGTCAACGGGGTGCGCACCAATATCATGGGCTGGGAATCCTTTGGTTATGCCTGGTACGTCTGGATTGCCTGTATGTTACTGGACGATTTTACCTATTATTGGTTTCATAGGCAAAACCATATGGTGCGGTTTTTTTGGGCAGCACATATAGTTCATCATTCCAGCGATAATTTTAACCTGGGTACCGCTGTTAGAAACGGCTGGTTCACCATATTGTACAAACCTTTTTTCTATTTGTGGATCGTGATGATAGGTTTTCCACCGGCGATGCTCGTGGTATGCCTGGGTATTGAAGCCCTGTGGCAGTTTCAGCTGCACACGCAGTACGTCAAGAAACTAGGTGTCTTTGAGAAGTTCATCAACACGCACACCATGCACCAAGTGCACCATGCGTGCAACCTGGAATATATGGACAAGAACCATGGCGGCATACTCAATGTTTTTGACCGCATCTTTGGCACCTGGAAGGAACTTGATGAAGATATCGAGATTCAGTACGGGGTTACAAAACCGCCCAATTCATACAACATCTACACCATTCTTACCCATGAGTACAAGAACATCTGGGAGGATATGAAAAAGACAAACAACTGGTATTACAAATTCATGTACGCCTTTGCACCCCCGGGATGGAGCCATGATGGCAGCACAAAGACCATCAAGCAGATACGTAAGGAAATGCAGGAGCAGGAGGAGCTGCTCGTGGCTGCAGAGTAACCAGCCTTACCCCAACATCGCATCGCTGATGAGCTTGAAGTCATGCTCGTCAACTTCCCTAAAGCCAGACATTAGGTACAATCCCCATTTTGTGGGGTCTTTGATAAAGTGGAGTCCTTCCAGGAGTGGCCGTATCTCGATTTCTTTGCTTTCGCGAAAGCGAACCTTGCGCCTCCACGGTTTAAACGCTTCTGAGACCTTGACCTGAAAAGGCGCTTCATCGACCACCTGGCCTATGGCCGTAAACCTTTGATAGGGCTTGCCATTTCTGGTTTCTTTGGAGGCATAGTAGATTACCCAATCCTCTTTTGCTAATTTTTTGAGCTGGTTCAATTTGCCATGCCCCGCCTGGCCAAAGCCCTCTTTTTCTCCCTTGGCAATATGGTCTTTTGATGCAACTATGATATAATACTTCATGGATACATGATTATGGACTTGCCTAAAATTAAAGCAAAAACCCGTCAACCATGAGGAAGACGGGTCCTGTTTTTTCTTGGCCTTAGGCCAAAACCTATTTTACTTCCTTAAGGAGTTCCTTAACGGCAGCCTGTATCTGTGGGTCATTGCCATGCAGGAATTCATTATAGGGCAACGGTACCTCGATATCAGGTTCCAGCTCTAGGTTTTCAGTAGGTCTTCCTTCTGCACCTATGGTGGCCACCATGGGTATCCCAAAGACAATCGTGGGGTCAATCTGCTGTTCCCACCATACGGCGGTACCTGTCCCCGGCACGGGCATGCCCACGAGCTTGCCCACTCCATTTTGTTTGTACACATAAGGAAATATGAAGGCGTCACTGTAGTTGCTCTCGCTCATGACCACGATACTGGGCTTTGACCAGCGTGTCATGGGTTCGCCACCGCTCACGACCTTGCCCTGTGGGGCAAATTTTAAGTATGCCTTACCGCTCAAGAAGGTATTGAGGTCATCATGTAGCCAGCCACCGCCGTTAAAACGGGTATCGACCACAAGGCCCTTTTTATCAATATTCTTGCCCATTGTCCTGTCAACGACCTCCCTGAAACTGCCATCGTTCATGCCCCGTATGTGGATGTAGCCCAGTTTGCCACCGCTCAGTGAATCTACCTTGTGCTCCATCATATCCGTCCATCTTTTATACATGAGCTGACCTTGTGCCCCCATGCTCACGGGCTTTATGGTCTGGTCAAAGATCTTTGTCCCGCTCTTAACGGTAAGCAGGGTGTTTTTATCCACGATGTTGTTTAGGTATTTGTTATAGTTTTCATCGGCACCTATCTTTTGGGCATTGATGGCGGTGATGATGTCCCCTTTCTTGATCTTGTTGTTTGCCTTGTCCACGGGGCCACCAGCTATGACCTCGTCAACTTTTATACCCTCGCCTGCATAGTCCTCGTCAAAGAGTAGGCCCAGGGATGCGGTAACATCAGCATTGTCATGTTGGGGCCTGTAGCGTCCACCCGTATGCGAGGCGTTGAGCTCTCCCAGCAGTTCGCTCAACAATTCCTGAAAATCATAGTTGTTGTTGATTTGGGGGAGGAACTTGGCATATTCATCATGGTACATCTGCCAGTTGATACCATGTATCGTGGGGTCATAGAATTTCTTGACGACCTGCCTCCACATATGGTCAAACATGTACTGACGCTCTGCATAGGTGTCAAGGCGCATATCACCGTCAATGTCAATACTGCTTACGCTACCCTTCTCAGCATCTACTTTTACCAGCTTGCCGTGGTTGCTCATGAACAAGGTCTTGTCATCATCGCTAATTTCAATACCGCTGGGGGAACCACCCATCTTGGCGAGTATTTTGGTTTCCCTGGTGCGGGGTTCGGTTACCCAGAGGTCATATCCCTTTTCAAAAGAGGTGAGATAATATACCTTGCTAGCATCTTTGTTGAGCACATAATCGCTTATGTTGCTACTGTTGATGGTGAGTTTTTCCTTGCGCAGGTCCAGGTTTTCAAGGTTTAGTTTAAGGGGTTCGGTCTTTTCCTTATCGTCATCTTTTTTCTTCTTCTTTTTACCATCTTCTTCCTTTTCTTTTTCCTCGGCTTCTTTTTTCTCCTTTTCCTCCTTATCGTTGAGCAGTTCAAATTCTTCTTTGCTCAGTTCATATTTGTCATAGGCCTCCTGGTCAAAGAATATTGCATAGATATCCTGTTCAGACCCGCCGTTCATGGCGAGTGATGTGCGGCCCTCCTTACTGTTCTCATAGGTCATCATCTTACCGTCCATGGCCCATTTTGCATTGCCTTCACCAAAACCACTGTTCACGGGGTGAAAGATGTCACCGCTACCATCAGCTTTTATAAGGGCAACATTGTTGTTGAAGAAATACCCCTTTTGATCATCAACGAGCAGCCACTTGCTATCTGGGCTCCAGGAAAATGACCAGTCGCCATCGCTGTAAGAATGATTATGCCCTTCGGGCAGGATGGTGGTCTTTTTACCACTGTCTACATCCATAACCTTCAGGATGTTGCGTTCTTCTACATAGGCAATCTTTTTGCCGTCTGGCGAAAAGTACGCTTGAAATTCCTCGGCGGGCGTGGCTATGACGGGTTCAACGTTTACCACGGTCGAAGCATAGAAATAATCTTCTTCGGGACGTTGCAGGGTGGCCTTGAAAATATCCCAACTGTCACCGCGCTCACCCGAAAACAAAAGGGTCTTGCCATCGTGTGACCAACTTATCATACGCTCCTGCTCTGGAGTGTTTGTTATACGTTTTGTGCGTTTGTCCTCGACCCCGGTGACAAAGACCTCACCACGGTTCACAAAGGCTATCTCCTTGTTGTTGGGACTTACGGCAAATTCAGTTACCGTGTTGATATCCATGTTTTCAAGAGGTTCAAAACCTGCATCATCCATGACCTGGATGTTTAGTTTTTTGGGCGAAGACCCAGGTAAAAGTGTATAGATATCTCCCTTGAAGGTAAAGGCCAGGGTACCATTGCCACTGATACTCAGGTGACGCACGGGGAAATCCACAAACTGCGTGAGCTGGTTCTCTTTTTTAGTATCTAGGTCAAGGGCATAAAGGTTTTGCGTGCCATCCTTCTCATTAAGGTAATACACGGTTTTGCCATCTGGGCTAAAGACCGGTTCACGGTTCTCACCCTTAAAGGTTGAGAGCTGTGTGTAAGCATCGTTTTGCACATCATATACCCAGATATCACGCGTGACCGAGGAGGTATGGTGCTTGCGCCAGGCATCTTCATAGCCCTTCCTGTCCTGAAAAACAATTTTGGAACCATCTGTGCTATAATGTGCCTCATCAGCACCGGCAGCACTCACAAGCATGGGCCGGCCACCCGTTACGGGAATGGTGTAGAGGTTTTGAAACAGGCCAGAAGCAAACCGTACGCTTGCAGCAGGAGCCGTGCGGCCACTGCCAAAAAGCACCTGGGCATTATCTACCGTAAAATCAAATGGATAATCATTTGTGCTGTTATAGGTCAACCGTATGGGTTTACCGCCTTGGGCGGGCATGGCATACACGTCAAAATTACCATAGCGGTCGCTGGCAAAGGCAATGGTACTGCCATCATGGCTCCATACCGGGCGCATGTCATACGCATTGCCCGTGGTGATTGCCGTGGCCTTGCCACCACTGCTGGAAACGGTATAGAGGTTGCCCATGTAACCAAAGGCGATGGTGTTACCATCTGGCGAAATGCTGGGATAGCGCATCCACTGCGCGGCATCTTGAGCAAACAAAGTTGCTGAGGCACAAAATAGCAGGAGTGCAGCAAGTAGATTTTTCATATGCATATTGAGCTTTGATGAATGTTAATTGAAGATTAAGAGTTAAAATTAGTGCTTGTAACGCGTTATACAAAGCGCTGGAGCAGCTTTTATGTGCCATAAATCAATAAATTTACAGGACGGGATACTCCTTTTTAATTAAAACAAACACCATTTTGTCAATACAGCACATCAAGGTCATCGCTTTTGACGCAGATGATACCCTCTGGATTAACGAGACCATTTTTAGAAATGCAGAACAGGCTTTCGCCAAAAGGCTATCCAGCTTTCTGCCAGAAGACGACATTGTAAAGGTCCTTCTGGATACCGAGATAAGGAACCTGCAACATTACGGTTATGGCATCAAGGGCTTTACCCTCTCGCTCATGGAGGCAGCGCTGCGCATCACAAAGAACAATGTAGATGCAGACCTTGTGGAGTTTATACTTGATCTGGGACGGGGCATGCTCGCTGAGCCCATAGAGCTCCTGCCGGGTATTGAAGATGTGCTTGATGAATTGAGTAAACAGTATAAGCTCGTGGTGGCCACAAAGGGCGACCTGCTGGACCAGGAGCGCAAGCTTGTCAAATCTGGGCTCATAGATTTTTTTCACCACATCGAGATAGTGTCAGATAAAAAGGAGATGCAGTACAAGAAGCTCGTAAAGCACCTGGACATTGAGCCCGGTGAGTTCCTCATGGTGGGAAACTCCCTGAAAAGCGACGTGATACCCGTACTGGCCATGGGTGGTCACGCCTTTCACATACCCTTTCACACCACCTGGGTTCATGAAGAATCAGATGAAGAAATCAACCACAGCAAGTTTAGGTCATTTGCTTCAGCACAGGAGATGCTTAACTTTATGAGAAACTAGCCCATGGGTAAGAAAATAGACCACATCACCACGCACCTGCAAGAATTTATACGGCAACAAAAAATATTCTTTGTGGGCACTGCTGCCGCAGATGGACGCATCAACATTTCGCCGAAAGGCTTGGAGAGCCTTAAAATACTCAACGCAAATGAAATCTTGTGGCTCAACCTTACCGGTAGTGGCAACGAGACCGCCGCGCACCTGCTAGAAAATGACCGCATGACCATAATGTTCTGTGCATTTGAGGGCAAGCCCCTCATCTTGAGGCTGTATGGCTATGCCGTGATTTTTCATGATAAGGATTCCGCTTTCGCGGAATATGTAAAGATGTTTCCCCATATGGAAGGAGCCCGGCAGATCATAAAAATGAAAGTTGACCTCGTGCAGACCAGTTGTGGTTTTGGCGTACCCATCATGGAGTTTAAAGAAGAACGTGACATGCTCACCAAGTTTGCCCAGCAAAAGGGAGAAGCGGGGATTGTTGAATACTGGCAGGACAAAAACGTGACCAGTATAGATGGGAAGGATACCAAGATCCTGGAAAGGTCTACCGCCGGCAAGAAGAAGTAGCTCAAATGCTTATCTTTTTGGGTTAATATAGAACAGGGGTGTTATCGACTTGATAATTGTTATTGCTTCCTTTTGAATAAATAATAATTCGGTCTTAAAGAAAGCCTAAACCTTCAAATATGGGTCAGTCATGAATTTAATTTTGTAACAAAAGTTGAAATACTATGATTGTTCGCAAAAACCTAAAGTTTACCCAGCTTGCATTCTACCTGTGGAAATCCATGACCTATTTTATACTGCTCTCGGTAGTGGTATATGTTTTTCATGTAGAGTTTGGGTTTTATCAATTGAGCATACCCTTTAATGCCGTGGCGACATTAAGTACCGCGCTGGCCATCTATCTAGGGTT